>Ga0137403_10001697_pt1 | contig 27517 bp, 28 predicted proteins | sample CZOMad2_1_16fung_FD_122057 | JGI IMG/M metagenome (GOLD analysis project Ga0137403, IMG submission 122057) | Vadose zone soil fungal communities from Angelo Coast Range Reserve, California, USA - CZOMad2_1_16fungal (Hybrid Assembly) | ecosystem: Environmental > Terrestrial > Soil > Vadose zone... | reverse complement strand
GATTCGCCCGCGCCGCGGATTTTGCGATAGGCCGAGAGCGGCGTTTCAATGTCGGCGAGCAGGCGGCGCGTGACGGGAATCACGTTGCCCTGCGCGGCCAGCTTCAAAAATTCATCAGGCGTCAGCGAATACATAGAGAATGAAGAATGAAGAATTTTGAATGAAGAAACAAACAATTTGCGGCACGCACGCCAATCATTATCCTCTTGGTATGAATCTCGAATACATCAAAGCACAACCAATTCGATTGCGTGACGCTGGGAAAGATGAGAAGTGGTTGCAGGAGCTTTTACTCAAAGATTCGGCTTTGTTAAATCTTGGCGACCTTGAAGTTATACGACGTGAACGTATGCAAACTTCTGGTGGCCGATTAGACCTGCTTTTGTCAGATGCAGAAGCAAACATTCTTTATGAAGTGGAAATCATGCTCGGCAAAACCGACCCAAGTCATATCATCCGAACAATTGAGTATTGGGACAATGAACGCCGTCGTTCACCAAACTGTGAACATGTTGCAGTAATTGTAGCGGAGGAAATTACTAATCGCTTTTTTAATGTAATCGGATTACTGAATAAGGCTGTTCCAATTATCGCTCTACAACTTCATGCCTTTGTAGTCGCCGATAAACTATGTGTAACTTTTGTCAGAGTTCTTGATCAGACTGAAGATCAAAAAGAGGACGAAGAAGGCGGAGATTTAGTGGATCGTAAATATTGGGAAGCCCGTGCGAGTAAAGAATCTTTAGAACTGATGGATGCAATAATTGGTCTCTTGCCAAAAGAAGCTGGAGACGCAAGAGTAAAATATAATCGCGGTCATGTTGCTCTCGGCACATCTGGAACAAATTTCTGTTGGTTTCACCCGCGTAAAGGTTCGCAAATTCACATTCATGCGAAACCTGGAGAAGAAGCACGGAAAATGTTGATACCAAAACTGCAAGAAAAAGGGATTGAATCTACCACGCGCCGTTCAGATGAAATGACAGCTTCTTTGACTTTGAGAGATTTTGAAGAATCAAAAGACATTCTCAAGGAACTCATCGGAGTCTGCGAAAAGAATTCACAAAAATAGAAAATTTATTTTTTCTTTTTATAAATTTCTTCCGGCGTTTGCAATTGCGGCTCGGTGATTTTGAAGCCGCCGTTTTCAACCGAGCGGAAAAAGCACGATTGATAACCTTCGTGGCACGCCGCGCCGGTCTGCTCGACCTGGATGAGCAGCACGTCGCCGTCGCAATCAAACGCGATGTCCTTGATGGTCTGCGTGTGGCCGCTTTCTTCGCCCTTCATCCAGAATTTCTGGCGCGAGCGGCTCCAGAAATGCGTCTTGCCGGTGGCGACGGTTTTTTCCAGCGACGCGCGGTTCATCCACGCGAACATCAGCACGCGCTTGGTTTTGTATTCCTGCACGATGGCGGGAATCAAACCTTGCGCGTCAAATTTCAATTTGTCGTAAAAGCTCATGCGACCGGCAATTTACCACCAAGGCACCAAGGCACAAAGTTGAAATTCTTATATAAATCGAGGTGACGAGGCTCTGGCTGAATTTACGATTTCCGGCATTTGCATTTGCGGCAACGTGGGCTATTTTTGAAATCGGAGGTGGCGATTTTTTGAAAGGAAATATTATGGCAAAAAAACAAACTCAAAGAAATACAAGCAACGGCAATGGCCGGACGGAAGTTTTTTCATTCCGTTCAGCCGGCGCGTCAAACGTCCAACTGGTCGGCGACTTCACTCAATGGGAGCAGCGTCCGATCAATTTGCAAAAGGCCGCCGACGGCACATGGAAGGCGACGGTCATTTTGCCGCCGGGCATCCATCAATACCGCTTCGTCGTGGACGGCCAATGGTGCGACGATCCGGCGTGCGCCCATCGCGCGCCAAATCCGTTCGGCAGCGAAAACATGATGCGACAGGTGGCGTGAGCTTGCGCTCGACGGCGTGGACAGAATTCAATTGTTGACAGTTCCTGAAAACAGGAATAATTGAAATGTATGTTCACTAAAGCTCAAATCGCAAAGTTGCCAGTTGAACAACAGGAAATGCTGGCTCAAATCGAGTTGAGCAAAACTCGCCGACGCGAACAACTTTTAGAAAAAGCTCGCGGCCTCGATTGGCGCTCTCGCTATTGGCCGTTATACCCTTTCGCAATCTTCATGATTTTTGTTGCACTTTATTACTTCAATTCTTTTCACTTACAAGAAAAACCCAGCGTTCTTTATCTTATCGTCGGCATGATGTTTGTAAATGGATTGATTTTTCATATTACCCGCACCAATCGGCGATTGGACGCTTTAGTGGAATTGCTGGACTTCGATCACAAAAATCAGGGCGACAGCAATAATTCAAAGGACGCGTGAATCGAATTCTCGTTGGATTTTTCGGCACGTTGATTGCCGCTCATTGTCTTTTTGCCGCAAGCAACTCCATTCCACAAATGACCAATGCGCCGGTCGCTGCGGTCAGCACCAACAATTCGGAAACCGAATTGCAACAGTTGATGGAAGCCGACGACGCGGCGCTGGCCGAAGTGGATAAATGGGTTCGCGACAACGATGCTTTTGCCGCCAACGGCGCAGGCGAATCGAAAGAGGAATTGAACAAACGCATCCACGCGCGGCTCGACGCCATCCGCAGGCGTTACGACGATTTTCTAAAGCGCAATCCGGATTCCGCGCGCGGCCATCTGGCTTACGGCACTTTTTTGGACGACATCGGCGATGAAGATTTGGGCGTGGCCGAATTTGAAATTTCACGCAAGCTTGACCCGGCCAATCCCGCCGCGTGGAATAATCTGGCGAATTATTACGGCGAGCATGGCCCACAGACCAACGCCTTTGCCGATTATGCCAAAGCCATCGAATTGAATCCGTCCGAGCCGGTGTATTATCAAAATCTCGCGACGACGGTTTATCTTTTTCGCAAAGATGCGCGGGAATTTTACGGCATTGACGAAGCGCACGTTTTCGACAAGGCGCTCGCGCTTTATCGCAAAGCGGTTCAACTTGATCCGGCCAATTTTTCGCTCCGGACCGATTATGCGGAAAGTTATTACGGCATCAAACCGTTGCGCACGAACGATGCGCTCGTCGCCTGGACAAACGCGCTCGCCGTGGCGCAAAACGAAGTCGAGCGCGAAGGCGTTTTCATCCATCTGGCGCGGATTAAATTGGCCGCCGGACGGTTCGCCGAAGCGCAGGCGCATCTCGACGCGGTGACAAATTCATTTTACGACGTGCTGAAAAACCGCCTTCAACACAATCTCAACGAACGTGAAAACGCCGAAAACACAAATTTAACAAATGGCGTGATTGTCACCAATGCTGCGTCCACTTCCACGAAAATGCCGGTTTCAAAACCGTAGAAAATTAAACTTCCTTCACCACGCCCCAATAAACGTCCAGCCGTTTGCCGAGATAAAGTTTCACGGCTTTGACCAAAACGTCCGCTTCCAATTTTTGACCGCGAGCGATGATTTCTTTCAACTCCATGCCCGGCGTTATGGCGAATGCGCCTTGTGAAATAATCGGGCCTTCGTCCAACCGCATCGAAACGAAATGCGCGGTGACGCCGCCGATTTTCACGCCGCTTTCGTAAGCCTGCCGATACGCCTGCGGGCCGGGAAAACTCGGCAGCAACGACGGATGAATGTTGATGATTTTATTTTTGTAGCGCCAGACAAAATTCGGCGACAAAATTTTCATGAATCGCGCGAGCACGACGAAATCAATCTCATTTTCTTCGAGCAACTGTAGCGCACGGGCTTCCGCTTTTGCGCGGTCGTTCCAATTGATGTGGATAAACGGCAATTTGAATTTTTTCGCCAGCAGCGCGAATTGCGGATAATTGCCGATGACCAGCGCGGCGTCCGCATTCAATTTCGCCGCCGCCAGTGTCTCAAAACAATGCGTCTCCTTCGTGACCATGATGGCGAATTTCTGCCGCCGATTCGGCTCGGTGAAGCGCAATTTGATTTCCATGCCCAATTGCGTTGCCAGACTTTGCAGTCCGGCTCGAAGTAAACCGGCGTTCGATTCGCTTTTTTTCCACGAGGCTTGCAACGTCATGCTGAATTGGCCGCGCGTGACCTGTTCTTCGAGCGCCTCGATGTTCGCCTTCTGCTCGAACAAAAAATTGGTGACACGCGCGATGACGCCGGTTTTGTCGCGCCCGATGACCGTGATAGTGGCGAATTGCTTCATAGCCGAACCACGAATAAACACGAATAGGCACGAATTCAAAGGAATTCGAGTTCAAGCTGTTCGTGTTAATCCGTGTCCATTCGTGGTTTATATTGAAAATCTTCCCAATTTGTGCAACTTTTTCCGGCTTTTGTTGTTCAAATTAAACCAAATGGCATTCAGTTCAGCAAAAAATCTGGTCGCATCTGTCGCCGACGCGTCGCCACAGCAGTTCGATGACTGGCGCGCGACGTGGCGCACCGTTGTCGCGGGCGGCTCGAACGAGCCGCTGCTGACGTTCATCGCGCGCGAACGCGGGCTGGCCGAGGATGTTTTCATCCAAAAACTCGCGGCGGCAATCGGCTGGCCGTATTTGGATTTGCACAAACATTCCGTTTCGATCGAGGCGCGCAATAAAATTTCCACGAAGGTCGCGTTTCAATATTCCATCCTTCCCGCCGCGATTACCGACGGCACGTTGCAAGTCGCCGTGAGCGATCCTTTCGACGCAGCGATGATGAGCGCGGTGCGTTTTGACGCGCATATGCCGGTGGAATTTGCCCTCGCGCCAAAAATCGAAATCGAAAAGGCGCTGAAAAAATATTACGGCGTCGGCGCCGAAACGCTCGAAGAACTCGGTGAAGGCGAAGCGATGGAATTGGAAATCACGGACAAGGAAATCACCGAGGACGACCAGGAAGCAAGCGTCATCAAATTCGTCAACCAGATCATTTGGGAAGCGCACAAAGACCGCGCGACGGACATTCATTTCGAGCCGGCGGAGGATGAATTGCGGATTCGTTATCGCATTGACGGCATTTTGCACCAGACACCGATGCCGCCACAGTTGAAACGGTTCCAGGCCGCGCTCATTTCCCGCATCAAAGTGATGAGCGGAATGAACATTTCGGAAAAGCGTTTGCCGCAGGACGGACGCATCAATGTCCGCATCAAAGGCGAGGAAATTGACATCCGCGTTTCCACCGTGCCGACCGTTTATGGCGAAAGCGTTTCGCTGCGCTTGCTCACGCGCGGAAAAATTTTCTTGAGCCTCGACAAGCTCGGCTTTGCGCCGAAGGACGAAGCGATGATCCGCGACATCATCGTCAAGCCGCACGGCATTTTTCTCGTCACCGGCCCGACGGGTTCCGGAAAATCCACGTCGCTCTATGCATTTTTGAGCGCGATCAATTCCGTTCACAAACGCATCATCACAATTGAAGAGCCGGTGGAATATGAATTGAAAGGCATCAATCAAATCGCCGTGCGTTCGGACATCGGCCTGACATTCGCGATGGGATTGCGCCACATTTTGCGGCAAGACCCGAATGTGGTGATGGTCGGCGAAATTCGCGACCAGGAAACGGCGGAAATCGCCATTCGCGCGTCGCTGACCGGCCATTTGGTTTTTAGCACGCTGCACACGAACGATGCTTCGAGCGCGTTCACGCGATTGATTGACATGGGCATCGAGCCGTTTCTTGTCGCGTCATCGGTCGAAGCCGTCATGGCGCAACGGCTCATCCGCACGATTTGCCCACATTGCAAGACGGAGCAGAAAGTGGACCGCGATTACCTGCGCAAAATCGGCTTTCCCGAAGAGGACATCGAAACGGCTAAAGTCTGGCACGGCATCGGTTGTGAAGAATGCCGCCAGCTTGGCTATCAGGGACGCAAAGGCATTTACGAATTGCTCATCGTCAACGAAGCGATACGCCCGTTCGTTTTGAACCGCTCGCCGGCCAACACGATTGCGCAAAAAGCCATCGAGCAGGGAATGCGCACGCTGCGCACCGACGGCTGGAACAAAGTCAAAAATGGCGAGACGACCATCGAAGAAGTTTTGCGCGTGACGCAGATGGAGGAACATCTTGAATCGCTGGCCGGCGGCGAACAAACGCAATTCATCACGCGAACCTAAATTATTTTTTCATGTCCCGCTGGAATTCCTGCAACGTTCTGCAAATTGTGCCCGACGCGAGCCGCCTTTGGCAGTTCGACGCGAAGGGCGGAAATTTCGTTTTGGCGCGCGAGCAAAAGACCGCCGCCGGCGAACTGCTGCCGTCGCGCTTCGTCGGCAAATCGTGGAGTTCGCTTTGGCAGCCGAAACTGAACGTGGCGTGGCTGCCGCCGGAAGAAGTTTTCCTGCGGGTGATTGAACTGCCCAAAAGCAATTTCGAAGAAACGCGCTCCATGGCGGAGCTGCAATTGGAAAAACTTTCGCCGATGCCCGTCGCGCAAATCGTATGGGCGATCCATATCCTGCCTTCGGCGCCGCCGGATTTGCAAAACGTCGTCGTCGTGATCGCTTCGCGCATCGCGGTGGAGGAATTTTTAGGCAAGCTTGAGGCGCGCGGGTTTCTTGCCGACCAGTTGGAAGTGCCGATGCTCGATCAATTGGCCGCGACGCCCGCATTGGGCGATGGCGCGTGGATTTATGCGGGGATGCGCGGGCAAAATTCCGCGCTGGTCGCGTGGTGGAGCGGCGGCGTGCTGTGCAATTTAAGTTTCATCGTTTTGCCTGCCAATGGCGGCCGCGCGAAAAGTCTGCGGGAACAACTCGCGCAAATTTCGTGGTCGGGTGAATTGGAAGGCTGGCTGACGGCGCAGCCAAAATGGCATTTGATGGCCGATGCCGTGACTGCCGCCGACTGGGAAAATTTGCTGCGCGAAACGCTGAACGAGCCGGTGCAGGTGATGCCGCCAATACCAGCGGCGGAACTGGCGGCGTATACGGCGCGGCGTGCCGCCACAACGGGCAACGGATTGTTGCCGGCGGAATTTTCCGATCGCTATCGCGAGCAATTCCGCGACCGGCTTTGGTTGCATGGGCTTTATATCACGGGAATTGTTTATGTGATTTTTGTGGCGATTTATTTCGCGGCGACGACCGTGCTTGGCTACAAAACGCGCGCCGGCGAACATCAGGTCGCGCAAATAGCCGGCGATTATACAAACGTGCTGGAACTCAAGGCGCGTTATGAAGTGCTCAAGGAGCGCGACCAGTTGAAATATGCGGCGCTGGATTGCTGGAAAATTGTCGCCGAACAATTGCCCCAAAGCATCACGTTGCAGAGGTTCGTTTTTTCCAGCGACAGGTTGACTTTGAGCGGCACCGCGCCGCAGGAGCAATTCAACACGCTTTTGGAATTCAATCGCGCGATGAAAAAAGTCACGCTCAACGGCAGGCTGATGTTTAATTCGCAAGGTGGTGAAGATGTCACCCCGCGTGTTGCCGGAAATAATTATAATTGGAGTTTCACCCTGCAATTGGCGAACACGGAGGAAAAAACGCCATGAACAAAGTCTTTGCACAATTGCGTCCGATGGAACGCCGGCTGGCCGTCGGCGTGCTGGTGATTTTGATCTTGGTGCTGAACTGGATTTTTATCTGGCCGCATTTTTCGGACTGGGGCAAATTGCGGCAGCGCATGGATGCGGCGCAAAAAAAAATGGAGTTGTATCGGACAACTATTTCAGAAAAACCGAAATACGAGGCGCTGGTAAAAGTTTTTCAAAGCCAGGGACAATTCGTTGCGCCGGAAGAGCAGGCGTTCAATTTTCTCCAAACCATCCGGAACCAGGCGGGTGACAGCGGCGCTCTCGTCGCGAATTATGGGCGCACGGCGACTCATACAAATCAGTTTTTCACAGAATTATCGCAAGGCCCAGTCTCGGTCGTCGCGACCGATTCGCAGCTTGTGGATTTTCTTTACAAACTCGGCGAAGGCGCCTCGATGGTGCGCGTGCGGGATTTGGATATGCAACCCGACGCGCCGCATCAGCATCTAAACGCCAACATGCAGCTTGTCGCCAGTTATCAAAAAAAACCGGCCGCGCCGGCCGCGACAGAAACCGCGCCGAAAACACCGGCAATGGTTCAAACCAATTCCAAACCCGCAACTGTTAAGCCAAAATGAAAACGCTTTACCCAAAAGCCATATGAAAACGATCCACCTTCGCTACGCTGCGGCGCGACAAGCCGCGTTCGTCCTGATTTTATTTTTAACCGGCCTCGACCTTTGGGCGCAAACGACCAATGCGCCGTCTGCGGCCTCGCGCTTGCGCCAGTTGCAGCAACGCCGCGCCATGACAAATAATCCGGCGACAATGTCCACCGCGCCCGGTGCGCCGGCGGCAGCAACGCCGTTGCAATCGCCTCCAAATTTTTCCGCGCCCGCCGGACCTGCGGTTCCGCAGCAGCCAATTTTGCCGATGACGGCTTCCGGCCAGGAAAAAGAAGTCCCCGGTTACTCTTTTCAATATGAAGGTGTTGATGTGAACCAGGTTCTTGAGGTTTATGCCAAATTGGTCGGACGCACGTTGTTGCGCGCAAATATATCGTCGCCGCCGATTATTTTGACAACGCAATCACCGTTGACCAAGAGCGAGGCGATTCAGGCATTGCAGGCGGTGCTGGCGCTCAATGGCATTTCGGTCATAAATATTAGTGACAAATTCGTAAAGGTGGTCCCGACATCCGACGCGGCGGGCGCGGGCGCGGCTTTGGACACCACTGACATGGCGGATTTGCCGGATTTGGGTTCGTATGTGACGCATATCGTGCAATTGAATTACGTCAAACCCAGTGTCATGCAGCCAATCATTGCGCCATTGGCAAAAATCAATTCCATCATTCCGATTGAAGACAACGGGATTCTCGTGATCCGCGATTACGCGGAAAACGTCAAGCGCATGTTGGAAATGATTGCGCAAGTGGACGTGAGTTCGCCGCAGGAATACACCAATGAAGTCATCGAAATCAAATACGCGCTGGCCGGAGACATCGCCAGCGCGCTGAACAGCCTCGGCGGCACGGGCGGCGCAACCGTCTCCATCGGCACTTCCAGCGCGACGACACCCATCAGCGGTGTTGGCAATACCGGCCAGCGAAGTGGCATTGGCGGCGGCGGATCCGGCGGCTCGATAAATTCCGGCTTTGGATCCGGAGGCGCCACATCATACGGCGGCAACCAGCAGCGATTTGGAGCGCAAGGAACAACGGCCACGCCCAATGGCACGGCATCAACAGGCTCGACTTTCCAACAACGATTGCAAAATATCGTTCAAAACGCCGCCAGATCCAGCGGCGGCGGGCAGCAGGATCAAATTCAAGTTTTTGGCCAGGCAAAAATCATCGCCGATGCGCGCGCCAATTCATTGCTCGTCTTTGCCACGAAGGCGGACATGGAACGTATCAAGGCAGTCGTCGCGAAATTGGACATCCTGCTCTCGCAAGTGCTGATTGAATCCGTTGTGATGGATGTGACTTTAGGACATACGCTTAATTTGGGAGTTTCCGCCGCGCAAAATCCACAACAATTGACTCCTCATATCATCGGCGGCGGTGGAGTAAATAATGGCCAGCCGTTTCTAACTTTTTTGAAACAAGTCAGCACTAATGGCGTTGCTTCAATCGTGGCTTCCGGGCTGACCAATTCCACTTTTGGCAATAATCTTCCCGGCGGTTTAAGTTATTTTGGTAATATTGGGCCGACATGGGACGTGGCGGTAGAAGCGGCGGAATCTGACAATTCCGCGAATATCATTCAACGTCCGCGTATTCAAACTTCACAGGCCAAACCTGCAACATTTTTCGTCGGCCAGACAGTGCCTTATGTCACCGGCACCACTTTCGGCGGCTCTTTTGGCAATCAATCTTCCTATTCGCAATTGTCGGTGGGTGTAGAATTGGATGTTACGCCCTTCATCAATCCTGATGGCCTGGTCGTCATGGACATCAATCAGGAAGTGGATGACTTGAATGGCACAACACATATTGATGGCGTCGGTGATATTCCAAACACCATCAAACGAACATTTTCATCAGAAATTGCCGTCAAAGACAAAGACACCATCATGCTCGGCGGCTTTGTCCGTTCCGACAGAAGCAAAACCAAAAGTGGCATTCCATTGTTGCAGGACATTCCCATTCTCGGCTTTTTGTTCCGGCAACAAAACACCACAAAAGATCGCCAGGAAACGATTATTCTGATGCGTCCGACGGTTTTGAAGACGCCTGAAATTGCCGCCAAACAAGCGCTCATCGAAGAGGAACGGTTGCCCGGCATTTCCGCAGCTGCTGCGGAAAATGACAAAGAGGAAGCCGCGCAAGTCGCTGCGGAACGTAAGGCCGAAAAACAACGCGCGAGGCTTCGGAACAAGGAAAATGGTTTTTTCACTCCGGCCGTGACCGTTCCGCCGCCGGCTCAAGTGGACACCAACCTGGCCCTGCCGCTGCCCTGATCGCAGGGAAAAAATGCGGCAAAAAAATTATTCTGTGGGAATAAGAGTTTGACAGGTTGCGGACACGATTTATCTTAAAGCGCAAAACTATGGCCGATATTCCTCCGAACATTCCGGGCGCTCCACTGGGCGCTGTGCCGCCGCAAAAAAAAGAAACTGGCAAGGTTCAGCCCAAAAAGGAAACCGTCCGCATCAATTTGCCGCCCAAGCCGTCTGCCGCGCCGACAATCAAATTGCCGACGTTGCCGCCCGGCGGCCCGACCGGCGCGCCAAGCGCCGCGCCTACGCAGATCATCCGAACTGCCGCGCCGCCGCCGCGCACTGCCGCCGCGCCCGCTGCCGGTCGTCCGACGACTGCTGCGCCGCCCGCGCCTCGAACTGCCGCTCCGCGCCCAGTCTCCGCCGCCGCGACGACAATAGGAACATTGGATAAAATTTTGGCGATTGCCGCGATGGTCGCCGCGCTTTTCGCCGTCGGCAGCGCGCTTTACCTCATGTTTGGAATCACAATCGGCAGCTAAAAGCGCCGCCGGCAAAATTTAATTTTATGGCATCACCGCTCATCGTCACGCTCACGCAGGAAAATTTTCCCCAGCACGTCCTGCAATCGCAAACGCCCGTCCTCGTGGACTTTTGGGCCGAATGGTGCGGCCCGTGCAAAATGATCGCGCCGCTGCTCGATGAGCTTGCCGACGAATACGACGGCAAAATCAAAATCGGCAAAGTCAACATTGACGACCAGCAATCGCTCGCCGCGCAATATGGCATTCGTGCCATTCCCACGCTGTTGCTCATCAACAAAGGCCAGGTCGCCGAGCAAATGGTCGGCGCAAAAAGCAAACGCGATTTGAAGGCCAGCCTTGACCGCGTCGCCGTCTGACGCGCGGTTATGCCGTTCATCGTCACGCCCGGACAATTTTCACAGCGCGCAAATTTTTATCATCAACTGGCGCAACTGACGGCTGCGGGAATCGGCGTCACCGGCGCGCTCGAACAACTGCAACGTCATCCGCCCGCGCGTTCCTATCGCGCGCCGATCCAATCTTTTCTAAATGAACTCGCCCAAGGCAAAACGCTTTCTGAAAGTTTGCGGCATGAAAACTGGCTGCCTGATTTTGATTTGACGTTGGTTGATGCGGGCGAGCGCAGCGGCCGTCTTGATTCCTGTTTTCGCCTGCTGGCGGATTATTACAACCAGCGCGCCGCCATCGCCAAACAAATCATTTCGCAAACGATTTATCCGGCGTTTCTGATTCATTTTGCGGCGCTGATTTTTTTGATCGTGCTTCCTTTTGCCGCATCGCAATTCAACGCGAGTCTGCCAATGCTCTTTGCCAAAGCCGCGCTCGCGCTTTCGCCGATTTACATTGCCATCGCGGCGATGATTTATGCCAGCCAAAGCAAGCACGGCGAAAAATGGCGCGCGCTCATGGAAAACATTTTGAATCGCGTGCCGCTTCTGGGTTCGGCGCGGCGTTCATTGGCATTATCGCGGCTGGCGATGGCGCTCGAAGCGCTCATCAGCGCAGGTGTGAATATCATTGAAGCTTGGAATCTCGCTGCGACGGCCAGCAATTCATCCGCATTGCGCCGCGCTGTTGCGGATTGGAAATCTCATTTTGCCGATGGTCGGACTCCGGCGGAACTGGTCCGTTTGTCCCCAATTTTTCCAGAAATGTTTGCCAATCTTTATCACAGCGGCGAAGTCAGCGGCAAATTGGACGAAACCTTGCGTCGGCTTCACGTTTTTTACCAGGAAGACGGCGCATACAAGCTCCAACTCATCGCGCAATGGACGCCGCGCGCCATTTATCTTCTTGTAGTGCTGGTCATCGCTTACAAAATCATTCAATTTTACACCGGCTATTTCAATCAGGTTTCCAACGTTATGAATGGATTTTGAAGCTGTTTGAAACTTCGAATTGCGGTTGACAGTCGCCATTGCAATCTTTATATTAAAGCGTCTCTTAATCAAAGCCGTTTATGAAATTTGCCCAAGCCTTTCTTTGCGCGGCCATTTGCAGCGCTGTTTTTTCTTTTGGCATCAACGCACAGGCGCAGTCGAAGCCCGGCTACGTCACCGTTGTCCGCATTCAGGGCGAAGCCCGTTATTCCAAAGGCAATGATGAATGGCATCCATTGACTGTCGGGCAAACGCTGACCGCCGGCAGCATCATCCAAACAGCGGCGGATACATCCGTTGATCTTGTTCTTGGCGAAAAAATCGGCTATCATATTGACCCGACTCCCGACAAAGTTGCTCCCGCAGCCGATGCCAATGTTCGCGGCCTCTCTTCTTATAAGGCTGTTGCCCGGCAAAACGTCATCCGCATGAGTCCGGACACCGTGCTGGCCATTGATAAATTGACCGTCGCCAGCACTGGCGTGGATGCAGTCAGCGATACGGAACTGGATTTGCGGCAAGGAACAATTTTCGGCAATGTCAAAAAACTGTCGTCTGCCTCGCAATATCTGATCAAAATTCCCAACGGCATCGCCGGTGTCCGTGGCACCACGTTCATCATGAGCGCCAGCGGTGCCATCACCGTCGTTCAAGGCTCGATGGTGCTTTCGGCGACCGGCCCGAACGGTTCCACAACGGTTGTTTTAGGGCCGGGCGATCAATATGATCCTGCCACCGGACAAACCACACATCTGACGCCGCAGGAATTCGCCGCAGCGGAGCGCACCGCCGTTTTGACCATTACGCTCGTTGAGGGAATCATCTCTTTTGGCGACGACAGAACAATTATCTTCGTTTCGCCGACGCATGGTCGCCCGCCTCATGTGCCGCCAGGGCCGCCTTGATTTTACAATCGCAATTTCAACCAGAGCAGCCTTGAGTTGCTCTGGTTTTTTGTTTAACTCGACGGTGTGAAGCTCAAGCCGTTCAAGCGCACGCCGCTCATTCTTGCCTTTGCTGTTCTTGCGTTCGTTTGCGGATTGCGGCTGGCACAATTGGATTTCTTCGAGCGGCTTGAGCGGATGACTTACGATTTGCGCGCGCAAACCGCGCTGCATTTTCCGGCGACTGCCGCGACAAACCTTGCTTTCGTCTCCATCGAAGAATCCAGCATCGCCGCCGTAAAAAATGGGAGTGTCGGTTTTCATTTCGGACTTTACTGGCCGCGCGAAGTTTATGGGCGGCTTGTGGATGAGCTTTCTGAACAAGGCGCTAATACCGTCGCCTTCGACGTGCTGTTCAACGAATTGCGGCCCGACCATCCGTCCGTGCAAATGGCCGACGGCAGCTTTGTTGACTCCGACGATTATTTCGCGCGGCAAATGCGCCGCGACGGCAACGTCATTCTTGCCGATACCAGCGACGCGCCGTTGCCGGATTTGTTTGCCACCAACACGCTCGCTCTTGGCGACGTCACGACCGAAAAAGATTCCGACGGCGTGCTTCGCCGCGCCAAAGCATTTCGGATTTATCGCCAATGGCATCCGTATTTTCAAAAAGCGGCGGAAGAATTTGATTTGGATTTAACGCGCGCAAAAATTGCCTCCGGCCAGATCGTTTTGCCTCGCGTGAATGGCGAGCAAATCAAAATTCCCGTGGATGCTGGCAATAATTTTGACCTTTCCGGCTTCGGCAAAAAATTATCCGGCAAAGCAAAAGCCTTCACCGATGAACGCGTCTGGCAAATGGGAATTGTCCTCGCCGCGCAACAATTGAAACTTGATTTGGCGAATGCCAAAATTGATTTGCCGCATGGTAAAATTATTTTGCGCGGCGAAAATGAGGTTGAGCGGACAATTCCCGTAGATGCGGACGGCTATTTTTACATTGATTGGCGGCTGCCGCCCAACGACCCGCATTTATTCCGCGCGCCGATTGAAAATTTGCTCGCACAAGATTTTCGCCGCTTGAATGGAGAGACCAATAATTTGGCTGGCAGTTTTCGCGGCAGACTCGTTATCGTCGGTTCGGCAGCACAAGGAAATGATTTGACCGACCGCGGCGCGACGCCGCTCGAACGCGACACCTTGCTCGTCAGCAAACATTGGAACGTCGCCAATTCCGTCATCACCGGCCAATTCATCCGCCGCGCGGCGTTGCCGGTTGAACTCGCGCTCATCATTTTGCTCGGGGCGCTCACCGTATTTCTTACATGGCAATTGCGCGCGTTCTTGGCGGCTGGTGCGACATTTCTTCTGGCGGTGATTTATGTCGCCATCGCGTTTTTTGCCTTCGTGAAATTTCGTTTCTGGCTGCCGCTCGTTTTTCCGATTGCGGGCGCGATGCTGGTCGAGCATTTGATGCTGGTCGCTTATCGCGTCGTTTTTGAAGAAGGGGAAAAACGCCGCGTCAAATCCGTTTTTTCAAAAGTCGTCGCGCCGGACATCGTCAATGAATTGCTTCAAGTGGAAAAACTTTCGCTCGGCGGCGGACGGCGCGAAATCACGGTTTATTTTGCCGATGTGCGGGGTTTCACAACTTTCACCGATGAAAGTCAGGCAAAAGTTTTGCAGCATATCCAAGAGAATAATCTTTCCGGCGTGGAAGCCGAAGCCGCCATCAATGAAGAAGCGCGCGAAACGCTCAACACGGTGAACCTTTATCTCGGCACGCTCGCCGACATCATCAAGCGGCACAACGGCACGCTCGACAAATACATCGGCGATTGCGTCATGGCGTTTTGGGGAGCGCCAGTGTCAAACGAAAAACACGCCGTTGCCTGCGTGCGCGCCGCGATTGATGCGCAACGGGCGATTTATGAAATCAATTTGCAGCGCGTTGCCGAAAATCATAAACGCGAACTGGAAAGCATGATGGGCGAGGCCGCTCATATAAAATCTAAATTGCCCGTCCTGATGCTCGGCAGCGGCGTTAATACCGGCATGGCGACCGTCGGCCTGATGGGTTCGAGCGAGCATTTGCTGAATTACACCGCGTTCGGACGCGAAGTAAATCTCGCCAGCCGGCTCGAAGCCGTTTCGGGACGCGGACGCATTGTCATCGGCCAAATGACCTACGAACATTTGAAGCGCGATGATCCGAAATTGGCGGCGACATGCCTTGTTTTGCCGCCGGTGAAGGTCAAAGGCATCGTCGCTGAAATCAAAATTTATGAAGTGCCATGGCGTCCGGCGGATGCGTCGCCGTTCGATGAAGAGCTTTTTGGAACCGGCCCGACGGAAGGAACATCGTTCACCGGCATCGTCCAGCGCGAAAGCCACTGACATTTTAAGTTTTGAATTTTGAATTTTTAGTTTTTAATTAAGCGAAATGCGAACGGCGATTTATCCTGGCAGTTTTGACCCGTTGACCAACGGCCATTTGGACGTGCTTCAACGCGCGACGAAATTATTTCATCGCGTCATCGTCGCCATCGCCAAAAACGAAAGCAAAAATCCATTGTTCACGCCCGCCGAACGCGTGGCGCTGATCCGGGAAGCCGTGACGCATTTGCCAAACGTCGAAGTCGAGGCGTTTGACGGATTGCTCGTGGACTACGTCCGCAAACATAAAGCGCAGGCGATCGTGCGCGGCTTGCGTGCCGTTTCGGATTTTGAATTTGAATTTCAGATGGCGTTGATGAACCGCAAGCTCGATGAAAATATCGAGACGATTTTTATGATGCCCAAGGAAACTTACACGTTCATCAGCTCGCGCATCGTCAAGGAAATCGGCCGGCTCGGCGGCGACATCAGCCCGTTCGTGCCGCCGCATGTCGAAACAGCGCTGAAGAAAAAGTTGAAGCTGAAAAATTAGCCGCAAAAGAACGCAAAAGGCTGTGCAGGTTCAAATCGCAAAGTATGTTAAATATTCAAAATGAGCGCGTGTTATGGAATCAGACAAAAACAGTTTAGTTTTCAAGTTCGATGACAAAACTTTGAACATTTGGCTTAACGGCAGGATAATTGCCATATATCCAAAAGAGGAACTTTCGCGCGACGTTCTTGATATACTTTTCAACCGTCTTTATTTGCTTATCAGGCAACCCACCGGCCAAAGCGGATTTCACGATGCCGTTGATGTCGGATTTCGTCTGCCAAGCGTCGGTTTGTGTGTATTGTGTTCCCAGCAAGCCAACCTGCTTGGCGGTCTTTGTTGGAATTGTTTCAATTCAGACCACTCGCAACCGAAACTTTAATTCAAATTAGGACACTACCCAAAATTTCTTCGCCTTTGTGTCTTGGCGACTTGGTGGTAAAATAAATTCATGTCGTTGAAAGTAAATCTTCGTCATTTGGACGAGCACGAAATCCATTTGAAGGGCGAATTGCCCGTCGAAGAATTGGATTTTGATGTGCATGACGAACTGATTCGCGCGGAGCAGCCGTTGCATTACGATTTAACCGTTGAAAAATTGCATGACAGCATTTTAGTCCGGGGCAAATTGGAATTGACGCTGGATTGCGAATGCGTTCGCTGCCTGAAACCGTTCGAGCAAAAGATAAAATTGGAGTATTGGGCGCAGCATTTGCCGCTGGAAGGCGGGGGAAAAGTGTCCGTTGAGAACGATTTCGTAGACTTGACTCCGTTCGCGCGGGAAGATATTCTGCTTGAATTTCCGCGGCATCCGCTGTGCAAACCGGATTGCGGCGGATTGAAAAAATCAGCGAAAAAACCCGCGGTAAAACAGGAAAACAAATCCGCGTGGGCTGAATTGAACAAACTAAAACTGTAATTTAAGAATTTATGGGCGTTCCAAAACGTAAACCATCCCGGAGCCGGCAGCGTATGCGCCGCGCTTACAACAGCGTGCTGAAACTGCCGCAATTGAACACGTGCCCGCAATGCGCCGCGCCCTACATTCCGCACCGGGTCTGCCCGGCGTGCGGTTTTTACAAAGGACGGCAAGTGATCAGCGTCACGGCAGGCGCTTAAAATAATTTTCAGTTCTTAATTTTTAATTTTAAGTTTTGTTCGCGGAGAATTTCGCGATTTTGTCTTCAGCTTAAAACTTAAAATTCAAAACTTAAAATTTCGATGAGAATCGCAGTGGATGTCATGGGCGGCGACCACGGTTGCGGGGTGATCATCGCGGGCGTGAAGCTCGTGCTTGAGGCCAATAAAAAAATTTCCGCGCTCTACCTCGTCGGCGATCAGGCTGCCATCCACGCGGCGCTGCCTGAACGCGGATTTCGCGATCATCGCGTCCGCGTTGTTCACGCCAGTGAAGTCGTGGAAATGGACGACAAACCGGCTGTCGCGCTTCGCCGGAAAAAAGATTCTTCCATCGCCCGCGCCGCAGAATTGGTTCACGATGGCAAAGCTGACGCGCTGGTTTCGCTTGGCAACACCGGCGGCATTTTTGCGGCGGCGACGTTCAAAGTCGGGCGCATCGCAGGCGTTGATCGCGGCTGCATCGCAACGGTGATTCCGCGACAGGGAAACGAATTTGTCTTGCTCGACGCGGGCGCGAACATCGAGTGCAAACCATTTCATCTCGCGCAATTCGCGGTGATGGGCAGCGTTTATTCGCGCGAAGTGCTCGGTCGAAAAAAACCACGCGTCGGCATTTTGAGCATCGGCACGGAAGATTCCAAAGGCAATGAATTGACGTTGGCGGCGTTCAAATTGTGCAAGCTGCTGGATTTGAATTTCATCGGCAACGTCGAAGGACACGATCTGTTCAAGGACCACGTGGACGTCGTCGTTTGCGATGGATTTGTTGGCAACATTGTTTTGAAAACTTCGGAGAGTCTGGCGGTCGCGATGTTTTCGATGTTGAAGCGCGAATTGATGAGCAGCGCAAAACGGCAGATTGGTGCGTATCTGGCCAAAGGCGCGTTTCACGCCATCCGCAAGCGCATGGACCCGGAAGTTTATGGCGGCGCGCCGTTGCTCGGTTTCAACGGCATGGTGTTCAAGGCGCATGGCTCTGCGCGCGAACGCGCCATCGCGAGCGCGCTGCGCGTGACCGCCGATGCCGTGCAGCATCACGTCAACGAAATCATTGCGCGCGAAATCGCGAAGGCAAACGAAAAATTATCAGCAGCAGAAGTTCCTGTTTTAAAATGAAACCCAAATTCAAAAATCCGCGCGCCAAACATGATTTTATTGGCCGCACCTGTTCCATCGCCGGCATCGGCTCGTATGTGCCGGAAAAAATCCTGACGAATCACGATTTGGAAAAAATGGTCGAGACTTCGGATGAGTGGATCGTTTCCCGCACCGGCATCAAGGAACGTCACATCGCGGCGAAGGACGAATTTACTTCCGACATGGCTGCCAAAGCCGCCGAACGCGCCATGAAAATGGCCGGCGTCACGCCCGACCAAATTGATCTCATCATCGTCGCCACAATCACGCCTGATATGCCGTTTCCGGCAACGGCGTGCCTCGTTCAGAAAAAAATCGGTGCCAAGCGGGCGGCGGCATTTGATTTGGAAGCCGCGTGCTCCGGTTTCATTTACGGACTGGAAATCGGGCAACAATTTATTCTGTCGCGCACTTACGACACGGTGCTGGTCATCGGCGCGGAAAAACTTTCGTCCATCACCGATTGGACCGACCGCAACACTTGCGTGCTGTTCGGCGACGGCGCGGGCGCGGCGATTTTGCAAAACCGCGAAAATTCCCATGGCTTGCTGACGACCGCGATGGGCGCGGATGGTGACAAGGCGGATTTACTTTTCATGCCAGCGGGCGGAAGCCGCTGTCCGGCTACAAAAGATTCGGTGGACGGGCGACTGCATTATCTGCGGATGGAAGGCAAAGAAACGTTCAAAAATGCCGTGCAAGCGATGCAATCGGCGGCGAATGAAGTTTTGCGCCGGTGCGAAATTGATATTTCGAAAATCAAGTGTATCATCCCACATCAGGCAAATCGCCGCATCATTGACGCCGTCGGCGAACGGCTCGGTGCGAAACCGGAGCAAATTTTCGTAAATCTGGAAAAATACGGCAACACATCCGCTGCATCCGTAGCGATTGCTTTGGACGAAGCCGTGACGTCAGGAAGAATTTCGCGTGGCGATCTGATTTTGTTGGTCGTGTTCGGTGCTGGATTGACGTGGGGCGCGGCGGTGATCGAGTGGTGAATAAGTAATCAATAAAAATGCCGCAACTGATTTGACGATAGCTGGCAACGTGCTAGTGTAACTCGGTTCTATGAGCGCAAAAAAATACGTCGGCAGTTCGTTCGAACAACCTTTGACGGTTGAAGCGCGGCAGGCAAAACTGGAATTGTCCGCCGATACCGTTGTTATCCACAAAAATGGCATCGAGTTTCGCAGCCCTGCGCCATTTATTGAATGGACGGAAATGACCGTCTCGCTGCAATCGCCGCGCAACGGCAGCAAACTGCATTGCGCGGGCGTCATCGTGGGATGCTCCGGCAGCAAACACGCCGGCTACAATGTTTCGATGATGTTCACGAGCCTTTCAAAGCAGGCGCAATCGCGCTTGAACACCATGGCGCACTCCGACTTGGGTGCCGGTTGATCTGCAATTTTAAGATTTGCAACCCCGAACAAACGTTCGGGGTTTATTTTTTGACCGTTTGCGGCGGAATTTCTACACTGTCCGCTCATGAAAATTTTGCTCACGACCACTTCCTTCCAAGACACCCCCGGCGCGCATCACGATTTGCTGAAACAAACCGGCTGGGAAATCATCACCGCGCGCGGCCCGCTGAACGAAGCGGACACGCTCGCGCTGGTCGGCGACGTGGACGGTTACATTTGCGGCGACGATGCCATCACGCGCCAGGTTCTGGAAAAGGCGCGTCCGAAGCTGAAGGTCTTGAGCAAATACGGCATCGGCGTGGACAAGATTGACGTGAAGTCCTGCACGGAATTCGGCATCCCGCTGCTCTTCACGCCGGGCGTGAATCATACGACCGTGGCCGAACACAATTTTCTCCTGCTGCTCGCATTGGAGAAAAATTTTCTGTTCCATACCGACTCCACCCGGAGTGGCGACGCAAAAACCAATTGGAAGCGCAAGACCGGCCACGAACTTTTGGACAAAACCATCGGCATCATCGGGCTGGGACGGATTGGAAAAGAAGTCGCGATCCGTTCGCACGCTTTTGGAATGAAAGTCATCGCGTTCGATAAACATTTCGATGAAGCCTTCGGCAAACAATACGACGTGAAAAAAGCAAATTCGTTCGACGAAATCTACGCCGCGAGCGATTACATTTCACTGCACACGAACCTCACGCCGGAAACGCGCGACATGATTTCTGCGAAGTCGTTTGCGAAGATGAAGCCGGGCGTTTTGATTTTGAACTGCGCGCGTGGCGAAATCGTGAATACGAACGACATGGTGGCCGCGTTGAAATCCGGTCAGGTGGGCGGTTACGGCACGGATGTTTTGGATCACGAGCCGCCGGCGGCGGATCATCCGCTGCTCAAGCTGCCGAACGTCGTCTGCACGCCGCACGTCGCGTCGCGCACTTACGAGAGCGTGGCGCGTCAGGCCACCTGCGCCGTGAAAAATCTCATCCTTGCGATGAACGGCGAAAAACCCATAGCGCAGGTGAATCCCGAAGTGCCGGTGAAGAAAGTTTTCCGGCATGAAACCGGGCTCGCAGCCGCACATACTGGATCAAACACCCGCTGAACGGGTTCCTTACCTCGCGCATCCCAACGGCTGGTGGCGTGACGCCGCGCAAAAATTGATTGTCTTGAGCGGCGACAAATCAGTTGTGACTGCATGGCAAAGATTAAATCCAAATCCCCTCGCCCGGCAGCCGGGTCAAAAAAATTAGGAACAGCCAGAGTTGCGCCAGCAGCGAGGGAAGTTTTGATAAAATTGCGGCGTTTCACTTGTAGATAGTTATGGGGTTGAACAGTGTCGGGATTAATTTCCCTTCGCATCCAGCTTCAACGAGTGCATAATGAAATCATCCAAGACTTTTTCAAAGCCCGCTCCGCCGGGAAAGCCATGTCCGCCGTTGTGTGTCATCCAATAAGTTGCATCGGCGCCTGCGGACACAAGTTTTTCATATAGTTCTTTGCCTTCCAGCCCGGGAACAGTCGTGTCTTTTTCGCCGTCGCAAATAAGCAGGGGCGGAACGTTTTTGCGCACCTGGCCAACCGGGCACATCCGCGTATAAAGAGCCTTGTGCGCGTCGGTGTCAGGAGTGACGCCGTGGAACAGAACACGGAAGCGCGGACGGGAATCATTCGGAATTTTATTGTCGGCCTTGCGAAAAGAAATTTTTCCATCCGCATTGGTGATGACGTCGTCAGGCCCTTGATTCCAGAACCGGACGAAATCCGCAGGCGGAATGTAGCTGAAGCTGCCGGAAACCTTTGCGCTGACGCCTTCAAGTCCGGGTGTCGGCCCGCCGTCATCAAAATCTTCAGGAACCATCGCGACCATCAGGCTCAAAAGCCCGCCCGCCGAACCGCCGGTGACATCAATCCGGTCCGGGTCAATGTTAAAACGCTTTGCATTCTGGCGGATGAAACGGATGGCGTTGCGGCAATCACGGATGTTTTGAGGAAAACCACCCTGCGGCCCCAGCCGGTATTGGATGGAAAAGATCGCCAGTCCATGGCGGATGAATACGCGGGAACCTCCCGCCTGGTTGAACTTTGACACTGGCCCGCCGCCATAAAACCAGCCTCCGTGAATTTCCACGATTGCCGGTGTTGGATTTGTGGCGTCCTCCGGTAGAAAGGCGTTCAGTTTAAGTTCTTTGCCATCCACCACGCTGTAGACGATGTTTGATTCAGAACTGTAAGCGGGATCTGAATTTTGTTGAGCGATGGCGGCGGACGACGCCATCAATCCCATGATGGCAAACAAGGGCGGCAGATATTTTTTCATGTTAAATCGAGGGCAGGGGACAAGTGCATTCATAAGCATGTTTAGTTTAACTATTTTGAATCAAGCCGGACGGGTTTGTAGCCGCCGCGCGATTTGAAATACATCAGCAGCGCGAGATAGCACGCGAATGTGAAAATCGGGAACATCGCCATTTTGCCGAGCGCGCTGAACTTGCCGGCGGTGGTGGCCGCCTGCAGGTCGGTCTGCGCTTTCGTGTCGGTCACGGCGGCGCTCTTCACGGGGTCAATCGCCTCATAAGTGCCGAGGAGGTATTTTGGACTCGGATCCATCTTCACCTGCTCGTAGAGCGCGGGGTTCGCGGCGCGCAACTGCTGCGTGGTGGTGCTTTCCTGCATATAGCCGAGAAAGGGCGCGCCAAGAATGCCGACGGCCAGCATTCCGATGCCGCCCATCGCGTTCAACGTGAGCGCGCCGCCCTTCGGGCATTGCTCGGAGGTCAGGCCAAGAATCGTCGGCCAGAAAAACGTGATGCCGACGCCGAACAGCGTCGCCGCCGCGAAAATGGTTCCGGTTCCCGCATGGGCGGTGTGGGACAGCGCGAGAATTCCAAGGCTGGCGAGCGCGGAACAGGCGGCGAGCAAACCGACCGGCGAAAATTTATGGATGAGCGGCCCGGCGACAAAGCGCAAGGCCAGCATGATGGCCGAGGTATAGACCAGCACCCACGCGGAATTATATCCGGCGGCTTTCATCGGGTCTTCCATCAGCGCGGTGATCCAGCCGTTGGTGCCGAGTTCGGTCGTCGCCTGCGGCATCATGATGATGATGAGAAAGGCGAGCAGCAGGCGGCCAAAGGATTTTGTGATGGCTGCAAAGATGACAACGACCGCGCCGGTGAGACCCAAAACCAGGCCGTTGCTCCAGCCGAAAACCTGTCCGAGCTGCGCTATGACCAGGCCGAATCCGACGAGCGCGCCGAAGACGCCGAGTTCCTTGAGCATCGCCAGATAGCTGACGCCGGCCTGTTCGCGCTCGCTTTTCGGAAATTTCAAGCTGACGAGGATGAAAAAGAAAATGAACGCGGGAATCAGAATAAGCCCGAGGATGATGCGCCAGTCGGTGTTGCCGGCGAGCGCGATGGTGCAAAGCCCGCCCAGGACGAGTCCGCCCGGCCAGCCGGCGTGCAGGCGGTTCAGCCATTTGGCCTTGTCCGTATTGAACATCGTCGAAACAATGGGATTGGCGTAAGACTCCACGCTGCCGTTGCCCAGGCCGAGAATGATGCTGCCCCAGTAAAGCAGTTGATGGCCGTGCTTCTGCGCCGCCATCAGGTTTTCCGCGCTCGCGCCGTGGATCGTTTGATATGCCGCAAACGCAAGCGCCGTGTAAATCAAATAACTGACGAACGAAAAAACCATCGCCACCTTGTAGCCGATGCGGTCAATGAACAGGCTGAAGATGATGATGCTCACGCCGAACGGCCAGATGCCAGCGCCCTGGAGTTCGCCGATGGAAACCTTGTCGAGGCCGAAGTCGGTGGCGAACTGTCCGCCGCACAAAATCATGCGGCTGATGAAAGCGTAGCTGGTTGTGATGATGGCGATGAAGCAGCCCCAGAAAAGAATTTTGTCGTGACGGTTGTTCATGGTTGGACTGAATAATCCCGCCAGCCGCAAAACTGTCAACCGTAAAAATTAAAAAATGTGCCGTGAATTTTATTTTCCTTGCTGGAATCATGTGCTTGACCTCGCCGCACTGCTTGGCAAAATTGCCGCACAAAAATCAACGCTTATGCCACGACCTGTCACACTTTTCACCGGCCAATGGGCTGACCTTCCGCTCGCCGAACTTCTGCCCCTCGTCAAAAAAATGGGCTACGACGGCGTCGAACTCGCCTGCTGGGGCGACCACTTTGAAGTGGATCGCGCGCTGGCCGAACCCGATTACGTCAAAAAGAAATGGGCGCTGCTCCAAAAAAATGGACTGAATTGTTTCGCCATTTCCAACCATCTCGTCGGCCAGGCCGTTTGCGATTTGATTGACGAACGGCACAAGGCGATTCTGCCCGCCGATGTCTGGGGCGACGGCAAACCCGAAGGCGTTCGCCAGCGCGCCGCAGAAAAAATGAAAGCCACCGCGAAGGCTGCGCGGAAATTTTTCAACGCGAATCCTGACAAAAAACAAAATGAAAATTTTCCTGCGGTCGTCAATGGTTTCACCGGCTCGTCCATCTGGCATTCGATTTACGGTTTCCCGCCGACGAACCAGGATTATTGGAACAAAGGTTTCGCCGATTTCGCCAAACGCTGGCTGCCGATCCTCGACGTGTTTGAAAAGGAGAACGTCAATTTCGCGCTCGAAGTTCATCCAACGGAAATCGCGTTCGACATCGCCTCCGCCAGACGCGCGCTTGAAGCCGTGAAAAATCATCCGCGCTTCGGCTTCAATTACGATCCGTCGCATTTCGGCTATCAGGGCGTGTGCTATGTGAAATTCATCCGCGAATTCGGCGACCGCATTTTCCACGCGCACATGAAGGACGTTTGGTGGGGACACGGCGACGGCTCGGTCGGCGTGTTCGGCGGCCACACGGATTTCACGGACGCTCGCCGCTTTTGGGATTTTCGTTCACTTGGACACGGCGACATTAAATTTGAAGACATCATCGTCGCGCTGAACGACGTCGGCTATCGCGGCCCGCTTTCGGTGGAATGGGAAGATGGCCGCATGGATCGCGTCCACGGCGCGACGGAAGCCGCAGCGTTTGTTCGCAAATTGGATTTCACTCCAAACACAGCGGCTTTCGACGCGGCATTTTCCAAGAAGAAATGACCGTAGCGGCGTCTCGGCAGAGCGCCGCAAACCTAAAATTAGTTGCGGCGCTCTGCCGAGACGCCGCTACAAATAATTTATGAAACGCAAACTTCGCTACGGAATGGTCGGCGGCGGGCAGAACGCCTTCATCGGCGCGGTGCATCGCATGGCCGCGAATCTCGATGGCCAAATTGAACTCGTCGCAGGCGCATTTTCCTCCGATCCGAAAAATTCCAAGCTCACGGGCGAACAACTTTTTCTGAATCCAAAGCGTGTTTATGGCAGTTATGAAGAAATGGCAAAGGCCGAAGCCGCGTTGCCAGCGGATGAGCGGATTGATTTTGTTTCCATCGTCACGCCGAATTTTTTGCACGCGCCCGTCGCAACAACTTTTTTGAAAGCGGGTTTTCACGTCGTCTGCGACAAGCCGATGACGTTGACTTTGAAAGAGGCGAAGGCATTGCGCGAAACCGTTCGCAAGAGTGGAAAGGTTTTTGCACTCACGCATAATTACACCGGCTATCCGATGGTGAAGGAGGCGCGCGAACTCGTCCGCAGCGGCAGGCTCGGAAAAATTTTGAAAGTCGTCGCCGAATATCCGCAGGGCTGGCTGCTCGACAAAATCGAGGCGGAAGGCCAGAAGCAGGCGTCATGGCGGATGGATCCAAAGAAGGCGGGTTCGAGCAGTTGCGTGGGCGACATCGGCACGCACGCGGAAAATCTTGGCCGCTACATCACGGGCCTGCGGATTGATTCGCTCTGCGCGGAATTCACGAGCTTCATTCCAGGCCGGAAACTGGAGGACGACGCGAATCTGCTGCTGCGCTACAAAGGCGGCGCGAAAGGCGTCTTGCATTGCTCGCAAATTTCCTGCGGCGAGGAAAATAATCTGAACATCCGCGTCTATGGCACGAAAGGCTCGCTCGCGTGGCAGCAGGAGCATCCGAATGAATTGAAATTTATCGCGAAAGGCGAACCGGCAAAAATTTTGCGGCGCGGAAATAATTACGTCGGCGACGCGGCGAAAAAATTCACGCGCCTGCCGTTCGGCCATCCCGAGGCGTTCATCGAGGCGTTCGCGAACATTTATCTGGAGGCGATTGCGGCGATCCGCGCGAGCATCGAAGGCAGGCGCGGCACGTTTGATTTTCCGACGGTGGACGACGGCGTTTATGGCATGGCTTTTCTTGAAACCGCCGTGAAGTCCGCCGCGTTCGATGCCAGATGGACAAAGTTCGTCGAAGCCTGAAAACCGCCGCGAAAAATCTCATCCTCGCGCTGAACGGCGAACAACCCGTCGCGCAGGTGAATCCCGAAGTGCCGGTGAAGAAAGTGGTTTGATGCGAGTGAATTTGTTTTAATAGAAAATTGCTTATGAAATATATCTGCCCTCTTTGTAAAACTCCTCTGACAGAAAAGCATTTTCATGACGTCATAAAAATTCAGGAGAAAAAGGAAAAAGTTCAACGCGGAGATTTGGAAAAGTTTAAGAAGCAGGCGACAGCGGCCAAAGAAGCTCTTGCCGCTGGCAAGAGACGAGAAAAAGAAATTAAGCTCAAGGCAAAACAAGATGCAGAGTCAGCGCGCAAGCAAGCAACTGAAGCGGAGCAAAGAAAAAGCAGTATCAGAAATAAACGCCTAATGGCAAGAATCGGAAAGTTAGAGCAGGAGAAAAAAATGCTTCAAACGCATACTTCCCCTCAAGAAATTGGCCTGGCTGATGAAAAAGTTTTGGTCAGCCGCCTTGAAAAAGAATTTCCAGACGACGAAATCCAAAAAAAGGGCCAGGAAGGTGATGTGCTCCATTTTGTAAAATTCAACGGGGAAAATAGCGGATGTATTGTTTATGAGTGCAAGCGCACTGACCGAATTGCGACTGCTCATATCGAGCAGATAGCCAGTGACAAAAAAACTCGACAAGCAAATTACGGAATCCTCGTTACCACTGGCACACGCAAAGGCTTTTCTGGACTAGATCAAGAGTTAGGCGTTTTCATTGTTGCGCAAGCTGGCGTTCTCACGCTCGCACGCATTTGCCGAGAAAGTCTTGTTACAATGGCAAAACAGCGTTTGGATGCGGCTGAAAAAGAAGCAGCCGCAAAACGGTTGATGGATTATGTCACTAGCCCAGCTTGCAAAACACCATTGGAAGAAGTCATTTCGCAAACCGAACACGCTCTTAAAAATCTGGTAAAAGAAATGCATCAGCACATTGCCGGCTGGAAAGAACGACGAGAAATTTATCAAACCATTCATTACGATGTGACTCACATTCAAAAAAATGTTAGCCGTGTTATGAGTGGCAAAGAACCATTAAAACTTGAGAAACCACCTTTTGAATTTTTAGCACTTCCAGCACCGAGAATTTAATTTTTATGCCCGAAACCTACTGCATCATTCCCCAAGAAAAACACGATTCACTTGTCACGCAGGCGTATCTCAAGCGAGGTTACGATGCCGCCGAGGCCGCCGCCGGCGCGCGGTTTTGCGCCAGCGCCGCGTATTACGGCATCCGCACGCACAACGCCATCAAGGCGCTGCACCTCGACGAATTGTTCGGCAGCAAGGTCGG
>Ga0137403_10001696_pt1 | contig 27524 bp, 24 predicted proteins | sample CZOMad2_1_16fung_FD_122057 | JGI IMG/M metagenome (GOLD analysis project Ga0137403, IMG submission 122057) | Vadose zone soil fungal communities from Angelo Coast Range Reserve, California, USA - CZOMad2_1_16fungal (Hybrid Assembly) | ecosystem: Environmental > Terrestrial > Soil > Vadose zone... | reverse complement strand
TGTTGCGCGCTCGGAAGCGGAGGTCTTTATGCAACTCAAAAACAACTCTCTTTTCTTGACAGTAGCACTGATGCTGGGAATGGCGTTGGTTGCATTTGTACCGGCGACTCTTCAGGCACAGCAGCAAGTCAGAATCACCGGCGGTCCAACGCTCGACACTGTGAACAGCAACTCTGTATTTATCACCTGGAGCACGAGTCTTCCCTCGAGTTCCCGGGTATGGTGGAGCAAGGATAAAAACAACCTTACTCATCTGGCGGAGGGGCCCGAATCTGGCCAGACCAGTCATCGGGTAGAGATTCTGAATCTGGAGCCAAACACAACCTATTACTTCACGGTTGAATCGGGGCAGACGCGCGGCACCAAAGCTGAGAACGAAGCAGAAACGCCGAACGTATACAGCTTCACGACAATTGCGCCGGGTCAGAGCAAGCGCAATCAGACACCGCAGGTTGCCGAAGCTGGCACCGTCGCCGGTAATCTCGAGAACGGTAAAGTACAGATTACGAACGGACCGATTATCGAAGCTGCTTTTGGCAATTCAGCCAGGATCGCGTGGAGCACGAATATTCCAGGAAGCACGCGTGTCAACTATGGTACCGACATAAACAATATGAACCAGCTAGCGGAAGCTCCCTGGGGCCAGGGCGGGCGCAGTCATCGAGTGGAGCTGAAAAACCTGAAGCCCAACACCACTTATTTCTTCCAGGTGGAAACCGGACAAGCCGCAGGCTCGGACGTTGAGAGCCACGTCTATAGCTTCAAGACGCCAGCTCAAGGTGGCCAGCTTGGGCGAATTGACCATCCACAGCAAGTGCGCTAACCACCAGGAAGAGTGGGAACAGGGGCGACGAGGTTGTCGCCCCTTTTTATGCACGTTAGCGCGTCAGGACAAAGATGATCCTAGAAGACTGTAGAGCAGGATCGCGAGGACGATCAGAGTAAATCCGGCATACATGCGATCTCCTTCCAAGGCAAATCCGAAAATTGAGAAAGCCACACGTGCAACCGGCGTGGCGATCAGCAGCAACAGACCTAGCTGAATAATTCCGCGGCCTTGGAAGGCGAACGCGTCTCGCACAATTCCACTGATGTGGCGGAGATCGGAAGGTTCTCCGCGGAAGATGCGGTAGTCGGCGGGCTCTTGCCCATGCCGAGCTAGGTAAACAATCGCGCCTACGAAGACTACCAGCGCGGAGAGAATCACGCCGGCACGCAGCAAGTTGCCGATAATGTCTTCGACTCGCTGATCGGTCCAGCGGGTTGCTTGTGACATTCAGATCCTCCCCGCCACGCCGTTATAGAGCATCTGTGCCCCCAGCAGCAGGATGATGGCGCTGAAAACTAAGCGCAATGATTTGGTTTCAGCTTTCACCAAGATGCGGGTGCCGATGAGCGATCCGGTGAGCACGCCCAGCATCACCGGCATGGCGAGCCCCGGATCGATGTAGCCACGATTTAAATAGATCCCCGCGCTGGCCGCCGCAGTGACCCCGATCATAAAGTTACTGGTCGTCGTGGAAACCTTAAAGGGTACACGCATGGCTTGGTCCATAGCGAGCACCTTCACCGCTCCAGAGCCGATGCCGAGCAATCCGGAAAGCGCCCCCGCGCCGAACATCAGGCTGAACCCGTGCGGCACGCGGTGGACACAGTAATGACGCACGCCTTCAGGCTCAGGAAAGCTGCCATTCATCTTCAGGCGCGTAGCCAGTGGGTCGGGAACATCGTCGAACGCATGTCTTACACGGGGACGTCCCGCGAGGTAAGCCGAGTAAAGCAGGACGAGTCCGAAAATCGTGGCGATTGCGCTGCCTGAAACTCGGGTGGCGAGGAATGCTCCCAGCAACGCGCCGACGGTGGTGGCGATCTCGAGAAACATTCCGATCCTGATGTTGGAAAACCCTTCTTTCACATAGGCGGCAGCCGCGCCGGACGAAGTCGCGATCACCGATACCAACGAGGCGCCGACTGCGTAGCGGATATCAACTTTAAAAAATAATGTGAGCAGAGGGACTAGCACTACGCCTCCGCCCAATCCCGTCAGCGAGCCGAGGAGACCAGCAATCACCGAACCAGTCCAGACCAGAGCGGTGAATTCCAGGACGTTCATTCAATCTCAACCCTCACACAGTGTGCCATAGTGAGTCCTCTGCGATTGGCGGAGATAGGATTACATATTGTTGACTTGCCGTCGCGGATAACAGATTAATGTTCGTAATCATCGACTCTCACGTAAAATAAAGAATGAAAATCTTTAACAGTAATAGTTAAAGGAGAGTCCATGCCGTCGCCATTATTTGCGCTTTATGCTGGCCCCGATCAGGTGATGACCGTCACTTCAGGACTGGCCAGTGTGCTTGGGCTTCTACTAATCTTCTGGCACAAAGTTGTGGCGGTTTTTTTTAAGTTTGTCCGTCTTTTCCGCCGAGGCACTGATCCTGCCAGCCCCGAAGTTCAAAAAACTTCTTCGGAAGAAAGTTCGTAATTCCGGACTCGATTCTTGCGCAAAAAAGTCATCGTCATCGGTTTGGACGGACTCGAACCCAGCATTGTGGAGAGCATGTTGGCGCGGGCCGAACTGCCGAATCTAGCGAAAATCCGCGCCGGCGGCAACTACACACGCCTGAAGACGACTTATCCGGCGCAGACTCCGGTAGCGTGGTCGTCCTTTGCGACAGGGACGAATCCCGGTGGCCATGGGATTTTCGATTTTATCTCCCGTGATCCTGAAACCTATCTGCCTGATGTCGCGCTCACTCGCTTTGAGAAGCCGAAGAATATTTTCTCTCAGCCGCAGGCCGTGAATCGGAGAGGCGGCGTGCCGCTGTGGCAGGTTCTTACTGAAGTTGGTGTGCCCAGTACAGTCTTGCGCTGTCCCTGCACATTCCCGCCAGAGTCGCTGAACGGAAAAATGCTGGCCGGCGTGGGAGTTCCAGACCTGCGAGGCAGCCAGAGCAAGGGGACGTTCTATACCCAAGATAAGGCTGCGACAGCGCAGGAAAACGAGCAACTCGTGATTCTGGATTCTGGGATAGAACTCACGACCCGTGTTATCGGCCCGAGAAATACAAGACAATCTCCCCCAGCCGACAGCTCTTGCGAAATCCGCCTGCGGGTGGACAAAGGCGCGCGCAAGCTGGTGATCCGAACCGGCGGCGCGCCAACGCTGTTGGAAATTCCGGCGCGAGGCTGGAGCGAGTGGGTGCGCCTCAAATTCAAGGTCTCGATGCTGCAATCAGTCAGCGGAATCGTGCGGTTTTATGTTCGTCAGCTTGAGCCGCATCTTGAGTTCTACGCCTCAGCGGTAAACTTCGATCCTGCTGCGCCGCTGTTTCCGTTGAGCTCTCCCGCAAATTACGCGAAGGAGCTCTCTGAGCAGATCGGATTGTTCTCGACGCTCGGAATGGCGGAGGATCACAACGGCCTCAACAATGGCCGGTTGGATGAGTCTGCGTACTTGGAGCATTGCGAACTGGTGCTCGCGGAACGTGAACGGCTGATGCGTTTCGAGCTTGACCGGTTTAGCGAAGGCCTTTTCTTCATGCTCTACGACACTCCCGATCGGGTACAGCACATGATATGGCGCTTCCGGGATCGGGAGCATCCTGGTTACGAGCGCGATGTGAGCCCAGAACTCTCTACGCGCATCGAGGAGCACTATCGCCGATGCGATGCACTGCTCTCTGCCGTTCTCGACAAAACCGATGAGAACACTCTCTTGATCGTTCTTTCAGACCACGGCTTCGGGACTTTTCGTCGCGCATTCGATACCAATACCTGGCTTTGGCAAAACGGATTGTTGGCGCTGAAAGATAGTCGCAAGCCGGAGGCAAGTTTGAGTGAAGGATTCTCCGAGGTCGATTGGTCAAAAACATACGCGTACGCCATCGGACTAGGCGGAATTTATCTCAACTTCAAAGGCCGCGAGCGTGGCGGGATCCTGGGGGAAGGTGCCGAAGCTGAACGCGTGCGCAAGGCGATTCAGAGCGGATTGGCAGAGTTTCCGGACACCGAAGCGCAACGTCCCGCGATTCGAAGTGTTTCGCGCCGCGAGGAATTATATTCAGGCCGCTTCATCGGGAACTCTCCCGACCTGCTAGTGAATTTCTATCCAGGATTTCGCGTTTCCTGGCGAACTGCTGTGGGAGGATTCGCCAACTCACTGCTCGAAGATAACAAGCGGCGCTGGAGCGGAGATCACATTGTCGATCCGGAAAGCGTGCCGGGAATTCTATTCATGAACCGGAAGGCACGGCACAACCATGCCCAAATTATCGACCTGGCACCCACGATTCTGGATTATCTTGGGGTGACTGTTCCTCAATTCATGGAAGGTAAATCCCTGTCCTCATCATGAAGATTTGCATTCTTGGACTCGATTGCGCAGCGCCTGAAGTCATCTTTGGTGATGAACGGCTCGTGAATATCAGGCGCTTAATGGATACGGGAGTATACGGACGGCTCGAGAGCGTGAATCCTCCCATCACTGTTCCCGCCTGGATGTGTATGAGCACCAGTCAGGACCCGGGTTCACTGGGGGTCTACGGATTCCGCAATCGTTCCGATCATTCCTACGACAAGCTCGCGTTCGCCAATTCTACTTCGATCAAAGCGCTGGCCATGTGGGATCAACTAGCCCGGCAAGGGAAGAAGTCGATTATTGTTGGCGTGCCTCCGAACTACCCTCCGCGGCGGGTGAACGGCATCAGCATCGGCTGTTTTCTTACGCCTGATACGGTGAAGAATGACTTCACATATCCGCCTGCGCTGAAATCAAAGTTGACGGAATTAGTGGGTGAATATCCCGTCGACGTAAAGAACTTTCGCACTGACCGGAAAGATTGGCTCAAGGAAGAAATTTTCCGCATGAGCGAGAAGCAGTGGAAGGTTGTGCGCTGGCTTCTGACCGAGCAGGAATGGGATTACTTTCACTTCGTGGACATCGGTTTAGACCGCATGCATCACGGCTTCTGGAATTACTTTGATCCCGAGCATGTGCAGTTTGAACCGGGTAGTCCCTATCAGAATGCGATTCCGGAGTATTACCTGAAGCTGGATGAAGAGATCGGGCGCGTGCTCGAATTGCTCGACAACGATACGATCGTGCTGGTGGTCTCAGATCACGGCGCGCAGAGGCTCGACGGTGGAGTGGCGATCAACGAATGGCTGATTCGCGAAGGGCTGCTGGTGCTCAACGAATATCCCAAGACGCTCACGCCGTTTGAAGAGCTCAACGTGAATTGGAGCAAGACAAAGGTTTGGAGTGAAGGTGGCTACTACGCTCGCGTGTTCTTCAATGTCCAGGGGCGCGAGCCGCAGGGAGTGATTCCGCGGGCTGAGTACGAGTCTTTTCAGGGCGAAATGAAGGCGAGAATCGAGGCGTTGCCCGACGACAAAGGCCAGCCACTCAAGTCGCTGGTTTTCAAACCGGAAGAGATTTATCGCAATGTTCGGAACGTTGCGCCTGATCTGATCGTGCACTTTGGCAGGCTTTATTGGCGCTCTATCGGGACAGTGGGGCACTCAAAGATTCACGTCCAGGAAAACGATACCGGCCCGGACGGCTGTAATCATGCGCAGTACGGAATGTTCATTTTAGCCGCGCCGAACTGTTCTTTGAACGGAGAGTATGAGGGCGCGCGGCTGCTTGATATAGCTCCGACGCTGTTGGATCTGGCCAGTTACGAGATCCCTGAGACCATGCAAGGGCGATCGCTGGTGGCTGGGATGGAGAAGAAGCGCTCCAATTCAGGTGGCGAAGGAGAGAAGATTGTGCACGACCGGTTGGCCGGACTGGGATACGTGTAGCTTATTCCGCTCCTGACGAGCCGCCATTACGAGCGCAATTGCGATAGGATCTTTTTCACGTCTGCCGCGCTTGAATAGTTGGGATTAATCTTAAGCACGCGCTCCAGGTGCTGCCGAGCTAGAGCTGGCTGCTCGGTTTTTTCATAAGCAAGTCCGAGATGGTAGTGGACCGTTGGATTTTCCGGCGCTTTGTTCTTCTCAGCGAGTTTGAGGGCCTCCTGGAAGAGATCAATCGCAGACCTGTACGCGCCTTTCTGGTAATAGACCCACCCCAAAGTGTCAGCTGCATTAGGCGAATCCGGCATGCCGCGACGCGCTGTTTGAGCAAGGGAGAGTGCCACGTCCACATTACCGCCGGTCTCGAGCATCACGTAGGCCAGGTTATTCGACGCGAGAGGGTTGTCAGGCTTGAGATCAAGCGCTTTTTGGTAGGCTTGTTTGGCGTTGCTCCAATCCTGCTTCGATTCGTACAGCTCTCCTAGCAAGACGTAGAAGCTGGCCTCGCGTGGGTTGTTCTTAATCGAGTTCTGGTAGGTCGCGATGGCTTCATTAGTGTTGCCCTTCGCAACCTGCACCTGGCCGAGCTTAAGCAAAGCGTCACCGTTGTTCTTGTCCAGATCGGCAGCTTTCTTCAACGCTGCCTCGGCGCCGTTCGTGTCCTTTTTGGCGTTGAACAGCGCAGTGCCGAGCAGATCGTAAAATGCGCTGCTATCGGGGACCTTGGCGATTTGCGCGTTGGCCGCGGCAATGCTCTTGTCTATCTGGTTCTCGGCAAGATATGCGTTCATGAGGCCGCTTAGAGCATCGGACGACTTGGGATCGCGATCGAGAGCCTGTTGATAAGCCTTTTCGGCCTCGCCGAACTGTCTTTGAACCAGCCTCAGATTACCCAGCTGAACGTAACCGGCGGGGCTTTGCGACGCGACCTCGATGGCCCGCTTCACGTCTTCTTCAGCTCGAACGAACTGTTTGCGAGCGATATTGGAGATGGCGCGCAACGCATATCCATCCGGGGAGGTTGGTTGCAACGTGGCGACCTGGGTAGCGCTTTGCTCGAGCGCCTCCATATCGCCTTTGCGCAACGCGGCACCGGCCAGCGCGCGATGTGCCTCAATCAGTTCCGGGCGCAAGCGCACCGCATTACGCCATTCGCTCTCGGCGCGTGCCAGGTTGCCCATTTGATCGAATGCTACACCCAGGTGGTAATGCGCCACTCCATTATCAGGATCATTCTTAATGGCAGTTTGCAGTGTGTCCGCCGCATCGTTGAGATGCCCATCTCGAGTCTGGATCTGACCGCGATACACCAAGGCATCAACATCGCTAGGGTTGGCTTTTACTAGCTCATCATTCAGCTTGCGAGCCTCACCTAGACGATTTTTCAGGATGAGGACCTGAACGTAGTTCTTTTTCACCTGCACGTCTTTGGGATACTGCTGATATAAGGAGCCGTATTCGCCCGTGGCTTTGTCGAGATCGCCCGTGGCGAAATAAAAATCACCGAGCATACGATAGGCAGCGGAATTCTCGGGGAGATCGTGCTTCACCTGCTTGAGAAATACTTCGGCTTCGGTTCTTTTTCCTTCTGCCATGTACAGGCGGGCCAATGCAGCGCGCGGGTCTGCACTCTTGGGATCAACTTCAATCGCGTGCTGGAACTGCTTTTCTGCATCTGCAAGGCGATTGCGGGACTGGTAATAGCTGCCCAGCGCAAGCTGGGCATTCATCGCCTGCGGATTCAGATCGACCGCCTTCTGGAAGTTCTTTTCCGCTGCCTCGCCCTGATTGGTTCTCACTTGTAGAAGGGCCAGGTTCAGGTACGCCTCCCAGCGATCAGGGCCCAAATCGATCGTTTTGCGCATTTCCTGAATGGCAGCAGCAAGATTCCCCTGGCCAGCCAATAGATTGGCTACCGACTCATGCACTTGAGGATTATTTGGCTGTTTGGCGAGCAGCAAGTCAGTATGTTCCTGCGCCTGCTTCAAGTCGTGACCGGCGATCAGTAAATTCGCGATATCAATGTGGGCTTGATAATTGTCGGGCTGGAGCTCGATGGTTCGGCTAAGTTCCTGGTAAGCGCGAGTCCATTCCTGCAATTTTAAGTATGTTTGGGCAAGCTGGTAGTGGGCGTCGGTGAAGCGTGGATCAACCTGGACGGCATTGCTGTACTGAATGGCTGCTTCGCGATATTTGCCCCTCTCGAAGTAGCGTTGGCCACTCTCAAAATATTTCTGCTTGCGCACATTGGGATCGCGAGAACAGCCGGAGAATACGATTCCCATGAGCGCCAAAATGAGAAACAAACGGAAATATAAAGAACGGGTCATTACGAATCTCCCAGATGAGTGCGCCCACCGCCGAAAGAATGCCCTTTTTGAGCTATTAACCTACTGCAACTCACCCACCATAAAAAGTTACGCCGGTCACCGCGCTACGAGCAATGCCCGTCCGGGGATGCGCGGAAATGCAAAGTGAGACAATTACTCCGCCGCATACAACAATACGCCTAGCGCGGGACAAAGCTATTAAGAACCGGAACTACCTTTCCGGCAAAAGCCAGCAAGCGATCCAGGGCCGCATCAGCTGACTCTTCGGAGCGCAGCGGCGTGGTGACTCGCACCAGAGAGCCGTCGCTGCGATTCATACGGATGGAATCGGCGACCAAGTAAAATTTTGCCAAATACTCGCTAGCCACGGCCCGGTCGTGTGCCCAATACCAGTAGAGCACGAGTTGCCGCTCGGCTCCCTTGGCAATGATGTAGCGATTGGCCAGGAAAGGCGCGCGTCCTGGAGAAGAAATTGAAATTCTGCTGGCTTCAATCGGCGACCAGCCGGCGCCCGGCAGGCAATTCTTTGGGGAATGGATGGTATCGCCTGCGCGCTGACTGGAAAAATATGCCAGAAACAGATCTACATCGGGGTTTCTGCCGGAATCATCCTGATAGACGCGAAGTAGGAAATCTCCCTGCCCCAGCACATCCAGCACATCCTGGGATATAGCGACGTCCGTTCCGCTCCACTCCCCCAGTTGCTGTGGAAAGGCCTTAAGCGGCTGCCGCATCGGCAGGACTTCGTTTCGGCTGCGGGCGTGAAGAAAAATCGCGGTGACCGCCAGCAACGCGGCCGCAACGAGGAAACGCGCGCTGGAATTCATGCCCGAGCCTCCTTCCCACGGGTCTTCAAGAGCAATAGACGATGCAAAGCGAAGAGCATGGCCAGCGACACTACAAAAATGAGCCAACCGGAAAAGCCGTGAAAAAAGCCTTCAGCTTTTTGCGGATCCCAATACTGCACCAGCAGACCAGTGCCAACAATGCGCAGGCTGTTGGCAGCGATTGCAATAGGAAGGGAAGCGAGGGCCAGAATGACGCGGATTGAAATCCGGGGTTCCATCAAATATCCGTAAATTATGGCCAGGGTAGCCAGTGAGAGCAGGGAACGTATTCCACTACAGGCTTCTGCCACTTCCAAGGCCATTGCTGGCAGGTTGATAACATTGCCTTCCCGCAGGACCGGAACACCTGCCCACGGCAGCACACCTGCGGCCACTCTTGACGCCAGCAACTGCAACGGGAAGGTGATTTGATTAAATACGATCGCTGGGATCGGAATCATTAGAACCAAGAAAGCCCAGGGGAAGAGTATTGCCCGGAAGAACTGCCAGCCCCGGAAGTATACGATCAGACCTGCAATCAGCAGCAGGAGAGAAATCCGCGACAGAAAAAGCTCCGCGCCCAACACTCCTATAACGAGCACGCAAAGAGCAAAGACGATAATGCCAAGTCCCCAGATTGAAGGTGCCGGAACGAAGCCTGCCAGCCGAAGACGATCTTGCCACAACACAAACAAGGCAAATGCAGGGACGAAGAAACCATGAGAAAAGTTGGGATCCTGCCACCACTGACCGGCGAGATGCAAAATGATAGAGAAATAGAGCCAGCCGATTAGGCCGATCAGGACTATGGTCCGCGGCCACGAGAATTTGCTGGCTAGACGCCCAGGAATTCGCGTCGGCAGCGGTGCGACTTGTGCGTATTGACCCACGGGATGAGCTTTGAGTTGATTACGAGGATATGCGAACTGATCTTCCGGCGCAAATTGCGGGCTCTCGTTGCAAGGGTAATAAACAGAGTCTTAGTGATGACGTCCGCTCTCCTCGGGTCACGCCGATCGGAGGCCAACGCCCTTTCACAGCAAGCCTTTTGGGGTTCCCTAAAGATGTCCGGACCGAGGTAATGCCCTACTGATTACTGCGGAGTGTGAAAAAAGTTTCCCTTTTATGCCCTTTGAGTTAGGTTATGAGGCGGCACACGGGCTCACTTGTTGCTGCCTTGTCCGACAAGCAACTGAAAACAGAGCTCAATCGATGAAACGAGAGATGTTGAGGAAATGCTGTGGATGGCAGTAGCCGTGCTTCCGAGGATCATGCCACCCGTGCGTCATAATTCGCATTTCTTCGACGTCGCGAAAGGCTCAACCTAGGGACCACAGCATTTTCGTTAGATAGAGGCAAATTCCTGGAAAGGATGTCCAATTCGGCTCACGACCAGGCCACGTTTCTGCAGGGCGTGGGTGCCGGCATGAGGGCGGTCGAGGCTGTAATCCGCGAATTGGCTCAGAGCAACGTAACGGTGCTGCTGCTGGCCGAGGCGGGTGCAGGCAAGCGAACCGTCGCGCGTTATATCCACGAAAGCTCAGTCCGCAGCGCTGAGCCGTTCTGTTTTGCCGCTTGCGCCGGAGTGACTCCGCAAGACTTCAGCGGCATGTCACGGAACGGAACGGTATTCCTGGAGGAAATAGGCGACTTAAGTTCCGGTTGCCAGGCAGTGCTATTGGATTTGTTGCCGCAGTTGGAGACCAACGGGAATGGATCGCGACGCGCACGTTTTATTGGTGGAAGCGCCCGAAATCTAGAAGCGGATGTCAAGCAAGGGCGCTTCCGGGAAGATCTTTATTACCGGATCAGTGGGGTGTGCTTGCGACTGCCGCCTCTGCGCCAACGCAAAGAGGATATTCCGTGCTTCGTGAATTTTTTTCTGGCCAAGTACGCCCACGACTTCGGCCGCCCCGCACCGGTTCTGAGCGCAGCCACTCAGAAGCTGTTTAACGAGTACTCCTGGCCCGGCAATATCCGCGAATTGGAAGATGCTGCCAAGGCTATCGTGGTGCTGGGAGATGAGTCGGTTGCCATGGATGGCTTGCGCGCCATGCTGATGAAATCAGATCGCTCCGACAACGGCGAGCAAGTTTCTCTGAAGCAGGCTTCGCGCGCAGCTTCGCGGCAGGCTGAAAAGGAATTGATACTGAGGGTGCTGAATCGCACTCGCTGGAACCGCCGGCGCGCCGCCCAGGAGCTCCAGATCAGCTACAAGGCATTGCTGTACAAGTTGAAACAAATTGGATACGGGGAGTTAGGAACAGTCATCTAGGAGAGAGAATGAAGACGACCGCACTGACAATCGCATTGCTGCTCGGGCTTGTTACAGGTTCTGCCTGGGCGCAGAGCAACGGTGCCAAGCCAAAAGACAAAGCGGGCTCCGTGCCTGAGGCTTCGAGGACAACCTCGGCCGCTGGCCCCACCTACGTGATCGGTGCCGATGACACACTTCATATCGATGTTTGGAAAGAGCCGGATCTCACTGCGACATTGCCTGTGCGTCCGGATGGCATGATTTCCTTGCCCCTATTGAACGATGTACAGGCGGCGGGGCTGACGCCGATGCAATTGGCGGCCTCGATTACGGAAAAGCTAAAGAAATATCTCGCCGATCCGCGCGTGACCGTGGTGGTTACACAGATGAACAGCCAGCGGATTTATGTAACCGGCGAGGTGTTGCACACGGGCGCCATGCCTCTGCTGCCCAACATGACGGTATTACAAGCCTTGGCCAGCGCCGGATTCAGCCAGTTCGCCAACACCAAGGGCATTTACGTGCTGCGCGTCGAAAACGGAAGACAGCAGAAGATTCCGGTTAATTACAAGCAGCTCGTGAAGGGCGAAGCGATGGGGCAAAACATAGTTATGAAACCTGGAGACACGATTGTCGTACCGTAAGGGAAACGTGATAAAGAATCGGGCTTACATGCTTGTTTTGGGCACAGCGCTGGCGCTTGGAACTAGCTGGGCACAGAGTGACAGCTCCCAGCAGCAGCCGGGAAGCAGCCAGCAGCCTGCCGACAACACGCAACAGCAAGGCACGGGGGCAGTGCCGGCATTCGGTCAGGACAACGCCGCCCCGGTTTCGAACGATAATCCGCCGCTCTCGGGATTAGATCAACCTTCTCTTGAGCCGCGCGCGGCGGCCCGCAGCTTCCTTATTCCGGGTGCGCATGTCAGTCAATCACTGGACACGAATGTCGGCGGTGGCGGTCCCCACATCAATGGAATCACGCGCGCTTTGGGAAGCTTGACTTTGCAAAGACTCTGGAGCCGCTATGACGTAGGTCTGGATTACGTCGGAGGTGGCGTCTTTTATCCTCGCTCATCAGTAGGCGCTGCCCAGGTGCATCAACTGGATGCTGATCAACGCATCCTCTGGCGCACCGGCCAGCTCGCAATCAGGGATTCATTCAGCTATCTGCCGGAAGGGATGTTCGGATTCGGGTCCTTTGGCGGCGCCGGAGCGCTTCCAGGACTTGGGATCGGTGGCGGCGTTTTAGGCGGTGGTTTCGGGAGCTTCTTCGGTCCCGGAGAGTTTTCCACCCTTCAACAGCAACCGCGGCTCACTAACGTTTCGTTGGCGGACATCACGCAGGCTCTGAGCCCACGCTCGACAGTGACGATTGCGGGCTCTTATGGTTTGGTTCACTTCATTGACAACAGTTTCGGATTCGTTAACAGCCGCCAGGTAGGAGCGCAAGGGGGCTACAACTACCTGCTCAGCCGCAGAGACCAGGTTGGCATTGCTTACGGATACCAGGCGTTCCGCTATCCCGGCATCAGTGGAACGAATTTCAACACTCAGGTAGTGCACTTGCTGTATGGGCATCGAATTTCGGGCCGAATGGATCTTGTACTCGGAGGTGGGCCGCAATATACGCAGCTTAACACTCCGCAAACAAAATCCAGCACTCAGCTTTCCGCCAGTGGGCGAGCGACGTTGCGCTACCGATTTGAAAAAAGCAGTGTCAGCCTTTCGTACCATCACTACAACACTTCCGGTTCGGGCTTCTTTACCGGGGCCAAGAGCGATGTCGGTCGAATAACCTACACCCGACCGATCAATCGGTTGTGGGACATGCTGGCGGACATCGGCTATACACACAATACCCGGATATTCCCACTTTTTTTGGGTATTCCAAATCCGGCAAACGTTCCCTCCAACACAACGTCATACAACTTTTGGTATGCGGGGGGATCTCTGCACCGGCAGATCGGACGGGACTTTAGCGCCTATGTAGGCTACCAATTCAACGAGTTCTACTTCGGTTGCGCCGGTGTTTCGGTACCGAGTGTTCCATCGAGTGTCTCGCCGAGTCTTGCGTGCGGGAACAGGTCGCAGCGGCATGTGGGCACGATTGGGCTGGATTGGCATCCGCATCCGATCCGGCTTGATTAATTCGTAGGCCATCGCGGAGATGGCCGGAATGGGAAATGGCATGATTGAAAATCGTGAACTAAGCATGGACGATTATTTGGCGATGCTACGCCGGCGCCTGAAGGTGATCCTGATTCCGGCACTGCTCGCGCCCCTCGCTGGGTTCCTGATCTCGTTTGCTTTTCCACCAAAGTACACTTCGCAATCACTGATCTTGGTGGAGGAGCAAAAAGTCCCGGAAGGCTATGTCAAACCTGTGGTAACCGAGGACGTTGGCCAGCGCATCGCCACTATGGAGCAGCAAGTCCTAAGCCGTAACCGGCTGCAACCCATGATTGACCGTTTGGGTCTGGCGAAAGGAAGGACCGTCGATGAAGCGGTCGACGAAATCCGCGCCAACATATCCATCGAACAGGTGGAAACCGACCTCACGCCGCCAACCGCGGGCGGTACGACTAAGAAGAAGAAACCGGGGCAAGCGAGCACCGTGCCAGGGTTTTATGTGAACTTAACGGCAAGCAGCCCGAAGGAAGCGCAGGACATCTGTAGTGGGCTTACGTCCATGCTGCTGGAAGAAAATCTCAAGCTTCGCGAGGCAGTGGCCCAGAACACCACCGCCTTCCTCTCGCGCCAGCTCGAGCAGGCGAAGCGCGATATCGACGACCAAGACAGCAAACTCGCAACATTTAAGAAGCAGTACATGGGCCAGTTGCCGGGTGACGAGGAAAATAACCTGAAGATACTGATGGGTCTGAATTCGCAATTGGATGCGAACACCCAGAGCCTGAACCGCGCGCAGCAGGATAAGTCCTATACCGAATCGCTGCTGGCGCAGCAGTTGGCGGCGTGGAAGTCAACCCAGAGCGCGACCAATCCGCAAACGCTCGAGCAGCAGTTAGCCTCGCTGCAAAGCCAGCTCATCACATTGCAAGCTCGTTATACCGATGACCATCCGGATGTGGCGAAGACGAAAGCTGACATCGCGGAAGTCAAGCGAAAACTGGACGAGCTGAATTCAGCGGCGGCACAGAACCCACAAGCGAACGACAAAGCCTCAGGGTCGGAGCCGCCCGAGATTCGCCAACTGCGTTTGCAGGTTCACCAGTACGATCAGATCATCGCCCAGGCCACGCGCGATCAGCAACGCCTGCAGGAGCAGATTCGCGCCTACCAGGGCCGAGTGGCGCTGAGCCCCGCGGTCGAGGAGCAATACAAGTTACTGACGCGCGACTACGACACGGCGCAGAGGTTCTACAACGATCTGCTGGCCAAGAAGAGTCAGTCCGCTATGCAGACCGACATGGAGCGTGGCCAGCAAGGTGAGCAGATGAGACTGCTCAACCCGGCGAACCTGCCCGATGCCCCAAGCTTCCCCAATCGCTGGCTGTTTACCGGTGGTGGATTGGGCGCCGGGCTGGCCATCGGCCTGGCTCTGGCGTTGTGGATGGAACTGCGTGACAAGTCGATTCGCACCGAGCAGGACGTTTTGGCGGCGATGGAGTTGCCCATGCTGGTTTCCCTGCCTTGGGTAAACCCGGACTCGGTCGCGCGGAACGGAAATGGCAGGTTCAGAATTCGATCTAAACCATCTGATGAAAAAGAGCGGACGGTAGAGGTCTAACACTCAATGTACAAGGAATTTTTCGGACTTCGAGCCAATCCGTTCAATGTCAATCCCGACCCACGTTATCTGTTTCTGACGCGGCACACGGAAGAAGCGCTGGCCTGCCTGACGTATGGCATCCAGAGCCGTAAGGGCTTTGTCCTATTGAGCGGCGAAGTGGGGACCGGCAAGACGACGCTCATCAACAAGCTCCTGGAATGGCTTCGGCTGCAACAGGTGGCGACCGCGTTCATCTTCAACTCGCGGATGAATGTGCCGCAGTTCATGGATTACATGATGGCGGATTTCGGCATTGCATGCGACTCAAGGTCCAAGAGCCAGATTCTTCTTCGGCTCTACAACTGGTTGCTGGACCGCTACCGCGCCGGAGAAACGGCGGTGCTGATTGTGGACGAGGCACAGAACCTCTCCGATGAAGTCCTGGAAGAGATTCGCTTGATGACCAATCTGGAGACCTTCACGGAGAAACTTTTGCAGATCGTTCTGGTCGGCCAGCCGGAACTGGACCAGAAACTCAAGCAGCCCCAGTTGCGGCAATTACGTCAAAGGCTGACGCTGCGCGCCAAAACGCATCCGCTGTCGCTTGAAGAGACCAAGGCTTACGTGAGCCAGCGGCTGCGTATTGCAGGATCGAATGGACGGCAGATTTTTGGTCCTGAAGCTTTGATGGCTATCCATCGTTATTCGAATGGCATTCCACGTGTGGTGAACCTGATCTGCGAACACTGCCTGGTGAGCGCGTTCGTGGACCAGCAGAACACGGTGGGCGCCGAAATGGTGGATGCCGTAGCCCGCGACTTCGACCTGGGTGATAACACGACATCCCAGGTTTTAACTACGCCGCCGCAAGCGAGTTCTGCGGAAAAATTCGATTTGGTCGAAGCATTGAGGACTTTGGCGACTCTGGCTGACCGATTGCGCCACTCAGACCAAGAGCTCGCCAAAGAAAGGAAATTATGAGCCGAATTCACGAAGCATTAAAAAAAGCGGAAGAACAGCGTGCTGCATCGCAGGGTGGGAGTATCGAGCCGGCCCCGATCGCAGAGATGGTAAATGACCCCGCAGCAACGGCAGTCGCGCCAGCCGTCGAGCACACGCCGTCAGCAGTCTCAGCGATGCCGTCATTTTCCTCGCCGTTTACATTCGACACGCTCCTGGCGCGCTGCGCCCAAGCACGCTGGTCGCCGGATTCGAAGACCATGTTGTTCTTCAATTCCGATGACGAGCAGGGTTATGGGATGGAGGAATTCCGCACTCTGCGCTCCCGTCTATACCAGATGCGCGAGAAGCAGTCCTTGAAGAAGATTCTGGTGACCAGTTCGCTGCCCAAGGAGGGCAAGAGCTTCGTGGCTGCGAACCTGGCGCAGGTCATGGTGCGGCAGCAAGGACGGCGGGCGTTGCTGATTGATGGCGACCTACGCGGACCCCGCCTGCATCAGGTGTTGGGAACAGCTTCCAGTCCCGGCCTCTCCGAGTATCTGTTAGGTGAGGTGGATGAGTTCGGGGCCATTCAGCGCGGCCCCATGGACAATCTTTTCTTCATTCCTTCCGGGCGCACCGTTTCGAGTCCGGCGGAACTGGTCGCCAATGGCCGGCTGAAATTCTTGCTCACCCGGGTGGAGCCGCTGTTCGATTGGATCATCATCGACTCGCCGCCGGCCGTTCCTGTTTCGGATGCAGGCTTACTAGCCAATTATTGCGATGGCGTACTGATTGTGGTGCGCTCCAATGCAACACCATTTGACATTGCCCGCAAAGCTCGCCAGGAGTTTCGCGATACATCGCTGGTTGGCGTGGTTCTGAATGGCATCGATGTGGGTTCGTCATATACGCAGTATTACTACAGTTCTTATGGCCACCCCAACTCCCAAGGAGACGGCCGGAGGTAGAGCGTGATCCGGCTCTTCAAAGTCTATTATCCCGTTCGCACGCTTGTGTTGTTGGCGGGCGAAGCCATCATCGTGTGGATTTCCTTCGTCCTGGGAACGGTCTTGCAATACCGTGAAGACAGTTATATCGAGCTGAATTTTGAGTACGGTTACTACAAGCTTCTGCTGGTGACGCTTATTGTGCTGCTGTTTTCGCATTGGCTCGATCTGTACGACCCGTCGAGCATGACCGAGAAGTGGGAGCAAACTTTCCGCTTGCTTCTGGTGCTCGGCTTGGTAGCGCTGGCATTGGCACTCATTATTTCCTTCTTCCCAAGTTCTCTGCCCCGGCGTGACTCATCGCTTGTAGGCTTGATTATCCTGGCGTTCGGGCTGTTCGGATGGCGCAACGTCTATGCCTGGTTGTCGCAACAGCCCTACTTGCGCGAGAAGGTTTATGTGCTCGGCACGGGCGAGCGCGCGCAACGACTTGTGCAAGGCTTGCGCACGCGTGCGGAACTCGGGGTGGAAGTGGTCGGCTGGACCGGCACCATGGAGGGGGCGTTTACCCTGGAGGCAGTTGCGGACCATCTCACCGAACTGGCAAATCAGCACAGCGTGCATCGCGTTATTGTCGCGATGCCGGACCGGCGAGGAACGATTCCTGTTCAGCAGTTGCTCTCACTACGGCTCAATGGAGTCAAGATCGAAGAAGCCACATCCTGGCTCGAGAAAATGTCCGGCAGAATTGAAGTCGAACAGCTCTATCCTAGCTGGCTGATTTTCGCCGAGGGCTTTCGTTTCAGCAACGGGTTAATGGTTTTGCGACGGGTGTTCTCGATTGTTGCGTCCGCCCTGCTGCTGCTCATTGTTTCGCCCATTATCCCGTTTGTCATCTTAGCCATCAAGCTGGACTCCCCCGGGCCGATCCTATATAGGCAGAAGCGGGTCGGTCTGGGCGGGAACACATTTTTCTGCTTCAAGTTCCGTACCATGCGGCAAGACGCGGAAGCCGACACGGGGGCAACCTGGGCGACCGACGATGATCCGCGCATCACGCGCGTTGGGCGGTTCCTGCGCAGTTCGCGGCTGGATGAAATTCCGCAGCTCTGGTGCGTGCTGAAGGGTGACATGGGGTTTGTCGGCCCGCGGCCGGAGCGCCCCGAATTCGTCCAGTGGCTCACCAAAGAGATTCCGTACTACCCTGTGCGCAATGTTGTACGTCCAGGAATCACTGGTTGGGCTCAAGTCCGTTACAAGTATGGCAACACGCTGGAAGACGCCAAAGAGAAGCTGCAATACGACCTCTTCTACATCAAGAATGCTTCCCTTGGTCTAGACCTGCTCATCATGTTCCATACCATCAAGATTGTGATTTTGGGCCGGGGCGCGCAATGAAGTGGGTCTTCTGGATGTCCGCGACGTTCATTGCCTACACCTATCTTGGGTATCCGCTATGGCTGTGGATCCGAAGCCGCTGGTGCCGCAAGCCAGTGCGCTCCGGTCCGTATATCCCTTTTCTGTCCATCATCATGATCGTTCGTAATGAGGAAAAGGTGCTGCCGCGCAAGTTGCGGAACCTTTTGGATCTGAATTATCCCGACGAGTCGCTGGAAATTGTCATGGTATCGGATGGCTCGACGGATAGTACCAACCAGATTCTCTCCGAGCACACTGCCAATCCGCGTATCCGGGTAATTCTCAATCCGCAGCAACAGGGTAAAGCCGCTGGATTGAATGCCGCTATGAGCTCGGTGCGTGGGGAAATTGTGGTGTTCACAGATGCCCGGCAGCAAATTGAACCGGATGCCATTCGCGTGCTCGTAGAAAACTTCGCGGATCCCGAAATAGGCTGCGCGAGTGGCGAATTAATGCTGGGAGACCCTGAAACAGGGGAAGCAGAACAAGGAATGGGCATGTACTGGAGGATTGAGAAAGCGGTCCGGGAACTGGAATCTGCGGTGGGTTCGGTTGTGGGCGCGACTGGCGCCATCTATGGGGTTCGCCGAAAATTGCTCGTCAACGTGCCAGATGAAGCCATTTTGGACGACGTTTATATTCCAATGCACGTGGTCCGGCGGGGTGCACGCGTCATTTTCGATCCGCGGGCGCGCGCATGGGACTCTCCGGATCAGGGAACGGCCCGGGAATTTACTCGCAAGGTGAGAACGTTGAGCGGGAATTATCAATTGCTGCAGCTAGCGCCTTGGCTGCTGACCAGCGCGAATCCGCTTCGATTTCAATTTGTGAGCCATAAAGTGCTTCGACTGGTGGTTCCCTTCGCGTTGTTGGCAACACTGCTCGCATCTTTTTTGACGCCAGGAGTTTTCTACCGCGGTGCTGTGATCTTGCAACTGGCTTTTTATACATTGAGCTTTCTGGGGTTGGCGCACTTTTTGCGACGCGGTCCTTTGGCGCGCGTCGCAGATGCAGCCCGCACTTTCGTATTGCTGAACACCGCAGCAGCGGTGGCTTTTGCGAATTTTGCTGCGGGACGCAAGGTGGCGTGGGAACGATCCGCAACGATTGAACAAATCGAGGGCTGACGTGGCAAGCGTAGCAACAACTATGGAGAACCGGAAGACCAACAGCGGCCGGCTGGCTTATGGTGCTCTGCTTATCTTTTCTGTCCTGTACTATGCCCGGCCCGAAGATATCATTCCTGGGCTACATTTTATTCCCTGGAGCAAAATTTCCGGGGGTATTGCTTTACTGGCGGTTATCGCAGGACTGGCAGGAAACAAAATCAAAACAAAATTCCCTCTTGAGCTCAAGCTGCTGCTGGTCCTGTTTGCGCACCTGGTAATCACGATTCCGTTCGCATTTTGGCGTGGTGGAGCCTTCGCAACAGTCTTCGAGAAATTCTCGAAAGAAGTGATTGTCGCTCTGCTAGTCACATTGATCGTTCAGAACTTCGATGAACTGCGGAAATTGATTTTAGTCCAGGCCTCAGCTGTGGCGGTAATGACGATCGTATCCGTCATCATCCACCCCGGTAACGTGCGACTTGAAGGCGTGCTGGGCGGTATCTTTGGGAACCCGAATGATCTTGCGATCAATATCGCCATCAATTGGCCCTTGTGCCTGACTTTCTTCTTCTTCACGCGCGGCGTCGGCAAGAAGCTATTTTGGTTGGTTTGCCTACTAGGCATGCTGTACGCGGTGGTTGCAACCTATTCTCGAAGTGGCCTGATGGCGATGATCGTATCTGTCCTGGTTTGCCTTTGGGAATTCGGGATTCGCGGGAAGCGGTTTGCCATGATAATGATGGCGGGAGTTATCGGGATTGTCGGTATAGGAGTAGCGATCTCTACCCCCAACTACGTCACTCGCGTTGAGAGTTTGTTCCGAGGCAACATCGAAGGTTCCGGAGACAAAGGCTCACTTGAGGCTAGACGGGAACTGCTCAAGGAAAGCATCCGATTGAGCTTTCAACATCCGCTTTTCGGAGTGGGGCCAGGGAACTTTCCCGCAGCCACAGAATCCTGGCGCGTAACCCACAATACATACACTGAGCTGAGCGCTGAAGGTGGGTTTCCTGCATTGATCCTGTTCGTTGTGATATTGGGGCTGGCATTTCGCAACGTGCGAAGAGTGCGTAAGACTGATCAGTACAGGCGCAGCAGAGAGATCCAGCTTTTTACCAGCGCGATGTGGGCCGGCCTAGCGGCATACGTAGTGGGCGCGGCATTTGCCAGCACGGAATATCAGCTATTTCCCTATTTCATGGTGGCATACACCTCGGTGCTTTACCGCCTGGCGTCGCAACCCATTCAAGAGGCCGAAGGCCTTCCGAGGGGTAGTCAGCGAGACCAGACTGGCCGAAGAGAGCTACGCGATGAAGCAAGAAAACCAGAATTCGCCTGGAATCGCTGAGGAAGTGTTAGCGCTTCTGCGTTGCCTTTCCTGCAAAGCCAGCCTGCGTCAGCGGGCCGATGTCTTGGCATGTGAGGGTTGCGGACGCACCTTTCCTTTCGTGCAGGAAGTTGCGCGCTTCGTCGACGCACAACATTATGCCGGTAGTTTTGGTTTCCAGTGGCAGATGTTTGCGCGCACGCAATTGGATACCGGCCAGAGCCACCGCTCCGAAGTTGCTTTTCGGCGCAGAACCGGCTTTTCCCCCGAGGACCTCGCAGGCAAGCTCGTGCTCGATGTTGGCTGTGGGATGGGAAGGTTTGCTGACGTGGCCACGCGCTGGGGTGCGCACGTGGTCTGCGTCGATCTTAGTCTGGCCGCCGAAGTAGCGGCACGCAACCTGGCGGACCGTTCCGCAACATTTTTCCAGGCCGATGTTTTCAATCTGCCTTTCGCGTCCGAGAGCTTCGATTATATCTACAGCATCGGGGTGCTGCATCATACCCCCGATTGCGAGCGGGCGTTCAAGTTGTTGCCAGCGCTGCTCAAACCCGGGGGAAAAATCGCAATCTGGCTCTACAGTGGGTACAACCGCTGGTACAGGATGAGCGATTTGTATCGCAAGGTCACGCGCCGCATGCCGCCGCGCTTACTTCACCAGCTTTGCTACGGAGTAATTCCACTTTACGGCGTACACCAAGCGTTAAAAAAAGTCCCGCTGGTTGGCATGCCCGCCAGTGGAGCCCTGGCCTACGTGATTCCCATGCCGTTCAATCCCGATCCCAAATGGCGGGTGCTTGACACTTTTGACTGGTACTCTGCCTGGTATCAATCCAAGCACACATACGAGCAGGTATTCCGGTGGTTTGAAAGCTGTGGATTGGAGGACTTGAAAGTCATCGATCAGCCAATTGCAGTGCAAGGACGCAAGCCTGTTTCGGCAGAAAGGCAAAGAAAGCGGGGGGCGGCGGAGGTTGAACAATGTGTGGGATAGCCGGCGCGGTAGCACACAGCGGCGGATACGTCGATCCCGCTGATGTGCATTCCATGTGTCAGACCATTGTCCACCGTGGTCCTGACGATGAAGGGATCCACACGCAAGGGTGCGTCGGACTGGGTATGCGCAGGCTGAGCATTATTGACCTTTCTACGGGCCGTCAGCCGATACACAATGAAGATAAAAACATATGGGTTGTGTTCAACGGGGAAATTTATAATTTTCCCGAACTGCGCCGTGATTTGGAGACGCGAGGACACCAGTTCTATACCCACACAGATACGGAAGTAATCGTTCACCTTTACGAAGAACTAGGCGCCGACTGCGTTAAGAAGTTGCGCGGCATGTTCGCGATTGCACTTTACGACTTCCGCCAGGAAGTGTTGCTGCTGGCACGCGATCGATTGGGCAAGAAACCTTTGTATTACGCGCAACATCAGGGACGTTTATTGTTCGCTTCCGAAATCAAGGCCTTGCTCGCGGTTGCGCCAGAACTGGCTGAGGTCAACCCGGAAAGCCTGTTGCAGTTCTTCTATTTCGCCTACATTCCCGATCCATATTCCGCATTTCAAAAGATAGCCAAGCTGCCGCCGGGCCATCTTGCCGAATATAAAAATGGTGAAATTCACGTAAGGCAGTATTGGGACATCCCGACGTACTGCAATTACGATCCCGGATCGGAAGAAGAGTGCCTGGAAGAATTGCAGCGCAGGCTTGAGGAAGCGGTGCGTATCCGGCTGATCAGTGATGTTCCCCTCGGGGCACTGCTCAGTGGCGGCGTGGACTCGTCTGTTGTGGTGGGCTTGATGGCGCGGGTAAGTTCCAGCCCAGTAAAGACCTTTTCTATCGCTTTTGGCAAAGATGATTACAACGAAGCAAAGCATGCGCGGGCGGTCGCCCAGCGCTTCGCAACAGATCATCATGAGCTGATGGTCGAACCCAACATCGCCGAAACTTTGGAAATGCTGTCTCACATGATGGAAGAGCCGTTCGGCGATTCTTCTGTAATCCCAACGTACTATGTTTCGAAACTGGCACGCCAGCACGTGACGGTTGCACTTTCGGGGGATGGAGGCGACGAACTTTTCGCCGGATACGACCGCTACGTTGTGAATCTGCGTCGCAGTCGGTGCCGCGTTCCGCCATGGCTGGGGCGGCTGTATCGCAAACACGTCTACCCTGTTCTTCCACAAAATGTTCGAGGGCGCAAGTTGGCTTGGAACATCTCCCTGCCTCCCCGTGAGCGGTATCTAGATAGCTTGTCGTTCCTGCCTGCCATGCACCGCGAGCGCAGCTTGTTTACAGATGACTTCGTAGCCAATGCGCGCGAATGGGCGGATCCCTTTCGGCAGTTTTCTGAGTACTACGATCGAGCCCCTGCCAGCGATCCGCTTAGCCGCTTGCTCTACCTCGATTCCAAGACTTACCTCACCGCCGATATCCTGACCAAGGTCGATCGAATGAGCATGGCCACATCGCTCGAGGTCCGGTGTCCCCTTCTCGATCATGAGTTCATTGAATGGGTCGCAAGTCTGCCGGTGAAGTACAAATTTCAATCCGGAACGCGAAAGTACATTTTGAAGAAATTGGCGGAGCGGATTGGCGTTCCTCGTGAAGTGCTGTACCGGAGAAAGCAAGGGTTTTCGCTTCCGCTGGTGCACTGGATGCGGCACGAGTTGAAGCATGGCTTGCTATCGATCCTGACCGAGCCGCGCACTTTGCAGCGCGGGTACTTCAAACCAGAGGCGATCCGTGCACTGCTGGATCAGCATTTCCGAGGCTATCGCGATCGGGCAGGCGTGATCTGGCTTTTGCTGGTATTTGAGCTGTGGCATCGGAATTTTCTGGAAGCTCGCGGAGCGAGCACCCATATCTTCACGCCGGAGCTCGTGAGCGCCAATGTCGCGGTCCACGCCGAGAATGCGTCATGAACAACTTTGACAATCGAAACGGCGTGAATAGCCGTCGGCCTGCTCTGTTCATGATGGTCAACACTCTGGAGAGAGGCGGCACCGAGCGTCAGTTTGTCACCATGGCGAGGGCCTTAGCGGAGTGCGACTTCGAAGTTGGGCTGGGCTGCCTCGTGTGTCGCGGGGAATTCGTGGAAAGTCTGCCGGGCATCCGAGAATTTCCACCTCGCGGAAAGTTGTTCCTGCCCTATTCGCTCTATCAACGGCTGCTGTTGGCATCGCATCTCCGCAGGCGAGGAACCGTCATCGCGCACTCCTTCGATTTCTATGCCAACCTGATGCTGATTCCTGCAGCGCGACTGGCTGGCGTTCCTGTAGTGATCGGCAGTCATCGTCAGCTAGGCGACTTGCTCACGCCACTCCAGTTTCGCGCGCAAAACATCATACTGCGCATGTGCGACCGGATTGTGTGCAACTCTCGAGCCGCCACGGCGCGGCTGCAGAAGTCAGGTTTGGGTGAGCAAAAAGTGACGGTCATTCCAAATGCATTGCCGCGCTCGGCGTTTGCAGAGACCATCCCTGCTATGCCTTCAGTGCCCGGCGTTGTTCGAATCGGTATGATCGCTCGCATGAATGATCGTTCGAAAAACCATGTCGTCTTTCTGCGTGCTGCGGCACGCCTGGCTGCAAAGGTCGAATGTGCGGAATTCGTACTGGTGGGAGATGGTCCGTTGCGCGCTGAACTGGAAACCGTGGCGCGGGACCTGGAGTTGGGATCTCGCGTCCGCTTCCTAGGGGACCGGCACGATATTCGCGAAGTGTTGGCCTCGTTGAACATCACTGTGCTGCCATCCTCTTCAGAAAGCTCGTCGAATGCGATTGTCGAATCGATGGCAGCGGGCGTGCCAGTCGTGGCCAGCGATGTCGGTGGCAACGCGGAACTGATACAAGATGGAGAAACGGGATTTCTGGTTCAGCCGGAGGAGCGTGCTTTCACGGTCGCCTTGGAACGCTTGCTGCTTGACCCAGAGCTGAGGGGACGTTTCGGCCAGCAGGCGAAAGCATATGCCAGCACTCATCATAATTTGGAAACGATTCGACGTCGCTACGAAGAGCTTTACCAGTCGTTGCTGGCAGAGAAATGTTGGGAACCGGAATCTCAGAGCGTCAGAAGTGGCATATGACGGCAGCCGACCATCGCAAACGCATTCTCCAGATCGGCAACTGGCCTCCGCCCGTGTGCAGTTGGGCGATGAGCCTGGTCGGTCTGCGCAAAGAATTGGAAGCCCGCGGCTGGGATTGCCAGGTCATGAACCTGAACGAGAACCGGAAAGTGCCGAGTCCGGAATACATTGACGTCCAGGATGGCTGGGATTACTTGAAGAAGGTCACGCGCCTAGTAGCGAGGGGGTATGCGGTCCATGTACGCGTGAACGGCGAGACGAGAAAAGGCTATGTTTTGGCCCTGACCGCGCTGGGACTAGCGCGTCTATTCGGCCGGCCGGCGCTGCTGACGTATGGAGGTGGACATCAGCAGAGTTTTTTCCCGGCGCCTAGGAAGTCCTTTCGCTTTTGGGCATTCTGGTTCTTGTTTCGCGTCCCACACAAGATTTATTGCAACAGCAATAAAGTTAAACAGGCGCTGTTGACGACAGGAATTCGTCCAGAACTGGTGAGTCCCATCCCGCACTTCTCCACTCACTACGTACAATTCACACCGGCTGCGCTGCCGGACGAAGTTGAAGAATTTTATCGTCGGCATGCCGGCGTTTTCTTCAGTTACGTGTGCTTCCGTAAAGAGTTCGCACTGGAGTTTCTGGCAAAAGCCATTCGCCAATTCCGCCTCTCTCATCCCGACATCGGTTTCATGATGGTCGGTCCATGGGACCGCGAGATGCCAACGATGAGAGCCTTCTTGAAGACGGAAAAGCTCGACGATGCTGTTTGCATTCTCGGATCTGTACCGCATGATACGTTTTTGACCCTGCTCAGCCGGTCCTTGGCCTACATCCGCACTCCCATGACAGATGGCACCTGTTCGTCGGTTCTGGAGTCCTTAGAACTCAAGGTTCCGGTGCTGGCGGCGGATAACGGCGCTCGACCAGATGGCACGGAGCTGTGGAACGAGGGCGACGTCGAAAGTCTGCTCGGATTGATGAACGCGGCGGTGGAGCATCATGAAGAGATGGTCGCACGAATTCCGGACCTTGAAATCGAAGATAATGCAAAGAAACTGACCGACAGCATTGAAGCGACCTGCATGAGTTCAGGAGGCCGGAAGTCCGGCACCCGGCCGTTGAGTTCTCAAGACTCGGTGCTCAACGTACCGGCGGCCGCAGACCCACAGCAGAAGGTGGAGAACTAGGGTCCAGACATGCAGCTCACTGAAAAGAGTGCCCCAGACACCGTTCGGAGAAAACGCAGACAGAAGTAAGGCACCCGTCTTTGTGCTCGGCTGCGGACGGTCCGGGACCACGTTGCTGTACCACATGATCCTCATGAGCGGCGGCACGCCCCCACGGCAGGGAACACAGGTCAGCTGCTAGAGAGGACATAAACGACCTCCGTTGAGATCATTCTAATGATCTGTTCAAGTTTTCGCCCCGAAGCGCGACTGGGATACACTCCTCTTTTTCAAATCCCCTCATACCATTCATTTTGAACCATTCATTCAAATGCGTTCCGCTGTGACGTGTGTCAGGGTACGCTGGTCTACTTACTCCGTTCTCCCACAAATGTGAGCCGGTGAGGCTAGTACAACAAATGCGCCGGCAAAAATTGACAGCAGGTTCAACGCAAGCATAAGTTTCCAGACCAAAATCTTCGGGCGCCCGTAGCGGCCGCGCATTTCCTTTGCGAGTCGAGGATCAACTCCCACCGGACCGCCCTCCGTGTCGAGTGACTTAAGCAGGGCGCGAATTCCATGCCTATCCTCGATGCGCGCGAAACCAATAGGCAAGTAATAGTTCGTTACCGGTATGTAAAAGCGTATGTCTCGAAAGCCGGCCTCCTTCAGCATCCTTGTAAGATGCCAACGAGAATGCGTGTAGACATCGTATCTCCGGCCATCCAGCATGTAAGAGAATTTATCTGCGAGACAACGCGGGAGATAACTCACCAGCGGCTGATGCGTATGAGGATCGCCCCATAGCGATGTGGGATAAAACCGATTCTCGATAGCCAAGTACAGAACGCCTTCCGGCTTCAACATGCGCACCACTTCTGCCAGAGCTTGCCGCTGGAGCGCTTCCGGCGAACTACAGGCATCACCGTGTCCGATCCACTCCAAGACACCATTGAGGAGAACGAGGTCAAATCGACTTGATTGCAATGGGACGCTGAGGGCGCTTGCCCTCACGATTTCCAAATTAGTCACGCCCCTTTCGTTTTTCCAGCGGTGAAGGTGGGCTAATTCGGCTTCCTTGAAATCAACCGATGTTACCTTCCTGGCTTTCCGCGCCAACGCAAGCGAGATTCCGCCGTATCCACAACCCAAATCTAAAATCTGGAAAGGAGCAAGGGATCCGAGTTCCGCTTCTAGCAGTTCCAGAATCTTGCTGCTTCCTCGGGCGAATCCCAGGCGCTGATATCCCTCGAGTTCGAGATCTTCAGGGGAGGATTCGGCCGATTGTAGAGAAGCCATTTTCTTGTTCTCCATCCAGAGCGGATAGCATACTGGCAACGTAACGTGAAGCGAACGATCGAGCTATTCCTTTATACCTGATATTCTCGTGCAATATTCTAAAGACAGAGCGCAGAACAAACACTTGAAGTAATGGGCCGTCCCAGCTACTCAGACCATATCCGTCCATGAACGACGCCTGCCATCTCCTAACAGCCCGGCGCGAACAAATGGGGAGTTTGCGAAACAACTCCAAGTATGCAATGAAGTTGGACACGTCCTCCACCCCATCTGCATCC
>Ga0137403_10001695_pt1 | contig 27525 bp, 22 predicted proteins | sample CZOMad2_1_16fung_FD_122057 | JGI IMG/M metagenome (GOLD analysis project Ga0137403, IMG submission 122057) | Vadose zone soil fungal communities from Angelo Coast Range Reserve, California, USA - CZOMad2_1_16fungal (Hybrid Assembly) | ecosystem: Environmental > Terrestrial > Soil > Vadose zone... | reverse complement strand
AGCTACCGATGTCGACGGGCTTGCGGAGCGGGAGAGGGAACGCACGTTGCTGCGAATGCCACTGCAAAACGTGACGCCAACTCCGGCTAGTCAGCAGCGTGAGGGCGGTTTCGATTTACCTATCGGCGATATCAACTTTTCAGAAACGAAACAACAAGCAAGCCTGCACACCCAGCCAATCGGCGAAACCAGCTGGCAACAAAGCGATCGAGCCTTTGAGGGTTCCGCCGCTGGCCGGACGGAAAGCAAACTCACCACCTTCCTCGTTGTGGGAGTGGCTGCCGTACTGCTGCTAGTCATACTTGGCGGTGGCGCTGTCCTTTATTACAGTGGCTGGCTGGCGAAAAAACCAACCGAGCAGGTGCAAACCGCGCCTCCTGCGAAACCGCCGAGTCAGGAAGCTCCACCAGCAACTCCACCCAAGCCCGAGATGGCGCAAATCGACGGCGGCGCGTTCCAGATGGGCGTCAATGATATGGCTTCCAAGACCACCTACGACCTGGCTCAGTATCCCGCGCATCGAGTCGAGGTGAAGAGTTTTTGGATGGATAAGACGGAAGTGTCGAACGCCGAGTATGCCGACTTCGTCAGCGCCTCCAGATATCAGCCGCCCAGTTATTGGCGCAATGGCAAGCCGCCCGCAGGTCAGGAGCGATGGCCAGTGACGAATGTTTCGCTTGCCGATGCTAAGGCCTTTGCCGATTGGCGCGGCAAGCGTGATGGCTTTAAATACCGGCTGCCAACTGAACAGGAGTGGGAGTATGCCGCGCGGAATGGCTCGGAAGCTACGCTCTATCCCTGGGGAAATCAATGGCAGGATGAGCGCGCCAATGTAGACGCGAATTCGCTCAAGCCGGTCGGCAGCTACCCTCAAGGCGCCTCTCGTTGGGGCGTGCTGGATCTGATTGGCAATGTTTGGGAATGGACGTCCACGACGGCAGCGCCATACCCGGGCAACACGGTATTAAGCATCGAGAAAGGGCAAATGATCATCCGCGGCGGTGCCTATGTGGAAAACTCCCGTGGTCCGGATGCGATTACCGCAACCCGTCGCTCGTGGGTTCCACCGACAGCCAAAGAGGCGCCCATTGGTTTCCGGCTCGTTCGTGACTGACCCAGCGACTTCAGCGTTTGGTGTTTCTTTTTTGAATGGCGGAGACGACACCTCTTTAACCTACCCGGCATATTTCTCTTCAACTGTCGCTGCGAAGACGATTGTTCCCACGATCCCAATAATTCCCGCGATAATAAACGGTGCTTGCGGAGTTATTTTCCAAAGCAACCCTCCGATTGCCGCAGCGGGTGTGATCGATAGACTGCGCACCAGGTAATAAAGCCCCACCGAGCGGGCGCGCGCGTTGTCCTTCGCAAAGTCGACGATCATCGCTTTCCGAGCCGGCTCTCCGATCTCGCGCAAACCACCGATCACAAAAGCAACTATCAGCAGCGCAAAGTTTGACGCGAAGATTACTGCCACTGGAAATAAGGCGAAACTCGCAAAGGTAGCGATTACAAAGGGCTTGCGTCCAATGCGGTCAGCTATTTTACCCGCCGGGAGGTAGACCAGGATAGAAGTGATCATCTGAATTGCGACCAGTGTCCCATAACGCGCGACGCTCCACCCCTGCACGTTGGTCACGTAGAGAATTGTCAGAATGCCGGTCATCCCCTCGCAGGTCCTGATAATGATGTCGGAAATCAGTAGCTGCTTCAGCGCGCTGTGAAATGAGCGCCATACCCCGAGCATATTTGTACGGTCCGGCGGTTTGATCGCCACATTGATTCGCAACATCAAAGCGCCAGTTATAGCCGCCAGAATCAAAGTAACCATCAGGCCGATGTGAATACCCTTTATTATGCCCAGAGAAACGATCAAGGCTCCCCCAATGATCGGCGCGATCACGATCGGTAAGCGTCTCAGAATGGATTGCAGAGTAAAGCCCATTGCCCGTCGCTCGCGAGGCAGAGAATCGCCGATCAGAGCGAAGACTGCGGGCGAGGCCATACTCTGCCAGGCCATCAGCAGCGCAAGCGCCAGAAACAACAGCGGCCATGAACGACTGAAGAGGTAGACGATGTATCCCGCTGAGGTGATCGCCAGGAAGATCAGAAAAGCGCGCTGACGACCCAGGTGGTCGGCAATCCAGCCGCCGGGATACTGGTAGATCGCATCCAGAAGATCCTCCGCCGTGCCAAACAAACCGATCGCTGGTGTGCTGGCGCCCAACGCCTCGAGATACTTTGGCAAGAACTTCCGCCAAAGTTCTTCGCCGAACCCGATCAGGAAGACGGAAGCTGACGCTATTGCGATATTGCGTTCCAGGCTAAGGTAATCAACCAGCTTCGCCCGCCACTTCACGCGTCGAGTTACAAGGTTTGCTATGTTCATAACGGAACAACCTGCGATGTAACGGATGGTAGATTGTAACGAGTGTTACTTTGACATAGCAAGGAGACGAGAAATCTGATCCCCCGTAATGGGAATACGGTTGCCCACGGTTACTCGCAATTCCTGTTCACCGGAGTTAGCATTCTGCCATTCGATGCGCGGCTGTAACACGAGCTGTAGCTTGTGTGGTGATGAACCGGCGCAAGCTAACAGCTTGCGTTACGTTCGACGGGCAACAGGTCCGTTTCCCAAGCTGATTGATAATTTCACAACTCTTAACAAATCTTTACTCGCCCTTGACACGGTTTAACAACGGCAGGCGTATGCTCATCTCGCATTCCGCAGGTTTCTTCAGAGGTCGAAATGAAATTGAAGAAGAGAGGGTTATTGGGAGGCTTTAACCGCTTCCGGCTGATGTTAACGCTGGGGCTGGCAGTTGTCCTGCCGGCGGCGGCTCTCATATATGTCAACTACAGCCAGTTGCGAGCCCTCGAACGCGACAAAGTGCTGGAGGCAGCCATCCACCGCGATTTTCAGGAGATGCTCGCCATCGCTGAAAAGAGGATCAACAAGAAGGCTTACGCAATGACCGAAGAAGTGCGGGAGCAGTTCCCGTCTCCGGACATTGACCCTCAGGAAAAAGAAAAGAAACTTGATCTGATTCTGGCAAAGTATCCGAATCTGTCGCATGTCTTCCTCTTCGACGAAAAAGGCTTTCTGTTCCGTTCGCCGGCTCAACGAATGAGTGACAAGTACTTTCGCGAAGAGCACGAGCACATGGCCGAAAGTTATAAGGGGTGGTTCGGCATGGAAAGCAAGGCCGTGATGGAAGGTCTTCACAAAAAGCCCCGTGCCATCAACATCTATGCTGATCAAACAAAACGGGCCGATGGCGATGCTTATATAGCCACAGCCTTATTCATATTGCCTCAACTCCCGAACAAGAGGGTTGTGTTGGGCGGTCTTACCTTCGACGCCTGTTACTTGAAACAGACTTTCTTTCCCGGAATGCTGGAGGAGTTGGTCAACCAAAAGCTCAGTGACCAGGGCGGAAACCACCTTGCCATGATGGTCTATCCGGCGGATCCCGAGGGCGGCCATCAGATCAAGCCGCTGGCTGCCTCAACAGGCTGGGGTGAGGGGAAACCCGAGGTGGAACGCAAGTTCGAAGATGCCTTTCGCGGGCTGACGCTGGGCATCAAGTTTCAGGGCACGAGCGTGGAAGCGCTGGGCCGAACGTGGGTTCGGCGCAGTTTCCTGATTCTCGGGTGTCTATCGCTGGTAATAATAGGCGGCCTGGTACTCACTAAACACATCGTCAGCAAGGAAATGGCGCTCGCTCGCCTGAAGTCTGACTTCGTCTCGAACGTCTCGCACGAATTGCGCACTCCGCTGGCTTTGATTCGCCTCTATGCGGAAACGCTCGAGCTGGGACGCATCACGACTCAAGATAAAAAGCAGGAGTACTATCGCATCATTCGCAAGGAGAGCGAGCGACTCACTGCGCTGATCACCAACATCCTCGACTTCTCGCGCATTGAGGCCGGCCGCAAGGAATATGAGTTTCGTCCGACGGACATCGGGGACCTGGTTCGCAACACCCTTGACTCGTATCGCTACCAAATCGAGCAACAGGGTTTCGCGTTTGAGGAGAGCATTGACCCGAACCTGCCGCCAGTGAGGGTGGACCGGGAAGCAATTGCGCGGGCACTTGTCAACCTGGTTAACAACGCGTTGAAATATTCGGCCGACGAGAAGTTCCTCCGGGTAAAGTTGTACCGGACAAACGGTTTTGTGAAGCTCGAAGTGGTTGATAGGGGCATCGGTATCACCCGGCGCGAGCAGTCGAAGATCTTCGAGAAGTTCTATCGGACCGGGGATCCGCTGGTCCATAACACAAAGGGAAGCGGGCTGGGATTGTCTCTGGTCCGGCACATAACGCACGCTCACGGGGGAGAGATAGCAGTGGAAAGCATCCCAGGGAAAGGCAGTAAGTTTACGCTGTCTTTGCCGCTGTCATCGGCTGTTCAGCAAACCGGCAATGCCTGATTCAGCTCAAGCAAGGCAAAGTCACAGCACTTAAGGATGACCGCTATGAAGAGAAAAACAAATTTCAACGAGCAATCAAATGGCCACGCGAGCGGCGAGTCATTAGATAGTGGTCCTCTTAACCGCAAAGTCGCCGCGCAGAATGCCAATGGGAAGACGCGCATCTTGATTGTTGAGGATGAACCCGCGATGGTGGCCGGCCTGCGTGACAACTTCGAGTATGAAGGCTACGAAGTTATCAGCGCCGGCGATGGAGCTGAAGGCCTCGATCGTGCTCTGGCTGATAATCCCGATTTAGTTGTGCTGGACGTAATGATGCCGCGAATGAGCGGCCTGGACGTTTGCAAGCAGTTGAAGATCAAGCGGCCGTCTCTACCCATCATTATGCTGACGGCGCGGGGCCAGGAGATTGATAAGGTTGTAGGGCTGGAACTCGGCGCCGATGATTACGTGACGAAACCTTTTTCCATTCGCGAACTGATGGCCCGCGTGAAAGCAGTGCTGCGACGCGCTTCGCCCCACACGCCCGGTGGTGAGGTCTATCGATTCAGCGATGTGGAAGTCAATGTTCGCAGCAATGAAGTGCGACGTGCCGGCAAACTACTGGATCTCTCAGCGAAAGAGTTTGCCTTACTGGCCTACTTCATTTCAAATCCCGCGGAAACACTCAGCCGCGACCGTTTACTGGATGCGGTATGGGGTTACGAGAACTATCCGAACACTCGTACCGTCGACACGCACATCGTCCATCTCAGACAGAAACTGGAACCAAATCCTGAGGAGCCGCGGTTCATTCTTACGATTCACGGCAGTGGTTACAAATTCGTTGGTTAAGATCGAGGTCTTATGAGTCAGCCAGGATTCAATGCCGGTCTAGCAACACGGCGAACTGTTGTCCGAGTGTACCCGCCGCGACGCGAGCGTTCAGCCAGGGTTCGTCGCCGGGAGTTGGAGATCACGCTTGCAACCCTGCAAAAGGATTACGCTGAGCTGCACACAGCGGTTTTCGAGGCCGCACAGGTGCACCGGCGTCTGTGCGCCCCTCGTCTCGTTCACTACGGAGATTTTGAAATTGCCAATGAGATTTTTGCTGTGCGTCACTTACCCGGCGATTTCTTCACCGTTGAAGAGACGAACAAGGGCATGATCCTGGCGCTCGGTGATATCTGCGGCAAAGGCCTGGCGGCCGGGATGTGGACCACCCATCTGGTGGGTTTGGTTGGAGCGCGCGTAGCAGTGTCTGCCAAGCCCGAGGCCATCGTTGCCGGTGTGAACCGGGACATTTGCCTGATGAAATCGGTGGTGCCCCTTTCCAGCTTGTTCCTCGCAAAGCTGGATCAGGCGACGGGAAACGTTAGCTACTGTAGTGCTGGACATCCGCCGGCGATGCTCTTGCGCGCGAATGGAGACCTGGAATTCCTGTCCGAAGGTGGCTTGTTGCTCGGTGTGGCGCCGGCGGCCTCGTACGTCGCGGGCAGCTTCGAGTTGAAGGTGGGCGATGTGTTGATGATCTATTCCGATGGCCTGATCGAGTCACTCAACCTCGACGGGGAGGAGTTTGGTTATGCCCGCCTCGAAGCGCAACTGCGCGGGTCGCAAGCTGGACCAGCCGATGCGGTGCTCTTTTCGGTCCTGGGCGCGGTTCAGGATTTTTCGGCCGCCTCGCCACTCGTGGATGACATGTCGCTGGCCATCGTCCGCCGCACGTAACATCCGCAGATTACGCACGGACATCCGCAGATTACGCAGATTACGCAGATTCAAGAACCAAGAATTCAAACTAAGCTGGGGCGTCGATTCACCACCGACCCTTCAGTGAAACGAACATCACTCACTCAACTCATTACGATTGTCTGCTTTTGAATCTGCATAATCTGTGTAATCTGTGGATGCTTGCTTGGTGCGTTAACGGCAATCTCGTTTGCAGTTGTCTTTTCCTCGCTTCGCCGCATTTTCACAGCGATGGCGCTCGTACTTTAGCGGTATCGATTTGCATAGGTCTTTTCGCAAGTGGTAGCGATCATTGCATCGATCCTTACAGCGATTTTTGGCTACTGTTGGCTGGCCCATGGCAGCAAATATTCCCAGACATAAAATAATTGTCCAACTCCCTTTTAGAACCCGGGCTCGTTGTTGAGACCGGGCACTCGAGACCTCAGACCTGAGATTCATCGCAATGCTCCTTTGCGGTAACAAGTGTTGCCCACCTGCTACTTTGTAGTGTCGTGTTTCTACCGGTCGGGGGGCAAGTTTTGGAGGAGACATTCGTTAGCATACCCTCAAGGCATCTAGAATTAAAGTCGATCCGCAGACTACACAGCGCAGCAGAGCCGCAACCAAAACTTAAGACATAATCCACGAAAGCACACGAAATAAACAGAGGAACATTTCGTGTGAGTTTGTTTTTCGGTTCGTGTGATTTCGTGGATCGATTTGTTTACTCGCAAAAAGAAACTGCTCAAGGAAACAAGAAATTGTCACTACTCAACTCCACCAGCCTTGCATAAGAAGATCGTTCACCCAGCTAATTCTATTGTCTGTTTGCTTAATCTGCGTAATCTGTGGATGAATCTCTAGCTCTTGCCGTCAGGTTCTTTAGGTCCTTCGCGTTCTTTGTGTTTTTGCAGGTGCTCGATGGCGATGTACGTAACCGTATCCCAGGCATTGTGAATACCGATGAACAATAGCAGGAGACAGGTGGCGCCCACCATAAACAGAACCCGCTGAGGATAGCGGCGAAGAATGAAGGCCGAAACCAGGAGCAACGCATACGCAATCAGTGGAAGAATTGCAAACCAGAGCCAGTCTTCCCCTACTGGACTGTACCCCGTCTGGCGCCGCGCGCGAATCACGACCAAAACCCCGTACACCACTCCGGCTACGCCGCAGACGCCGAGCGCAAACGCAACGTTCGACAGCGAGTGCCAGGGTGCACTCAGAATTGCTGATACGAGCAGCACGGCGCAGAAATGTACGATCGTCGGCGTGCCGAATGCGCTGATCTCTCTCGCAGTGCTTTGTTTTCGTGACTCGGCGATGAGGGCGATCACTACAAACTGTAACCCAGTCAATGCCGCGCCCGAGGAACCAACGATGACGTAAAAGCTTTCCCAGGCGCTAAGTGACAAATGTGCAGCTTCTTCCATGATGAGTTTTGCGAAATTCGAATTGCGGATTTCGAATTTAAATTAACGTCGTAATTCCAGCGTCCTGTTTCCAACGTACGGCGTTCTATCCTCGAATGCTTAGACCGGCATAGTCAACAACGGAGGTGCCACCATATGACAGCGAGAGTCCCTCGACCTCTGGCCGGGCAAAGCGATAGGTCTGCTCGTGAAAGAGTGGCAGCAGAGGCCTGTCGCGCACAATGATTTCTTCGATCTGTCGATAGACCGCATGCCTTGCGGCCGGCGATGTTTCTACGCGTCCGCGTGCTATAAGACGATCCATCTCTGCCGAACCACATACCTTTCCCAGCAGCCCCTCTTTGGTGGCAAGAATGTTGGCGAACGTATCCGCGTCCGGATAGTCTGCAACCCAACGTCCCAGGACCAGGTCGGTGGAACCCTGAGAGACCGCGTCCAACCATTCATCCATGGTCTTATTAACAGGACGAATGATTATTTTATGTTCGCGAAGTGACCGCGAGAGTTCGCGCGCAAGGGCTGCATATTCACCAAAGAAGACCGGGTTGAGTACAGCCGTCAATTCAATTTCCTCGCCGGGCTTATCGTGCCCGGAGGTTGACGTCTGAGGCATTCTCGGTGTGAAAGCGGAATCATGACCAAGCAATCCCGGTGGAATGAGCCCCTGGGCCGGGACTCCCAGGCGTCCCACGGTCTGGCGAACCACGGCTGCAACATCAATCGCCTGCGCCAGCGTTTGGCGCAGACGCTTGTCTTTTAGCGGTCCGCGGCGGGTGTTGAATACTGCGTAATAGGTTGTGAGGCTGGGAATCTCGCGATAACTAGAAGCAAACTCAGGATCTCGACGCAGAACCTCGGCATCTGCCGGCAACAGCTCTGACGCCAATGAGAATCGGCCGGCGCGGAACTGCGAGAGGATTTCTGCTGGCGCAACACCAAAGTTGAAGTTGAGTCTCTCAATATTAGGAAAGCCACTGCGCCAGTAGGTTCTGTGTCTTTCCAGTTCGAGACGGACACCGGGTTCAAACTTAACCACCCGGAAAGGGCCGGTGCCCACGCTCCCTTCCAGCCAGCTTCCTCCGAATCTGTCATTACCCTCCGGGACAATTGCCGCTGCGTGATAAGAAATGAGTGCCGGGAAGAATGACACCGGCTCGTCGAGCTCGATTGTGAACTCGTCAGCCGAGTGAATTCGGAAGCCTGTCAGATCCGACTCCTCTCCGTTGAGAAGGGCTTTCGCGCCGCGAATCGGCGAATAGAAAAAGCGGCCAATGCTGTTGGGATTCAGCAACAGCCTCTCAAACGAATAGCGGACATCACGCGTTGTCAGTTTGCGTCCATCATGGAACCGGACATCATCTCGCAGGCGAAAGCGATAGCGCTTGCCTCCCTGCTCAGCCATGAATTCGCTCGCCAGCCAGGGAACGATTCTCGCCTCACCGACGTCGCGAGTCAGCGTTTCGAAGAGGCTAGGCAGGACCTCCGCATCTTCCACGGACTTTGCCAGCGACGGATCAAGGTAATCAAGCAGACCTGTTAGGGGGACCTCGATCGTTCCGCCCGCCCGCACGGTGTCTGCGGCTTTAGCGGCAGATTCTAGTTTGCCTATCTCTGCATAGTTCACATACGGCGCGCTTCCGCGCAGGTTGAGGCCCCGCACTCGCGAGTTGGCCAGGCGATAATCGACATCGTGAAACAACGGCAATACCATTCCTGATTCCTGCAGAAAACTTTCGTACTTCCGATAGAGTGATGCACGAACACCAGGACGGCTCTCAGTGCGCGCCTCTTCGAGAATGTGATCGCCTTCAGACGAGGAGATGTAAGGACGATAAAGACCCATTCCGGAATGGAACAATCCATAGGTGAAGTCGTCCGGATCATCATAGTCAGCATTCCACCGGCCGATAAATAGATCGATTCCGGTGCTGTTCTGGAAAGACTCTAAATAGGAGGCCATTGTTGGTGTGGCCACCTCTACTTTCACACCGAGTTCCGACCAAATTGAGAGTAGTGTTGTTAGTAGCGACTTATACCGATCCAGGAATAGAGGATGCGCGGCGGCCTTGAGGTGGATTTGATCGCTGAAGCCGCTTGAACGCAACATTGCCGAAGCCTCGTCACGGGTTAATGTTTGGCGGCGCCTACCGGGATCATGACCAAGCATCCCGGGCGGAATCAGGCAGACGGCCGGCTGTGCAAATCGACCTAAGGTTTGCCAGACCAAATCGTGGGTGCGCACCACTCCTGACAGTGCTCGTCGAAGATCCGGGTTCTGCCCGACTGATGCGTTGGTAGAATTGAAGATGAGGAAGTAAGTATTTTTTCGTGGAGACTCAAGCAGACCGCCTCGAAACCGGGTATCGCGAAGAAACTCTTCAAGATCCTGCGGCGACAGATCGCGTGCAAGATCGATTGAGCCTGAGCGCAACCCTGAAGCTATCTCCGAAGCGCTTAGCCCCGCACGAAATTCCACCTCGTCCAGAAACGCTGGCGAGCCCTTCCAATATTTTTGATTGCGCTCAAGGACAGCACGGTCCGCGCCGTACGAAGTGATTCGGAACGGACCTGTACCGATAGGAACCGGATTCGCAGTTTCACTCTCAACGTTCAGAGTAACGCCAGTCTTGTAATCCGTCAGCAGAGCCGGATAGATCGAAAGCGGTTCCGGCAGTCTTATTTCCAATTTGTAATCAGAGTGGACCAGAATGCTAGGCAAGTCCTTGTCTTCGTTCTTAGCGAAATCCGCCGCACCGAGGATTGCGACAAGGCCGGGAGGGAGCTCGCGAGCAACGCGTATGCTTCGCTCAAAGGAACGCTTAAGAGCCGGCGCGTTCAGGGTCTGACCATTCTGAAAGCGAACATCTTCCCGCAGTGTAAAAAAGACGGACGTGCCGTCGTTAGATACTTCCCACTTCTCGCAGAGCGCCGGTACCAGATTTCCCTCCAAATCTGTGGCCAGCAAAGTCTCAAAAACGTTTGCCAGGATCTCCTGCTCTTCCACCAATTCCATATTGACCGGGTGGATATCGCCCAGAGGAGTAGCTAGCGCCACTACGAGTCTGCCACCTCTGGGCATTTCTTCCTGGAGGTCAGTTTCCTTTGCAGCCGGGGCTAGTGTTGCAGCCTCTTCCAGGTATTTATTGGCTTTTTCATACTCACCGCGCAGGTTGGCTAGCGTTGCCGCCAATGACAACGCGCGCCGCAGGCTCTCGTCGTCCCCTGCAGCGCGCGAAGCTTCCATAACTTGCGCGACCAATCGCGTTGTCTCCTCGACTTTCCTGGCTTGCCAGGCAGTCTCTGCCGCAAATAGAAGTGCAGTTACGGCCCGCGCCTTCTGGTCCTCGCGCTGAAAAATCCGGCCTGCCGCCTCCGCCTCCTTCAATGCAGAATCTACGTCTCCGCCCATTCGATATGACTGGGCCAACAGCATTCGGGCCTCCCCTTCGAGGGACGGGTCGCCCTCCCATTCCTCGTCGAGAAAATCGAGTACTGTCCTTGCTGCCCGGCCTGCCTCCTCGCCACTAAAAGCGTCGAGCGCCGCCTTGGCCATGCGCAAGCCATATCCAACAGTCTTGTCAGCAACGTCCCCTTGCGAGAAGTGATGGACCAGCTGGGGGTAAACTCGTTCAAGCCTTCCGCCGTGACGCTTTTCAACTTCCTCCGCGTATTTGCGATGCAACGATCTTCGCTTGCGGCGCGAAAGTCCGCCATATAGCACATCGCGAACAACCCTGCTCGAGAAGGTTAGACGATCACCGCGCGACTCTCGTTCTTCCTCGAGAAGCCCCTCTTCGACAAGGTGGTCAATCGCATCTTCAACATCCTTTGCTCCAGCCAGCGTCTCCAGGTCGCGAAAATCAAAGGCTTTGCCGATAACGGACGCAATCGAAAGGATCTCACGCAGTTCCTCTGGAAGGCGCTCGATCCGTTTTTCAACTGCCTGCTGAATTGTGGCGGGCATATCGCCGGTTGAGAGATCGGTGGCGGCGCCCAGACTCCAGGCTCCGGTCTGGTCTTTTGCGATGCCCCCCGAATCGAGGAGCGAGCGAACCAGTTCTTTAGTGAAAAATGCATTACCTTCAGTACCCTCGTAAAGCTTTTCTACAAGCGTGTCGGAGAGCTTGGGGCCGCCAATGAGTGTTTCGAGAAACAGTCGATGTTCTGGCGGTGCAAATGGTTCGAGCGCGATCGCCGAAAAACGACGATCGCCGCGGAAACTATCGAGCATGCGAAGCAGCGGATGAGAGCGGTCTACTTCACTTGAACGATAAGTACCGACAATCAGTGTGGCCGTTGGTCCCAATCGGCGAACGATGTATTGCAAGGCCTCGATGGATATCTCCGCCGCATGAAGATCTTCGAGAAAGAGAATCAAAGGCTTGCCGGCAGCGAGTCGTGTAAGCGTCCGCGCCAGGAGTTCAAAAACCTGCGTTCTGGTTTCGGGTCCCGGCGATGCGCCGAGCGATCCGCCAGTCTGGGCCAACTTTGAATCGCCAGTCGCGGCGGAGCGAATCTCACTAATCTCCGTTAGCATTGGAAACAGCGACACCAGATCAGGCGCGACATCCTGTAGCTCTATGATGTTGTCCGGCGAGCTGGACGAATCCTTTTGCAGAAAGTACTCCTGAATGGCTTCACAAAACCCCTGGTAGGGAAAGGCGCCATCCTGCTCAACTGATCGTCCATGAAGCACCAGTAGTTTGCGGGCTTTAGCAAGGTTCTCGATCTCATCAAGGAGTCGTGTCTTGCCCACGCCGGGCTCACCCGAAACAACGACAAATTGGCATTCACCATTGATGGCGGCATTGAGTCGCTTCTGCAACTCAGCTTGTTCTCGCTCACGGCCGATGAACGGAGAAAGCGCCACTCGCGGCAGCATTAGGGTCTTGGTCAATACCACCGATTTGCCGAGATCGCTCTGGTGCAGTCGGGTTTGGCAACGCCGCAGAGAATCAGCAACTTCACTCGCGCGCTGGGGTCTTTTGGCAGGATCTTTAGCTATGCAAGTGAGTATGACTGCTTCGAGGTCCTGATTGATGTCTGCACCTAGTGCGCGTGGAGGCTGGGGAATCTCGTGTACTATGCGATAGAGAATTGACTGCAGCTCACCTGAGAATGGCGGTTCGCCGGTAAGACACTCGTACAGCACCGTGCCGAGCGAGTAGATGTCCGAACGATGGTCTACACCGCTGGCCGCCACCTGCTCAGGGCTCATATATGAGAGCGTGCCGGCTATGGTTCCGGTCTTGGTGATGCGACTTTCGCTAGCTCCCCGGGCGAGACCAAAGTCCATGATTCGAACTCTGACTCGCGCGCCATCCTCACGCGTCACCATGATGTTCTCAGGCTTGATATCACGGTGGACGACACTGCGCGTGTGGCTGTATTCGAGCGCTTCGGCAACCTGAATCCCGATGTCGATAACCTCGCCCAGGGTGAGCGCGCCTTCGCGCTGGTGCCAGCGCAGATTTGTTCCCTCGACGACCGGCATGACGAAGAACAGAGAGCCTTCATGCTTGCCAAAGTCGTAGATCGGCACAACCGCCGGATGATCCATCTGAGCTACCAACTGCGCCTCGCGCTGGAAGCGTTGTTCTGTTTCCGGGCTTAACAAGGTTGGGGGAATAAGCTTGATGGCCACTTCACGATTCAATAGGGGATCATGTGCTCGATAGACGACGCCCATTCCGCCGCGACCCAATTCCGCCCTGATGTCGTATCGGCTAGAAAGCCTTTGACCGATCATCTTCCCTCCCTGAAGAAAGAAAGTAGAAAAGCTGTTAGAGGAAATCGTGAGAGTTTTGTGAGATAGGGCGCCCGTCAAGGCGCTTTTTATCAGTAAAATCAAGAGACACGGAAGTTGTAATGATAGGACACGGCTTCATCGAATGTATAGTGACGGCAATGCCCGGTAGTGTCATGTTTTGGGTTTTTGCCGGTACTCCGTGTCTTCGGTGTCTGCGTGGCGGAAGTTGAGCTCCTTCGTGTGATTTGGTGGATCGTAATTCTTTCCTCTGAGGCTAAATCGCAAACTCAAGTTGGCACAATATCACTGAAGCTGTGGTATTACTGAGATGACATCTCGATGCGCAATTGAAGGCAAGCTGCGAATCAAAACCAGGCGAAAGGCTCAGATATGAACTCACGAGGATGGCTACTGGCAGGCGTTTGCGTATTAGCCGCAATCGCCGCGACGGGTTGCAAGACAGGAAACAACAACCCGCAATCAACAACAGGTCCCGCTACCAACGCCTCCGCCCCCCAGGCCGGGGAAACTGGGATTGAAAAAATGAAACCCGCACCCGGAACTGGCAATGTTCAGGGAAAGGTCTTGTATAACAGCAAACCCGCGGAGAATATTGAAGTCAAGATATGCGAAACGTTCAGCCGCTTCCTTAGCGGGTGCGGTGGTCAGAGCTATACCGCGCGCACGGACAAAGACGGAGTTTATGTGATCACTAACCTGCCGCCGAAAACATACGAAGCTTTGTTAGCGCGTGTTTTCGATACTGACTCATATGTCTTTGCGACTTCCGGTATCGCGGGGATTAGTGCGACGAAATATGAAGTTGTTGCCGACAAAACTTTGTTCATAACGCCGACCAACTTGTTCAAGAGCGACCTGAAGACGCTCAGTCCGAAAGCGGGAGCAAAGGTAAGTGCGCAGAACCTGGAGTTGAAATGGCAACCATACCCGGATGTGTCCTACTACAAGTTCAGCATCTACCCGGAAGACTCGAGCATCACTTCTCCTTACATCAATGAGCGCGTTGAGGTCAGTTCCTTCGCCCTCGATAAACCTCTACAGAAGGGCACATACCGTTGGCAAGTTGAAGCGTTTAACAAAGAAGATCGAAAGCTCTCCGAGAGCGCCGACGATATTAAGTTCACAATTACCGACGGCGCAACGCCATAGTGTCGCCCACATTTTGCTTCCTTTGCGTTGAATCTATTTCGAGAGGCTTCTCCCGACTTTAAACGCAAAGGACGCGAAGGGGAGACGCAAAGTCACGCAAAGGAGTCATTCCTCTTAGCTGCGCGCAAAGACTTTGCGTCCTTTGCGGAAACCTTTGCATCCTTTGCGTTGAACGTTCCTGCCTTCCGCTTTTCAGCTCAGAACCTCACTTCTTCGGAGGCATGCTCATACTCCATGACCGCTCATATCCATCTTCGCGGGACGAACGCGCAGGAAGAGCTTCCAGCCTACAGGGTGACTGCCATAAATCTGATCAAGGACCGCCGGTTTGGAAAAGAACGTAAGGTCGCTGCCGGCGGCCAGCGATACCTTTGCCGTATTCCAAATATCGCGAGCACCGCCAAACGTATACGCGCCGATTCGGAATGAGGGATGGCCGGCCGTAATACCCAGGACGGCGCGGTCCGCGGGTCGCAGTAACTCATCTTTGTCGACCAACTCAAGCCGCGTATATAAATAGTTCTTGTCAAGGAAGTTCACAGTTGACTCGGCTGTGTAGCCGTTCAGGTTGCGAATCTCACCCGCATCGCTAATGTGATTGCGTCCCCAGATAAGAGCGCTGGCCCAGTTGCCATGTTTGAACGGCTTATTGTATTGCAACGACGCGCTTGTCCTCCGGATATCGGCTTCAGGTTCCTGCGCTTCCGGACTCCGCAGGAAGCCATGGCTGATTTGTATGGTCCAATTCTTGTTCGGCATCACACTGAACCGGATGGACCGCGAATTCCAACGATGTGAATCAAAGTTGTACCGATTCTCGTCGGGCTCGCGGCCATTGAGTATCGAGCCTTCGACCTTCAGCCATCGATAGGTAAATCCGGTAGTCAATACTCCGAAGCTGATATGCGTGGAGTCTTGTAAGTGATGCGAAAGGGTCGCAGAAGGATTTTCAGATGCGGACATCCGGTGCATGAAAGCCACAGGCCCCAGCGCGGGCTCGCCGGGATAGCCAAAATAAGTGAACCAGGTTCCGCGCTCGCCCAACGGCAGGGTGTACTGTGCCGACAACTCCATGAATAGATCATGCGGGTGTTGTCTATCGATCAGCGGCAGGCCCTTATAGGTCTCGCCCGTCTGGAACAGGAGCGGCGAGCCTCCCGGCGGAAAAGTGAATGGCTCGGCGCTGAACATACCGCGCAATTGCAGTGTCCCCTTACCGAGCTTGTGATAGGCCATCGGCATGAACCAGTTGGCTGATTCGAACTTTGTGACACCCCGTGGCCCGCTTTGACGGTTTATGTCCGTCACGAAATTGTAGTGGAACAGCAGCAGCCAATCGCCGTCCACCTTGTAGTGCATGTGCATTGGTCCTGAAGATGGTTGCCAGGAAGTCCCGGATCCCAGTGCACCCATTAACATTTTGGCATCGCTGGCGCCCACGCGAATAGACATCTCATCGGCCGACATCACCAGCAGCGGGCCCATGTTCGTCGAGTCTTCCATACTCATATCTTTAGGTTGTGGCGTCGGTTGTTTCTGCGGTGTGGGACTAGCCTTGGGCTTTGGCTTAGGCATGGGTTTCATGTCGTGGCCCTGATGCTGTCCCCATGCTCCCGAAAATATTGTAAGAACGAGCACGCCAGTCACTAACAAGAGCGACAACCTGGAGTGCCTGTGGATGATAAGCTTGAACTGCATGATCCCCTCTAAGTGAACAGTAAAGATTCCGATCCGACTGCGCGGAGTCACCTCTTTTGGAGTACGCTGCCTTGTCAGCGCTTTTGTGTGCCTTGGTGTGCACTTCGGAAGTTGTCACTACACCTCAAGGGAAGCGGCGATAGAGCGCCGCACTGCAAAGTGCAGAGTTCTGCGCGCACAGTTATGACTGTTTTGGTTTAGAGAGGTTAGCTAAATGCGGAAGACGCTGTTGAGGACATATCGAGGAGTGGGGAGACCGGGTGGACCATGATCGTGCAGGTTTCGCTGGCCGGGACCTGGACATACCAGTTCAACTATCTGCAAACAGCACTGGCCTGCGATAACGTTGCGCGTACTGTTGCTGGGATTGCTGATTGCCGAAGAAATCGCCGCGTCTGCCTGCGAGTGCATCATGCAATAAGGACACGACTCACTCTCGGGAGTGATGGCCTGGCGAACTGTCTTTGACAAACTGGAGATGGGCGTCGCCGGCAGAGCTAATTCAAGTTCATCTGGTTTCGACTCAGGGGTACTAGCTTCGCTCACCGACATCTCCGGCATATCCATGTCGCCCATTTGGCTGTCAGTGCAGTGCATATGCGCGTGAGTCATGAGCCCTTGAGCGTTGCCGGTTCGCGTTTGGCTCATTACATGATTAGAGGGGTGATTCTCATTTTGCGCCACGCTGCAGGACATTCCACGCAGGTGGGGGCAGAGAGCTGCCGAGAGCACATTGCTCCACATACCAAGCCAACACATACAGTTACCATCGCCAGGTATGTGCTCTTATCTCTTCTCGTTCTCGACATGGATTAACCGCAATAGGACGATTTGCTTGCCCAGAATATATCATCCAAATCGCCACCGTCGCTAGCAAAGGCAATGAGTGTGAAATTCATTAGGGACAAGCTGATGACAGAAAGAAAACCAGCCACGGATTACGCGGATTTCACAGCGCGGGACAGGCCGCCACTTAATCTAAGAAATGATCCACGAAATTACACGAAATAAATAGAGGAACATTTCGTGTAACTTTGTGTTTTTCGGTTCGTGTGATTTCGTGGATCGGTTTGTTATGGCCCGGCTTTGCACAAAAAGTCAAAATCCCACCCACGGCAGAGACTGTGTAAAAACTCTGAGGATGCCTTAGAGCTTTGAAGCTGAGGATTTGGACAATTCAAGCTGCGAATTCACCCGGCTTGAGTTGTCCAGGGTTGACAACCACATTTACTGCTTTGTGGTGCCCTGCGGTTATCACCGCGGTTGTCGCCATAGTCAGGACTTTTTGTGCAAAGCAGATCAGAAATGTAACACCGTGGCATCACTCTTCTTCTCAGGTGACACTAAGTTCTGTTTGTTGGTTTCTTAATCTGGTAGACGACGTTCTCGACAATTTTTCCATGAACGTCCGTTGATTTGCGCCTCTCTATCATAACGCCACCGATTTTTTCCACGGCTCTTTGCGAGCGGACATTCGTTGGTCCTATTAGGAAAATAACGCTCTCCACAAATCTAAAAGCATGGTCCAACATGAGTCGTTTCAACTCCCCGTTGTACTTTCCGCCCCAATGGGAGCGGGCAAGAAACGTCCAACCGATCTCAATCTCTAGTTTCCTGCGTTCAAATCCAAAGTATCGTGACGAACCAATAATCTTTTGAGTCTTACGATCTATGACCACGAGGGCGCCTTTTGATTCTAGCGCCTCTCGAAAAAAGTCTTTAAAAACCTTTTCTTTGTAACGATCGTTGGCGGGATGTTGCTCCCAAATCAGCGGATCCGAAGCCACTGCAAACAAGCTTTCCCAATCTTCACGTCTAAGCGGGCGAACCTCAAGAAGATCGCCAATAAGGTGAGGCTGAAGATCAAACATTTCAGACTGATCCGGTTTCTGATTTGCGACTGCCATAATCGTCCCCCGTTACCTCGCGAATTTCATCACTGTTCCAACCCCGTTCTTTAATGCTTTGTCGTAGATGATCACCGCCGTTATCACGTCTTGCAATGCCATTCCGGTTGAGTCGAAGATGATGATCTCGTCTGCTGAAGTTCGGCCCGACTTGATTCCCGCGATTATCGCGCCAAGTTCCGCATGAACATCTTCCCCGCTCATTAGTCTTTCTTCCAAAGCGTGGTGCAGCTCGCCAATGCTCAGGCACTGATCCAGCACGTCCACGACTACCTTGTTCTCGGCCAAAAGATGCGTATCCAATTCCTGCTTTTCACCACTGTCGGCGCCGACTGCGGCGATGAATGTTCCGGGCCTGACAAATCGCTGCTGCAGAAACGGTTCTTTTGAAGGCGTGCAGGTGACAACGATCTCGCTTTGACGGACAGCAATTTCCAAATCTTCAGCCTCACGCACCTCGAGACCCAGCTCATTCGAAAGTTCATTTGCGAATCTTTCGGCCTGGGCCGGGTTCAGGTCGTAGGCAAAGACTTTTTCGAACAAGAAAATGCCGGCCAGGGCCCGTACGGAAATCGCCCCCTGGTTCCCGCAGCCGCAAACCGTCATTGTTTTCGAATCGGACTTTGCGAGGTACTTGGCCGCTACCGCCGTCGCAGCCCCGGTGCGTTGAGTAGTGATCTCCATAGAATCCATAACGGCCAGGGGCGATCCATACTCTCCATCGCAGAGCACAACCAAGCCCTGAATTGTTGGCAGGCCAAACTGTTTGGGATTGTTCGGGAAGTTCGCATTTATTTTGGCTGCGAAGGAGGGGCGGTCGAGATCCAGCAATCCGGCTTTGATATGAAAGCCGCCGTCCGCGGTATGAATTCCCAGAATCGCTGGCGCCGCGGCCTTGCCTTCGCCATGCAACTTAAACACGCTTTCGACTGCCGCAATGCATTCTCCAATTGAAAGAAGCGTCATGACATCATGTCGAGTAAGCAGTAATGTGCCCTCGAGTTTCATTTGTCGCTTGCGGTCTCGCCAAAGAAATGATCGAGTTGCTCTCCCGGGTGCGCTTCAATCGGTTCGTGCCCCCTCCGGAAGATTCGCGCGCCGGAGGACCCCTTGAGTATGGTGCGGCCGTTTTCAACACGCACCATCGCTCCTTCGCGGAGGCCCGCTACAGGCGTGTCGTTCTCCTCGAGGAATTGCAGTATCCGTTCTTCCTGCGTTTCTCCCATGTGCGTCGAGTTCGGATCGGGATCGAGAAAGTGCGGACTAATTTGAAAGGAAACGAGCCCGAGAGCATCGAAGGAAGGCGGCTCAACGATCGGCATGTCCTTTGTGGTCTTGATCGTTGGACCTGCGACATTCGAGCCTGCGCTCGATCCAATGTAGGGCATCCCTTCGACTACTCTGCGCCGGATTGATCGCAGTAGATCAAAATCGTAAAGGGCTTTAAGAAGGCGAAAAGTATTTCCACCGCCGATAAAGATCGCCGCGGTGTCGTTAACTGCCTGTTGCACGTCCGGGGTGTTGTGGATCGATTCCAGCCGATAGCCCATTCTATTGAATCGCTCGCGGGCCACCGCGGCATACGCGTCGCGGTCATAGAGGGCGAACGGAATGAATAAGACTTGATCCTTGTTGCCAAGAAAGTCGCGGATTTCCCCTTCGGCGTGATCCAGATACCCACTGCCGTAAAGTGTGGAATTGCTGATCAGTAGCACCCGTTTCGCCGTACTATTCATGGCTGCCTCCATCGAATTTCCTAAATGATTGCTCGCGCGACTGCATAAAGACTTCCTCCGGCGATTGCACCCAGCGCCACCCTGGCCACGTCAATCTTCAACACAACGATCATCAGGAAGGCAATCAGCGCGATGATTATGGTCGTCACGTCCACCAGTGCTTCAGGAATCAGATTGAGTGAAACGACAATGATCACGCCGACTACGGCAGCACTCGCGCCCGCGAGAAAGGCCTGGATCCTACGATTGTTGCGCACCATCTCGATATACCTGGCGCCCGTTAGAACGAATACAAACGACGGCAGAAAAACGAAGAATGTCGCAATGATTGCTCCTCTTAATCCGCCCGCCAGATAGCCTGCAAAAGTAGTGAACAGCATGAACGGCCCGGGCGTCGCAGCACTCAGCGCCACGCCATCGAGCAACTGGCTATTCGATAGCCAGTGATGCTCCTGAACCGCGCCTCGTTCCAGGAACACGATTGAGGCATACGCGCCGCCAAAACTGAACAGTCCGGTTTTGAAAAACAGCCAGGCCATCTGAAACCAACGTGAGTTCGCAAAAGGCAGCAACCCAAGGAGGGTTCCAGTCACAACCGGCAGTGCAGCACGTGTGCGCTGGATTGTCGGCCAACCTTCAGCCATTAGCAGGTTCAGCAAGCCGGCAATCAACAGAATCAGGAGAAAGTTGATTCCGCCAAACCGCATTCCCAGAAAAGCGCCGACGAGCAATGTTCCGAGAAATAAGTTGCGGATTGAAGCCCGGCCAAGTTTGAGGATCCCTGCTGCGATTATGCCGAGCACCGCGGGTTTCAAAACATACAGAACGTTGTTCACTTGCGGGAGACTGCCGTAAGAGACGTACAACCAGCTGAGAACAATGATCACTACCGCGCCCGGGAGAATGAAAGTGAGACCCGCCAGTACTCCGCCCACAAGTTTGCGTTTCAAATAGCCAACATAGATGGCCAGTTGCAATGCCTCAGGACCAGGCAGCATATGACAGAATGCCATGATCTTTACGAAGTGGTCCTTCGAAAGCCACCGGCGTCGCTCGACCATATGGTTGTACATCATGGTGATCTGGGCCACAGGTCCACCAACGTTGACGAAACCCAGCATTAGAAAGTAAAGGAACACTTCCCGCGACGAGGGCATTTGATCGGGTTCGCCGCTTGCTATCTGCTCCCCTTTCACTTCGTAGTCCATTGTCGCCCTCGGCGGTTCGCGATCACTTCTTTTTGGAATATCTGGCTGGACGCGCTTTCTTCTTGCGTTCATCTCTGCTCAGCCGCGCATACAGCGAGTCAAAGAGAATGCCGCCTTGTTTCAGCAGCTTGCGGTCGTCTCGCAGTACTTCACTCAACCCCTCAATGATTGCGTTCAGACCTGCTCCCTCCAAACGGTGAAACTTGTCATCTTTAAGATCGATGTCGTGAACAATTTCGGCAATTTCTCGCAGGCCTTTGATCTCAATCAAGCCAAATTGCTTGAGCAGAGTCTCGAACGTACAGTCTTCACCCTGATGAGTGAATTCTGCTCCAAACATGTCAAAAGGAATTGCTCGCGTCACCGTCTCTCCTTCAGTGACGAAGTGGAAGCGCGGGCGCTTGTCGATGAACTGTTTGATCAGCCAGGCGGAAGCGAGCCTGTCTATGTGCAAATTGCGGCGGGTGACCCAGAGGCGACCTTGATAATTTGCCACATCCAGCGTGCCGCGCTTCACGGCCGGGCGTTTAGCTGTCCCGGCGGAACCCTGCGCCGTGCGAATTGCTTTGCGGGAGCGCTCATAAGCTTCGTAGGCGCCGGCCCGGCCGGGCGTGTCAAAGAAATCGTTGGCAGCAATGCGCTCAAGCTCAGCGTGGAACTTATCAATCTCGGCTTCCTGGGCTGCGAGCCGGCCGGCAGATAGATGTTTGCTACGGGACTGCTCCCGAATTACGCCTGTCAAGCCGTCTAATTCCGCCGCGATCGCTGCAAACTCTTCAGTGCGAGCCTTGCGAAAGGCGGCGATGATCTCTTTATCTGTTGCGCCCTCGACAGCACCCGCTCTAAAAACCGCAGCCTCACCACCTGCTGCTTCGATTTCCTGTTTCAGCCACTGAAAATCCTCGTGCGCTTTTTCACCCGCAGGCAGGACATAAACAGAGTTCTTGATGGCCACCGCGCCGAGCTTTTGCAGCTTGCGCCAGATGCGCACGCGCAGGTTCGTAGGCCTCGGTGGCAGTTGATGGATAAGCAGAATCCAGTCCGGCCTCGAGCTTTTATTCCTTCTCTTCATTGGCTAAGTAACAGCTAGGTGAGTGTAACGAGTGTTACTTCTAAAAGGCAAGGGTCGACACCAAACATAAGACATGATCCACGAAATCACACGAAATAGGACGAGAAATGTTTCGTGTGACTTTGTTTTGGGTTCGTGTGATGCACGTGGATCGATTTTCACTGGCCCTTTTCAAGCACTTCGAAACGACACCGCGGAGGACCATCGCGGTCGCATCGCTCGCGGACGCCCAGACCGATTATCTCCGACAGGAGTGTTTCCGCCAGCCTGCATACTTCCGGATGCTCTGCCACAGCTGCGGCCAGCGGGCAACTCTCACTGCGGATGAAGAACTTTCCTTTCTCTTTGTCAACGCGGGCGGCTCCTCCTATGGCCTCCAGCGCCACCAGAGCCATACCAACACGCTTTTGCAGGTTACCCTTTCGACGGTCCACTGCTTGAGCCCGAGCTAAAGAGCGACCAACCTCCCGGAGAATTTCCTCTAGCGCTGCGGGCGGGAGTCGTCCTTTAAGTACGGTTATCAGCTGATTGACGAGGGTGTCATACGCTTTGGGAAAGAGCTGCTCCGCTTCTTCTGTCAACTCGTAAGCAAAATGCGGTTTGCGTGTGCCCCGCTGAATCCCGCTCTGTTTGACAAGGCCGTCGCGTTCGAGGGAAAGCAGATGGGCCCGCACGGCATTGTCGGTCAACCCAAGATCTTCTGCTAACTCATTGACGGTTTTGGTGGTCCCTCTCAACAGCGTGACGAGGCGCCCTCTGGTGCTCTCAAAAAATCGCCTGTCCAGTTTAGTCCTCTTCATTTCATGGGGAGTATTGCACGGCAATTAAATAAACACAATAAGTCAAAGTAGTCCTTGACTTATTGTGAAACGGGCGTATCCTGCACCCAAGAGAAAGTGGCTTAGGCGAAAGTCGTTAGTTGCTTAGCTCGAAGTTTCATCTCTGCGAGGGGGGTATCACCACGGAGACACGAAGGACACAGAGAAAACGCAGAGAAATTAGCAACCCGCAATTCCAAATTCTTCAGCATTAGGAGGCTACGAAAGATGGAACACATATTCGATAACCCAACCCGATTCACTTCCCTGACTGATACAGAGGAGGCAGGTGTTTCCGGGCCCGCCTATGAGGCTTACCAGATATTGCGCTTGGGATTCACTGTCGCGCCGATCGTCGCGGGGCTCGACAAGTTTTTCAACCTGCTTGTGAATTGGGAGCAGTACCTACCGCCTTTTGTTAACAAACTGAGTGGCGGTCGAGGTCACGAATTGATGCTTGTCGTCGGCGTAGTGGAAATCATCGCCGGACTCGGAGTCGCTTTCAAACCAAAAGTTTTCGCATACGTTGTTTCGGCCTGGCTCTTACTGATTGTTGCCAACCTTCTGTTGATCCCGGGCTACTACGACGTTGCCCTGCGCGACTTCGGTCTGGCGTTGGGTGCTCTCGCGCTGGCGAGACTGAGCCGCAGGTTTGACCGCGCCGCTTCCCAATAATCACCAGGCAGCGAAAATATGTTTGGAGACCGAGTTCAACGTTGGCTGAACTTCCTCTCGCACGGCAAACATGAATGAGATTTGCGTACCCGCCGCGGCGTGTGAACTTTAATCAGGAGGTGCTCATCAAGAAGGAGTCTGTGATGTCACAAAGAAACAACAACGGGAATAGTCTTTTGGAAAACGCGGTCCGAAAAGCAGCTGTTGCTGATGGGGTACGCGGAAAAGCATCTGAGTTTGACTGAGCCGGAGGAGAAGGATTTGGTCGAATACCTAAAATCGTTGTAGTTCGATACTTCAACACCACGGAGCATGCGCCTCGTACAGTGTCGTGCGGTCAGTATTTATTTGCGAAGACGAATTTATATCGCCTTCTCCTCAACCCGTCGGGGGAACGAGCCAAAGCCGCTCGATGCATTTTTTTCACCCGGGACACTGACGGTACCCTCCGTCACTTTTATACCGCTCACCCGAGAATGGCAGAAGACATCAAGGAGCGTGGCCTCGATTTGCTAATCCCCGTGTACAACATCCTTGACCTAACGCCCGAGGGTCGGGGCGATTGGTATGCATCGTTCGATTACGCCCCTAAAGTGCAAACGGCGAGTCGCTAGTTTCGTGCATTCGCAGGTTGGGAAGGTCCCAAGCTGCGAATTTCCTATGTCGAGTGGTAATCCCCAAGCCATTTTCAATTTCTTCACAACTTCGGCAGATGGGGATTGTTCATATCTCGCCTGGCAACTCGTTTATTGTGGGACTTATACGCGGTCATTGCCTTTTTTTCAGATAGTTTTCTACCGCTTCCCATATAAGTCGCGCAGTTCATCCTTCGCTGCGTCGAGTCGCTCTCGCCGGGACTTGGAGAGTCTCTTGCCCGCACGATTTATGTAAAAAGTCAACATCGACATCGCAGAACGAAAGGGATCAGCCTTTCGACGCCGGCTCCGATCGGCAGAGCGTTTCAACGAGCGTGCGATGCTGCGAGGATCTTCGAGGGAAAAAACACCCTCTTCCAGATCCAGAGCATTGCTCTTCTCTGTTACTTTTTGGGACCAACGTCTACTTTTTGCCTTCGTCATCCGCTCCTTGAGTCTCCAATCGAACTGACACAACTGACCAAAGTTATTTGTATTTGTGGCAAACGTGATGCCCGATGATGCATACGTTGCTATGTGTCTTTTGCGTGCGTATGCCCGAACGCCGAGTAAAGTGACAAAGAGGTCATCATCGGTATGCATCTTGCATTTGATAATCAAGGAAATTGTCCTCAACCAGGCAAGTGAAACACGGTATAGGCGCCGCAAAACGGCAGCGCCATCTTCAAGCCTGCTTGATGGGTTTATTCCCGTATTGATGTCGCGTACTTGGGTACGCAATTGAAACGCGATGTTCCGAATTGGTGCGACTAGTCACACCGAGAATTCCCGCGCATCTTTCGAATGGAATACTAAAATGGAACACGGCGGTCATACAGGCACAGCCCGAATCAGAACCGAACAAATTCCCTCAGCTCACGCCATGCTGGAAGGCGAATTGATTGTCCCTGCGGCTGCTAGTGGGATCGTGTTGTTTGCGCATGGCTCCGGGAGCAGCCGCCACAGTCCGCGCAATCAGTTTGTAGCGCGAACTATTCGTGAGGCGGGCTTTGGCACGCTGCTCTTTGACTTATTGACGAAGGAAGAAGAGGCCGTGGATCTTATTACTCGTAAGTTGCGCTTCGACATTGGTCTGCTCGCAGACCGACTGGTGGACGTAACTAAATGGATACAGAAGCAGCCGGGCACCGCGCACCTTAGAGTCGGCTACTTCGGCTCAAGCACTGGTGCAGGAGCTGCCTTGGTAGCTGCTGCCGCGCTGGGTGAAGAGATTGGCGCCGTCGTGTCGCGCGGTGGGCGACCTGACCTGGCTGGAGAAGCATTATCGAGGGTCAAATCGCCCACGCTGCTTATTGTCGGTGAGCTAGATTACCCGGTGATCAAGATGAACGAGGAGGCGTACCACCGGCTGCGTTGCGAGAAAGAACTAAAGATAGTTCCCGGCGCCTCGCACCTTTTTGAGGAACCAGGGACGCTTGAGGAGGCGGCACGTCTGGCAGCTGATTGGTTCCGGCGGAAACTGCGGCCGGATGAAGTTTCCAAGAGACGACGAGACGAACAAGCGGCTTCAATATAGCGCTCGATGCGAGCGGGCTGCGGAGGTCACCGTAGGAAAAAACAGGGCCGGCAGCCTCCCAGCAGAAAAGAAGGAGCAGAAGCAATGAATATCTCCCAGCAAAAGGCAGTTCCTCTTTGGGAACTTGGCTTAATAGCGGCAACACGCGGTGCTATAGGTTTTGGTGTGGGGTTGCTAATGGCCGACAGGCTTAGGGCGAAGCAACGCAGGACTCTTGGTTGGTCGCTGTTCTTAACAGGATTGGCGAGCACAATTCCAATTGCTTTGCATGTATTCGGCAAAAATACTCCACAGTGACGCAGGAATAAGTGATGTAAATAGCCTGGAGCTTGACCGATGATTTATCGCAATCGATCTGACGCCGGTAAATATCTTGCCAGACAACTCGCGACATACGCTGACCGAGACGATGTGGTGGTGCTGGCCCTTCCCAGAGGTGGCGTTCCGGTGGCGTACGAGGTGGCCAAGGCACTTCATGCTCCGTTGGATATCTTTCTGGTCAGAAAACTTGGAGTGCCCGGCCGTGAAGAGTTGGCTATGGGAGCTATCGCAACCGGCGGAGTGCAAGTCCTCAATAAGAATGTGGTGGACGAACTGGGGATACCTCCTGCCGTAATCGAGGCCGTAGCTGCGAATGAACTTCAGGAACTGAAGCGCCGCGATCACGCTTATCGTGGCAATCGACCAGCGCCGGAAGTGAAAGGAAAGACTGTAATCCTCGTTGATGATGGTTTGGCAACCGGATCGACGATGCGAGCCGCCGTCGCAGCTCTTCGCCAACAAAAGCCTGCCCGTATCGTGGTGGCAGTCCCAGTCTCAGCCCCAGAGACCTGTGATGAGTATCGGATGGGAGTAGACGAAATTGTTTGCGCTATAACGCCAGAGCCATTTTATGGGGTTGGACAATGGTACCAGGACTTTACGCAAACAACTGATGAGGAGGTGCGCCAACTGCTTGAAAAGAGCGCGGCCACCAGAGAACAGAAAGCGAATACTAAGTCTATGAGCGCGGATTGATTTATGACCATAGCTGAACTCAGTGGAGTAACGGATCTGATTCACCAGTCAGCGCAGCCTATCGAGGACAACGCGCGTGACTATGGTGTGCTGCTGGATTTGATAGGGGAAGCTCGTCTTTGTTTGCTTGGCGAAGCCACTCACGGTACTCACGAGTTCTATCGCGATCGCGCTGAAATCACCAAACAACTGATCAAGGAAAAAGGCTTCTCTGCAGTTGCGGTTGAAGCCGACTGGCCCGATGCCTTCCGAGTGAACCGTTATGTGCGTGGTCTAAGCGATGACCGGAATGCAGATGAAGCACTTGGGGGCTTCAAACGTTTTCCTACCTGGATGTGGCGTAACACAGTGGTCCTCGATTTTGTTGAATGGCTGCGTGAGTACAATAGTTCGCTTCCGCAAGATGCCGCCAAAGTGGGTTTCTATGGACTGGACCTCTACAGTCTTTACACCTCGATCGATGCAGTGCTGAATTACCTGAAGAACGTCGATCCCGCAGCCGCCGAACGCGCGCGTTACCGCTACTCCTGCTTCGAGCATTTTGCCGAAGACACTCAGGCTTACGGCTATGCTGCCAACTTCGGAATCACCGAGAGCTGTGAACGGGAAGTGATTGCTCAATTGGTTGAGTTGCGTCGACACGCCGCGGATTACGCCAGTCGTGATGGACGCGTCGCGCAGGATGAGTTTTTCTTTGCCGAACAGAATGCGCGTTTGGT
>Ga0137403_10001694_pt1 | contig 27541 bp, 22 predicted proteins | sample CZOMad2_1_16fung_FD_122057 | JGI IMG/M metagenome (GOLD analysis project Ga0137403, IMG submission 122057) | Vadose zone soil fungal communities from Angelo Coast Range Reserve, California, USA - CZOMad2_1_16fungal (Hybrid Assembly) | ecosystem: Environmental > Terrestrial > Soil > Vadose zone... | reverse complement strand
GGGTGAGTGGCTCGCGTCTCGGGTGCCCGGAGAGTTCTTTGACCAACTGCGTACAATCGAACACCTGTTTCCAGAATGGAATGGAGTGCATCACAGCAATTGAGGGACACTATCGGAGAAACCGAGACACAATCAATTCGAAATCCGGCTGCTGCCCGTGGAGTTGGCGCATGACTTCGGCCAGTACATCCCCAGTGCCAATGAATGGCTGATACCGGGTACGAATCGCCTCCTGCGCATCGAGCAGTGAGCGCAGATGATCATAGGCCCAGATGCTATACCCCCGGTAACCGATCTCCGTCTGTCGTTGGGCAAGGAGCGCAAGGGCTCGGTCCTTCGAACCGCTGTCTTGTACCGGCGTAAGCACTACGTTGGTGACCAGTAGATAATAGTCTGGACGGGGCAACTTGCGTTTAGGATCAACAAACTTATCCAGATCTTCCTTAAGGTGGTCGAGCAGCCAGGCATCGTCTTTGTGCGGATCGCCCGCTGGGCGCTGGCGGAACTTAGCCTGGATCACCAAATAACCCTCCCATGGGTCAGCGACAGATGGGTAGGCCATCCGGCCACGAAAAATTGCCTCGCGGCCACCGTCAGGACCATCGCCAAAGGGAGTGACGCCGGGGGCAATCACAGCCAGTGCTAGCGCCTGAACTAAATGTTCAAACTCGCGGGGGTTGAGGCCGCTGAGGTTATAGTCGCCCATAGTCCCTCCGAGTACATAGGTCCTCTACCCTGGAATGCTCCCCGTGATTCAAGTGGCTAGGAAGGGAGAAATACGCCTACTGCTGTTTGAGAAGCAGATAACGCGCAGGACCACCTTTCACCTCTACGAGTATGCCTTGGTCGGCATTTCAATGTAGCGATCGGGTTCTTCCATGTTTTGGTGGATTGCAAAGAAATGCTGTTCAATCTTTTTGAGCACGGCAGCATCGTAATAGACCATGCCACAGTTGCGGCAGATCTCCACGGGTGTGTTGGGAACCAGCAAGTACTTCCCCTGATGGCTATAGAGGTATTCGATCCGGCGTTCCTCATACTGGTCACTGCCACAGAAATTACAGGCTACGACCCTCATTGACTCTCTCCTCGTGTCCACGGATCAACAAATTGCGGCGGACCGGGAATATACACAGTGATGAGCACGACCTTGTCTCCGCGCCAACCACAGACCGCATGAACAGGGATATTTCGTGAAAAACCCACCACCAAACAACTTTTGCCACGGCCGGTGTCTCGATATTGCTCCAGTATTGCTCCGGCCAGAAGGGCGTCTTCAACCTGAGCAAGGGTCAAATCATCGGCTCTGCGCTCAAGATCGGCGTGGTGAGAATAAATATACTCATTCGCACGCACTTTGGCTTTAATCTCTTCGATATCCATGACTCTGTAGCGCTTGAATGCTATGAGGCCTGACGGACCAAAGCTGCACCACAGACGCCCGCCAGTAGTCGCCGCCAACATGGCACGCCTAGAAACTTCCACCCCCCATTGCATCGGGAGAGTGCGGCGGCTGCTAACCTCAACGCCCTTGCGGCCTCGCGCCTCAGGTGTGACGCCGCTGGGCGGTAATGAGCTGAGCATAAGGCCCACCGGCCGCGACCAGGTCGGCGTGGCGCCCGCTGGCGACGACCTGCCCGCGATCGAGCATGACCACGCGGTCGGCTGAGATGATGGTCGAGAGCCGGTGCGCGATGACCAGGGTCGTGCGCCCCGCCATCAATCGCGCCACGGCGGCTTTGGTCAGGCGCTCGTTCTCGCTGTCCAGGTTGCTGGTGGCCTCGTCCAGCACAAGAATCGGCGCATTCTTCAAAAAGGCCCGCGCCAAGGCGAGGCGCTGACGCTGCCCACCCGAGAGCTTGGCGCCCCGCTCGCCCACCATGGTGTCGTAGCCGTTGGGTAGCCCAAGGATGAATTCGTGAATGTTGGCCGCCTGCGCCGCGGCCTCGATCTCTTCGACGGTGGCGTCCGGTTTGCCGAGGCAAATGTTCTCCCCGATGGAGGTATTGAAGAGGTAGTTGTCTTGCTGGACGATGGCGATGCGACGCCGCAGGTCGTCCAGCGGAAAATCGCGCAGGTCGACGCCGCCCAGGCGGATGACTCCCCGGTTCGGATCCCAGAAGCGCAGCAGCAGGCTCACGCAGGTCGACTTGCCTGCCCCTGACGGCCCGACCAGCGCCACCGTCTCGCCTGGCTGTAGGTGGAACGAGAGCTCCCACAGCACCGGGGGCTCAGCCAGGTGATAGGCAAATGTCACGGACTCAAAGGTGATGGCCGGCGGCACCGTCCCTGGTGACATGCCAACGCTCTCCAACACGAGCACGGGCTCGTCGATGACTTCGAAGTACCGTCGTGCAGCCGCGGCCACCTGATTGAGGTTACGCGCCACCACGGCCACATTCATGACTGGCAGGAAGGCGGCAAACGCCATGACGAGGATCAGCGGTAGTTGGTAGCGGTTGACGGCGCCGGCGGTGACGAGGCTAGCGCCGGTGAGGAGTACCGCAAAGGAGCCAAGGGCGACGAAGGTCTCGGTCGCCCCGCCTACGGCCCCGACGAACCGTGCATACCGCTGCTGTGCTGCCCCGAGACGGCCGCTGCCCGCGGTCACCTCCGCCGCGCGTGCGTCGCCACGGCCGAAGGCGATGAGCTCCCGAAGGCCCTGGATGCTGTCCACCAGGTGAGCGTTGACCCGACCGTGGTCACGGCGGACCTTGGCGGCGACCGGATCAACCCGGCGCCGGCCGAGGAGCGGGAGCGTCGCCACTAGCACCAGGAAGGGTAGGAGGACGACGACTAACGGCCAGGCGACCGTCGCCAGCCCCATGAGCAGTGCCGTGGGCACCAGGATCATCACCATCAACGGCACCAGGGTGTGCGCGAAGAACAGCTCGATGGCCTCGATGTCGGCCGTCGCCATGGACACAATGTCGCCGCTCCGGCGTTTCAGGGTATAGGCGGGAGCCAGAGGTTCCAGCGCGTTGTAGGTACTGCTCCGGAGCCAGGCGAGCATGCCGTAGGCGACATTGTGGGCCAACCACATGTCGAGCCAGGTGAGGGCTGCCTTGGCGACTGCGAGCAGCGCGAGTGCGGCAAAATACGGCGGCAGCTCGTCGGCCCGAATCCCCGCGGCCACGCGAGCGACCAGCAGCGCGCTCACCACCGCAAGGGCGATGCCTGAGCCCTGGTTCAAGAGGGCCGCCATCAGGTTCAGCGTCACACCCCGCCACCATGGACGCACCAATAGCGCCAGCCGCACAAACGTCGGGAGGCGGGACGGGCGAGGGGCTTCTTGTCCGTTGCGTATTGCCTTATGCCCGTTCATGCGTCACCCCCTGCCAAGACCGCTGCCTCGGGGTCTATGATCTGTTGCGCGGCGACGAGGCGCGCGTATGGTCCACCGGCTGCAAGCAGCTCGGCGTGCCGACCGCTCTCCACAACCCGGCCGTCTTCCAACACTACGATGCGATCGGCGTCCGCCACTGTCGACAGCCGATGCGCCACCACAATCGTCGTCCGCCACCGGGCCAGACGACGGAGCGCTTCCTGGATCAGCTCCTCATTCTCGGCATCCACGCTACTCGTCGGCTCGTCCATGAGGAGAATCGGCGCGTCCTTCAAGAGCGCTCGGGCAATCGCCAGGCGCTGGCGTTCGCCACCCGACAGGCGCAGGCCCCGCTCCCCCACCACGGTGTCGTAACCTGCCGGCAACCGCGTGATGAAATCATGGGCATTGGCGGCGCGAGTCGCCGCCTCGAGCTCAGCTTGGTCGGCATTCGGGCGGGCAAGCCGGAGGTTCTCGGCCACGGTTGCATGGAAGAGATAAGTGTCTTGGCTCACGAGCGCAAAGAGGGATCGTAGCTGCGCCAGGGGCATGTCCCGGGCATCCACCCCGCCGACGAGCAGGTGACCGTGCTGAGGGTCGAAGGAGCGCAGGAGCAGGTTGAGGACCGTCGTCTTGCCAGCGCCAGACGACCCGACTAGGGCCACGGTTTCGCCCGCAGCCACGTCGAGATCGAACCCGCGCAGCGCCGGCCGCTGGCCACCGTCGTAGCCGAACATCACCCCCTCGAACCGAATGGTGAGAGCCTCCGGGTCCGGTGCCAGAGGGTGCGCTGGTTCGACCACCTCCGGTTGATCAGCGAGAAGCATGAAGATCCCCTGCGCCGCGGAAACCCCATTCAGGCCCTGGTGGTAGAGCCTGCCCAGTTCGCGCACGGGGCGGAAGACCTCGTTCCCCAACAGGAAGATGATGAGCAGGTTGCCGACGCCGATGTGCCCCTCCACGGCCCTCCAAGTGCCGACGCCTAAGGCTATGGCGGCCCCACCGACAATGGCCAGGTCCATCACGCCAGTGCTCCACAGATTCACCGCCAATATCCGCATGGTGGCCCGGTACAGGGTCTCGGATTGCTCGGCAATTTCCTGTCCCCGTGCCTTCCCCCGCGCGAAGGCTTTCAGCGTCGGCAGCCCCTGAAGACTATCCAGCACGAGCGCGGCGAAGCTGGTGTAGGCGTGCCAGTGCCAGTTGCTGCCGTGACGGGTGGCCTTGCGGAAGAGCCACGGTCCCAGAAGCGCTAGCGGGAGAAACAGACCCATTACCGCCGCCAGCGGCGGATCCAGTGACCATAGGTAGACGAGGATGCCTATGAGCGCCAGCATTGTGACGAGGAGTTGCGGCAGGTACTTGCCGTAGTACGTTTCCAACTGTTCCACGCCGTCGACGGCGCTGGCCACCAGCTCTCCGGTTCGCCGCCGCTCCAAATACCCCGGGCCCAGAACCAAGAGCTGGCGATAGAGGCGCGTGCGCAGCGCCTGCTTGACGGCTGCGGCCGTGCGCTCTCCGGTGGTCTCGCGCAGGTACAGGAGCACGCCGCGTACCACCGCGGCAGCGGCTGCTCCGGCGATGAGGAACCAGAAGTCGATCAACGATTGACCTGCAAACGCGGCGGCGATGGCGCGCCCGGCGCACACCAAGGACGCCAGACTGGCCGCGACAATCAGGAGACCAATGGCGACGAGGCCAGCGATGCGCCACCGCACGCCGGCGGTGAGCGCCAACAGCTCACGGCTCCAATGCCTAACCACCTCCTGCAACGTGTTGCCCGGTTGACGGCTACGCCTGAGCGCTGAAACAACAGCCCAACGGGCTCCCCCCGAGGGGTCCGTGATACGCCACGAGCATACTACGCTCGGGGTTGTGCATCAAGCGTGCATGTTGCACAACACGCCGGAGATGGCTATACTCGACTCGCGAGTCATCGAGAAACTCCCCCACAAGAGAGCACACCTATGAAGTTCGGAGCCCACTACCTGCCGACGTATATCCCTGAGCTGGACGGGCCAGCGCCGGAGTTTTACCGCAGGATGTTTGAGCAGATGGAGCTGCTGGATCACGTGGGGTTCCACCAGGTCTGGGTGACTGAGCACCATTTCCATGAATATGGTGGCACCATCTCCGACCCGGCCACCTTCCTCTCGGCGGTCGCCAGCCGTACCACCAGGATCCGCCTCGGGATCGCCATCGTGATCTTGCCCCTCCACAACCCCATTGAGGTCGCCGAGTCATACGCCATGGTCGACGTAATCTCAGGCGGGCGGCTGAACTTTGGAATCGGGCGCGGGACCTCCACCGAATTGGAACAGTTCGGCATCGGCTACGAAGAGAGCGTCTCACACCTGCGAGAGGGCACCGCGATCATCCAGCAGGGATGGTCCGGAGAGGCGGTCGATTTCACCGGCACACGCTTCGATTATAAGGGCGTCCGGATCCTGCCGAAGCCGGTGCAGCAGCCTCACCCACCTTTCTGGGTGGCCGCCTCCCGCAGCGACGACACCTACCGTTGGGCGGGAGAGCAGGGTTTTCACTTGCTGACACTGCCCTACATGTATGAGCCGGAGGTCCTCCGAACCTCCATCGGCCACTACCGGGAGGCGTTGGTGCAAGCCGGTCATGATCCATCTACCAGAGAGGTGTTGGGCAAGTTCCACATCTATGTCACGGACTCGGCGCGCGCGGCGGTGGAGGAGGCAGGGCCGTATCTGCACAACTACTGGGCGGTCGCGGACGCACAGCACCCAGGGCGCGCTGCGGCAAGACCGATCCAGGCCGCGGAGCAGATCGCGCGGGGAAACGTGATCGCGGGGGAGCCGCAGCGCTGCATCGACATCATCCGGCGCTGGCGCGATGCGCTGGGGCTCACCGTCGTCTCCGGGACCTTCTACTTCGGAGGGATGCCGCAGGAGATGGCACTGAGGAACATCAGCCGCTTCACCGAAGAGGTGATGCCTGCTTTTGTGGAAGTCGAGGCTACCGCCCCCTGAAGACCTGACTGTGCCAGCAACTCCACCCACCCATGTCATCATGTCGCTCGCCACGATGCAGCAGCCTGATTTCCTTCTGTGCTCTGGCCCTGTGCAGGACGCTAGAGAGAGGTGTCCATAAGGCAATGCCGCCTGAGGTCGTGTGTGTATCCCCTGGACGCTTGGACCTATTTGACGCGCGCTCCAGCTCTCGCTAGAATCATAGGGTAAAAGGAGGGATTATCATGCCCACCGTGATGGTGCCCGCCCAATTGACCGTTGAACATCTGATGGCTGCCATCAAGCAACTGTCGCCCGCAGAGCTACGTGAGTTTGCGCATCACTTTGCCGCCTGGCAGGAAAAGAACAGCACGGGGGTAGACGAGGATGTGGCATTGCTCGCAACCATTGAGCAAAACTCCCGCCTTCCTGCCGCCGAACAGCGGCGCTACGAGCGGCTACGTCAGAAGTGTGAGCGCAGGACGCTGACCGAACCCGAACTGGCTGAATATCAATCGTTGCTCCAACGATTGGAAGCGCGCAATGTCAAGCGCGTCGAAGCCCTCATCGTCTTAGCGCAGCGCCGCGGCACAACGCTGCAGGGCATTATGGCAGAACTGGGCTTGCCTAGCACCGACAATGCCGAGTGAGCACGTTCCCGCCGCTCTCCGCCGCCAGGTGCGTATACGGGCTAGAGGGCTATGCGAGTATTGCCGCTGCCCTGCCCTTTTCACTAACGCATCCTTCCACTGCGAACAATTACCCCTCGTGAGGCTGGCGGCGAGACAACGTTGGACAATCTCGCCTGGGCATGCCCGTGGTGTAACGCCCACAAATATACCAAAACTCGCGCTTCTGACCCACAGACGGGGCGCGTTGTACCACTCTTCAACCCGCGTCGTCAGCGTTGGGAGCGGCACTTCGTATGGGGCGAGGACTACATCGTCCTTCTCGGGCGTACTGCCACAGGCAGAGCGACCGTGGTGGCCCTGCACCTGAATCGGTCCGAGCTGCTTAACCTGCGCAGACTACTGCGCACAGCAGGCGAACACCCTTCTAGGACCGAATAACAGCTGAGTGCTTTCCGCTGTTTCGAGTTCTCTCCTACCCTTTATCTCCCAGCCACACTTTACCTTACTCATAACATCACCGCTCCGGTCGGTCAGCCTCGAATCCTGCGCCGACCGTGTCCTAGGGCGCTGATTGGCCGCTTACCATGACCACCCCAGCCCGCAGGAGCTCTGGCCCCTGCGAGAAAAGCGGTGGGAAGGCGTATAGAGTGGTAGGAGAGACTTGAAGGAGGCTGGCACCTCACTCTCCCGTCTGCTGCAGCATGAAGGGACCCAGAGCCTTATCAGGGTCAAGGCCTCACCGAATCAGTATTTGGTTGTGGCGCTCACCTTGGCGATGTTCTCGACAATGGGGTCCATCTTAGCGGGTTTATATGGCCCCGTTACGGTATGAGGCGACAAGCGCCTTGAGCCTCACACGCGCCATGTAGCGCTTGAGATGAATGAGCCACGGTGATAGAATTTTGGGGATTTCTACGATCCATAGGTTCTTCATTGTCTGCGTAAGATGGTGGATAGCTGCCGTGTTTGCATGTTTCATTAGGAAGCGTAATTGTTATTATATGCGACTTTAGTAGTGGGAGTCGTGCACCACGATCTTACTCTCACCAACTGGCGCCCTGTTCTTTCGAGAGGTCAGCGGGAGAAAGCCATGTATGCCGTGGAATTTCAGGCAAAGATCAAAGATGGGACTATTGAGATCCCAGCGCTCTATAGAAATCGCTTCAAAGAGCGTGTGCGGGTTATCCTCTTAGCCGAGGAGAGCACGGATGAGACCTTCATTGACAAGCTTCTTCAGAACCCATAAAAAGTGGCAGGCTTCGAGCCCCTCGCCAGAGAAGCGATTTGTGAGAGCACCCGAAACAGAGCCAGAGAGCAGTTTTGTTGACACCAATGTCTGGCTCTATGCATTTATAGAAGGAGATGATCGCCAGAAATCTGCTCGTGCCAAGTTGCTGATTGAAGCAAGCAGAGCCGTTATTGTGAGCATCCAAGTTATTAACGAGATGTAACCTCAACGCATGCACCGCAGCGGCCATTTGGTGGTCGAGACAGATACCGAACCCTTGATCGTCCACCTCGACTCCAGCCTGACGGTGGTCGGCCCCGTCCATCCTATCGCCATCACCGCCTCGGCCACCGATAACATGGTGATGACAGCACGCACCTGCAGATCAGCGGTATTGAAGCGTCTTGTCAGTTCATACCAATGGCGATGATCGCTGCTTTGGTCGGTGAGTCGTAGAACTGCCACTGGATTGCTGTCAGGATTGCGTCTGGCACGTCGGCCAAGTCACGCTTGTTCTCGCTCGGGATGAGAATCCGCTTCGCACCAGCCTCCACGGCGAGCTGCATGCGCTCGGGTAGGGTGTGAACCCTCAGGAGCATGCCCTGTACGCTCATCTCGCCGAGGACGACCGTGCGGTCCAAGACCGGTTTGTCGAGGATGGCAGACACCATGGAAATGAAAAAGGCCACGGCAGTCTCGGCGCCTTCCTTGGCCTGGTTCAAGTTAATGGCCTGGATCGAAAAGTCATAGCCTTTGAGATCGCGGTCGATCCCGAGGTTCCGCACGTTTGCTTTGAGATAGGCATCCGCAGTCTTAATGGATTCTTTCATCCTGTTCGATAGATTGCCCAGCGGGATGATGCGACCAGAGCCCGGATTCATTTGCGCCTGCAAGAGGAAAAGCGCCAGGCGATTATTAGTCATGTCTGTGCCAATAGAGTAGACACCTCCCGGCGTCAGACTCCCCTCAACAATGAGACTACCTCCGCCCATCTCGGGCACAGGCACAAAGGTCTCCTGACCGAAATCACGGTCGATGTAGGAGAAGCTCGTGTCCCAGTATTCGAGGCCCCCCATCTTCTTCAACTGCTCCTTGACCCGGCGACGCATCTCCATGGCGTAGGCGAGATATTCCTCCATCTCCTCCTTCGTTACATCGCCGTCCGGGTGGAGCAGCTTGATGAGTCCGGAGACGATCTTGCGTACTGCCTTCTGATCGCGACCGCCCAGGTGCGAGCCGAAGTGGAAAACCCTCTCAACATAATCGACGTAGCTGCTCTTGCGGAGGTCGCGGAACACTTCGGCCAGATAGTCGGTCACCAGTCCGAAGTGGCTGGTGTAGAGTTCATCGCGCGTTTTCTGGAGCTCCCAGCCTGGGATGTAGGCATGGATGCGGTCATAGAAGGCGGTATCCATCTCCTTGGGCATCGGATAGAACAGGTGCGACGTGCGTACAATCGTCTCCACCGCACCGTCAAGGTTGCCCACAAAGACCACGGAGCCTTCGGCCGTGATAATATCGCGGCCACGGCTGAAGGCCCCATCCTCCATGTAGCCCTTCATGATGTTGATGCCGTTTCGATCCGGGAAGCGAACGCCGGCTGCCTCGTCAAAGGCGACGACGTCCCAGAGACAAACCAACCCCCGCTGGCCAGAGGAAAGATTGACGAACATCTGAGCGGTCGTAGTCTGGCCGCCTGAAACCAGATGGCAGTATGGACTCATCTGCTGGTAGACATAGCTCTTGCCAGTACCGCGAGGCCCAAGCTCGACCAGATTAAAATTCTTTTCCACGAAGGGCACGAGGCGCAGCATGTGATGAAACTTTTGGCGGTTTGTGTACGAAGGATGCGAAGGCTCATAGCCCATGGAGCGCAGCAGCAGGTCAAGCCACTGGTCCCTGGTGAAACGCTTACGCCCAACGATGAAATTGTCAATGTTGCGGCTAGAGAGCTGGATGGGGCGGATGTGCTCAACCCAGAAGGGGCGATTCTGACTTCTAAAGATGAAGGAATCGTCGTAGCGCAGAGCAATTTCGGCCCAGATGCCGCCCATCAGCAAGCGATCATGGCTTCGGACCTCGCTCTCCTCGATGTTGATGTAATCGAGGTTGAGGTTGGCCAGGCGCGCCCAGTACTTGTCGTGGGTCTCAACAAGCTGCACTGAGATCTTATCGATGACCTCGTAGCTGGTATACTGCTTGATGGCTGACTTCACCGCCTCTCGCTCGTCGGGCTTGACGTACTTGCTGGCTAGCGTCTCGCGGACAAACTCCAGACCCTCGTTGATGGTCTCTTCGTCGGTAGAGGAGCAGTACTTGCCCAATAAAAACTCGATGACGAAGGCAGGGACACTAAACGCACTGCGCATGCGGCGCAGCAGATCCTTGCGGACGACCAGTCCGGGAAAGACCTCATTGGCAAGCTGGTCGAGTTCGTCCAAGACGATGGGCTGGTCTGCCATCAGTTGCCTCCCAACTACATATCTCTTCCCACCGTCAGCTTGATCCCGCCAGGAGGAAATTGCTCTGAGGTTGTGACATCCCGAATGTCTAGATCGAGCAACTCACCCCGCTGGAAGGAGAGCGCTGTGTGGAAGAACAGCGTCACCTGCACTTCTGGGCTTGACTCGGCAAGTTGGACCTCTTTCGAGCCGCCAGGCGCGAGAATCGACTGACGGGCACTTGCGGGTTCAGTGCGACAGACGTCGAGCCGTAGGATGCGTCCCGGTTCTTGGAAAAGAGCTAACTGAGCGGTCTCAGACGGCCCCTGTGGCTTCGGCCGTAGAGTGACTTTCACAGCAGCCCGCAGCAACTCGAAGGTCGGTAGCACCACCTCGACCCCGAGGCGCTTTGCTGGTGTTTGGCTCCGCGAGACGAGATGGGGAATGACCAGTTCTTGCAGCGCGATGCCACCATGTGCGAAGGATTTCTCTGCTGTGAAAAAGGCCAACCCAGGGGGCACGGCCAGGCGCATCTGATCATTCCACTGGCAAGGTAAGGTGGTGAGTGGGACATCCGCACTGGCTGGTACGAGGGCGAAACGCTCCTTCCGTATGTAGCACCAGTCTTTCTCACAATGCACCTCGGGTGGCAGCCTGTCCTCGTCGAGGAGGATGAAGCCATGGTCGGTGACCATATGTACCTCGGGGTATCCCCACTGGTGCAGCTTACGAATCAGGCGGGCCAGGCGCTCCACCTCTCGGTCCACATGTCGGATGAGCGTGTCGGCGCTCCCATGCCCAAGGTGGTCCACCTCCTCGTGCCCAAATACCACGAGCAGCTTGCCGAGGTCTGGCGGGTGCGTTGCCATGTTCTCTAGATCTTCGATGTCGCGGCAATCGGCGCCAAAATCAGTTAGGAAAGCAAGCCGGTTCGCTCTCACAGCGGTATCTTTGCCGTTCACCTTCGGGTGCAGACTATTATGCTCGACCTCCAGTGCGATCATGGCACTGCCCAACGGCAACAGGGCCGTCATGCCAATGGGGGTGACCGTCGGCAACGCTGCCCGCATTGCGTGGACCTCGATATGCTGTCCAATGAGCAGGTCTTTGAGTGCGTGGGCGCAGTCGTAGCGCAATGCATCCACGATCACGACAGCCCGCCGGCCCGCACCGTGCCAGAGGTGCTGCTCAAGATGCGCAGTGACCAGCGGCAAACCCGGAATGTCGGCGGTATGTTGGGCGGTGTAGAGCGCGCTGAAGCGTTGGTTCAGGCTATTGGTATAGCTGGCATAGGCCCGATCAGCGACTTTCCCGACGGTAGGGAGGATCTGTTCCATGGCACCATAACGCAGCTGCAGATGTTGTCGGTCCACAACAGGTGCCTGCTGGACATAGAGCCGTACGAGTCCCTCAACGGTTGTCTCGTGCTCCACCATAGCTTCAGCATTGCCACAGGCATCGAGAAAGTCGCCCAAAGACGCCAGCACCGCCCACGCGCCAACGGGCGTGTGGCTTGCCTTGGCAAACTCAGCCTCGCGTTGGATCGTGGTACGGTATGCCGCAAAAAAAGCGTGCGTCGCCGAGACCTTATCAGAAGCCGTTTCAAAGGCCGCCAGCGTCTGTTGCCACCGCTGCGCCACCAGATGCGGCAGGCTGAAGGACAGCCCGTGCTTGCCCTCTGCCCAGCCAGACATATCGAGGTGGGTCTCTACCTCTGTGATCCAACGATCCCAGGCTGGTCGACTCTCAGCGTCCCGCAGCCAGCGCTGCAGGAGCTGCACGTGGTGTTGGCGCAACGGCACTGGTGGCAGGCGCTCTGCAAAGGGGAAGTCAACGGGCCCGTTGTAACCCAGATACGTCTCAGTGAGCGCCAAGGTATCGACGAACATGCGTATCCATAGGGCAGGATCGCCAATCGGTGCCTCGAAGCCATAGCGCTCACGTACCATGTCAACCAACTCATGCGTGAGCCCTTTATCTTGCAGGCCTTGCCACGTGGTTTCTGGAGAGACGCCCAAGTCCAGAATAGTCTGTTCGACATCCCCAATGAGGCGCGACTGGGCTACCTCTGGTGTCAGGAGGGTGTTCCAGAAGGCTGACGGCTGGTTAACGAATTTAGCGATGTATTTGGCCAGTAAAGAATTGCGACCCCCATCATAGAGCCGGCGCTGGTCCGAAGGGTTATCTGGCAGCTTGACTCCGGCGTGGCGCAGGAAGCTAAACAAAGTTGGCCGCTTGCCCCCCAGCCGCCACAGAACACCGGTGACACGGTATTCTGCGAGCAGCTCCAGGTGGTGCGCACTATTGTCACCTGGTGTCTCAAGGCGGTCCTCGGACAGAGGCAGGTAAAACACGTACCGCTGGCGTTTATGCTCCTCTGGCCCGAGCGCTGCCAGGTCGGTATACACACGATGCTTGAGCCAGATCTGGCCATGGTAGGCGTCAGGATCATACTCCAGCAGGACAAATGGCGGGGTCTGCATGGCGGATAGGCGCTCTCGGAGTGCTGGCAGCAGTGGGGTAAATTCACCCTTGTCGTCAAACCAGAGGCACACCTGGGCACGCTTTTCGTGCTGAAAGCGCTGCTGAAACTGGGCGATGAGGGCATCCAGGATCATAGCACCTCACTCCCCCAATGCTTCCAGAACCTGTCGGATGAGCGCTGGATGATAGCGAATCCCGTTGCGCAGTGCCCGTTCAATGAATGGGTTCACAGCGGGGATAATCCCCTGCATTTTCGCTTTCCCCAGGAGTCCGAGGGCGCCTGTGACTTTCAACCCAGTCGCGAGTGCCATGCGCCGTCCCTTCCATTCGTCGATGCAGACTAATGGGATCCGCTGCTCCAGAGCCAGCAGAATGACTGCCGCCTCGCCTGCATCGAGCGCCGACAACAGCATACGAGGCAAGGGTTCTTGTAGAGGACAAACCTGCAACCATGAAGGGTTCACGATAGGATGTCCTGCCACCACACCGGCTTCCAGCTCGGCCTGAACCTCTTCTGGACAAATGAACTCATAGGCAAGCTGACCAGGCACATGGAGCGCTTCCATACGGGCCAGGGTGATCAAAGGTCCGGTGTTGATGACGATGCGTTCAGCCATTGCGGATGAACTCGATCTCGACCTCGGCATCCTCCGGGCGCAGATTGCTGATGGATACCCCAACCCGCGGCAGCGAAAGAAGGAAGTCTACCCGCCCTTTCCCGCAGAGCGCAGCCGCCTGACCTGAGGTCAGCTTACCCAGCTCATACAGCTTGGCCGCGAGCAGGAATCGGGCCTCTTGATCGAATTCTTCGCGGGAGAGACCAACGCTGAAAAGCACATCGTCTCCGTACTCGATTGTCAGTCTATGGCCCATCGTTGCACCTCCAGCCTGCCGGAAGTCGCAAGTTCCAGTCTATCGTACCAGGTCGTTGCGTCGCAGCACACCCGCCCGTTGCAGGGGCTCGATATTCACTTTTACCCCATCGTCGAGATCCGGATCCCAACCCTTTGGGCGTTCCTCTGTCGACTTCCAGGGTGCTAGGATTCGGAAGTCCCGGTTGCTCCCCTCTGCTCCTTCGTGCTGTCCTTCCTGAACCCACTGTAGCCGCTGGTCAAGCGCCTCTGTTTCCTCGATTTTGGACTGCCACTCCAGTCGGTCATTAGCTCGTCCTTCCTGAGAGGCAAGCCCGGCCTCTCGGCGGAAGACGTTGAGCGCTTCACGTAGGTAACTGCTGCGCAGCTTCGCCATACGATTCCTGTCGAATTTATGATACTGGATGAGCGCTGCGAAAGCGGCTTCTCCCAGGTCTGGTTTGCTGGAGATGTGCCAGATGATGGGGCGATTCTTATAGAGCGCGGCGTGGTAGTGGAAGAACTCGTCCTCAAGCCACTCCCGGATGCTGTTGGTTCGCTTGTAGCCCTTGACCCTGCGCCTGAGCTCGTTGGTGATCTCGACCTCGACCTGATTGACGTCACGGCCCGGGAAAAGCACCGCGAGTTCCTGATTCACCCGCTCCAGTAGTGTCATCTCGTCAGAGATGGCCATAAAGGGCACAATACCGTCATCATCAGCCTCCACCACGCGATTGACGACGTAGGAGAGCAGGCGCCAAATGTGCTCCATCCGCTTCTGCTCTACGGTCTTGCCCTCCATCTGTGGCCAGATGGTCTCTGATGGGCGTTCCCCTAGGGTCTCCTCAATCGCCTCGCGGAGGCTCTCTGGAATACCATAGAGGCCGTAGACCTCGTTATTCAGCTGACTATAAAGCTTCTGAATCCGGCCATCCTCAGCGGCCTCGGTCTCGGTGAGACGGTCGAGGCGATTAGTGAGAGATGACGTGGGCTCAATGATGTCTTCGCGAAGGAGCCATGGCTTTATAAACCGGCTGCAGATCTCGTTGGATTCATCCCAGGCGGTCTTTGCGTCGTGTATTAGCTTGGCCGTGCCACCGATGTCATCGTGCTGCTTGGCAGTCGGCGAGGGTATTGGAAGGCGCTGGACGACACCGACTTCCCAGGAACCGAATGATGTCAATCCACGAAGGAGGTACTCAGCCAAGGCGGAATTCGCCACGCCAAGAAGGTAGTATGTGTTGTCCTGTTGTGCTGGGAAGATCGCTGGGCCTTTGTCTGCGAAGATACAGCCGGCCGGCATTAAACGCAGATTGAACCCTCGCTGTGTCCGACGTGGCCATGTGAGACCAGGCTTGAAGTAAAGCTCAAGGCTTGGCAAACCATTTCCTGATGCTTGGAGCGCTTCTCGGTGTTCCGGTTTCCAGTCAAGGACAAGATCAATGTCCGCGTAAAAGCGGCAGTAGTCGCCACCTTTTGCAAAAGGGTTCCAGCCATGGTCAGGCACAATTTCCCATGATTGCCGTACCCATCGTGAATCATCTCCCGTTGCTTTGCCCTGCCGTGCAATCCCCCAAGTTGGTTCTAAGGCTGGAGCATCGCGAAAGATATGCGCCATGAGTCCGACGCGGCGATACGCCAGAGGCAGACCATCAATTGCGCTGAAATCCCGTCTGGCGACATCGAAACGCACCCGCTCTGGAACTCCGCGTAAAGCGTGTACAAACATTTCGTGTCGTCGTTCCGGCTTACCTGCGCCACCCCGAAATCGCTCCAGGTCGAAGAATGCTGTTTTTTCTGCCTCGGTCACAATGTAATAGGCACGCTCCGCTTGCTCTGCCGTGGTTTCAATACCTTCGCGCGCCTGTGTAGCCCGGATGGTGTCGACCATCAATCGCCGGCGCAGGTCTGGATCTGCAAGGATGGCCTTGATATCAAGGCGCCTACGCTTGGCCATCGTTTCCCTCCCAGCGGTCCCATTCCTCCTCCGTCCACTCAGCGATGAGGGTGGCAAGCGGCTTGTAGTCTTTACGGATACGGCCAGCCTCGCACGCGGTGTAGTAGCGCCGCTCGTCACGGTACCGGTTGTAAACCTTGAGTGGCGGCAGACCATTCTGCATAAGGAGAAGATTGCCCATCATGAAAGCGAGCCGACCGTTACCCTCGCGAAACGGGTGGATGGCTAGGATCTCATTCATCACCTCGCTGACATAAGCGTACACTTCTTCCTCGTTGTCCGACAAAAAAGGCGAGCATGACAGTACATCACGCACAAACACATCCACCAGCGGCTGGATACCACCAGGCGGAAATGGCCACTTGGTGGGGCCATCTCCCTTGTGCAGATCCACTGTGCGCCACTCGCCTGCAAACGGATAAACCTCACTCATCATCTCCCGGTGGAGCTGACGGATAAGGTCGACGGTGAGCGATGCAGGTTCGGGCAGGAGTAGCAGGCGTTCAATAAATTCTATAGCTCTCTGTATGCCTCGATCTTCTCGCCGGTCGATCTCTTCTCGGTCGAGGCAGCCTGCGAAGTTGAGACAGATGCCGTCAGCAGTCTGGATCCAGTCCCAGTCACGGTGATAGTTCTGCCAGGGGTTAGGGACCACTGTGGGCGCCCTCGGTAGTGTTGCAGTCGAGGCCAGCTCATCTATCCGATCCTTCTTCAGCTTCCGCTGGCCTGACGGGACAACATAGAACTCATCGGGTTGCGTCGCCTGGTAATGTTCAGCCCTCTTCCGGCCGGAGCCACTCCTGAACCGAAATCCGAAGTCCTTCTCATTCCAGTACCAGGAGACAGGGCTCATACAGCACTTCCCTTCAGAACAATAGCTGCCGCCTCTACCGTTGCATCGTCCAGGATACCGAACCCGAGGTCCAACATGACAATGAGCGGGTTCCGCTTAAGCAGAAACTGCGTGCGCAATTTTTCCAGGGTCTTACGATTGATGAAAGTCGCCGAGACTAACGCTCCAACGTACCCTTCCTGCTCCACGAGTTGTGTGGCGCGGTCAATGAAGGCAGCATAGATATCATTATACGTCAGAGGATAAGCTGCTCTCACAAAGTCTCTCACTTTCGGGACGAATGCACCATAGGGTGGATTCATCACCACGACGTCGTAGTGACGCGACAGCACATCGAGCAGCTTGAGCCCTCGGGCAGTATCCTCGGCGAAGAGGCGCTGGTCCGGGTCAGTTGCAGTCTCAGCGGCGGCTGCTTCTACTTCATCGAGGAGCTCACGACGTAACTCTGTGGCCTCCTTTTCAAGGAGCCGGCGTTGCAGTTCCATCTGGTGGGCCTGCTGCCGTATGGCGTCGCTGCGGATGGTGCCGAGCTCGAATTGCTGCTCTTGCTGCGACCAGGCCAGTCGAGTGAGGCCCTGCTGCTTCGCCTGCTGTTCGACCCAGTCATCCAACACTTTGGTGACTCCTTCTCGGACCTGAATGAGGCTGCCGAGCTCACCCACGTACTGGAGGTTCTCCCAAACGGTCTTGAACAGGCGCTCCTGCAGTTCGACGGAACCCAGCCTGGGACCCAGTCGGTCGACCATTGCGCGCAGACGCTTCTCCCCGAGGTTGACGGCGTTCGCAACCACCAGATTGGTGCGGGAGATATGCACATCCTGTGGCGCATACCCATGCCGGAGCGCTGCCTCTTTCGCGGTGAGGAGTAGCGACAGCGAGGCGATCTGGATGGCGCGCGGATCGATGTCGATGCCGAAGAGGTTGTTCTCGATGATGGCCAGGGGGATGTCTTTCGGGTCCTTGACAGAGGGCTCAGTAGGCCAGCCTGGGGTGCCAGTGTAGGCGATCTCATCCAGGTACATTTGGTAGAACAGGCCGAACGCATACTGCCCAAAGTGCATGGTGCCACACGCTGGGTCCAGTAAGGTGATATCGCGAGCCTGTTTATACGTTTCGACTTGGCCATGCTCGGTAAGCCGTTGATAACGGAGCTTCTCACCCGTCTGCGGCACCAGATAATCGGCCACCGGCTCATCCAATGTGCGTTCAGTGGGGAGTGGTGGCGGTCCCTCCGAGCGTAAGGTTGAATCGGGATGCATCTGCACCCACAGCCGCCCGAGAGTGTTGTCCACCAAAACCTTGACGACCCACGAGGGGGTGTAGAACTGGTTGATCACTGACAGCTCGTAAGACGTGCGTGGGATGCCCTTGTTCTCGTGACGGATCCGCCTCTTCTCGTCGCGGTTGAAAAACTGGTAGACCCAGCCCAGGAAATCTTGCGCCCGGTAGGCATCCTCGGGCAGGTCGCTATTGATCATGTCGATGACTCTGACCAGGCAGGCGTGGGTAGGCCAGACACACGCGTACTCATGGTCTGGGTCAAAGAGCAAGCGGATCTCCGAGGTAATGTGGCGGAAGGCGGTGGTCAGTCCATGGCGCAGCAGCGCTTCTTCGGCTTCGTCCTCGTACCTGTAGCGTGTACCCCCGGCCGCACGGAAATCTCGCAAGTAGCGGGATCGGCCCTGCCCTGGGATGGGCGTGATAACCTCTGTTTGCTCAAGTGTGCCATCGGGATTGCCAGGCGGTGGGAGGTATAGCAACCCTCGGGCTTCCATGCATTTCAAGCCAACCAGGCGATTGAGAAATGTGTAGGTCAATTCTCGCAGCACGTTCTCATAGCCTCGCCTCTGAGAACCTTCGGCCAGCGCGTCGTGACGCAGCAAGGCTTCGACACGCGTATGCACAGTTCTGGCCTCTGCCGAGAGAAGCATCGTATCGATGGGTTTATGCTTGCCATCAGGCCGCACACCCAGACGTTCGAGCTGGGCGGTAAGGTCCTTTTCAAGAACCCCACGGACCTTGAGCACCCACGACCTAACAGCCTCCTTGTGCTGATCTGAAAGCGCCTGCGTTTCCATTGCTATCTCACCAACACGGTGAACCCGGCACGGATCTGTTCCTTGAGCTGGTCGCCGATGGCCTGCAGGGTCTGATCCACCTCGGTCTCGGTCTCAAAACGCTGCCCTACAAGCACCGTAGCTGGCCGCCACTCCCAAATCTTCCCACCAGGAGACGGCAGCGTGACGAGGTCACGCAATGTCGCTTCTGCATGACTGCGGTACCCAGGCAAGGCCATGAGCGCCTGCGACAGTGCTGTCAGGCTGTGCCTGGCCGTGGCAGCGAGGAGCGCCGCTGGAGAGCCAAGCGTGATGTCCGGGTAGGCGCATGGTCCACCGGCACCGAAAATTTTATCGAATACAAGGTCACGCTGATCCACTGGTGCTTCCTGGTAGGCGCTGCCGTGCTTGATGGCCTGCACCGTGGCCTCGACTTGCCGCTGCACCGTTTCATACGCCTCGCGGTAGGCATCGCGGTAGGCATCGCGTGCCGTCTCATACGCCGTTCGGTAATCGGACCAGCGCTCGATCACGGCCTTCCCCCCGATGATGGCCTCCATGTCCTGCAGAGCCCGTTCGAGGGACGATGCCGCCGGGTGATCAGTCGGCACAGGATGATGCCCTGCGAGATCCGCCACTCGGCGCGAGGTCTCGAACTCGATATGGCGGTTGGCATCCAGGAAGGTCCGTAGTGCCTGGGTCGCCTGATGGAAGACCTTCCATGTCTCGACATGCTCCAGGAAGGCCATCACTGCCTTAGTGGGATCCTTCGCCGTGGTTGGCTCGTCCAGCACCGGACCGGCCCGTAACACAGTTTCAGCCATGGGAAGGCCCATCTTGGATCGACTCTCTGCCTCCGCCAGACCTGCTTTCAGGGTCTCTCCGAGTTTGCGCACTGCCGCAGCGAGAGCATTGCCCGATTCAGGTATGCCGGTCACTCCCATGGCCACCAGCTCTTTACTGGCCTGCTTGAGCTGTTCTATGGAAAGACTGGTCGCGGCAACGCGACAGGTGACCTTTTTAAACGTATTGATTTTGCTGAACAGGTCGAAGCTATCCTTGTAGTCGTAAAGTGGCACCGGCCCGGTGGCAGACTGCTCCTCCAGATAGATGGCGCCGGCCCGGAAACAAGCGGCAAGCACGAGCCGCACGATCTCGTCCGGCCAGCCGAAGGGTGAGCGCATGAAACCCTTAAACCCCTGACGGTCTCTGGCGTCCAATAGCAGTGACCCGATGGGATCGACACCTTCGTCTTCGAGATCCGCCAAGACTTCGAGAACCTGTGCCACGAGAGCCGACTGTTGCAGCAGACTGCCCTGGGTGTCGAAGAGGTCCAGGGTGGATGCTACGGTGTGCAACGCGGAAGTTGCTGGATTGAGTATAGCCTTGAGCTGCCTGGCAAAGTCGTACGGCTTATCGGCCATGCTGAACCGGGGGTAGATGGTCGGAATCATCGAGATAAAGGCTGTCTGTATAGGCTCCTTGAGGTCAGAAGCCCCTGTGACCTCTACCTCCTGCCCTCCATAGAACATCGTGCCTTCGAGGAAAGCGCGTTCAAGATCCTTCACCAACTCACCTTGCAGGATATCACGCTCCCTGCGCTTCTCCGCCAGAGCATCCTGAGTTTCAGTCGAAGTATCTTCGGTGAACCGTTTGTCCCCGGTGACCTTGACGAGGGCTTCGTAGCGCTTGAGGCGGGTCTCCAGATGCTCCGGCGTCGCTGCCACCCACCACACGCGGCGGCCCTTGGTACCGGTAGCTTGGTTTTGCTGGCGGATCTCTGCGAGTTCCTGCGCACGACCGGGTGCCAGGGGGCTCAGAAAGGACACTTCCAATTCCGGTCCAGTCTCGACGGCCTCACCGTCCAGGTGGACGCTATACGGAAAGGGCACCTTGGTGGTCCCGTGGGTCACCGCGAAGTTCACGAGCTTTTTTCTGGTGATCAGATCGTTCTTGGCCATCTGCTGCGCCGTGCGCCGAACAGTGGCAATACTGATACTCCTGGGACCGCCTGGGCGGACCATCTCCTGGATGGCTTGCTCAATGGTGCGTTCCCGCTCATTGAGGAACTTCCACTCCCCTGTCGCTTCATCTCGAGCGACATAGCCTGCCTCCTGGAGCCTCGAGAGGGTCTCCTCTACCTGCTCGCGCAGCGGTAAGATCTCTGTGGCGAGGTCACGCATGAGGAGCTTCGCAATGGTCTCAGGGACGCGGGGCACCCAGGTGATGCGCTGGAGAAGCCAGAGCACCTTGAGCACGCGGGCAGGGGCAATAGGCGTGCCGGGGACACGATCGTCGGCCTCATGGATGGCGCGTACCCCCGAGGCACCCAGGTATTCCTGGGATAGCAGATCATTCTCGACGGCATCGAAGACCATGTCGAAGCTCACAATGTGCCCGAGTTCTTCGTCCGCAAGCTTCTGCAATGTCTCCATGACCACCGAGATCATCGAGCGCACACCACCCGACAGGCGGAAGCCGGAGAGGTCTTCGAAGATGTCCTGCGCCAGCCGGATTTGGTGCGGCAGAAAGGGATAACAGTCAACGAAGCTGCGCGCGTCGACAGTGCCCAGGTGGCGGCTTGCCTTCAGGTCGGTGAGCTGGGCAATGTGACCTTCGCGCTCCTGGTAGAGCGTATGCAAATGCGATTCTTCGGACGGGTGCTTCTTGAGGATACGCTCAGAGACCACCTTGTTGATCTCATCGGAAATGAGATGTGGTTTGAGCTCGAAGCGTGCATGCAATCGACCGACCAGCGCCGGCTGGAAATTCGTGCGGTCGACCACCTTCTCTAAGTCCTGCTGACTGGTGACGACGAGCCAAACTTTGCCCTTCCCCTTATTGCCGATCATTTCGGCGAGGCTGTTCAGCTCGCCTATTTTCTCAATCGAGTCAGCGATGAAGGTGCCCATCTCATCGATCACGAACACCAAGTGTTGGACCCTGCCCCCTGTCGTCGGTTGCGCATCAACCCATGCCACCAGTTCATCGGCGATACCCTCAGCCGTGATCTTCTCGTGGCGAAACATATCCTCGAGGGACCGCCTAGCCTCGCGCTGATCCGGGTATTCCGTCGGGTCGATCGCCGGCAGAATGTCAGCGAGGCGGCGTCGCACCGTCATAAGGTCGTCCCGCCCTTCTAGGCTCCGCCATGGTACACTATGCTTGGCCTCATAGGCATGCTCCAGCGCGGTGAGCAGGCCACGCTTGTCCAGACGGCGTTCGATACGCGCCACCACGAAGTTCTCGGACAGACCGATGTGCCGGTAGAACTCGCTCAAGAGAATTTCGCCAACCGAGTTCGGATTGGTGAGGGACTGTCGACTACGGATCTCAAAAGCAATGGTCTTGATGTGCGTGGTGTGCTTCACTTCGCCGAGCCGTAGCCGAATGCCCTGACCGCGGGGTGCATCGGACAGATGTTTACAGAAGACATCGATGCAGCGCTCACCCGTCTTGTCCCGCAGCTCCTCGTTCTGCAGGAGGTAGCCCAAGACTTTCGCGAAGTGAGATTTGCCAGAGCCAAAAAAGCCAGACACCCATATGCCCATCACATCACGGGGCTTACCACCACGGCGCAGGGTCTCGCTGACCTGAGTAAAGGTATCGCAGATCTTCTTGACCTCGTCTTCGATCTTATCGGTGACGACATACTCGCGGAACTCCGTCGCCAGCGTAGAATGGTCAAAGACCTTGACCACGCCCTCGACCTTGACGCCGATATCCCGCTTGATGATGTCACGGATGGTCATCTGCTTCTCCTTACTGCTGCGTCACAGTGCCCGAGTCGTTTAGCGCCAGAACAGCTTCACGGCGAGGTAGTTCCCTCCATCTAATTGGTTCATGAAGTGCAATTTTCCGCCGCGCTCCTCCCCAGGAAACGCCAGGACAGTCCGGCAAGGTAGGTCGCGCAGCCCTCGCAGGATCTCACCGAAGCGTACGAGCGGGTAGAGCGCCACAGTGGCATAGACCAAAACCGTGCAGCCTGGCGCTTCGGCTGCGATAGCCGCAATCCGCTGCTGCAAGGCCAACTCACCACGCTTCGCGAGTCCTTGCTTGAGCCACTGGTAATCATTGAACTCGTCTTCCTGGAGATCCTGAATGGTCTCCTCAGGGAGGTTGTCGAACAGGAATCCAGTCAGATCGAGACCATAACAGGGCATCTGCCTGGCTTGAAGGAGGGGGAGGAAGCGATCAAGCAGATGCTCTCGGAAATCGAGTTCCTTCTCAGGTGGATAGACCAAGAGGATGGAGTTGTCGGTCTTGACACCTCCACCTGGTTGCAGAGGCTTTTCAAGTATCCCGAACAAGGCAGTGAACATGCTCTGCATCAGCCCTCCTCTCCGAGGTCGAGCTCGATGACGTCCCCTTGCAGGCGGAAGCGCAGTTCCCCTAACCGATTGAGCTCCCCTAGAGCATCTATAACGGCTTTTTCATCCAGCGCCAGCAGTCGGAACACTGGAGCCTGAATGAGATCGAGTGGTCGCACAGCAACAAGCCGAAGGGCGCGGATGAGCAGCCTGACTGGTGCACCGTAGAGGGCTGGATATACGGTCACCTTTTTCACCCACCCACGGGCAAGTCCAAAGTCTCGAATACTCGCCAGATATTTCTGGGCGACCGCAGCGCGGGTGTGCTCTGTCCAGTGCTCCACCTCGGGGTGCATCCGCCCTGCACGTTCGATGAAGCACCGGACGTCTTCGGTGCGTAGCTCTGCAGGAGCTCGCCTCAGGTACCCAAAGAGCCACTCAGTGCCGAGGTCAGCTACTAACCGGTCATTGAGCGCCAGGAGGATATAGGCCGTGAGCCCACGTTCAGCCTCGGACTTACACCGCCGCCATTCCTTCCAGAAAGCCGCGAACAGAGGCAGTTCTCGGTCCAGTAGATAGCGGCTTTTCAGCTCTTGCCAGAGTTTCTTGCGGGCTGCCCCCGAGGCACGTGCCAGACAGTTCTCCTCCAGGACGCGCGCGCAGTATGCCCTTGAGGCAAGCGGCTCATGATCTGCGTCGAGCAGCAGCCGCAATTCTGTGTAGAGAGCAGAGCGCGCCGATAGACGTGAGAGCCAGGCGACACACGGATCTAGCGCCGGCACTATCCCGGTGTTTGCTCTGTCCGCTCGACGCATGTGACTTGACCTTCGCAACACATGGACTCCATGAGCATAGAGACTCTCTCAAGATAGACGTCTGATGGCTCTCGGAAACATTGATACTAGAACATCCCAATACAGGCCGTATTGTACGCTCTGCACTACCTTCTGTCATCATGTAAAAGGCTTAAAAGCCACTCCCAGGTAGACAGCGCTGTGCTATAGAATCGCTCTTGAGCATGACCAGCCATCGAGAAGGGAAAAGAAGGAAACGTCGCTTGCCTTGGAGAAAGCAGTTGGGGGTGGACACGCCTTAGCGGACGAGGTATCGGTGGACCACGACAAGTGACGTGTGTGGGGAAATGCGGGGAAATCATGGGGGGAACCACTGTGTGAGTGAGTCACCTATCAGATCCTGAAGTCATAACCCTCGGGCGAGGAGCGGCCGGCGACAGGCAAAAGGGACTATCCATCCCTGGTCTTGCCGCGGAAACGGATTGCCGGAGAGTCCTTACCGACTCTTAGGAACGAGAGCAACACCCACTCTGCAAATGAGCAGGTGCATGCTGCAGGTCGTCCCCGGACTCAACCGGCAGCCCAGAAGGGAACATGCCGGTTGAGCGTCCTCTCGCTAGAGTCGGTCCCCGATGAAGAAGGGGATTTGTTTGCGGTAGACCTGGATGCGGCTGCGCACCGAGTCGGCGACGAAAATCCGGTTCTCGTCGTCGATCTCGATTGCCGTTGGCCCCCAGAACTGCTTTTCTCGCTCTAAGCCCTGAGCTTTCTGCCGCTGTACCCACATTTCAGGACTGGCGTTCAGCTTCTCCTGCCCCCACTTGGACATCGTGGCCTCACCCATCAACTTGGTGATAAAGCTTCCATCGCCGTCAAACACCTGCACGCGATCGTTGCGCCAGTCGGCCACATAGATCACCCCAGACTGATCAACCGCGATGCCGGTGGGGCGCTTGAGCTCACCATCTCCGCTACCCGAGGTGCCGAATTGCATGAGGAAGTGGCCATCGGCTGTGAACTTCTGAACGCGGTCGTTGCGCCAGTCGGTCACGTACACCTCGCCCTCGGTGTCAACATCGATACCCCAGGGCATATTGAATTCACCCTCACCGCTGCCCGCCGTGCCCCACGTGAGAAGAAACTTGCCGTCTTTGGTGAACTTCTGCACGCGGCTGTTCAGGCTATCGACAATGTACAGGTTATCGTCCGGGTCGAAGGCCATGCCGGAGGGGCGATTGAGCTCGCCGTCCCCTCGCCCGGGTGTCCCCCATTTCCCGACCCAGTCGCCATCCTCAGTGAAAATGGAGATGCGGTTGTACCACTCATCGGACACGTAGACGTTGCCGGCCTTATCAAGGGCGATAGAAGTCGGCCACATGAAACGACCATCGGGCGCGTCTGCCTCAGCTTGCTCAGCGCTCACGCCACGGCCGAATTCAGAGATATACTCCTCTCCCACGGTGCAGATAGTCACCCGCTTGCCATCTGGCCTATTCTCGTAGGCGCGACTGAGCACATAGAGCCGGTCGCCTTCGCTACGGGCGATCCCCACGGGTACTCGGAACCCAGGCCCGGAGAACTCGGCACGGCCGATCGTATGGCTGTATTGCAACTGTACAGGGTGGATCTGAGTCGCCATGTTTACCCTCCTGAAGCTACACTGGTCAGTGGTAAGTGGCTGGTGGCTGGCAGGAGGCAGGTGACCTCCCACCCTGGGCCACGAGCCACGAGCCACGATTGTTTAGAGGAAGCCAAGCTGCTCGAAGCTGCCACCCACGATGGGCTTGGAGTCCAGACCCAGCCACTTCTCGGCCAGCGTGGCATAGGTGCCACGGAAATCGTTGTTGTAGTGCAGGTCGCCATCGAGCAATTTTTCCGGCGCCAGCGATGGGTATTCCCCGTACAGCCCACCCTTCACCGCATCGCCGATCACGAAGGCGATACCGCCCGAGCCATGGTCGGTCCCCGAACCGTTGTCATGTACGCGCCGGCCAAACTCCGTGAACAGCAGCATCACCACATTGGCGCTAGCGTTGTGCTCCTTCAGGTCCTGATAGAAGGCGCTGACGCCATTCGACACGTCCTGCCACAGCTGTGTGTGTTTTCCTAGCTCACTGGCATGGGTATCGAAGCTGTTCTGCGGAGCGGTGGTGTACATGACCTTAGTCCCCAGACCCGCAAAATACACCTGAGCGATGTTCCTCAGGTATTGGGCCACAGCATCGCCAGCGTATTTCACCGTTGAGGCATACTTCTGCGGGGCCGTGTTCAGGATGTCAGCCCCCTTCAAGGCATCCACCCCTGTTTGCGAGATGTATTCCTTGACGAACGTTCTGCCGAGCCTCGGAGCATACATGTTGCTGAACAGATCCAGCGCTTCGCTGCGCTGGTCCTCGCCCTGGATACCCGTCAGCACACCGTAGGTTTCCAGATTGCCTACGGAGGCAACCGGCACACCAGGCACCGCCAGCGCGTTGGGGAGGCCGCGACCAAAGTTCACGCCGGTCAGGACGTTGTCGTGGCTAGGATCGATATCACGAATGGTCCGGCCAAGCCAGCCTTCGGTGCCGACTTTGTCGGGCTCACAGGTGTGCCAAATATGCATGGAGCGGAAGTGCGAGCGGTTCGGGTGGGGATAGCCGATGCCCTGAATAATGGCTACTTTTCCCTCATCCCACAGGGCCTTGATGGGCTCCATGGCCGGGTTGAACCCGATGCGCTCGTTGATGGGCAGGACCTTCTCAGGGTCGATCCGCACCACCGGCCTGTTCTCCAGGTAGAGTGGGTCGGAGTAGGGGATGACCGTATTCAGCGCATCATTGCCCCCAGACAATTGGAGCACCACCAGCACGTTGTCTTTGGTATTCGTAGCCATGATTAGCTCCTCTTAGGCAAAGAGATATTCCTGGGTCGATGCGATGAGCTGAAGCATCTGGCCTACCCTCTGGGCGAAGTCTTCTGTGCCGGTGCGCAGTTCCCCGCCCTTTTGCGCATGTTCCACCAGCATGCTGTGGGTGTCCTCGGCCAGTTCATAATGCCCCAGCAGCTCGAGACAGCGATCCACCAAGCGCTCGGGTGAGAGCGTGGGACCCTCAGCACTCAGGCGGTCGATGATGGCGCGGATGCCTGGCAGCTTGATGTTCCCCAACTGGTCGGCGGTAAAGTTGATGCGCTCGACCAGGGTGCCGCTGTCGATCCACTCCTGGCCCGTATGCCAGCCTTCGACGGTCGGCGGGTTGGCCAGATCCTGTCCCATGTAGCGCATTTCCGCGACGAGCGCCGGCACGCCGGGCTTGGGAGCCGCGAAATCCCCCACCAGGCGCGTGGTGCCGACCACCGCTTCAACCGGGCTTTTCACCTTGGCGAAGCGGGCATTCTTGAACACGTCGGAGTTGAAGAGCACACGCAGCATGGAGCGCACCTCGTAATTGGACCGAAAATACTCATTCTCCAGCATTTTGATGGCCTCAGGGTCCCTTGGAGGTGTGTTCTGCCATGCCGGCACTTGTACATCATCGCCGACGAAGAAGTTGTACAGGTGCCGTGAGAGGAAGCGGGCGGTCGCCGGCTGCTTGGCGATGATGTTGACGATATCCTCGCCATCCCAGTTGCCCGTCTCACCCAGGAAGGT
>Ga0137403_10001693_pt1 | contig 27552 bp, 23 predicted proteins | sample CZOMad2_1_16fung_FD_122057 | JGI IMG/M metagenome (GOLD analysis project Ga0137403, IMG submission 122057) | Vadose zone soil fungal communities from Angelo Coast Range Reserve, California, USA - CZOMad2_1_16fungal (Hybrid Assembly) | ecosystem: Environmental > Terrestrial > Soil > Vadose zone... | reverse complement strand
GATGCGCCTAGAGATCGCGCCGCAAGGATGAATTCCAGTTCCTTCACCTTCAGCACTTGTGCGCGAGCCAACCGCGCATATCCCGCCCACCCGGTTATCACCAGCGCCAGGATCACCTTGCTGATGCCTGGTCCTAAAAACGCCGCGAACGCAATCGCCAGCAGAATCCCCGGAAACGACAAAAACGCATTGATCAGCAACAGATTGACGAAACGATCGAACCATCCGCCCGCATAACCCGCCAACATTCCGATCATCAAGCCCGTCAAACCGCAGCCAAACACGACCGACCCGGCGACTAACAGCGACACCCGGGCACCGTACAGTGTTCGCGACAACGTGTCCCGGCCAAGTTCATCCGTCCCCATCCAATGCCCGCGCGATGGCGCTTCCAATCGCGACGGCAGATTCTGCGACGCCGGATCGGCGGGCGCGATCCAAGGTGCCAGTAACGCCGCAATAATCAGAAGCATCGCCAAGCAAAATCCTACGCGGGCCAACACGCTCTGGCCGAGAAATTGCCGCACCAGTGCGACGAATCTCACGACAGCCTCACCCGCGGATCGATGACCGAATAGAGCATGTCAGTAAGCAGATTCACCAGCACGTAAGACAACGCAATCACCAGAATGCATCCTTGCAGCAGCGGATAGTCACGAGAGGAGATCGCTTGTACCGTGAGGCGGCCGATTCCCGGCCACGAAAAAATCGTTTCCGTGACGATCGTGCCCGCCAACAAAGTCCCAAATTGCAGTCCGAGGATGGTGATGATCGGAATCAGTGCATTGCGAAAGGCGTGCCGAAACAAAACCGCGCTCATCGACAATCCCTTGGCGCGAGCGGTCCGCACGTAATCGCTCGACAGTTCCTCAAGCATCGACCCGCGAACCATGCGCGTGAGAATCGCCGCGAGCGCCGCGCCCAGCGTTGCGGCCGGAAGGATGTAGTACGCCGGACCACCTCGCCCGGACACCGGCAACAATCCCAATTCAATCGAGAAAACCAAAATCAAAACCGGCCCCAGCGCGAAGTTGGGTATTGCAAGACCAAAGAGTGTGAAGACTCCGACCGCACGGTCAGCTCCATGGCCCCGCCGGTACGCCGCAAGAATCCCCGCAGGAATAGCGATCGCCGCGCAGACCACCAACGCAAGGAACGCCAGACTGAGAGTTGCAGGGTAACGCTCAAAAATGATCCGCCGCACCGGAGCTCGAAATTTAAACGACTGACCCAGATCTCCATGCGCAAGTTGGAAAAGATAATGCCCGTACTGAGTCAACAACGGCTCATCCAAGCCAAGCGCATGCCGCAACTGCACGATTTCGCCGGGAGCGGCCCCTTCCCCGAGCATCTGCTCGACTGGATCGCCCGGCACAATGTGAATCATCAGAAACACCAGCGTCAGAACCAGCCACAACGCCGGCAGCGTGAGCAGGAAGCGCTGCAAAAGGTGGCGCGCCATTATCGAGTTCGCGCGGGCGAATCGGATTGCGATTTAACAGCGTCCATGCCTGCGGAAGCCTGCGCTGAATCAACCACAGTTTCGCCAATCTTTTGCTCGTCGCTCAACGAAAGGATGCGCTCGATCTTGACGCGCGCCACGCGCTTGCCATCCATCTCCACAACCGTGAAGCGAGAATTGCCATATTCAAAGCTTTCGCCGCCGCGCGGAATGAAGCCAAGCTGATCCAGCACGAATCCCCCCACCGTCGCGTAAGCCGGGTCTTCAGGCAAAGTGATGTTGTACTGCGCATCGAGATCCCGTACGTTCAAAGCCGCGTCGAAAATCACAGCACCATCGGCAAGCGTAAGCGGGCGTTCGACGACATCGAACTCATCGTGAATTTCCCCAACGACCTGTTCAAGAATATCCTCCAACGTGACTAATCCCAGGATGCTGCCGAATTCATCCACAACCAGCGCCATGCCCACGCGACGATTTCGCAATTCCGCAAGTAACTCGTTAGCGGGTTTCGTCTCCGGCACAATCAGGACTTCGCGGATCACCCTGCGAAGGTCGAACGCAGACGGCGCAACATTTTCTTCCAGCCGCCGCTCGCGATCCAGCAGCACCCAGATCATATCCTTGATGTGGACAAAGCCGAGGATTTGGTCTTCGGTCCCGCGATACACCGGAATGCGGGACCTTTGCGTGGTCGCGAACGCGCGCATCACGTCATCCAAGCTCGATTCCACTGGCAGCACATGCATGTCCGGTCGCGGTACCATGATCTCGCGCACCTGCACTTGCCCCAGCTCAATGGCGCTCACGATGAATTTCTCTTCACCGGGCGCGATCAACCCGCGCTCCCGCGCCTGCTGTATTTGAATCTGGAGTTCTTCGGTGGAATGCGCAGCTCCGTGTCCCTGAGGTTCCGACACGCCGAGCGCCCGCACGATCGCACCGGAAATTCCATCCAGCAAATCAATCGCCCAACGAAACGTATTCAGAAACCATGAGAATGGCCGCGCAATCAGCAGCGCCACGCGCTCCGCCCGTGCCAGGCTGACCGTCTTCGGCACCAGTTCGCCGATAACCACATGTACGGCGCTAAGCATCGCGAAGGCCCCAGTCAGCGCCGCGGCGTGCGCAAAAAGAGCTGCGCGCGCCCCGCCAGTTCCCGGCCATAGCGTTTCCAGCAAATTTGCCAGCGTGTTCTCGCCCAAAGCGCCTAACGCCAAACTCGCCAGCGTAATCCCCAACTGCACACCGGAAACAACGCGGTGCAAATCACTGAGCAATTCCTCCACGATTTTCGCGCGCGCATTTCCCTTTTGAACAAGCTGCCGCACCCGCGACAACCGCACCGCCACCAGTGAAAACTCCGCCGCCGCGAAGAATCCATTCAGCGCAAAAAGCACCAGCACGCCGATTAACCGCACAGCAAACATATGTAGTTGGGATGGCCCCCTTTTCGCATTGTAGCAGCACCAGCCGCGCCAGCGCCGATCCATTGCCCGCCATGTAGCGCAGAGTCCGCGGAGCCCTGCGGCTTCTCCCAAACGTTCCCGCAAACTGGTAGCGCCAGCTTGCCCTGAGTTTCGAAGGGCATCCTGCCGGCTCGCAGCGTTCTCAGCATTCCAGGACCCTCTGCTACACTCACTGTTTCGCCTTTGCCACTCGGAGCCAGCTTGCGATCCATCCTGCGTTTCTTTCTCTGGACCGTCGCCATCGTTGTCATCGCAGCTGCCACGGTGGTGTGGTGGTTCGTATACCGGCCATTGCCACAGCTCGACGGTGCGATCGCCGTTGCCGGACTGCAAAAAGACGTCGTTATCGAGCGCGATCACTGGGGCGTCCCGCACATCCGCGCAAATTCCGTCGAAGACATGGTCGAAGCGCAAGGCTACGTCATGGCCCAGGACCGCCTCTGGCAAATGGATCTTCTCCGCCGCGTCGCCCGCGGCCAACTCTCCGAAATCCTGGGTCCAGCCACTTTGAACGTCGACAAACAATTCCGCACTTTTGGTTTCGGCCGCGCCGCCGAACGCGACCTCAACCTGATGGACCCCGCTTCCCGCGCCATATTCGACGCCTACGCCCGCGGCGTAAACCATTTCATCGAGCAGCACCGCGACCAACTCCCGCTCGAATTTTCTCTACTGAAATACAAGCCACAACCGTGGCAACCCACCGACACCCTGGTCATCTCCGGCTATATGTACCAGACGCTGACCGACACCTGGGAAGAAGAGATCGACCGCGCCAAGGTCACCGAACGTGTCGGCGGGGACCGCGCCCGCGATCTTTTTTCACCGGACGCCGCGATGGATCATTTCGTAGTCGGCGACCCCAACGTAGTCAACGACGGCTCGCAACGTTCCCGAGTCGATCCCGACGACGAAGATGACGATGAAGACGACGACATGGAACCCGACGGAGTACTCAAAGCCAACACCACACGCCCGCCTGACGGACGCTCCAGCAACGAATCCGTAGCGAACTCCGTCCCCGACCTAACCTCCACCCTGGCAAATTCGGTCTGCGCCTATCTGCAAGACTCCGGCCGTGAACTTCGCCACAGCCTCGGCAGCAACAATTGGGTCGTCAGCGGCGACCACACCGCCACCGGAAAGCCGCTCCTCGCCAACGATACACACCTCGAACTCTCGATCCCGCCCATCTGGTACGAAATTCATCTAACCGCCCCCGGCTGGAACGTAAAGGGTTTCACCTTGGCCGGCGCGCCATTCGTAGTCATCGGCCACAACGATCGCATCGCCTGGGGTTTCACCAACAACGGCGCCGACGTGCAAGACCTCTACACGGAAACTTTCAATCCCAATGCAGCCGACGAATATCGCGTAAACGGAAAATGGGTCAAAGCGCAGCTCTTCCATGAGGTTATTCACGTCAAGGGCCAGCCCGATGAGTATCTTCAACTGGTGGTGACGCGTCATGGCCCGATCGTCCGCCGCGATACCGGCAAGTTCTACGCGCTTCGCTGGACCGCCACCGAACCCGGCGGCCTATCCAACCCCTATAACTGGCTGGGCAAAGCGCAAAACTGGGAAGAATTTCGCAGCATACTCAAAAAAGTCTGGGGTCCCGGCCAGAACGCCCTCTACGCCGACGTAGAAGGCAACATCGGCTACGTCATGGCCGCCCGCGTCCCCATCCGGAAAAAAGCCCACGGCGAAGTTCCCTCGCCGGGCGAAACTGACGACTACGAATGGACCGGCTATATCCCCTTCGATCAACTCCCGCAAGCACTGAATCCGGACAGCGGCTTGATCGTGACGGCCAACGCCCGCGTCGTCGGTCCGAAATACAAACCCTATCTCACAGATCGCTGGGAAGAGCCCTATCGTACCGCTCGTATCTACGATCTTCTTCTCGACAAACACGGCCTGCGTCCAGCTGACATGTTGAAGGTGCAGACCGATACCTACAGCTACCCTCATCTGTTCCTGGCAGACCAGTTGTCCGCCGCCGCAAGAATTGCCGCGCCCAAAGACGACCGCACCAAAAAGCTGATTGAAGGTTTGAAAGATTGGAACGGCATAGCCGACGCCGACTCGCCGGAAGTCTCTTTTTTGGTCGCGTTCCGCAGAGCCGCGCTTGCCCTGATCCTCGAACCTTACCTCGGCGACCAGCCAAATCTGTATCGCTGGCGCGCCACTACGTTCCTGCAAAAAATTCTCACCGACCGTCCTGCAAAGTGGTTGCCGCCGGCCTACAAAACCTACGATGCCCTGCTGGTAGCCGCCGCGGACCGCGCCGTCGCGAAACTTGCCGAAGACTCAAAAAGCCCGCGCATCGAAGACTGGCCCTGGAAGCGCTTCAATTCGCTCGATATGCTGCATCCCATCGGCCGCGAAGGCCTGCTCAAAAAATTCCTAAGTATCAGCGACAAACCGCAGTCCGGCACCAGCTACAGCGTCCGCGCGGCCACAAAAACCCACGGCCCCGCCATGCGCTTCGTAGCCAACCCGGCAAACTGGGACGAATCCATTCTGCTAGTCACCGCAGGCCAATCCGGTCAACCCGGCAGCAGCCACTATTCCGATCAATTTTCCTACTGGTACGAAGGCAATCCCATCTACGCGCCATTCACCGACGCCGCCGAAGCCAAAGAACGCAAGCACACCCTGACACTCAAGCCCGCCCGCTAGTATTTCGTCCAATCCCAGAGCCTCCACCACGCGTGTATGCCGTGCGTTTTGCAGACGGAATAACCGAAGAACTCAGCCTTACGCCACTGGCTTCCGGGACCTATCGCCTGGAAGAATCCGCATTGATCCACGATCCAATCAACCTCGGAGACATAATCGCAGCAGAATCGATTAGCGAGGATGAGATCGAGTTCGTTGGCGTCCCACAGAAGTCACCTTATGAAACTCTGCGGTGGTTGATAGCCAAGAACCTCACGGAATCTGAGGGATTGCCAAGATTTCTCGAGCGAGTGGTTGAAGCAGGTGGCCTTTGGGAACGGGCGCTGGGTGGCCTCCTGATTCTCCACATTCCCCGGGCCTCGGAGTTCGATGCGGAACGAGAGTTCAAACTCCAGATGGGTAATTGAACGTAGTTCCCACAAAGCGATTGTTTCAATTCTCTGCCGTACCGTAGAATGCTGTTTGCTACATACTGTGAGCGAGCGCTGGCAGAGTTAGGCGCAGACGAGGCCGAATCGCGTGAATTCAACTCCCGTAAAAAAGCCCGAGCCTCCCAAGAAGCCGGATTTCGAGAAATCCCTCGTCCGCCTGGAAGAAGTCGTCCGGCGTCTCGAAAGCCCGCAACTCTCTCTCGACGACGCCATGAAACTATTTGAGGAAGGCGTGGCCCTCTCCCGCGAATGCCAGAAGCAACTGGAAGAAGCCGAAGGCCGCGTAGAAATTCTCCTCAAAAAAGCCGACGGAAAACTGGCCCCCGAGCCCTTCGATCCCGAGCGCGAGAACGAATCGTGACGGTTGCAAACCGCTCCATCCCTTCCCCTCCTGTCCCGATGATGCTGCCAGCCTTCTTTGAAGAAGACCGCATAGCTGTCGACGCCCACCTGGAAAAATTATTGCCGTCGGAAACGACGCCGCCCGCTTCCATTCACGAAGCCATGCGCTACAGCGTCCTGGCTGGCGGAAAGCGCATCCGTCCCATTCTCTGTGTGGAAACCGCCCGCATCTTTACGGCCGATGTCACCCCAGCGTTGCATCCCGCATGCGCCATCGAATTCATCCACACTTACTCGCTGATTCACGACGACCTGCCCGCACTGGACAACGACGACCTCCGCCGCGGCAAGCCGACTTCGCACAAGAAATTTGGCGAAGCCGCAGCCATTTTAGCCGGCGATGCACTGCTCACCTTGGCCTTCGAAGTTGTGGCCGCAGCTCAAGTCGATGCCGAACGCCGCGTAGCCATGCTCACCGAAATCGCCACCGCCGCAGGCACCGTCAACGGTATGGTCGGCGGCCAAGTCGCAGACCTTGAAGCCGAAGGCAAGCCCGTCGCAAAAAAAATGCTCGAATATATTCACCGCTCCAAAACCGCCGCACTCATCCGCGCCTCTGTTACCGCCGGAGCTCTATGCGTCGGCGCCAGTAAAGAGGACGTTGCGCGGCTGCGCCGTTTCGGCGAAAAAATCGGCTGGGCCTTCCAGGTCACCGACGACATTCTGGACGTTGAAGAATCCTCCACCGCCCTGGGAAAAACGGCCGGAAAAGACATCGCCCAGCAAAAAGCCACCTATCCCGCCGTCTACGGCCTGGAACGTTCCCATGAAATCGCCAACGACTTGGCGACGCGCGCCGTTGCGGAGCTCGCTCCCTTCGCGGAAAAAGCCGCACGCCTGCGTGACATCGCGGAATTTCTCGTTCTTCGCCGCGCCTGACCGGTTCGGCGTCGCCATGAAATCCAAGCCCGCCAAGAAACGCCTCGACTTGCTTCTCGTCGAACGCGGACTCGCCGAATCCGTCGCCAAAGCGCAAGCCATGATCCTCGCCGGGGAAATCTGGATTGACGAGACTCGCGCCGAAAAAGCGGGAGTGCCCGTCGCGGACGATGTCAAAATTGCGGTCAGCAGCCGCGCGCAAAAATATGCGAGCCGCGGCGGTATAAAACTGGAAGGTGCGTTGGAAGATTTCGCGATTGATCCGGCAGAGAATATTTGTCTCGACATCGGATCTTCGACGGGCGGCTTCACCGATTGCCTTCTGCAACGCGGCGCGCTGCGTGTTTACGCTGTGGACGTCAACGTCGATCAGATGGCGTGGAGACTGCAGCAGGACCATCGAGTGATTCGCATTGAACGCAACGCGCGAGAACTGCGGCGCCAGGATATCCCCGACCCAATCGATCTGGTGGTTGTCGACGTTTCGTTTATTTCCGCGGCAAAAGTATTGGCTCCCGCATCGGCCATCGCGAAATCCGGCGCTCACCTCCTCGTCCTGGTAAAGCCACAATTCGAGCTGCCGAAAGGCGACGTCGGAACCGGCGGCATCGTTAGCGATTCGGCGCTGCACAAAAAAGCCATCGAAAAAATACGCGTTGCGGCCGTCGCTAACGATCTCGAAATTCTGGGCGTACGGCCCAGCCGGCTGCTCGGCGCGGAAGGCAATCAGGAGTATTTTCTTCACGCGCGTAAAAAGGCGCTGGGTTAGAATCGCAGACACACATGCAACCGTCCGCGCCGTTTCAAACCATCGGCATAATTTCGCGGCCAAGGCGTTCTAACCTCGCCGTGGTTGTGCCTCCACTGCTGCACTGGTTCGAGGCCCGCGGCATCACCGTCCTGTACGACACGGAAACCGCCGGCGCGCTTCACGATTCCTCCAAGGGCTTGGCTCGCGAGCAAGTCGCGGAACAATCGCAACTGTTGCTCGTGTTGGGCGGTGACGGCACCCTGCTGGCGGCCGCCCGCGTAGCCGCGCCACTGGGAATCCCGATCCTACCGATCAACATGGGAAGCCTGGGCTTCCTAACCAGCTTCAAACTCGAAGAGATGTATCCTGCGCTCGAAGAAACCTTGGCCGGCCGGCTGCCGTCCAGCGAACGGGTCATGCTGGACGTGGAACTCGAACGAGAAGGCGCCGTGATCGAACGGCAAACCGTCTTGAACGAGGCGGTAATCAACAAGGGCGCCCTGGCTCGCATGATCGACCTGGAGCTCATAATCGACGCCGAATTCGTCTGCCGCTACCGGGTTGACGGTCTGATCGTCGCCACCCCCACTGGTTCGACCGCCTATTCGCTTTCGGCTGGCGGCCCTATCGTCCACCCGTCCGTCGAGTCCTGGGTTATCACGCCGATTTGCCCGCACACGCTAAGCGACCGACCGGTAGTGATCCGCGATTCGTCCGCGGTAGAGATCAATCTATCCGCCAGCACAGAATCCGTCTTCCTAACGCTCGATGGTCAAACCGGCATCCCGATGCAGCCCGCGGACAGAGTCCGCATGAGCCGCGCCGCCGAGCGCCTAAAGCTAATTCAACCCCAGAAGAAGTCTTACTTTGAGATCCTGCACAGCAAACTCAAGTGGGGCGAGACGTAGTCGTTGGCACGTTCCCCCAACGATTGGGGGTCATCGGCTTTTTTGTTTAACTAGCTGGCTAACCCATCCCCTCCCTTTTTACGTAAGTGTTGATTCTAATGCCGGTTAAAACCCTTTGTTTTGATAGACTTTTGCAAGTGTTGATTCTGGAGGAGTTAACGCGATTGTGTTTAGGCGGGAAATTGCGGTGTGCGCTTAGACATCGGAAGGCAGAAAAATCAGGCGAGATGTCGATAGCCAACACGGGAAAGAATACCACGACCGGTAGGTATTTGTCAAGTTCCATATTGGTAACAGGGTGTGCGCTGGGCGTGCAGTTCCAAAATGGAACGGTTTGTTCGACGGGACTATGGCAACTGGCCTCGGAGGAGGTCTTTCTGTGTTTCGCGGGATCGAATAAGGCGAAAACGGTGGCCGTCTACGAGGACTTCTGCGGCACGGGGGCGGGCGTTGTAGTTTGACGACTGGCTCATGCCGTAGGCGCCGGTGACCCAGATGGCCAGGACGTCGCCGGTGGCTACGGGGCCTAGGGGCCAGTCACGCAGGAAACGGTCGCCAGTTTCGCAAACTGGTCCGACGATATCGACTGGTTCGGGGTGCGGGTCACGCTTTTGCCCGCTGTCGCGGGTGACTTTGGTGATCGGATGGATCGCGCCATAGAGGGCGGGCCGCATCAAATCGTTCATGGCTGCGTCCACAATGACGAAGGTTTTGCCGCGACTTTTCTTCACGTAAAGGACTCGGGTAAGCAGCACACCGGCGGGACCCATGATGGTGCGGCCCGGCTCGAGAAGAAGATGCAAACCGAGGGGTTTGAGGATTTGCGCCACCATACGCGCGTACGCTTCACGGGAAGGCGGCTTTTCCGTTGTGTAGCGAACACCCAGGCCGCCGCCGAAGTCCAGATATTGGAGGGCGATGCCGCTTTTTTTCAACTCGCTGACGTAACTCGCGAGGCGTCGCAACGCTCGCCGGAATGGGTCCAAGGTGACGATTTGAGAGCCGATGTGAACGCTGATTCCCTGCCAGCGGATCCACTTGGATTGACGGTGAGCGAGATACAGACGGCGGGCCTCGTCCCAATTGAGGCCAAACTTGTGCTCAAGGAGGCCCGTTGAGATATGCGGGTGACCACCGGCCTGGACATCGGGATTGACGCGAATTGAAACCGAAGGAGGCGCGCCGCCTCTTTTGGCGTTGCGCGACGATTCTTCCAGGAGGACTTCCATCTCGGCTTCCGACTCGACGTTGAAGAGAAGAATTCCGGGGGTATCGCGCTTTCCCGCAGGATGGTAGCGCAAGGCTTCGCGAATCTCCTCGCGGGTCTTGCCCACGCCGGAGAAGACGATGCGGTTGCCGCGGACGCCGATGCCTTGCAGCATGGCCAGTTCGCCGCCGGAGACGATATCGAAACCGTTTCCGCCTTGGGCGACTTGCTTCAGGATGGACAGGTTGCCGTTGGACTTCACCGCAAAACATAAGGTGTGCGGGAGTGAACGGAGGCCGCGATGCAACTGCCGCTGGGCGTCGTCGATGGCCGCGCGGCTATACACGTAAGCCGGCGTGTCGACATTTTCGGCAACGTCGACCAAGGGCACGCCTTCGCAAAACACCGACTGCGCGTGCGTCGATCTACCTCCAGACGATTTTTCCCAAGAGAAATGAGGAGTGAAGGTAGCGGGATCGACGAAAGCAACCTTTCGAGTCGACACTTCGGGAGAGGCGCTCATCGCACCTTGAGTACGACCAGGGTGCGGTCGTCGGCCAGAGGCGCGCCTTGCGCGAACCATTCCACCTCGCGGAAGACCTGATCTGCGAGTTCGGACGCCGTGAGCTCGTGCTGGTCTTCAATAATTTTGCGTAAACGCTCGGTGCCAAAGAATTGCCCTTCGCTGTTCGCCGTTTCCGCAATGCCGTCGGAATGAAACACGAGCACATCGCCGGCGGCGAGCGTAACCGCCCATTCGTCGTAGTTGACATCTTCAAAGATCCCGAGCGGAAAGCCGGTAAGCTCGACCTTGCCGCAACGCCCGTCTTTGTACAAAAGAGGCTGCGACTGACCCGCATTGGCGACGCGCAGTTTACTGCGCCCCTTTTGAAACGTGGCGAAGCAGGCGGTCATGAAGCGGCCTTCGATGCGACGCTCGCCGATGATCTGATTCATTTGCCGCAATAGTTCCGCGGGCTGCAACTTTTGCGGAGCGAGACTGCGCATGATCCCGATGGCCACGGCGCCGAACAGCGCCGCAGCAGTCCCCTTGCCGCTTACGTCGCCCAGCGCGATTCCCAATTGCTGCGGCCCATAGCGCAAGAATTCGTACAGATCGCCGCCGACTTCGCGTGCGGAAACATAGCGCGCCGCGACGTCCAATCCAAAATCCTCCGTAGGCACCGAACGCAACAGCGCGCCTTGGATCCGCTTGGCGGCTTGAAGGTCACGTTCCAGCCGGGCTTCATCGCGAGCGACCTTTTCGTACAATCGAGCATTTTCGAGCGAAACCGCAAAGTTCGCTGCCAGAATCGAAAGTATCTGCACATGGTCGTCGGTGAAATAGTTCAGCTGCGGGCTCTCCAAGTCGAGCACACCAATTACGCGACCCTTGTGAATCATGGGAATGGCCAACTCGGAGCGCGTCTCCGGATTCACACCCAGATAGCGAGGATCGACGGTAACGTCTGGAACAATCACCGGCTCTTTCAATGTTGCGGCAGCGCCCACGATTCCTTCGCTCGCGGCTGCACGCAATTTCCCCTGAACGCGCTGACCGTGCTTCACGTCGATGCGATGGCGAAACACTTTCTGGTCTTCGTCATACAACATGATGCTCAAAATCTGATAATCGATTACCCGCTTGGTTTGTTCCGCCGCTCGGCGCAGCAACTCCTCAACATCCAAGATCGAACTTGTCTCGCGCCCCACTTCGTTCAAAAGCAGTAGCGTCTCGGCTTGTGCGCTCACGCGCTGAAACAACCTGGCATTCTCGACCGCAACCGCGAGCCGGCTGGCGAGCAGCGTCAGGATACTCTGCTGCTCTGGCGTGAAATAATCCGGATGGCGGCTCTGAATGTCGAGCACGCCGACGCACTTCCCGCGAAGCATCAGCGGCACGGCAAGTTCGGACCTGACATTGTCGATCGCATGGATGTAGCGGGAGTCCTTCAGTACGTCACCCACGCGAACGGGATGGCCGGTGGCGGCCGCGGTGCCGCTGATTCCCAGCCCCAAAGGCACGCGCAGATTTTCCGCCAGGTCGCGCGCATAGCCGATGGAGAACCGATGCTTTAGATAAGAGCCATCGCCTTCAAACATCAAGACGCCAAAAATTTCGTAGTCGATGTGTCGTTTGATGAGCGCGGCAGTGCGAGCCAGCACTTCGTCGAGATCGAGCGAAGCGTTAACCTCTTCGCCGATTTCCGCCAGTGTAGCAAGGACTTCGGCGGAAGTTTCCGGGCTTCCCTTTGCGGTGACCGCCCCAGTATCTGTGTCTGTGGGATTCATCAAGCAGACTATTATAGCAGGCGGAGTTGAGGAGCAACGGGTTCGTCGACGTTAATTGTCAGGAATGAGTGAAATCTATTTGAGGAATGCCGTCCCAAATGAAATCGTCCGTGGTCGTTACGATTTGCGACCCTCGTCCTTAGTGCCGAGAGAAAGTACGCCAACATCGGGCATGTTCCGGTAGCGTTCGGCATAATCCAGCCCAAATCCGACGACAAATTCATTGGGGATGGTGAAGCCAACATAATCGGCGTGGACGGCGGCGATGCGACGTTCCGGTTTATCCAGCAATACCGCGACGCGAATGCGCTTAGGCTTGCGTTGTTCAAAGACACGCAGCAAATACTGCAAGGTCATGCCGGTATCGAGGATATCTTCCACGACGATAACCGTTTTCCCTTCGATGCTGGAATCTAAATCTCTCGTAAGGCGCACTTGCCCCGAGGAGTGCGTACCTTGCCCATAACTCGCTACGGCGATGAAATCGAACGAAACCTCGCCCGGCATCTGCTTACCCAGATCGGTAAGAAAAAACACTGCGCCTTTCAACACTCCGACCAGGTGCAACGGCTCGCCAGGGAAATCCTTGCGAATTTCGCGAGCCATCTCCTTAATGCGGCGTTGCAGGCGCGCACCAGAGATCAAGATGCGGACGCTCTCGCCTCCCTTGCCTTTGGGCTGAGGTTTGGGTGATTTCTTCGGTTGCTTAGCCTTTTTTGCCATAATCTGCCTTTTTTGTGGAACCGAGACTCTAGCCTACGGCGTATGGTTCGGCAAGCAGCGACTTCTGTTCTAGAATCGATTTTCCGCCGCGGGGGCGCATAATGGCGTTCCAATCTGGGAGACGACTGCAATGAATTCGAGTGAGCCCGCAGAAAGCAGACCATTCAGCCCTGCGCTTCCGGAACCTTGGCTACGCGGCACCATGAGCGACATCAGCGCTGTGCCGCGGGCGGTACTTCACGCGTTGGAGCTGGCCGGCGAAGATTTGCAGAAATGGTGCGGTTCATTGACCGATTCGGAATTGAACGCGCGTCCGGCAGATCTGCCATCGGTCGCCTTTCACCTCCGCCACATCGCAAGAAGCCTCGATCGTCTGTTGACTTACGCCGAGGGGAGCCCGCTCGCACAAGAACAGCTGTCCGCGCTCAAGGACGAGATGCAACCAGGCACAGGGCGCGAAGCCCTATTTGCTGAACTCGCATTGGCATTGACGCGCAGCGCCGAGCGGGTCCGCGCGCTCGCGCTGAGCGACTTGGAGCGATCGAGAACGGTGGGCAAGAAAGCGCTGCCCACAACTGTCGGCGGCCTTCTCGTGCACGTCGCCGACCACACCCAGCGCCACGTCGGCCAAGCCATTACCACGGCAAGGGTGGTTACCGCGCAGCGCAAGTGAACGTTTGCGCCCGGATTGCGCTCGGATATACTCCCCCATCCGGAGGGCGCAGTGCTCGAAGCCGTCAAGACCACGATTTTGTTTCTGAGCGCGCTGTTCCCCATCGTGAACCCGCTGGGTGGCAGCCCGATTTTTCTGGCGCTCACCCGAGACTACTCAGCTGCTTCGCGAAGGCTTTTGTCGCAGCGAATCGCGATGAATAGTTTTGTGCTGCTGGTGGCATCCAGCCTGATTGGCACACATATCCTCGCGTTTTTTGGCATTTCGATTCCGATCGTGCAGGTTGGCGGGGGCCTGATCGTGGTCGCCACCGGATGGGACATGCTGCGGCGCAGCGACGATGAGGATGACGATCGCGGCGCGGCGGTTCATCACGAAACGCAAAAGCGGGACATTTTCCGAAACGCGTTTTATCCGTTTACGCTGCCGCTCACCGTCGGTCCGGGCTCGATCTCCGTGGCTATCACCCTGGGCGCGAATGCCGCCAAGCTGCCGGGCATTAATTTTCTGGATATATTCGCGGTCATCCTTGCTTCCGCGCTGGTCGCCGTCAGCATTTTTTTGTGTTATGGATTTTCGGACCGCCTGGCACAGCTGCTTGGAGCGACAGCCATGAGCGTAATCATGCGTCTTTCTTCATTCCTATTGGTGTGTATCGGCGTGCAGATTTTGTGGAACGGAGCCAGCGCGCTGCTGCGTTCTCTGCCGATGGCGCCCTGAGGCGACGCCAGACCTGCCCTACAGTGCGGCACTGCCCCGGGGCGCGCCAACGGCGGCCGCGAGCCTGAAGCGCGTCGCTGCGAAGGCCGGTCTATGTCGGCGGAAAGGCGCCGGCCAGGGTCGGCGGCTGCTACAACGGCTGGCTCGTCAGGACGGAGTTTTAGCATCAATGAAAATCGTGGGAGGTAGTTTCCGCGCGCGTGAGGAACAGCGGGCGAATGCGTTCGGCTTTCACCGAAATTACGTTGTCTTGATTTTGCAGGCGTCCTTCGATCAACAAAAATTGCTGATTAACGATTACCAAGTGGTCTTGCCGAAAGATCTGTGGCGTGATGATGGCGTTGGATATGCCGGTTTCGTCTTCCAAGCTTAGAAATACGAAACCTTTTGCGGTGCCGGGGCGCTGACGGGCGATCACCGAGCCAGCTACGCGGACTTCCACTCCATCGCGTACATTGTGCAAGTCTGCGGCGGAGAGAATACCTTCTTGTTTCAATTGGCGGCGATGATAGGCCAGCGGATGGGGGCCGACGGTCATGCCGGTGCTGCGAAAGTCGGCAACCAGGCGATCTTCGGCGGTCATTTGCAGCAGCGGGGAATGGCCCGCGTTGGCGTTGGATATGTCTTCGAGTGCTTCCGATTTTTCTTCACACGATTCCAGAAGTGGGCCTGGACGGCGCGCTACGCGTTCGATTTGCCAAAGCGCGTCACGGCGGTGAAAACCGGATTTGCCGCCGACACAATTCAGTGCGCCGATCTCCGCTAGCGCGGTGAGCTCTGATTTCTGCAAACCCGGGACGCGGAGCTTCAGGTCATCGAGCGAGTGAAACATTTCCAGGTTGCGTTGACGGACGATCTCGCGTCCGGTTTCTTCGCGCAGGCCTTTCACATATCGCAGGCCTACGCGCATTAACAAGTCCTCGCCATTTTTCTCCAGCGTGCAGAGCCAGTCCGAGCGGGTCACATCGATGGGGCGGACCCGTAGACCGTGGCGTTGCGCGTCCTTCACCAGCGTCGCCGGATTGTAAAAGCCCATCGGTTGATTGTTGAGCATGGCGGCAGTGAATGCGGCTAGATAGTGGCATTTCAGATAGGCGCTGGCGTAGGCGATGAGGGCGAAACTTGCGGCGTGAGATTCGGGAAATCCGTAGAGTGCGAACGAGGTGATGGATTGTACGATGGTGTCCTGCGTTTTGCCGGTGATTCCGTTGCGATCCATTCCGCGGCGTAGTTTTATTTCTACATCGCGCATCAGTTTTTCGGAGCGTTTGAACCCAAACGCGCGCCGCAATTCTTCGGCTTCACCTCCGGTGAATCCGGAGGCGATCATCGCCATGCGCAGAAGTTGCTCTTGAAATAGCGGCACTCCCAAGGTGCGTTCCAGCACAGGCTCCAGCGAAGGATGCAGACATTCCGTCGCTTCGCGTCCCTGTCTACGTTTTAAATAAGGATGTACCATTTTTCCAACGATCGGCCCTGGCCGGATAATCGCCACTTGCACAACGATGTCGTAAAACACTTTTGGTTTTAATCGAGGCAGACAAGCCATCTGGGCGCGGCTTTCAATCTGAAACATTCCCACGGTGTCGGCTTGGCACAGCGTGTCGTAAACTTTTTTATCATCTTGGGGCAAATGGGCCAGTTTCACGTCTTCACCGTAATCTTCTCGAATGATTTTCAGCGAGTCTTCCAGCACCGCCATCATGCCCAGGCCGAGCAAATCCACTTTTACGATGCCCATGTCGGCGCAATCTTCTTTGTCCCACTGCACGACCACGCGGTTGGGCATGGTCGCCTGCTCCAGCGGCACCACCGAATCCAATTGCCCCTGGCAGACCACCAGTCCTCCGGAATGCTGCCCCAGATGGCGCGGCAGATCCTGCGCTTGCACACAGAGTTCGAAAAATTTGCGGATTTTTGGATGTTTCAAGTCGAAGCCGGCGTCCTGGAAATGATGCTCCAGCGTGTCATGCGAGTCTTTGTATTCCCATGCGCTGACCAGGCTGGCCAGGCGTGCCAATGTTTCTGGATCGAAAGAGAGGGCTTTGCCGATTTCGCGAGCGGCTGATTTTCCGCGGTAGGTGATCACGTTCGCGGTCATCGCCGCGCCTAGCTTTCCGTAGCGCTCGTAGACGTACTGGATTGCGCGTTCTCGTTGATCGCCGCTGGGCAGATCGAGGTCGATGTCCGGCCACTCGCCGCGCTCTTCCGAGAGAAAGCGTTCGAAGAGCAATCCCATGCCCACCGCATCGACCGCCGTGATCCCCAGCGCGTAGCACACCGCGCTATTCGCCGCCGATCCTCGTCCTTGCACTAAAATGTTTTTCTCCTGACAAAATCGCACGATGTCCCACACGATCAAGAAATATCCGGGTAGCTCGAGTTTTTCGATCAAGGCCAGCTCACGATCGATTTGCAGGCGTGCTTTTTCGTTGCTTGAGCCATAGCGCGAAATCATTCCTTCACGGGCACGCTCGCGCAAAAACTGCATCTGTGTTCCGCCGTCCGGAACCGGATATTTCGGAAACTCATACCCCAAATCCTTCAGCGTAAATTGCAAACGCGACGAAAGCGTCTGCGTATTCGCGATCGCTTCCGGAAGATCGGCGAACAAATGCTCCATTTCCGCCGGCGTTTTCAGGTGCCGCTCCGGGTTGCGCGTCAACAGGCGTCCTGCTGTTGCCAAATTGCGGTGATTACGAATACAGGTGAAAACATCCAGCAATTCCCTTTCGTGTGGTTGGGCGTGGCATACGCCATTCGTTGCCAGCAACGGCAAAGATAGTTTTCGCGCAATCTCCACTGCCGCCTGGTTGCGCGCTTCCTCCTCGCGGCAATAATGTCTCTGGAGTTCGACGTAAACATTCTCGCGACCGAAGATTTCGCACAGCTCCTGAACGCACTCGATTCCCCGGGCCATCCCGCCTTCTTTCAACGCATCGGCCAGTGGCCCCTCTTCGCCTCCTGTCAGGCAAATCAGCCCAGTCTTAAATTCCGTCAACTCTTCAGTTGCAATGCGTCCTTCGCCTTTGCGTGCACGCAATTTCATCCGCGTGATTGCGCGGCACAAATTCTGATAGCCCTCGCGAGATTTTACGAGCAACGCATAGCGCCAGCCGAACGCCGATGTGACTTCTGCGCCGATGTGCGCCCTCATGGAAGAGAGCTTTTTGGCCGCCTGATAAAACCGTGGCGCACCAAAGACGCCATCCCGATCGAGCAGCGCCATTGCCGTCATGCCTCGCTCGGCGCATGCGCTGGCCAGTTCTTCGGGCGCCGAAGCTCCCTCAAGAAAACTGAACGCGGACCGCGCATGGAGTTCCGTGTACATCAATCGTAGAACCCCCGCACAAACCAGCCACGCCGGGGCGCATCGTAATAAATCCGGTAGACCCCGTATTGTGGCCAAACGCTTGCGCTTTTCTCGCGTTCGCGTCGCAAGCCAGACAGACCAAAATCAATGGCCAGGTCCCATTCATCCAGATCCCAGCCGTCTTCGTGCCACCACTCACCCGAACTGCGCCATGGGCCCGACGCAGCGACCACATCTCCGTGCATTCCGCTGAAACAAACGCGGACGGGGCGATCTTCCACATTTACTTCCACGTTTGCGGTTATCGCCGGCCGGATGGCGCGAAATCCAGTAACTGTCGCGCGTGTTTCTCTTGATCCTTCCTGTTCTGACAATGGTTTATTTTTCTTTCGATTCTTAATTGCTCTTGCCGGCGAGGCACTCGAACCGTCAGCCCAGCGCACGATCCGAAAATTTTCCGCTCGATGTGTATCCAGCAATTCCGCTACGCCCACATTCGATTCCCCTACCAGTTTGGCCAGCCGTGCGATGGTCAACTCCAGCTTTTCCGGATCGGGCCCTTTCGGCACAAATAACCCGCTTTGCATCACACGTGGAGGGGCTGTGTCTGCTGCCATCACCATTTTCTGAATGGGCGCTTTCGGAGGATCCGCCTGCAGCGACAAGCGAACCAATTTCAACAGCACTTTCGAATCCCGCATCGCTACCGGCAGAGTTAGAACTTTCGTGTATTCTTTGGGCGCGGTCTTTGTCCGAGATTCATCCTTCAGCGCTTGCACATCTTTTTCGAACGAGGGCTCAAGCTCAAATCGTATGTGCACGGTACGTACCGCAAGCGCTCGCGCTTCCAACCGTGCACAAAGCTGATCCAGCAATCGTCCCAGCAAAAACGATAGCGGCTCCAGCTCTTCGACGGAATCGTCCAGCTCCATTTCTTCTTCGAAACTCAGATTTGGCTTTGCCAGCACCAACGAGCGCACTCGCACCCCTCGCGCCAATTCGTGCAGCCAGACTCCCTCCTGCCCCAGCCGCTCGGAAAGCTGTAACACCGGCAAGGCGGCCAACGCACGCAAGGAGTTCACACCCCAGCGCTCCAGCGTTTCCAGCACTTCTATATCGGTGGAAAGCGCTCGAACCGGCAGGCTGCCCAGACGCGCGGGTTCTTCGCCGGCGGGAATGATCGTGACTCCAGCGAATCCACGCGCAGCAAGAACGGCCGCCTCGATGTTGGAAGCGACAGCGACGTGCGGGATCATACCGACGCGAGACGCGCGCAACGCCAATTCACGCGCGATATTTTCATCCGCTCCAAATAAGGACGCAAGCCCTTCCAAGTCAAGAGCGATCGTATCCGGCGCCGTCTCTTCGACGCGCGGAGACACGCTCCACCCCACGTCCAGCAGTGCCGCGTGTGCGGCCTTCTCTTGCGCTTCCGAGCGATGGCGGATTTCCACGACGCAAAATTCCGTTACCTGCGATTTCGTCATGCCCAACTGAATCCCGGCTCGCAGTGCGTTCGCATTGGCGGCCACAACGCTCCACAGCGGTGGTTTCCCGTGGAGCAGGGCAATAGCGCTGGCGCGCAACGCCGGTTCGGTGCGCACTACAGACTGCACCATGAAGTCGGGAATATGAATGCACGCAAAAGACATAGCTACGCCGGGTTGCGCCAACATTTTTGCTGGCGATTTTCGTCAGAGTCGTCGCGAGTCAAAACCGCCGGCAAGGATGCCCTTCGAAGCTCAGGACAAGCCGGCGCTACCAATTCACGCGGGCTCAGTTTGGCGACCGCATCGTTGTGTTTGGTTGGTTGCCGGGTAGGGGCGCAGGGGTCCTGCGCCCCTACAACTGTTTCAAACATTGCTGCAGAATGCCTCGCTGGTCGCACGTCAAATTCGTTTGCCGAGAGCAAATCATTCGGGCATTGCACGCGCGATCTCACTACATCCGCGGTAATCTCAAATCCCTTCAACAACCGGGCGAATGGATACTTCACAAAATCTCGTAAATTTCTGATGGGCCCTGGTCCTGTGGCCACATGCACCCACTCCGCGGGGCGGGCTTTCAATCGCAACACCAGCGAAGCGCAGGTCTTGGCGTTGGCTTCCTGCTCGATCACCATCAAAATTGTCGGTGTGTCTTCTACCGCGCGGCGAAAGCGGAACCAGGCGTTCAGCGGCACGTAGCGCACGATCTTCGGCGCAATATCGCTCAGATCGACGGCTACCAGTCCGAAGCCTCCGCCTTGTATCAGCAGATCCGTGGCGCGCAACGCTTGATCGGCGTTTTGGCAGCGCACCCACAACAACTGATTCAGCGCGACACCCGCTGCGCTTGCCAGATATGGATCGAAGCTGTCCCGAGCATCCACCAGCGCACACGCTTCCCCGTCCGTCGTCCGCGCTGCCAAAGCCGAAAGCAGGAAACTTGTGCGCCCGGAACACGGCGGCCCGCAAATTTCGGTCATCGCGCCTCGTGGCAATCCGCCGACGGCAGCATCGATTTCGGGGATTCCAGTGGAAACAATCTCGAATACGTTGCGATTGCGATAGTTAAACGGTGAAAGCACCCGGCCGCGGAGGTCGTCCTCGATTTTGGAGCGGAGAGCAGCAAGAGAGGAGGCAGCCATGGGAGTGGAGGGGCGCAAAAAGGCTCATCGTTTTCGCTTTTTGTTCGCCTATGATAGTTTCTTCATATCCCGCTGGCTTGTCAAGCATGGGGGGCAGGAATCTACTTCGAAGAAAGGCTCTTCAAAGAGAGCCAAACCTACCACTTAATGCTGATCTTTCTTTTCGCGCACAAGGACAAACTTCTGCACACGTTTTCCGCTATCCACTTCACCGGTGTAAAGATTTCCCTGCGAGTCAGAGACTAATTGATGGACCCAGTGAAACTGCCCGGCATTGCGGCCGCTATGTCCCATCTGCCCTACTACGGCCCCGTCCTCGCGCCGCAAAGTCCAGATCACGTTATTCTCTCCATCGACGACTAAAAGAAACTTTTGCTGCGCGTCGTTCGAAAACGCGAACTGCCACACCGAGCCCATTCCCAGCGTCTGCGGCCGTACAGAAAACTCCTTGACGAATTTCCCCTGCTTGGTGAACACCTGCATCCGGTCATTGGTTCGATCGCAAACGTACACCAAGCCATCCCGAGAAATATGCACGCAATGGACCGGGTTTCGAAACTGCTGGTCCGCAGCCCCCGCGGGATCGTAGGCACCCGGGTCCACATCGTTCGGTGGATTGCCATACGCTCCCCAAAACCGCTTGAACGCGGCGGTCTCCGAGTCAAACACAATCACCCGCCGGTTCATGTAGCCATCCGCGACGTAAAGCTCGTGAGCTTCGGAATCAACTTCAATCCCCGCCGGGCGTCCAAGTATGTCTGTCCGCAAACTGTTCGGCGGATCGGCAGAGGGATGCCCTATTTGCTTTACGAAATGACCGTCGCTCTTGAACTTCAGAATATGACGATCGGCGGGGGCGTTTCCTCCAATCCATACGTTTTCATCCTTATCCACATAAATCCCATGCTCGATTTTGGGCCAGTCAAATCCTTCGCCCGGCCCTCCCCACGATTGCAGTAAATTCCCTTGCGTGTCGAATTCCAGCACCGGCGGGGCTGCAAGACAGCATTGTGAACGCTGCGGCTTCAACGACGCGCCCAACTCGTCCGGCGTATCGGACCCCGGGCGCTGTAAGACCCAAATGTGATCGTGGCGATCAACCGCCATGCCGCCAACCTGGCCCATGATCCAGTTGTTGGGCAATTCGCGGGGCCAAGCCGGGTCCACCTGATACTTCGGCGGGTCTTGCGCCACGACACACTCAGCAAACGACACGACGACGACCATTGCGGCCATCGCAATCCGCATCGTCGCTGCTACTTCCGCGCGCTCAGGCAAAATTCGCAGCTTGGGCATGGAACTCCCTTCGACAGCGCCGTAAAAACCCACAAACGCGCGGAGTATAGGTCCGCATTTTGAAGGCTGTCAATGAGCCTGCGTTCCCGCCACATGTCTCCCGCATCTAAACCCCGTGGCTAAACGAACTTTGAGCGCTTCTGCGCCGCAACTTTTCCCCCAAGCCGAATCGCTTGATGACCTTCGCGCGCGGGCCAAACATTGCAAAGCTTGCGAACTTTGGCGCAACGCCACGCAAACCGTTTTCGGCGAAGGCGCGGATAGTTCGAAAATCTTGTTTGTAGGCGAGCAACCCGGCGATCAGGAAGACCTGCAGGGCCGGCCATTCGTAGGACCTGCCGGGAAATTACTGGACAGCGCCCTGGAGGAAGCCGGAATCGCTCGCGAAAAAACCTACATCACCAATGCTGTAAAGCATTTCAAATGGGAACCTCGCGGCAAGCGGCGCATCCACAAAAAGCCGAACGGCGCTGAAATCGCTGCCTGCCGCCCCTGGCTCGATACCGAAATTGCGATCTTGCAACCCGAAGTCATCGTTTGTCTCGGGGCGACCGCGGCCCAAGCGCTGCTGGGGCGCGAATTCCGCGTTACGCAGCACCGCGGTGAAATCATGAAATCTTCGCTCGCACCCTTCATCATGGCCACCGTCCATCCGTCTTCCATTCTCCGTGCCCCTGACGAAGAGAGCCGCCAGGCCGAAATAGAACGCTTCATCGGGGACTTGAAAAAGCTCTCGCGATTTACCCGATGATTGGCGCGCGCCCTCACCTTTAGGTTCTCGTGCGTAAAACCGGCGACATTCGAATTGGCATCTCCGGCTGGAGGTACAAACCCTGGCGCGGCGTGTTTTATCCCAAAGACTTTCCACAGAAGCGCGAGCTGGCCTACGCTTCCGAAATCTTCCGATCTGTCGAAATTAATGGCACATTCTATTCTCTGCAAATTCCCGCCAGCTTCGAACGCTGGGCCGCCGAAACTCCGGATGATTTTGTCTTCGCGGTCAAAGGGCCACGCTACATCACGCATATGCGGCGCCTGCGAGAAATCGAGATCCCGCTCGCCAATTTTTTCGCCTCGGGAATTTTTCGGCTAGGGCGCAAGCTCGGGCCTTTCCTTTGGCAGTTCTCTCCCAACTTTCGTTTCGAGCCCAAACGCATGGAAAGCTTTCTAAAACTGCTTCCACATGATACGGAAGAAGCCGCCGCGATCGCCCGGCGCCACGACAAATGGCTGAAGAAGCGCGCGGAAGTGCGCCCCACAGGACACAATCAATTGCGTCACGCCGTCGAAATCAGGCACGAGAGCTTCCTCACAAAGAAATTTATCGAACTGCTCCGCACTTACGATGTCGCACTGGTTTGTGCGGATACGGTGGAATGGCCTCGGCGGATGGACCTCACGTCGGATTTCGTCTACTGCCGCCTGCACGGCTCGGAAGTTTTGTACGCCAGCGGGTACGGAAACAAGGATCTGGATGAGTGGGCGATGCGAGTCGCGGCCTGGGCCACCGGCAAGGAGCCAGGCGGCGCGGAACGCATCGTCGAACGCCCGGCGCCGAAGAAGCCATCTCGCGACGTGTACGTCTATTTTGATAACGACGTCAAAGTTCGCGCACCGGTCGATGCTAGGAATTTGGTGGCGCGTGTTGCGAAGCTTCTGAAAAGTAGGCGTTCGGCAGAGATTCGTGGTTAAGGTTTTGAATGGATGGCGAAAGGAATGCGGTTCAGTCGCCGGACGCAGCGGGATTTGCTTCACCGGGTTTGCTGGTTCGGCGCAGCCAAATTTCGCGCCAATAGACGCATTCGTCGCGGGAGCAACCACCGAACGCGATATGAGCGCAACTACGGTGGGTCAAGAAAAAAGCAGATCTGCGATTTCCATCGGTTGCGTATCGAAGAATGCCACATAACGAAGCGTTGACCCTGGAGGAAAGATTCCGTTCGCCCGCTTACGACGCGCGTTGGGGTTATTCGATCCATCCTGGCCCGCCGGGTCCGGGCAGAGGATCTGGCTGAGGAATGGGATCTGGGTCGGGAGGCGGAAGATGCGGGTCATTGGGTCCAGGGCGTGGTATCTCTGGTTCCGGCGGCTGAGGGACTGGTTCCTCTGGCTGTGGGGGGCGTGGCTCGGGTTGCTCCGGGATTTCTGGCCCCAACTTACCAAGGCCTTCACTAAATATTTTATCGATGGTAGTCCCCTTTACTCCTTGGCGAGTTTGAGGGGATCGGTATGGCGCAACAATCAGGTAAAGATGGGACTTCGACGGCTGGGGACCAAGTACTCCTCGCAGGTCAAATCAAAGGTTGCAGGGCACGGCGGGGAGGCCCGTCCGAGTACGACGTCACCTGGACTGAGCAAAAGAATGATCAGTTGCAGGAAGCAAGTGACTTCGATAGAGTGCCCTCGCACCTCGGGCCGGTGCGATGGCTTTCGCTGTTTGCGGTTCGCAGTGGAAGTCTTCCGGCTGCAAAGGGAATAGCGTTTTCCCGGACGGAAGCGAATAATTCCTATGAACATCCTGAAAAGCATTGGCGCGGTGATTGCGGGGGCCGTCGTGGGTGTCATTCTCTCGATTGGCACCGACGAGGCCCTAGTCAAGGCCGGAATCTTCACGCCGGTAGGGCAGCCGATGAGCGACTCGCTCCTCGCTCTGGCCACCCTTTACCGCACCGTCTATGGTGCGCTTGGAAGCTATGTCGCCGCGCGGCTGGCTCCTAGCCGCCCCATGATGCACGCGCTGATACTCGGAGCGATCGGCGCGACCGTGAGCATTGTGGGCGCCGTGGTGACTTGGAATCGTGTGGCGGAATTCGGGCCACACTGGTATCCCCTGGCGCTGGTGGTGTTGGCGATGCCGCAATCCTGGCTGGGCGGCCAGATCCGCGTAAGGCAATTGCGGACTGGGCCGTAGGGGCAAATTCCTGAACTATCGCTGCAAGCTAACCGGGACCGGCTCCGGCAGCGTCGCGTGGATCCAGGCTTCCGCGGCGATCAAGTGCAGCACAAAACCGATCCAAAACGCGATGCCGAAAAACTCGTGCGGCGTCAAACCAGATAGCCGGCTGGTCGCAAAAAACACTCCGATGATCGGCCGGATGGTCGCCACGGCAAGCCCGACCGCAAAGGCGCGAATCATCCATTGGCGATGCAGCGCCACTTCACGCCGGCGGATGTGCCAAAACGCCTTGCACAAAGCGAACAGAAAGAAAGTCCCGAACAGTGTCGTCGCCGCCGCCTGATTGACGCCGCCGATCGCCGGCATGCCAAAACTCATCGCCAGCGCCGAAATGCCGATCACCAATCCGCAGGCCACGAAGACTCGGCCACTCCAGCGATGCCATCTCAAATGACGAGCGCGAATCGTCGAACTGAATTGCAACGGGCCCAGAACCATGAACAGCATGCCAGGCACGATATGAACCAGGGTCAGGATCGGATAGTGCGCAAATAGATCGTCCAGCACGGCGAACTGTGCTGCTCTGGGATTGGCTGCCGCGCCCGGAGCCCGATAGCCACCGGCGACAATCGGCAGCAAGTGTGTCATTCTTCGCGCAGCGACAGCGATTCCGACCAAGGCTAGAAAAATAACCGCGCCCCACATCAGACGCCGGAAACCCATGCCAGGCTTCATATCACTTACTACGCTGGATCGATCCGTTCGCTTTCAATAGCGGCATTAAAAAGAATGAGATGTTTTAGGGTCGTTGAACACGAAATCCACAGCGTGGTACGAAAGTACCGTTGTTTTGGGCGACCCTAACCGTAGAATCCACGACCGTCAGAACGAAATTTATGTGTGAAGAACTCCATACGCTGAAACGCAAAGCGGCCTATGTGTTGCGCGCGGTGAGGAGCATTCGCCGCTCCAGAGACCTCTCCTTTTACGAGGACGCGGAACTCAACCGCGAAAAACACAGCAGCCTTAATGCGGTCCTGAAGCATTTGCTGGCAGGACACAGCGGGAAACCATGCCCCTCAGGGGACAGGCCTATTGTGAGCCTCGCGAAGACCGTGCAGTCTTTTAAATAAGCTTTGAAAATCCGCGTAGATTGACTTGGGTCAGGCCGCCCCCTAAGATGACCGGGCCATGATGGAACCCAAATCTCTCAGCGGACAAACCGTCTCTCACTATCGCGTTCAAGAAAAGCTGGGTGGCGGAGGGATGGGCGTCGTGTACCGCGCCGAGGACACCCGGCTCGACCGTAGTGTCGCGCTGAAGTTTCTCCCTGAAGATACGCCGACTGACGCCCAGACCTTGGAGCGCTTTCAGCGCGAAGCGCGCGCGGCGTCGGCCCTGAACCATCCCAATATCTGTACGATTCATGACGTCGGCGAATACGATCGCCGGCCCTTTATCGTGATGGAACTGCTAGAAGGTCAGACCCTGAAGCACCGCATCAGCGGCAAGCCCATGGAAATTGACGCGATTCTCGACCAGGGCATCGAGATTGCGGATGCGCTTTCCGCCGCGCATCTCCGGGGCATCGTCCACCGGGACATCAAGCCCGCGAATCTTTTTATCACCCAACGCGGCCAGACCAAAATCCTGGACTTCGGCCTGGCGAAGATGGAGGCTCGCCGGGCGCGGGTGCCGGACGGGGACATCTCCGCTCAAGTAACGGTCGCGGGGGATCAAGATTTCGTCACCAGCCCTGGCACGGCCCTCGGAACCATGGCGTACATGTCGCCCGAACAAGCCGTTGGCAAGGATCTCGACCCACGAACCGATCTCTTCTCGTTCGGCAGCGTCCTCTACGAAATGGCCACGGGCAAGTTGGCCTTCGGCGGCGATACCTCTGCAACGATTTTCGATGCCATTCTTCATGGAAATCCGAGGCCGGCAGCGAGCCTTAACTCTTCGGTGCCGGCCGAATTGGAACGGATCATCAACAAGGCTCTCGAAAAGGATCGCGACCTGCGTTACCAGACGGCCTCGGAAATCAAAACCGATCTCAAGCGACTGAAACGCGATCGCGATTCCTCGGGCCGCGTCAGCGAGACGAAAAGGCAAGCCACAACGACTGATCACTCCGCTTCGGCGGCCTCGGAAAAATCCGTAGCCGTCCTTTATTTCGAAAATCTCAGTAATAGCAAGGACGACGAATATTTCCGCGATGGCATGACCGAAGACATCATCACCGAACTCTCCAAAATCAAGGAGCTTCAGGTTTTCCCGCGAGCCGCGGTCCTGGCGTATCGCGACAAACCCGTCACCGGCCCGCAAGTCGGCCGCGAACTTAACGCCGCCTGCGTTCTCAGCGGCAGCCTCCGCCGCGCCGGTAACCGCCTACGCATCACCGCGCAGCTTATCCGCGCGCAAACCGGCCATTCCATCTGGGCCGAGCGCTACGATCGTGAGCTGAAGGACGTCTTCGAAGTCCAGGACGAAATCGCCCGCAGCATTAGCCAGGCATTGCGCATCAAACTTTCCCCCCAAGAAGAAAAAGCCATTGCGCGCAAGCAAACCGACAATCCGCAGGCGTATGACTATTACCTGCGGGGCCGCCAGTTTTTCCATCAATTTCGCCGCAAGGGTTTTGATTTTGCCAGGCAGATGTTCGCGCGCGCCATCGTCATTGACGCGCACTACGCTCGCGCTTACGCAGGAGTCGCCGATTGCTGCTCGTTTCTCTACATGTATTGGGACAGCGTCGAAGACAATCTCAACGAAGCAGAGGCCGCGAGCCGCAAAGCTCTCGAGTTGGATCCAGA
>Ga0137403_10001692_pt1 | contig 27552 bp, 29 predicted proteins | sample CZOMad2_1_16fung_FD_122057 | JGI IMG/M metagenome (GOLD analysis project Ga0137403, IMG submission 122057) | Vadose zone soil fungal communities from Angelo Coast Range Reserve, California, USA - CZOMad2_1_16fungal (Hybrid Assembly) | ecosystem: Environmental > Terrestrial > Soil > Vadose zone... | reverse complement strand
ATGACTCCGCCGCGCCGGCGAGGGGGGGCGGGCGGCGGGGGCGGGGGCCACGCGACCGGCGGAGTGGGACCCCCGAGTCCCGTGCGCAGCTCGCAGAGCTGCGTTCGGGCGAGTGGGTGACGGAGCCGGTCGCGTGGCCCCCGCCCCCGCCGTCCGCCCCCCCTCGCCGGCGCGCGAGGTCGCGGCGCGAGTGCTGGAGCGCGTCGAGGCGGACGCGAGCTTCGCCGACATCGCGCTCGAGACCGCGCTCGCGGCGCATCGGCTCGAGGCCCGCGACGCCGCACTGGCGACGGAGCTCACGTTCGGCACGCTCCGCTGGCAGCGCTATCTCGACTGGATCCTGGCGCCTCACTCCCGTCGCCGGCTCGAGTCGCTCGACCCCCGCGTGCGGGTCATCTTGAGGATGACCGCGTACCAGATCGCCTTCCTCGAGCGCGTGCCCGCCTTCGCCGCGGTCAACGACGCCGTGACGCTGGCGCCGCGCACACCCGGAGTGAGCGCGTTCGTCAACGCCGTGCTCCGATCGTTCTCGCGACGCGGCGCCCGCGAGCGCGAGCCGGCGCCGCCGCGCGATCCCGGCGAGGCGCTGGCGACGCGCTGCTCGTTTCCGACGTGGCTCGTCGAGCGGTGGGTGGCGCGATACGGCCGCGAGGAGGCCGAGGCGTTGATGCGAGCCCTGAACGAGCGGCCTCCGCTGACGCTCCGCACGAACACGCTGCGGATCACCCGCGACGCGCTCGCCCGACGCCTGGCGACCGAGGAAGGGCTCGCCGGGCGGCCGACGCGCCTGGCTCCCGAAGGGCTCGTCGTGGGCCCCGGTGGCGCACCCGGCGAATGGCGCGCCTTCGCCGACGGAAGCTTCGCCGTGCAGGACGAGGCCTCGATGCTGATCGCGCGATTGCTCGCACCCGAGCCCGGGTCCACGGTCGCCGACGTCTGCGCCGCGCCCGGCACCAAGACGACTCACATCGCCGAGCTCATGGACAACCGCGGCCGCATCCTCGCCTTCGACCGCGAGCCCGCGCGCCTGGCGCGGGTGGCGGAGGCCGCCGCGCGCCTGGGGATCACGATCATCGACGCCCGCGAGGGACAGGTCGAGGCTCTGGCACCGGAATTCCGCACCGCGTGCGACGGCGTCCTCGTCGACGCGCCCTGCTCGAACCTGGGCGTGCTGAGGCGCAATCCCGAGGTGAAGTGGCGGCGTCAGCCGGCCGAGCTCACGCAGGCGAGCCGACGCCAGTCCGGCATCCTGGCCGCGGCCGCGACGATGGTCAGGCCCGGCGGCCGGCTCGTCTACGCCACGTGCTCCCTCGAGCCCGAGGAGAACGAGGAGGTCGTGCGGGCGTTCCTCGCCGCTAACCCAGATTTCGCGAGCGATCCCCCGGCCGAATTCCCGCTGCCGCTCGAGGCGGGCGGCTGGCTGCGATGTCTGCCGCACCGCGACGGCACCGACGGGTTCACCGCCGTCCGCTTCCGCCGCTCCTAGCTTTCGGGGTATAACCACCTCGTGGTCAAGATCGCGCCCTCGATCCTCTCGGCCGACTTCGCCGCGCTCGGCACCGACATCGCACGCGTCGAAGCGGGCGGCGCCGACCAGCTCCACGTCGACGTCATGGACGGACGGTTCGTCCCCAACATCACGATCGGTCCGGTCGTCGTCGCCGCGATCCGAAAGCGGACATGGCTGCCGCTCGACGTCCATCTGATGATCGTCGAGCCGGAGCGCTACATTCCTGAGTTCGTGGCGGCCGGCGCCGACATGGTCACGGTGCACGTCGAGGCCTGTCCGCATCTGGCCCGCACGCTCGCTCAGATCCGCGAGCTCGGCGCGCGGGCGGGCGTCGCGCTGAACCCGTCGACACCACCCGCCGCCCTGGAGTTCGTGCTCGACGACCTCGATCTCGTGCTGGTCATGTCGGTGAACCCCGGGTTCGGCGGCCAGTCGTTCATCCCCAGCGCGCACCGGAAGATCCGCGAGATCAAGAAGCTCCTGGGTAGCCGCCCCGTGGATGTCTCGGTCGACGGCGGCGTGAAGGCGGACCTCGCGAGGTCTCTCGCCGAGGACGGCGCCTCGACTCTCGTGGCCGGCTCGGCGATCTTCGGGGCGGCCGACCCCGCCGCGGCGGTCAGGGCCCTGCGCGCCGCTGCGACGACGGCCTAGCGCGCGATGGACGTCGTCGACGCGCTCGCCCATCGCGGTCGGTTCTTCCGCGTGCTCCAGCAAACCGCGCGCAGCCAGACGGCCGTCATGACCATCGCCCCGGGCGCGGAAGCCGGGCCCGAGGAGGAGCACGACGGCGACCAGATCATCTACGTCGTCGAGGGCGAGGCCCTGGTCCGCATCGGCGAGAAGGAGCACCGGGCCGCGGCGGGGGCCCTGGTCATGATCCCGGCCCGGACGCGCCACCACGTGCAGAATCCCGGTCGGGAGCCGCTCTTCTTCGTGACCGTCTACGCGCCGCCCGCGTACTGAGGCCTCGGAGGCGAGCGGCTCCTTTGGGGTATACTAGGCGCCGATGTGGATCTTGGGGACGGCAATCCTGCTCCTGGTCGGGACGGTCGGGCCGGCCGCCGCCCAGGTGGGTCTGCCGAACCCGCAGACTCCCACGTTCGTGATTCGTCCCGTTCCCGGCGGCCCCTTCCGGGTCGTGCCGCCGGGCACCCCGTTCTCGCGTGAGACGAACCCGTTCACCGACGAGCCGCACGCCTTCAACAACCCGCACCCGATGCTGCCCAACGCGGGTCTGGGGTACGCCGTGCGTCAAGTCTGGATGCCCCCACGACCCGTCGTGATGCAGGTGTACCTGCCCATGCCGGAGGGCATCCCAGGCAAATACCAGACGATGTACGCCGAGGTCCCGGGGTTCTACGTCACGGAAACGACGACCGGGGTGGTGATCCCCGAGCGGTGGGTCCTCGACGAGGTCACCGGCGGCGTCTACCAGTGGCGGAAGGCGCCGGTACAGTTCGTCCCGAGCAGCAACCGCTAAACCCAGCCTCGCCGCGCGTCGCGTTGATATTCAGCTGATGTTCCTGTAAAGTCAGGCGTTCCCATGCTCGATTCCCTGAGTACGAGACTGCAAACCATCTTCGACAAGCTCGGCGGGCGCGGCCGGCTGTCGGAGGAAAACATCCAGGAGGCGCTCCGCGAGGTTCGGGTGGCGCTCCTGGAAGCGGACGTCAACTTCAAGGTGGTGCGCGCCTTCATCGACCGTGTGAAGGACAAGGCCGTGGGCCAGGACGTGCTGGCGTCGCTCACGCCCGCGCAGCAGGTGGTGAAGGTCGTGCACGGAGAGCTGGTGGAGCTGCTCGGCGGCAGCGGGCATCGCCTGACGATGGCGTCCCACCCGCCGACGGTCATCATGCTCATGGGGCTGCAGGGCTCGGGCAAGACGACGACGGCGGCGAAGCTGGCCCGCCTCTACACCAAGCAGGGGCAGCATCCGCTGCTCGCGGCGGCGGACACCCAGCGGCCCGCCGCGATGGAGCAGCTCCGGACGCTCGGCGCCCAGCTCGACGTCCCGGTGACCGGCGCGCCCGGGCAGACCCCGCTCGAGATCTGTCGAGCGGCGCGCGAGGAGGCAGCGGCCCGCGGCCTCACGCCGCTCATCCTCGACACGGCCGGCCGGCTCCACATCGACGAGGCCCTGCTGGAGGAGCTGCGGGCGATCCGACGGGAGGTCGCGCCCCACCACGTGCTCCTCGTGGTCGACGCCATGACCGGCCAGGACGCGGTCACGGTCGCCGACCGCTTCAATCAAGCTGTTGGTATCGACGCCGTGATCCTCACCAAGCTCGACGGCGACTCCCGCGGCGGCGCCGCGCTCTCCGTCCGGCACGTCACCGGGCGCCCCATCGCGTTCGTCGGCGTGGGCGAGAAGACCGACGCGCTCGAGCCGTTCCATCCCGACCGCCTGGCGTCCCGCATCCTCGGCATGGGCGACGTGCTGTCCCTCGTCGAGAAGGCGCAAGCGGCGGTGGATCAGACGCAGGCGGAGGCGCTGGCCCGGAAGCTCCGCGAGGACACCCTCTCGCTGGAAGACTTCCGCGATCAGCTCAAGCAGCTCCGCCAGATGGGGCCGCTCGACCAGATCCTCGGCATGCTTCCCTTCGGGAAGATGCTCAAGGGCGCGCCCAAGGATCTCGCCGGCGAGTCGGCCGACCTCGGTCGGTTCGACGCGATCATCAGCTCGATGACGCCGGGCGAGCGGGACAATCCCGAGATCATCAACGGCAGTCGCCGCCAGCGGATCGCGCGCGGCAGCGGCACGGACGTGCAGGATGTGAACCGCCTGCTCAAGCAGTTCGCGCAGCTCCGGAAGGTCATGAAGCAGTTCAAGGGCTTGGAGGGGAAGCTTCCCCGCATGAAGAATCTCCCAGGATTTCCGACGCCGAGGGGGTGAGAGCGTGGCAGTGACGATTCGACTGAGACGGACCGGGACGACGAAGCGGCCGTCCTACAGGGTGGTGGTGGCGGACTCGCGCTCACCGCGCGATGGACGGTTCATCGAGGTGCTTGGACACTACAGCCCGCTGACCGAGCCGCCGACCGTGTCGATCGATCGGGCGAAGGTCGAGGCATGGATCAAGAAAGGCGCGCAGCCGTCGAACACGGTGCGGAGGCTCATCGCGAACGCGCCCGTGAGCGCGCCGGCAACGATACCGGCGAGCGTGGCGGCGAAGCAGTAGGAGGTCACGGGTCGACTCGCCCGACGGGCGGGCGGCGCGGCGACCCGACGGCGAACATGAAAGACCGGCTCGTGGTCATCGGTGAGATCGTGCGACCCCACGGTCTTCGGGGCGAGATGCGCGTGACGCCGCTGACGGATCACCCCGAGCGCTTCGAGAAGGTCACCGACTGCGTCCTGTGGGACCGGGCGCGCGACACTCGCGAGCGCTGCCGCGTGACCGGGGCGCGCCGGCAGGGCGTCGCGGTGCTCCTCTCGCTGGCCGGCTGCGAGACGGTCGAAGCCGCCAGCGCCCTCGTCGGACGGTTGGTGGCGCTGCCCGAGGACGAGGCGCTGCCGCTGCCGCCCGGACACTTCTACCCCTGGCAGCTCGAGGGCTGCCGGGTCTTCACGGAAGACGGGCGGGAGGTCGGGCGGGTGCTGCGCATCGAGCCGTCGGCCGCCCAGGATCTGTGGGTGGTGAGCGACGGCGCGCGCGAGCACCTGATCCCGGCGGTCGCCGAGATCGTGCTCGAGGTCGACCTGGCCGGAGGCCGCGTTGTGATCCGGCCCCCGGACGGGCTGCTCGAGCTCTAGCGGCGCGGCGCCATGCGCATCGACATCGTCACGCTCTTTCCCGGCATGGTCGCGCCGGCACTCGCCGAGTCGATGCTCGGGCGCGCACAGGCGCGTGGACTCGTTGACATCCGGGTGGTCAATCTCCGAGACTACGCGGGGGGCCGGCACCGAGTCACCGACGACTACCAGTTCGGGGGTGGCGGCGGCATGGTCCTGAAGCCCGAGCCGCTCTTCGCCGCGGTGGAAGCGCTGCGCACGCCGGGGGCGCGCGTCGTGTTGATGGACCCGCGGGGTCGGACGTTGACTCAGGCGGTGGCGGCCACGCTCGCCCGTGAGTCGCACCTGATTCTGCTGGCGGGGCGATACGAGGGCGTCGACGCGCGAGTCGGTGCCGGACTCGCGGACGACGCGATCTCGATCGGCGACTATGTGCTGACGGGCGGCGAGTTGCCGGCCCTGGTGGTGACCGACGCGGTGACGCGCCTGCTCCCGAACGTGCTCGGGGCGGAAGGCGCGGCGGCGCGCGAGTCGTTCGCCGACGGGCTGCTGGAGCCGCCGCAGTACACGCGGCCCGAGGCGTACCGGGGCGCGCACGTGCCGGGCGTGCTGCTCTCGGGCGACCACGCGCGCATCGCGCGCTGGCGCCGGGTGCAGGCGATCTGGCTCACGTGGCGCGAGCGTCCGGACCTCCTGGCGACGGCGCCCCTGACGCCCGACGAGCGCAAGCTGGTGGAACGATTCGAGCGCGGGGAGACGCCCGAGCAGCTCGAGGACCCCGCGAACTGATCAGTAGAACGCTGATGGCCTATGAAAGGACTGTCGCGATGGACGCGATTCGACTGGTGGAGGCGGCGCAGCTCAAGAAGGACCGGGCGGGGTTCGCGCCCGGTGACACCGTGCGTGTGCACGTCAAGGTGATCGAGGGCGAGAAGGAGCGGTTGCAGGTCTTCGAGGGCATCGTCATCCGGCGGCGCGGCGAGGGCGGCCGCGCCTCGTTCACGGTCCGGCGCATCTCCTACGGCGTCGGGGTGGAGCGCACCTTCCCGCTGCACTCGCCGCGAATCGAGCGGGTGGAGATCGCCCGCCGGAGCCGGGTGCGGCGCGCGAAGCTCTATTACCTGCGCGGGCTCGCCGGCAAGGCCGCGCGCCTCAAGGAAAAGCGCGCTCCCCTCGTTCCCGCCACCGTCGCCGAGCCGTAGTCGACGTACGCCTCGTGACGCCGCCTCCGTCGGCGCCGTACCACTACGAGGCTCGAGCCTGGAGGACGGGTGTCACGCGGCTCGCGGGCCTCGACGAGGCGGGGCGTGGGCCCCTGGCCGGGCCGGTCGTCGCGGCCGCCGTGATCATCGGTCCGGACCGGCGCATCAAGGGGCTCGCGGACTCGAAGGTCCTCACCCCGGAGCAGCGCGAGGCGCTGTTCCACGTCATCACCGAGCGCGCCGTCGCGGTGGGCGTCGGGATCGTCGATCACGAGACGATCGACCGCGTCAACATCCTGCAAGCCACCCGGCTCGCGATGGCCGAGGCGCTCACGCGGCTCGCCGTGCGGCCCGACCTGGTCATCACCGATTTCGTCGCGCTCCGCGACCTCACCTGCCCGCAGAGGAACCTCGTCGACGGTGACGCCCGCTGCGCCACCGTCGCCGCCGCCTCGATCATCGCCAAGGTGACCCGCGACCGCCTCATGGTCGAGGCTGACCGGAGCTTCCCGGAGTACGGCTTCGCCCGCCACAAGGGCTACGCGACCCCGGAGCACCTCGCCGCGCTCGACCGCTGGGGCCCGTGTCCCCTCCACCGGCGCACCTTCGCCGGCGTCTGGCGGCAGGGCGAGCTGTTCGTGCTCGAAGCGAACGACTGACCCGCCCCGCGCCTTGACACTCGAGCCATGGAGCCTCTGATCGCGACGCTTCGGTGGATTCACATCGCCGCCGGCATGCTCGCCCTCGGCCTGGCGCCCGCGGCGATGCTGACGGTGAAGGGCGGCCGGGCCCACCGGCGCTGGGGCAAGACCTACTTCTGGGCGATGGCGGTGGTCGCATCGACCGCGGTCGTTCTCGGTCTCTTCCGGCCCCAGATCTTCCTGGTGCTGCTCGCCGTCTTCAGCTTCTATCAGGCCTTCTCCGGCTATCGCGCGCTGTCCCGCAAGCGCCCCGCTCAGGGTCAAGGGCCCGGCGTGATCGACTGGGCCGCCGCGCTGGTGACGCTCGCCGCCAGCGTGGCGCTGGTCGTTCTCGGGCTCCTCCGGCCGGGCCCGAGCTGGCAGCGCGTCGGCATCGTTCCGGCAATCTTCGGCGTGCTCGGGATGGTGCTCGCCGGGCTCGACGTCCGGAAGTTCGCGCGGCCGCCGACGGACCCGCACACGTGGTGGTTCGCCCACATGGCCGGCATGCTCGGCTCGTACATCGCGACGGTCTCAGCCTTCTCCGTCGTCAACTTCACCTTCCTGCCCCCCGCCGTACGCTGGCTCTGGCCCACCGCCCTCGGCGTCCCACTGATCACGCTCTGGATCACCTCCTACAAACGACGCTTCCGCCGAGCTGCACCTCCGAGCATCGAGGCCGCGCCAGTGATCTGATCAGAAGAATCCCCGCTGCCGATGCGACAATGCCGAACCGGCAGTTCGGGCCGGTGGGGGGTGGGGCAGGGGGCGACAGGACCCGTCCCCGAAACCCGGCGACGAGCGTCGCGCCCCTGGATGGAGCCCAGCCGCCGCGGAGCAGCGGGCGCGTGCCGCGTGGTCCGGTCGCCCCCTGCCCCACCCCCACCGGCCCGAACTGCCGAGCCGCGGAGAGGAGCGATGGCCGAAGTAGCGTTCGGACTATTCGACTGGATCGATCGACGGCAGGCGCCGCTCGGGCAGCTCTACGAGGAGCGGCTGCAGCTCCTCGAGGCGGCGGAGGCGGCGGGCTTCCTTTGCTACCACCTCGCCGAGCATCACTCCACGCCGCTCGGCATGGCCCCATCGCCGTCGGTGTTCCTGGCCTCGGTGGCCCAGCGCACGCGACGCATTCGCCTGGGACCGCTCGTGTACTTGCTGCCCCTGTACTCGCCACTCCGTCTGATCGGCGAGATCTGCATGCTCGATCACCTGAGCGGTGGCCGGCTCGACCTCGGCGTGGGCCGCGGTGTCTCGCCCTACGAGGTCGGCTACCACGGCCTCGACGCGACGCGGACACGTCCCATGTTTCAGGAGGCGCTCGAGGTGCTCGTTGCGGGCATGACGAGCGAGCGGCTGACGTACCGCGGCGAGCACTACCGTTACGACGACGTGCCGATGGAGCTGGCGCCGCTCCAGCGCCCATATCCGCCTCTCTGGTACGCGACGAGCAACCTCGACAGCGTGGCGTGGGCGGCGGCTCGTGGGATGCACCTGGTCGGGCTCGGCCCGGCGGAGGCGTACCGGCCATTCGTCGAGAAGTACCGGGCGGTCTGGCCGAAGCACCGTGACGATTCCCGGCGGCTCAACCCTCACGTCGAGGCGCCGCGCATCGGGATCAACCGGCAGATCGTCGTCGCGGACACGGACGAGGAAGCCGAGGCGATCGCGCGCGCGGTCCATCCCCGCTGGGCGGCGAGCTTCGTCAAGCTCTGGGCCGACCACGGCGACACCACCTACTCCCAGCGCGTCAACCTCGACGCGGCGCTGCGCCACGAGACGATCCTGGCCGGATCGCCGGCGCGCGTGCGCGGCCAGGTCGCCCGCCTGATCGAGTCGACCGGCGTCAACTACGTCATCTGCTGCTTCGCCTGGGGCGACCTCACTCTGGTACAGTCGCTCCGGTCCTTGCGTCTCTTCGCCGAGCAGGTGATGCCGGCGTTCCAGCCGTGAGCGTCGAGTCGCGACCGACCGTGCGCGTCGGTCGTGATCGAGAGGAGAGATCCATGAACCGGCTCCGTCGTTACCGGATCGCGCTCGCCGGCCTCTTGGCCTTCGGGCTCTTCGGCCCGGTCGCGAGCGCCCCCGCGCAGGGCCCCGCGTCCACCGGTCCCATCACGATCGGCGTGCTGGCGCCCTCGACCGGCCCTTTCGCGACCTACGCGCGCGACATCATCGACGGCGCGCGCCTGTATTCCGACGAGGTCGGCGGACAGCTCGGCCGGCGGAAGCTCGAGCTGGTCGTCGAGGACTACCAGACCAGGCCCGACGTGGCGCTGACGAAGATCCGCAAGCTGGTGGAGCGGGACCGGGCTCAGGCGATCGTCGGCCTCGTGCTCTCCGCCGCCGCCCTCGCGGTGAAGGACTACGTGAACACCCAGAAAGTCCCGCTCCTCATCTCCGGCTTCGCCGTCGCCGAGAGCCTCACCCTTCAGCCGAACCCGTACGTCTTCCGCCTCACCTACAGCGCGGCCATGACCGGCGCGCCCATCGGCCAGTGGACCTACCGGCAGCTGAAGGCGCGGAGAGCGGCGATCATCGCCTCGGATAGCGTGGGCCCGCTCGAGCTCATGATGGCCTGGGCCCGCGCCTTCGAGGAGGCGGGCGGCAAGGTCGTCCAGGAGATCTATCCGCCGCTGGGCACCGCGGACATGGCGCCCTGGGTCGCGAAGCTCCGCCACGACGTGGACGTCGTCGGCGTACAAACGGTCGGCGCCGACGGCGTGCGCTTCGTGAAGCAGTTCCAGGAGTACGGGCTCAAGGGGAAGATCCCGGTGGTCGACGCCTCGGTGGGGGTCAGCGAAATCTCGCTCCTGCCCACCGCGGGCGAGGCGGCCGTCGGCGTCTACAACAGCCAGCCCTACCAGTACACGCTCGACACGCCCCGGAACCGAAAGTTCGTCCAGGCGTTCCGATCCAAGTTCGGCCGCGATCCGGGCTCCCCCGCCGCGTTCACCTACGCGGCGATGGCCGCCATCGACCAGGCCGTCAACGCCACCGGCGGGAACATCGAGGACTCGGCCCGGTTCCTCGAGGCGCTCCGCAAGACGGATCTCGACGCGCCCCAGGGCCGGGTGCGCTTCGATCGATTCCAGAACATCGTCACCGACATCCACATCAGCCGCATCGACAAGGTGGGCGACCAGATCGTCCCCGTCGTGATCGAAACCGTCCGCAACGTCGACCAGTTCCTCGGCATGGACCCCACCGACTATCTAAAGAAACCCCGACTCATCACCCTCAAAGGCTCCTTCGCCAAGTGAGCAAAGACTCATCACCGAGTGAGCGAGCGAGGCCGCTTGCTAAGCAGGAAAGGCCCGTTCGCGAATAAATGGGGGCTCGTTCGCCGGGTGAACTCTCGGGCCTGAGGGCGGGTCGCCGGGAGGGGTTGCCGGACCCGTTCCCAAAGAGCAGCGGCGGACGACGCGCGCCCAGATGGAGCCCAGCCGCCGCGGAGCAGCGCCCGCGCGCCGCGTGGTCCGGCAACCCCTCCCGGCGACCCGCCCTCAGGCCCGAGCGCTACGCGAGCGCTTTGAGCCGGGGATAAACCTCGCGGACGAACATCTGCATGCCCTTGACCGTCTCCTCGTGGTCGAGGAACCCGGCCTGCCCCATGATGAGCAGGTGGCCGAAGCCGCCGACGTGCTCGTACATCTTCATGATCTGCCGGTAGACCGAGTCCGGATTCCCGGCGAAGACGAGCCCGTTCTCCATGAGCGGCCCGAGCGCCGGATTCTGGAACATCTTGAAGATGCCCGGGTTCGTCCCCTTCATCGCGTTCACCGCCGAAGCGGTCGGGTGATAGCCCGGCGGGCTGGTGAACTGCGGCGGGACCTTGTTGGCCTCCAGGTACCACATCAGCTTGCGCGCCCCGGCGTACCCTTCCTCGTCGGTCTCGCCCACGTAGACCAGCGCCGCGTAGGCGAAGCGGTCGAGCGCCGGCGAGGTCAGTCGGAGCTCGACGCGACGGTCGCGATAGGAGCCGAACACGTTCTTCGTGCCGTCGAAGCCGGTCAGGAAGCACGCGACGACGTAGCCCTTCTCACCGACGTCGCGCGCGCTGGCCGGGCTGAGGGCCGTGATCCAGATCGGCGGGTGCGGCTCCTGGTACGGCCGCGGCCAGATGTTCACCTGCCGGTGGTGGAAGTACTTGCCCTCCCAGTTGAAGGGGCCGTCGTGGCTCGTCCACGCCTTCACGATCAGATCGTGGGCTTCCCAGAAGCGCTCCATCATGCGCGTCGGCCGATGATTCCCGGCCGACATCTCGTACGGCACGCCGCGCACGAACCCGCACTCCAGACGGCCCCGCGCGTAGACGTCGACCATCGCCATCTCCTCGGCCACGCGCACGGGCTCGCGCCGGTTCGCGATCGGGTTGCCGAGAATCAGGATGCGCGCCTTGCGCGTGTCGCGCGCCAGCGCGCCCATGACGACCGCCGCCGACGGGTTCAGGTTCGTCGCCGTCTGGTGGTGCTCGTTCACCATGATCTCGAGACCGAGGTCCTCGGCGATCTGCCACTCGTCGATGAAGCGGTGATAGAGGTCGGCGCCGATCTTGGGGTCGTAGTAGCGATTGGGGAGCTTCACCCGGATCGAGTCATATTCCTTGGCGTCGGGCAGGAGGTGATACGCGTTCTCGCTGAAGAACCAGGCCCGCATGCCCACGGTCTTACGCCCGTCGCTCGCCCAGGAAGCCGCGGACCCGTTCGACGAGCGCCGCCGGCTCCTCGATATGCGGGAAGTGCCCGGCCCGATCGATCGTCTCGAACCGGGCGCCGGGAATGGCGTTCCGGTACGCGTCGCCGTAGTACGCCGCGGTGACGAACCGGTCGTCGGCGCCCCACAGGAGCAGCGTGGGCAGCGTGATCCGGTGCAGCCACTGACGCAGCTTGGGGTTGTGGAAGTAGGGCTCCCAGGCGTAGAGCGCCGTCGCCTCGCGATTGCGCGCGATCACGGTGAGCTGGTCGTCCGAGAGCTTCGCGTGGTCGACGGCGGCGCGCGCCGGGTCGCGGTACTGCAGCCGCGCGACCTCGTCCGGCGGGAGCGCGAAGATGTCCGGGATGTCCCGGGTCTCCCGATCGCCGACCTTGATGCCGAGCGGAGCGACGAGGACGAGCCCGCTCAAGCGGTCGCTACACTTCACCGCCATCTCGGCCGCGACCCAGCCCCCCAGCGAGGACCCGATCACGACCACGTCGCGGAGATTCAGCTCGGCCAGAAGGTCGAGGTAGAGGTAGGACAGATCGTCGACGGTATCGATGCTGCCCACGTCGGGCGAACGGCCGAAGCCGGGATGCGAGGGCGCCAGCACGCTGCCGTGGGCCGCGAGCAGATCGAGGAACGGCGCGCCGGGATCGAGGCCGTCCTCGCCGTGAAGCCAGAGGATCGGCCGCCCCTGTCCTCGCTCGACGATCTCGAGCCGCACACTGTGCACCGTCAGCCAGCCGGGGTGGGTCAGATTGTTCGCCATAGTCGACCCGGACTATACCAAGAATGGGCTGATCGGTCCCTCACGCTGTCGGGCGCGCGGCTCCGGCCCGCTCGAGGAGGGCGACGATGCGCGCCGCCGTCACCGGCGTCTCGGTGATGCGCACGCCGAACGGCGCCAGCGCGTCCTCGATCGCGTTCGCGATCGCGGCCGGCGGCGAGATGGCGCCGCCCTCGCCGAGGCCCTTCACGCCCAGCGGGTTACGCGGCGACGGGCACTCCAGGTGCACCGTCTCGATCAGCGGCAGATCGTCCGCCTTGGGCACCGCGTAGTCCATCAGCGAGCCGGTCAGGAGCTGGCCCGACTCGTCGTACACCATCTCCTCGAAGAGCGCGCCGCCGACGCCCTGGGCGACGCCGCCGTGCACCTGGCCCTCGACGATCGTCGGATTGATGACCCGGCCGCAGTCGTGGGCGACGACGTAGCGCAGGAGCTTGACGCCGCCGGTGCCGACGTCGACCTCCACCTGCGCCACGTGGACGGCGCTCGCATACGTCACGGTCGGCACGTGGTGGTAGGCGCTCGCCTCGAAGTCCGGTGAGGCGACGCCCGGCCGGGCGAAGGTCGGGATCGACGCCTGGACGACGCGAGCGACGTCCACGGCCGAGCCGGGAGAGCCCCTGACGAACGCCCGGCCGTCGTCGATCTCGATGTCGTCGGGGCCGGCCTCGAGCAGGACAGCCGCGGCGCGGACCAGCTTCGTCCGCACCTCACGGCAGGCGTCGGCGATGGAGTTCCCGGCCGTCACGGCGCTACGGCTCGCGAACGTTCCGACGCCGAACGGGACCGCGGCGGTGTCGCCGCCGATGACGGTCACCCAGTCCAGGGGCACGCCGAGCGCGTCGGCGGCGATCTGGGCGAAGCTCGTCGCGTGCCCCTGCCCCGAGTCGACCGCGCCCGTCGCCACGACCACGCGTCCGGCCAGGTCGAGCTTCACGGTCGCGCCCTCGAACGGGCCGATGGCGGTCCCCTCGACGTACCCGGAGATCCCGACGCCGCGGTGGACGCCCTGGGCCCGCAGCCGCGCCTGCTCGACCCGGAACTGCCGATAGCCCGCGGCCTCGAGCGCCTGTTCGAGGGCGCCCGGGAAGTCGCCGGTGTCGTAGACCAGCGGGTTGCCGTCGCGGTACGGCATGCCGAAGTCGTACGGAAGCTCGTCCGGGCGGATGTAGTTGCGGCGCCGGATCTCCGCGGGGTCCATCCGCAGCTCGCGCGCCAGACAGTCGACGATGCGGTCCATCGCGAACACCGTCTCGGGCCGGCCGGCGCCTCGATACGGCGCGTTCGGCGTCTTGTTCGTCACGACCGCCTGCACGTCGACTCGCATGCTCCTGATCCGATGCGGACCGATGAGGTGGGCGACCGTGTTGTACGGGAGCACGACGCCCCAGACGTTGTAGGCGCCGAGGTCGAGCCAGATGCGGTCGCGCACGGCGAGGATCGCGCCGTCGCGCGTGGCGGCGAGCGAGATCGCGTGGATCTGATGGCGCGCGTGCGCGGAGCCGGACATGTGCTCGTGCCGGCTCTCGATCCACTTCAGGGGTCGGCGGAGCGCCAGCGCCGCGATGGGGACGAGGGCGTCCTCCGCGTACCCCGACGCCTTCGTCCCGAAGCCGCCGCCGAGGTCGGGCGCGATCACGCGGATCTTGTGGGGGGGCAGCCCGAGCGTGCCCGCCAGCCCCTGCTGGACGAAGTGGGCGACCTGCGTCGAGTTCCAGGTCGTCAGCGTCCCGTCCCGCCGATCCCACGCCGCGACGACGCCACGGGCCTCGAGCGGCATGCCGACGTAGCGCTGGATGTGGAAGGTTTCGGCGACGGCGACGTCCGCGCGGGCGAACGCTCCGTCGGCGTCGCCGATCGAATGCGTGAAGCCGACCCCGATGTTGGTCCCCCACTCCGGGTGGATGAGCGGGCCCCCGGGCTCGGCGCCGCGGCGCATGTCCACGACGGGCGGCAGCGGCTCCCAGTCGACCGAGATCAGGTCCACCGCATCCTCGGCACGCTCGGGGCTGTCGGCGACGACCATCGCGACGATCTCGCCGACGTACCGCGCCCGCTCCCGGCAGAGCGCCCACTGGGGCGCCTGGCGGATGTCGAACGTGACGACGGCCGCGAGTCCGGGCGGCACCGCGCCGAAGAGCGGCAGGGGCTTCATCCAGCGGTCGAGGTCGGCGAACGTCAACACGCGAACGACGCCGGGCCCCGCCGCGGCCGCCGCCGTGTCGATCTTCGCGATGCGCGCGTGGGCGTGGGGCGAGCGGAGGAACGCGACGTGGAGCATGCCGGGAAGCGTCACGTCATCGACGAAGCGCCCTTCGCCACGAAGGAATCGCGGGTCTTCCCGCCGCTTCACCGCCGCGCCGAAATACTTCGCGCCCATGGCACGTCCAGCCCGCGACTATACACCTGCTTCCCGCGCGTGGGATCGTGCGCTATCCTCGCTGCCACATCCCCGATCCCGCAGGAGGCTTCCGATGGCCAAACGGTCGATCGTCCTGGTCGCTCTTGTCCTGGCCGCGCTCGTCGCGGTCACGTTGCCGGCGCAGTCGCAGGCGCCGATCAAGATCGGCGTCATCGAGCCGCTCTCCGGCCCCGTCGCGGCCTCCGGCAACTACGTCCGCATGGGCGCCGAGATCGCCCGTGACTGGATCAACGCGAAGGGCGGGATCGCTGGCCGGAAGGTCGACCTCCTCATCGAGGACAACAAGTCCGACCCCAAGGAGGCGGCGAGCGCCGCCGAGAAGCTGATCGTCCGCGACAAGGTGCCGGCCATCATGGGCGCCTGGGGCAGCTCGATGACGCTGGCGGCGATGCCGAAGCTCGAGGAGTACGGCGTCCCGATGGTGGTCGAGACCTCCAGCGCGGCGTCGATCACCAAGCGCGGCAATCCGTGGATCTTCCGCATCAGCCCGCCCTCCGAGATGGAGGCGCTCGGGCTCGAGCAGTACGTCGACAGGCTCGGCGTCAAGCGCGTCGACTTCCTCGCGGTCAACACCGACTGGGGCCGCGGCTCGATCACCGCGTTCGGCGACATGCTGAAGAAAAAGGGTGCCGCGGTCGGCGTGGCGGAGTTCATGGACCAGTCCGCGACCGACATGAACGCCCAGATCACCAAGATCAAGGCGACGGGCGGCGACACGCTCTTTCTCACGACGGCCGTCGAGCAGATCACGCTCGTGATGAAGCAGGCGCAGGAGCAGCGGCTCGGGCGCAAGATCGTCACCACCGGCGGCAGCTCGTCGCCGACGCAGCTCATCAAGCAGGCGGGCGCCGCCGCCGAGGGCAGCTATCACATCGTCTTCTTCATGCCGTGGTTCCCGGAGGCGATGCCCGACGGCCGGCTCGCGAAGGCGTTCGTGGACGAGTGGGCCAGGCGCGGCCATCCGTTCGAGGGACTGACCGAGGGATTTCGCGGCCACGACGGGATCGCCACGATCGCCGAGGCGATTCGGCTCGCCGGCAAGGACGAGGCCGCGGCCGTCCGCGACGCCCTCTGGAAAGTGACCCTCATGGGCGTCAACGGCCCGATCAAGTTCGAGAAGGACGGTCCGGCCGGCAAGGAGAGCGGCCAGAGCAAGCCGAGCATCTTCGTCGTCCAGATCCGCGACGGCAAGGTGGCGCTGCCGGACTTTCTCGCGAAGAAGTAGCGCGCGCGGCGCGGATGGACCAGCTCCTTCAGCATCTGGTGAACGGCCTGGTGCTCGGCGGGACGTACGCCCTGCTGGGCATCGGCCTCACCCTGATCTTCGGGCTCATGAACCTCGTGAACTTCGCCCACGGGGAGTTCTACACGCTGGGGGCGTACGCGGCGTTCGCCGCGCTCGCCTGGGCCGGCGTCGATTTCTTCGTGGCGGTGCTGGCGGCGATCGTCGTCGGGGGCGCCCTGGGCTGGGTCTGCGAGGTCACGCTCCTGCGGCCGCTCCGGAGCGAGTCCATCGACACGACGATGCTGGTGATGATCGGGGTCTGGATCGCGATGCAGAACGCGGAGCTGCTCGTCTGGGGCGGCGTCGCCAAGTCGATTCCCCATCCCTTCCCGACGGCGCCCCTGGTCCTGGGCCCGGTCGCGATCGCGCCGCTCCGGCTCTTCGTCCTCGGACTCTCCGCCGGGCTCATCGCGGTCTCCTGGCTCCTCATCCAGAAAACCAAGCTCGGCCGCGCGATGCGGGCGACGTTTCAGGACCGCGACACCGCCGCGCTCATGGGCGTCGGCATCGGCCGCATCCACGCCGCGACGTTCGCCTTCGGCTCCGGGCTCGCGGCGGCCGCGGGAGCGCTGCTGGGCCCGGTCTTTCTGGCCTACCCGTCGATGGGAGACCTGGCGTCGCTGAAGGCGTTCTCCGTCGTGATCCTGGGCGGACTCGGCAACCTGCCGGGCGCGACGCTCGGGGGCCTGCTGCTCGGCATCGCCGAGGAGCTCGGCGCCGGGTACATCTCGTCCGGCTACCGCGACGCCGTGGGCTTCGTCATCATCATCCTCGTGCTGCTCTTCCGACCCTCCGGCCTCTTCGCGCGTCACGAACGGGTCGCATGACGCGAGCCGGCCGCTGGGTCGTGGCGGCGGCCGCGCTCACGCTGCCGCTCTGGATCCCGAGCGCCTATCACCTGCACGTCGCCATCATGGCGGGCATCTTCGGCGTGCTCGCGCTGTCGCTCAACCTGCTGCTCGGCTACACCGGCCAGCTCTCGCTCGGCCACGCGGCGTTCTTCGGCATCGGCGCCTACACCTCGGCGCTCCTGACCGTGAAGCTCGAGTGGTCGTTCTGGCCGGCGCTGGCGGCCGCGATCGTCCTGGCCGGCGCGGCGGGCTGGTTCGTCGGGCGTTTGTCGCTGAAGCTCCGCGGCGCCTATTTCGTCCTCGTCACGATCAGCTTCGCGGGCGTCATCTCGCTGGTGAGCGTCAACTGGATCGAGCTGACCAACGGCCCGCTCGGGCTTCCGGGCGTGCCGGCGCCCGGGCTCGGGCCGTGGTCGCTCCGCGGCAAGACCGCCTACTACTACCTGGTCCTGGCGGCGGTCGGCCTCTCGTACCTCGTGTGCCGGCGACTCGTCAGGTCGCGGGTCGGCCGCGCCTTCGTGGCGCTCCGCGAGAACGAGGCGCTCGCCGAGTCGATCGGGGTCGACGTGACTCACTACCTCGTCCTCGCCGCCGTCGTGAGCGCCGCCATGGCCGGCCTCGGCGGGAGCCTCTACGCCCACTACACGCGGTTCGTCAGCCCGGAGGTGTTTTTGTTCACCTACACCGTGACGATGGTCATCATGGTCGTCGCGGGCGGCAAGGGCACGCTCGCGGGTCCGCTGGTGGGTGCGGTGCTCTTCACGGCGCTGCCCGAGGCGCTGCGCGCGGCCACGTCGTGGCAGTGGCAGATGCTCGCGTACGGCGTGCTCCTCGTCCTGCTCGTGTTCTTCATGCCGCGCGGCATCGTGCCTCAGATCACCGCGTCGCTGTCGGGCCGTGCTCGGTCCGATCCGGCCTCGCGGGTCCGGCGACCCTAGTGCTCGCGGTCAGCGATCTGGCCGTGCGGTTCGGAGGCGTGACGGCCCTCGAGGGCGTGTCGTTCGGCGTAAAGCCCGGCTCGATCACGAGCGTCATCGGGCCGAACGGCGCGGGCAAGACCACCGCGTTCAACGCGATCACGGGGTATCTCCGACCCACCGGCGGCCGCGTCACGTACGAAGGCGTCGCGCTGGCCGGGCTCCGGCCCTCGGCGATCGCGCGACGCGGAATCGTCCGGACGTTTCAGAAGACGAGCGTCTTTCCCGCGTTGACCGTCGAGGACAACGTGCTGACCGGTCTGCACCTTCGTGGCACCGCGGGGGTCCTCGCGGTGCTCGCGGGCCGGCGCCGGCTCGTCGCCGAGGAATGGACCCTCGTCGCCGACGCCGCCGCCATCATCGACTTCGTCGGCCTCGCGCACCGCCGGCGCGACGCCGCCAGCGCCTTGCCCTACGGCGAGCAGCGGCTCGTGGAGCTGGCGGTGGCCCTGGCCGCGCGGCCGCGCGTGCTCCTGCTCGACGAGCCGGGGGCCGGCATGACGGGCGTCGAGAAGACCGTCGTGAGCGGCCTCATCCGGAAGGTCCGCGAGCGGGGCGTCACCGTCCTGCTGGTCGAGCACGACATGCGGATGGTCATGGGAATCTCAGACACCGTGATCGTGCTGAACGGGGGCCGCGTGATCGCCGAAGGATCGCCCGCCGAGATCCAGACGCACCCGGACGTGATCCGCGCCTATCTGGGAGCCTCCCATGGCTCAGTCTGAGTCGCCGGCGCTGCTCCAGCTCGAGAACCTCCACGCCGGCTACGGCCCGATCGTGGCCCTGCAAGGGCTCGACCTCGCGGTAGCGCCCGGCGAGCTCGTCTGTCTGATCGGGGCCAACGGCGCCGGCAAGACCTCCACGCTCCGCGCGATCTCGGGCCTCCTGCCGCCGGCCCGGGGACGCATCGTGTTCGACGGACGAGAGATCCAGGGCGCCGCGCCGGCGGCGATCCTCAGGGCCGGCATCGCCCACTGCCCCGAGGGGCGCCGCGTGTTCCCCTACCTCACCGTGGAGGAGAACCTGGCGATGGGCGCCTACGTGCGGCGCGACCGGAGCGCGATCGCCGATGACGTGGACGAAGTCTGCCGGCACTTCCCCATCCTGGCCGAGCGCCGCCGGCAGATGGCCGGCACGCTCTCGGGCGGCGAGCAGCAGATGCTCGCCATCGCCCGCGCGCTGATGGCGCGCCCGCGGCTCATCCTCTTCGACGAGCCGTCGCTCGGCCTGGCGCCGACCGTGGTGGAGACGACGTTCGCGATCATCGCCGACATCCGCCGGCGCGGAACGACCGTGCTCATGGTCGAGCAGAATGCCTTTGCGGCGCTCCGTATGGCCGACCGCGCCTACGTGATGGAGACCGGCCGCATCGTGCTCCAGGGCGCGGCCCGCGACCTGCTCGATGACGACCACGTCCGGCGCGCGTACCTGGGCGGTTAACGGACGGACCTGTCCAGGTACAATCGATGCTCCGTAGCCCGTGCGAGCTTGGGGTGAGCCGCTCGGTCCATCTCGGCACGTCGTTCGAGAGGCCCATGGTTATGGGCGGGCTCGCCAAGGTGACGAAGATGGAGCTCGAAATCCGACGCGCCGTGCCTGGAGAAGCGGTGCGGCTGTCGGGTATAGCCCGGGCCGCCAAGGCGAGTTGGGGCTACCCGGCGGCGTGGCTCTCTGCCTGGGAAGCGAGCCTGCGGGTCGCGCCCGAGTACGTTCAGCATCACCTGGTCTGGGTAGCCGTGCACGACGGCGAGATGGTCGGGTTTTACGCGCTCGAGCAGCGCGACGACCGATGGTTGCTCGAACACTTCTGGGTCGAGCCTGGCTGGCAGGGTCGTGGTGTCGGGCGTCGTCTCTTCGACCATGCCCTCGCCACAGTCCGGGCGATTCGTCCCGGCATCGTCACCATCGAGGCCGACCCGAACGCGGCAGGCTTTTACGCGCGCATGGGCGCAAGCGAATCTGGCAGCGTCGCCGCGCCGCTCGAGGGCGAGCCGGGGCGTCGGTTGCCGATCTTTGAAGTGAACGTGAGCGCCGCCTCACCGGCTGAACTCGACGGTCGGTCCCGTCACGAGCCCGGCGAGGGCGGCACGGCCCGCGCCGGCCCCACCCGCGGGTGAGCCGTGGCGTCTAGAGCAGGTAACGCCGGAGCTGGTGGGCGGGCGTCAGATAGCGCCCGGCGATCAGTCGGACGAAGAAGAGCGAGGCGAGCGCGGTGGCGGCGGCCTGCATGAACACGACGACGATCTGGTAGCGGATGGCCAGGAGCGGCGAGGATCCGGCGAGGATCTGGCCCGTCATCATCCCCGGAAGCTGCACGAGCCCCACCGTCATCATCCCGTTCACGACGGGAATCATCGCCGCGCGCAGGGCCGCGCGCGCCAGCGGCTGCACGGCCTCGCGGCCGGAGAAGCCGAGAGCGAGGCGCGTCTCGACTTCGGCGGCGCGGACGCGAAGCTCTCCCTGCAACCGATCCCCCGCGAGGGCGGCACTGGTCATCGAGCTCCCGAGAATCATCCCGGCGATCGGGATGATGTACTGCGGCTCATACCACGGACGCACCTGCACGACCGCGCCGATCACGTAGGCGAGCGTCACGCCCGTCGAGACGAAGAGGGAGACGGCGGCGATCCCGTAGGCGCCGGGAATCGGCTTCGGGAGGCGTGACACCGCCGCATGCGTGGCCACGCCCGTCATCGCGATGAGGATCAGCACCACCCAGTACCAGCGCGCGGCGGCGAAGACCGCGGCGAGGATGAGGCCGACCCCGTAGAGCTGCACGATCGTCCGGATGGAGCCGAGCACGAGATCGCGCTCCAGGCCCAGCGCCTGCCGGATCGAGACGATCGCGACGGCGGCCACCAAGAGCAGCGCCAGCGCGAGCTGCGGAAGCGAGAGATCGATGACGCCCGCGCTCACGAGGCGTCGCCGACGCCGGCGGCGCGCTCGCCGGCCAGGAACGCTTGCAGGCGGACATCGAGGTCCCCGACCCGCTCGTACGCCTGCATCTCGCCCTTCACCAGGTAGAGCAGCATGCCGCCGAGCCGGCGGACGAGCTCCGGCTGATGCGTCACCGCGACGATGCTGAGGCCGCGCGTCTCGCGCAGTCGCGAGACGGTTTCCACCACGAGGGCAGCGTTGGGCGGATCGAGCGCGGACGTGGGCTCGTCGAGGAGGAGCGCCCGCGGGTCACCGAGCAAGGCACGCGCGATCGTCACCCGCTGCTTCTCGCCGCCGGACAGCGTGGCGGCATCGCGATCGAGCAGCTCGCCCGCGAGCCCCACGTCGGCCAGGGCCTGGCCCAGGCGCGCCTCGGACTGATCGCCGTCCACGTCAGCGGGCCGGATCCGGAGGTTCTCGCGCACCGTACCCTCGAAGACCACCGGCGTCTGCATGACGAGTGCTGCGCCCCGTCGGAGCCGACGGGGATCGAGGTCCCGGATGTCTCGGCCGTCGAAGCGAACCGTTCCGGCGGTCGGCTCCTCGAGACGGTTCAGGCATCGCAGCAAGCTCGACTTCCCCGACCCCGACGGGCCCACGAGCGTGAGCGCGCGACCACGCTCGACGGTGAAGGAGACGTCCTTCAGGATCGGGGCCGCTGGCTGTCCGCGACGTCCCGGGTAGGCGAGCGAGAGATGCTCGACCTCGAAGAGGGAATCGTTCATGTCGTGCCCGGCCTCGGCCCGTCAGCCGGTGATCGCCACGCCGATCAGCTTGCCGACGCCGAAGGTCACCCCCGCCGCCGCGAGCCCCAGCAGGAGCTGGCGGCCGCCCGACCGCCACACCGGCTTCCCGGTGAAGATCGTGATCGCGCCTCCGATCGCGAAGAGCGCGAGCCCGCTGACGACGACGCTCGACGCCACCGCGAGGTTTCCACGCATGACGACGAAGGGGAGAATCGGCACCACGGCGCCGATCGCGAACAGGACGAATGACGAAACCGCCGCCTCCCACGGCGAGCCGCCGAGGTCTTTCGGATCGATGCCCAGCTCCTCCCGGGCCAAGGCGTCGATCGCGGTCGCTCGGTCGGCGAGCAAGCGCCTGACCATCGTGTCGGCCTCGCTCGGATTCAACCCCTTGGCCTCGTAGATCAGCTTCAGCTCCTCGCCCTCGCCCTCGGGATCCTCGCGGAGCTCGCTCGACTCGATCCGGATCTCGCGCTCCGCGAGCTCGCGGGCGCTCGTCACCGACACCCATTCGCCCAGGGCCATCGAGCAGGCGCCCGCCAGGAGACCAGCCAGGCCGGTGACGAGAATACCGTGGCTGTCGACCGAGGCCCCGGCCACGCCCATGACGAGGCTGAGGTTCGAGGACAACCCATCGTTGGCGCCCAGCACCGCCGCCCGCAGCGCATTCCCGCCGACCGAGCGATGCCGGCCTTCCAGTCGCCCCAGGAAGCTGCCTTGGAGGCCGCGCGGCTGGCTCGTCACGAGCTGCTTGAGCACTTGCGCGTGCCATCGCTCGTGAGCCGGCATCCGGGTACCGGCGGTCTCGGGCTGCTTCGCGTAGGCGTTCTGATCCACTTCCTCCTTCGCGGCAATGGTGGGGAGGACGAGCTCCGGCCCGAATCGCCGCGCGATCGCTCCGAGCACTCGGCTTCGCCAGGACGGCCGCCGGCGCGGGACCGACGCACCGGCTTTGCGCAATCGATCCTCCCAGAACGCGATGTGGGCCTCCTCCATCACGGCCAGGTTGGCGTACACCTTGGCGAGCCGAGGGTCGGGTTCGGCCGCCGCCATCGCACGATACTCAGCCGCGCTGTCGACCTCGTCCTGCCAGTTCTCGAGGTATCGCGGAATCTCGTCACGCTCGCTCATGAGCCGTCTCCTCCTGATCAGCCGGACTCCTCACGGAGACTGTAACGGCGCATGAGCCGCTTATCCAGGGCCTGCTCCTGGAGCCGCGGCCGTATCGAACATTGGACATTTTCAGCGGCCGCCGGCTCGTTCACGATCCGAGGCATGGGCGGCGACCCCCGTCACCTCCTCGGGCGCGCGGCGGAAGAAGCCGCGGCGCGCCTCCTCGAGCGATCCGGGCTGCGCATCGTCGCGCGGAACGTCAAGTTCCGTCAGGGTGAGATCGATCTCGTGTGCCGCGACCGCGAAGTCTGGGTCTTCGTGGAAGTGAAGTGCCGGCAAGAGCGCTGGGCCGATGGGCCCGGCGCCGCGGTATCGTGGTGGAAGCGCCGGCGGCTCGTGCGACTGGCCCAGCACTATCTCAAGTGGATGCACATCGCGGAGGCCCACTGCCGTTTCGACGTCGTCGCGGTCACCCCGCGCGGCGACGGCCGCTTCGAGATCCGCCACATTCCAGCCGCCTTCGACGCGACCGGCATAGTCTGACGCCTCGCTGACCGATTCCGTCGGCCCCTCGGGCCGGACCGTTGGCCCATCGGATTTCGGGTACAATCACGCTCCCGTGACGATTCTCTGGGACACGCACCGCAGCGCGCTCGGGTCCATCGCCCAGGCGGTCGGGCGCACGCCGCTCGTCACGCTCAACCGCGTGACCGCCGGGCTGACACCGCCGATCCACCTGAAGCTCGAGTGGTACGGCGCGACGGGCAGCCTCAAGGACCGCATCTATCTGCACATGTTCGACCGTGCCGAGGCGCGGGGCGACCTCCGTCCGGGGATGCGCGTGCTCGAGTGCTCGACCGGCAACGCCGGGATCGCCTGCGCCTTCGTCGCGGCCGTCAAGGGCTACCGCTGCACGATCGTCATGCCCGTGGGCATGAGCGAGGAGCGCAAGAAGATCATGCGCGCCTACGGTGCCGACCTCGTCTTCACGCTCGGCGGCGAGAGCGACGTCGACCTCTCGCTCCGGCGCCTCGAGGAGATCCGGGCGGGCGACCCGACGGGCTACTGGGTCCCCGGCCAGTTCGACAACGCCGACAACGTCGAGGCCCACTACAAGACGACCGGCCCCGAGATCTGGGAGCAGTGCGGCGGCATCGTCGGCGCGTTCGTCGCCTCGCAGGGCAGCGGCGGCACGCTCACGGGCGTCGGGCGCTTCCTGCGCGAGCGCGACGCGCGGGTGCGTCTCTACGCGGTCGAGCCCGACGAGTGCGCGCTCCTGGCCCGGCGCGAATGGGGGCCGCACGGCATCGAGGGCATCGGCGACGGGTTCATCCCCGAGAACCTCGACGTCGCCCTCCTCTCGGGCGTCATCACGACGACGACGGAGGAGAGCCTGGCGATGGCGCGGCGGCTGGCCGCCGAGGAAGGCATCTTCTGCGGCATCTCGACCGGCTGCAACGTGGCGGCCGCGCTCAAGCTGGCGCAGCGCCGCCCGGACCTGCCGGCGATCGTGACGATGGCGAACGACACGGGACAGCGCTACTTCACCACCGCGCTCTGCGGTGAAGACAAGCACGTGGAGGTTCCGGAACGGGAGCATCCGATGGACCCGCGCACGCGGAACCAGCTCGATCGCTACCAGCCGAAGTGGGAGATCCTGACCTGAAGCCGGCCGAGTACGACTTCATCGCGGCGCGCCGGCGGATCGAGGCCAAGGCGAAGTCGGCGGGCGAGAAGCTCACGAGCCTCGAGGACGCCGTCGCGCGCGTCAAGGACGGCGACCACCTGAGCGTCGGCGGCTGCCTCTTTTCCCGCACGCCGATGGCGCTGGTGCGCGAGGTCCTCCGCCACCGACGCCGCGCGCTCACGCTCTCGCGCAATCTCACGTGCACCGAGGGCGAGCTCCTCATGGCGGCCGGGGCGGTGACCCGCGTCGTGACGGCGTGGATGTCGATCGGGCTGCCGTGGGGCGTGTCGAAGATCCTGCGCCACTACGTCGAGTCGGGCGCGGTCGCGCTGGAAGAATGGAGCCACCTGGCGCTCGGCCTCCGCTTCCGCGCCGGCGCGATGGGCGTTCCGTTCCTGCCGGCGCTGACGATGCTCGGCTCGGACCTGGTCGGGGTCGGCGGGATGAAGACGATCCAGGATCCCTACACCGGCGAGACGCTCGCCGCGGTGCCGGCGCTCTTTCCCGACGTCGCGCTCGTGCACGTCCACCGCGCCGACCGGTTCGGCAACTGCCAGATCGACGGGTACCCCCACATGGACGCCGACATCACGCGCGCGGCGACGACCGTCCTCGTGACGGCCGAGGAGATCGTCTCCGAGGAGGAGACGCGCCGGCATCCGGACCGCACGGTCATTCCCGGGTTCGTCGTCGACGCGCTCGTGCTGGCGCCGTTCGGCTCGTTCCCCCACGAGTGCTACGGCCTCTACGAGGCCGACTACGATCACTTCGCGGAATACACGGCGGCCATCGACGCGCGAGGGCCCGAGGCCGTCGCCGAGTATCTCGAGCGCTACGTCTACGGGCCGCCCACGTGGAACGACTACCTGGACCTCTTCGGCGGCGACCGCCTGGCGCGGCAGGTCAAGCGCGCGACGGAGCTGACGGCACCTCTCTCGGGCCACCCTCGGTCGGAGCCGGCCTCGCGTGACCGATAAATGACCTTCAACGCCGCCGAGCTCCTGGCCGTGATCGCGGCGCGCCAGCTCCGCGACGACACGACGGTCTTCGCGGGGGTCGGCGTGCCGCTCCTGGCCGCGGCGCTCGCCAAGCGGCGCCACGCGCCGCGCCTGACGATGGTCATCGAGGGAGGCATCATCGGGCCCCAGATCGCCCCGGGACGGCTGCCGGTGTCGACCAACGAGATGCGCGCCGGCCACCGGGCGACGATGCTGCCCGGCATCACCGACGCCTTCCTCTTCGCCCAGCGCGGCTTCGTGGACGTCGGCTTCATGGGCGGCGCGCAGATCGATCAGTACGGCAACATCAACACCAGCGTGCTCGGCCCCGACTACTGGCACCCGAAAGTCCGCCTACCCGGGACCGGCGGCGCCAACGACATCGCCTCGCTCTGTCGTGAGGTCATCATCGTCACGCCCCACGAGAAGCGGCGCTTCATCGAGCGCGTCGACTTCGTCACGAGCCCCGCCTGGCTCCGGGGCGACGGCTCGCGCCGTGCCGCCGGCCTCCTCTTCGGCGGCGTCTCGCGCGTCGTCACCACGCTCGGCATCCTCGGGTTCGACCCCGATTCCAGGCGCATGCGGATCGAGGCGACGCATCCGGGCGTCTCGGCGGACGCGCTTCGCCAGAACACCGGCTTCGCCCTGCTCGAGGCCCCGAGGATCGAGGCCACCGAGCCGCCGTCGGACGAGGAGCTCGAGATGCTGCGGGCCCTCGACCCCGAGCGCCGATTCCTGGGCTGACCGATGCCGGCGTTCGGCCTGGCGCTCAAGAACTTCGTGGGACCCGGCGAGACGCCCGACATCGACGGGCTCTACGCCTACGCCGCGCGGGCCGAGGCGCTGGGCTTCGAGTCGCTCTGGGCGTGGGACCACGTGATCCTCGGCGTCGAGCCGGCCTTCCCGATCCTCGATGCCGTCGGCACGCTGACCGCGATCGCGGCGCGGACTGGCCGCATCAAGCTCGGCACCGGCGTGCTCGTGCTCCCGCTGCGGAACCCGACCGTCGCGGCGAAGGCGCTCGGCACGCTCGACGTGATCTCGAAGGGCCGCCTGATCCTCGGCGTGGCCGCCGGCTGGTACGCACGGGAATTCGACGCCGTCGGCGTGCCGTTCAAGCGGCGCGGCCGGCTCTTCGAGCGGAATCTCGAGATCCTCACACGGCTCTGGACCGAAGACCGCGTCACGCTCCAGGCCGACGAGCTCAACCTGCGCGAGGCCGTGATGCTGCCGCGCCCCGTCCAGCGACCGCGCCCGCCCATCCTGATCGGCGGCTACGTGGACGCGGTCCTCAAGCGTGTCGCCACGCACAGTGACGGGTGGCTCACGTATTTCTACACGCCGGAGAGCTATCGACGCTCGTGGGAGAAGATCGTCGGCTTCGCGCGCGAGGCGGGGCGGGATCCGAGGACGCTCACCGGCACGAACCAGCTCGCGATCTACGTCGGTCGCTCGCGAGAGGCGACCGAGGCGCCGATGCGCCGCTGGCTCGAGACCGAGTGGGACGTCGCCGCCTGGAGCGAGTCCACGATCGAGCACGCGATCCGGGGCAGCGCCGACGAGTGCGTCGAGCAGCTCCGCGCCCACGCCGAGTCGGGCGTGGACCGCATCGTCCTCATCCCCTACCGCTACGACCCCGACCAAGTCGAGCAAATCGCCCAGGAAATCCTTCCCCGCCTCGCCCAGACCACCGCCGATGGCTCAGGCCGGTCCCGCGACTAATGTCCTACCGTCGAAGTCCCGTCCACGCTCACGCAGCGCCGGCAGTGACGGGCGGGTGCGGGGCGGGCGCGTGCGGCGCGGTAGGGGTCGACTGGACCCGTTCCCGAAAACCGGCGTCGGGCGCCACGCGCCCGGATGGAGCCCAGCCGCCCCGGAGCAGCGCACGCGTGCCGCGTGGTCCAATCGACCCCTACCGCGCGCACG
>Ga0137403_10001691_pt1 | contig 27556 bp, 33 predicted proteins | sample CZOMad2_1_16fung_FD_122057 | JGI IMG/M metagenome (GOLD analysis project Ga0137403, IMG submission 122057) | Vadose zone soil fungal communities from Angelo Coast Range Reserve, California, USA - CZOMad2_1_16fungal (Hybrid Assembly) | ecosystem: Environmental > Terrestrial > Soil > Vadose zone... | reverse complement strand
ACCGAATGAGTGATGCCTTCGATATAATCGCTCAGGGTATGGGCCCAGTCGTACATCGGATAAATGGACCATTCGTCCCCGGTGTGGTGATGAGAGGCGTGCCGGATGCGATAGAGCACGGGATCGCGCAGCCAGACATTGGGCGCGTCGACATCGATCTTTGCTCGTAATGTTCGTGTGCCGTCAGGGAATTCGCCCGCTTTCATTCGCTCAAATAGATCGCGGTTTTCTTCGATGGAGCGATTCCGAAAGCGGCTTTCCTTTCCGAGACGACGAAACTCGTCCGTTTCTTCCGCCGTCATGTCATCCACGTAGGCCTTGCCTTTATCAATGAGCTCGAGCGCGAATTGGTAAAGGCGATCAAAATAGTCCGAGGTATAAAGCGGCGCGCCACCAAGATTCTTGTCCCCCCAACCGTCGACCAACCAATGCACGTCCTCCATGATGGAATCGACGTACTCCGTTTCCTCTTTCGTCGGGTTGGTGTCGTCCATTCGAACGTTGCAGATGCCATTGAACTCGTGCGCGATCCCGAAATTCAGGCAAATCGACTTGGCATGACCGATATGAAGATAGCCGTTCGGTTCCGGAGGAAAACGAGTTTTTATCCTGGTATGTTTTCCTGTCCGCAAATCCTCCGTCACAACTTCGCGGATGAAATCGGTTGGAGCTGGAGCAACAGCCAGTTCGGTCATTGTAATTGTACGACAGTAGCAGACGAAAGCGCAGATCGACAACTTTTGCGCCGATAGCTTAAATGCTAATGCATTTTATCCTGAGCGGAGCGAAGGACCTCGCTTAGCCCGTTGATCACGCTAGCTGGATTGTGTGACGCATAGCTTTAGGAAGGTTCCTCGCCGCCCTCGGGATGACATAAAAAAAGAGGCGGGATGACATGAAGAAGAAGCGCGCGAAAGAAGTTTATACACTGGCTGATTTGCGAAAGTGGGAGAGTATCGATCCTCCGGTTCGTCTCGGCGTTTTTGGGGATCCGGTGGCGCATTCGCTTTCACCGCAAATGCAGAACGCCGCCTTAAAGACATGCAAGATCGACATGCAGTATGCGCGCTTTCAAATTTCGCCCGACGAATTGCAAAGCGCGCTCGACCTCATCCGTGAACTGAACTTCGTCGGAGTGAACTTAACTACGCCGCACAAAATCGCTGCCTCCAAATTGATGGACGAAATTGATGACAACGTGAGGCGCATCGGCGCGACTAATACCGTCAAGATCGATAACGCAAAGCTTCGCGGCTACAATACCGATGGCAAAGGATTCGCCCGCGCCGTTCGGCAGGAATTCGCGGTCGATCTTCGCGATTTGAAGGTGATGATCCTGGGCGCTGGTGGCGCAGCAAGGGCGATTGCCTTGCAATGTGCTCGTGAAAATTGCGAGCGCCTCGTCATTGCCAATCGCACTTTCGCCACGGCACAGAAACTGGCGGAGGAACTGCGAGAATATTTTGCCGGTCCCAGGGTCTTGGGTCCCGTCCCGAGGTTGCAGGCGATTCCGTGGGAAGAAGCGGCCATTCGATTCCAAATCGCACATCTCGACCTGATTGTGAACGCCACGCCACTCGGATTGAACCGGAGCGATCCGTCACCAATTCCGGCACGGTTACTCGCGCCGCACCTAATGGTTTACGACACGGTTTATCGCGAAGGCCGGACACCCTTTGTTTCAGCCGCGATCGAAGCTGGCGCCCGTGCAGCCAATGGATTGGCCATGTTGCTGTATCAAGGCGCGCTCGCATTTGAGATTTGGTTTGAACGCGAAGCGCCGATTGAGGCGATGCGGGAAGCCTTATGAAGGGTGGGTCGAGCGCTCCGTCGCTCGACGTTGAAATTAGGCGGCGCAGCCTGAAACTTTTTAGCATCGCCCGCGGAGCGGTCGATCCACCTCGGAGATCTTACGAATTCTCGCGTGCCATTTCCTGACCGCGTTTTGTCGCGGCTTCCACTGCGTTGGCCAAGGCGGCGGCGACGGAGCGTTCTTCCATCACGCGCAAACCGGCGGCGGTCGTCCCACCTGGCGTCACCACCATCTTAATCAATTCCGCCGGAGATTTTCCGCTCGTTATCATCAATTCGGATGCTCCGAGCGCAGTTTGGGCGGCAAGTTGCAGCGACGCCCATTTGTCCAACCCCATTTTTTCGCCGCCGCGCGCCAGCGCTTCGATAATGGCATAAACAAAGGCCGGTCCGCTGCCAGCCAGTGCGGTCACCGCGTCAATTTGTTCGTCCTCGACTTTCACCACGAGGCCGATGGCCCCGAACATCGCGCGAACTTTTTCGCGATCCTGATCCGTCGCACGCGGGCCGCTGGCAAACGCACTCGTCGCCCGTCCGATCGCGCTTGGTGTGTTCGTAAGCACGCGCATGATTCGCGCGGGCGTGACCTCTTCCATCTGCGCGATGCGAATGCCTGCGGCGAATGATACGACCAGTTTGTTCGCGATCGCATCGCCGAGTTCACGCAAAACCGGCAGCACCATTTGCGGTTTCACACCAAGAAAAACAATTTCCGCTTTCGCAGCGATCTCGCTGTTGTCTGTCGTCAATGAGATGCCGAGCTCAGTTTGTAATTGCGCGCGCGTCTCGACATTTGGCTCGCTCGCCAGGATCGCGTCCGGCGTACAAAAATTCTTTAAGAGCAATCCACGAATGACCGAGCCTGCCAGTTTCCCCGCGCCAATGAAGCCGAGAGCACATCTATTTTCCTGTGTTGTTTCTACGCTTGCCATTCTGATACCCGACTGCCGGACCGGAACCTCCCCACCTTTAGTCTTTGCGGCCAGACGAATTTCGCTCCGCTGATACTGATTGTAGCGGACAAAATGTCCGCTGGGCGCACAGGCTGACAGCCTGTGTTCCGGCAAAGCGGCATGCGCATTGAAACACAGACTTTTAGTCTGTGCGCCCAGCGGAGTTTTACTCCGCCGCAAACGGATAAAAATTCGGCGAGCCGCACAGGCATTGACGCAGTTTCTCGGGATAACACGGCTGAAGTTAATGTAGCGGGAGGTTTGAGAATGTATTGTGTCGTCGGATATTAAAAGATGGTAAGCGCAGGTGTAAACTACGGGCTGGATTTGGCGGCGGACATTGCGGAATTGAAGCGCGAACACAACGCCGTCATCCTCGCGCACAATTATCAAGTCCGGGAGATCCAGGAAGTTGCCGATTTCGTCGGCGATTCTCTCGGGCTCAGTTATCAGGCGGCCAAGACCGATGCCGAGGTGATTCTTTTTTGCGGCGTTCACTTCATGGCCGAGACGGCCAAGATCATCAACCCAACCAAGCGCGTTATTCTGCCCGATCTCGACGCCGGTTGCTCCCTTTCGGAATCCTGTCCGCCACCAGCGCTAGCCGCATTTTTGAAAAAGAATGCGGACAAAAATTATTACGTCATCGCTTACATCAATTGCAGCGCGGGGGTGAAAGCGCTTAGCGACGTTATCTGCACCAGCGGTAACGCCGAGAAGATCGTCAAGGCCGCCCCGCCTGACCGGAACATTCTTTTTGTGCCTGACCAAAATCTCGGCGCATGGGTAATGGAAAGAACGGGACGCAAGATGGACTTATGGCGGGGAACTTGTTACGTGCACGTGGAGTTCACCGCCCGCAGCATTCGCAAGATTCGCGAGCAACATCCCGGCGCACCTCTCGTTGCTCACCCGGAATGCACCGCGGCAGTGCGCATGCTGGCCGACGAAGTTTGTTCGACGGAAAAAATGGTCGCGTTTTGCAAGGAATCACCGGCGCGAGATATCATCATCGTGACCGAAGCCGGCATGCTTCACCGCTTGCGCCGGGAAATTCCGGGCAAGAATTTCATTCCCGGCCCGACGGAACATTGCGCCTGCGCCGAATGCCGGTTCATGAAAATGAATACTTTGGAGAAAGCCTTTAACGCACTGCGCGATCTCGAGCCCGAAATTATTTTGCCCGAGCCACTGCGTGCCCGCGCGGAATTGCCAATCCGGCGAATGCTCGAACTCAGCCACTGAGCTGGCCCTTTCCCGAGATAGAATTCCGCCTTCCGCGTTTACGTGCAAGGCACGCCCCGCGAAAGGCGGATACTTCCTACGCCAGCCAATCTTAATCTTCGTCGAGGATAACGCGATCAACCATCATGTCGTCGCCCGAGCCCACATAGTGGACGTGAACGGGAATGCCGACTTTGATGCGTGTCCTAACCGTGTCTTCATCAAGCGTTTTGCCGCTCTTGGTCACATAGGTAACAGTCTTACCGAACCGATAACGGCGTGGGCCACTGGTTTCTTTCAAAACAATGGCGCTGCCGGGTGTAAACTCGGTGATTGTTCCGCCGCCTTCCGTCGTCGTGGTTGTTGAGGTCGTTGTTTCCGAGACCTGGGCCCACGCAAACGGAGCAGCCGCGGCCACCGCAATGCTCAGTAGTAGTTTCTTCATCTTTTGGCTTTCTTGTTTGGTTTGCGAGCAGGCGCACCATGCCCCGCGGAAACGGAGATAGCTGGCCGCTCTACTATCATAAGAATATCGCGACGCTCCTGATTGGCGGCTGTGTCACACCAAAAACGAAAAATCATATTTCGCTGAATACATGACGAACCGTCCTGTCAGCCTCGCGACTTTCCGTTTTCCATCACGCCTTGCCGGCGGCATATTGCCCCAATGGGACCAACCAAGGGCGATGGGGCCGAGGAGCTGCTCCATACCTATACCGAAGATGGCGGAATTAATTATCTCGCCGCCGCCGCCATGCTTCCCTCGCGCTCTGCCATTGACGACGCTTGCGCCGAGCTGATGAGCCTGATGTTCCCCGGTTTTCGCGGCGAACCGCTGGTGGATTCGAGCGATCTGCCGCAAGTGACCAGAAGCCGATTACGGAATTTGCACTCGCGATTGAAGCCGGAGTTCTGCAAAAGCCTGGGCAAATATCCTCCAGACATCACCGTAGAAAAACGCGCCGACGAGTTGTTGGCGGGATTTTTTTCTCAGTTGCCGGTATTGCGGAAGATGCTTTGGACCGATATCGATGCGGCATACGAGGGCGATCCCGCGGCGAAAAGCTACGAAGAAATCATCCTGGCCTATCCCGTGCTCGAGGCCATCGCCATCCAACGCATGGCGCACGAACTTTACCTACAGGAATTGCCTCTCATCCCCCGCATTATGACCGAGTGGGCCCACAGCCGTACCGGCATCGACATTCATCCTGGCGCGAAAATCGGGTCGCATTTTTTTATCGATCACGGCACCGGTGTGGTGATCGGCGAGACCTGTGAAATCGGGACTCGGGTGAAATTATACCATGGCGTAACGCTCGGGGCGCGCAGTTTTCAGAAGGATGAAGGCGGCAAAATCAAAAAAGGCGGCAAACGTCATCCAACAGTGGAAGATGACGTGACCATTTATCCGAACTCGACGGTGCTAGGGGGCGAGACGGTCATTGGGGCGCGAAGTACGATTGGTGGTAATGTTTTTTTGGTGCAAAGCGTGCCGGCGGACTCGCTCGTTTCTTACGAGGAAACCCAATTGCATATTGTGCAAAAGCGTCCGCGTCTGCGTGGACAAACCAACGGCAGTTTCAACGGGTGATTTATCTCGATTACAACGCCACCACGCCGCTGTGTGAGCCCGCCCGCACCGCCATGCTGCCGTTTCTCGGAGAGAAATTTGGCAATCCCTCGAGCGTTCATGCCGCTGGACGCGAAGCGCGCGCTGCGATTGACGACGCGCGCGATGGACTCGCGGATTTGCTGGGCGCAAAACCGCACGAGTTGATTTTTACGAGCGGGGGGACGGAAGCGAATAATCTTGCGATCCTTGGGCTTGCTCGCAGTCGCGGCGCGCGCGGAAAGCATTTGATCAGTGCGAAAACGGAACACCACGCTGTTTTAAACACGATTGAGCATCTGGAGAAACGCGAAGGCTTCGAGGTGACCTGGCTCAGCGTTTCGCAAGCCGGGCGTGTCGATCTCGATCAATTAACCGATACAATCCGAGACGATACCGTGCTCGTTTCCATCATGCATGCGAACAACGAGACTGGCGTGATTCAGCCACTGCGCGAGATCTCAGAAATTTGTCGCGCTGGCAGTGTTCTGTTGCACAGCGATATGGTGCAATCATTCGGAAAACTTGCCGTCATCCCGAGCGGAGTCGAGGGATCCCGTGGCGAAGGCTTTAAGATAACACAACGGGATCCCTCGACTTCGCTTCGCTCCGGTCGGGATGGCGTTTCGTTAGTCGATGCCGCGAGTTTTGCCGCGCACAAATTTTACGGTCCCAAGGGCGCCGGCTTTTTGTTTTTGCGCAGCGGAATTCCGATTGAGCCAGTTCATTTCGGCGGCGCGCACGAAAATCAGCGACGCCCCGGGACAGAAAATGTTGCCGCCATTGCGGGCATGGCAGCGGCGGCTGAGTTTGTGGAGCGCGACCGCGAACAGGAGCAGGAGCGCGAAAGAAATTTGCGGGATCAACTTTGGCAGGAAATTTCCGCGCAGATCTCGCCGGTGGTTCTAAACGGTGACACTCACCGGCGATTGGCAAATACCCTGAATATTAGCCTGCCAGCACTCGATTCGGAGACAATGCTAATGGCGCTCGACCTTGAAGGTGTTTGCGCATCGAGCGGCTCAGCTTGCATGGTGGGGAGCGTGGTCGCATCGCACGTTCTTCTGGCGATGGGATTGCCGCTCGCCCTTGCCCGATCAGCCATCCGTTTTTCCATCGGAAAATACTCGACCGAAGAAGAAATCTCAGCGACGGCTGGGATTGTTTCGGAGATTGTGCAGCGAACGAATGCGAAACGCAGCGAGAAAACAGTCCCCGTTTAGGCAGCTCGAATTCTTTTTCGACGCGCGGGTAATTTCCCCGTTGCCCTCCGCGCCAGAACTGCAGGATCGCGCCCGGTCCCTTTTGCGCGGGCTCGACGCGGGAGTTTTGACGGATCACGTGCGGGTCGAGTGGAATGAACGCATGCGCACAACCGTCGGCCGCGCCGATTTCCGGCGTTGCCTGATTTCCTTAAATCCAGCGCTGCAGGAATTTGGGCCCGCTGAAATTGATCGAACATTGCGGCATGAACTGGCGCATTTGCTGGCTCATTTTCGTTTTGGTAGGCGACGGATCCAGCCTCACGGGCGGGAATGGCGGGACGCCTGTTGCGAACTGGGGATCGGCGGTGAGCGAGCCGGTCATACCTTGCCGTTAGTCGGGCGTTCGCTGTCACGTCGGTTCATCTATTACTGTCAGAACTGCCAGGGACATTTCCCGCGGGTGCGCCGCATTCGCCGGGCAACTGCCTGCCTGGCCTGTTGTCGAAAATTTTCAGAGGGAAATTACGATGAACGTTTCCGCCTCCGGTTTGTCAAAAATTCTTCTTCAGGTAATTCCCCGCGATTTTAGCAAATTCTCCACAGTGAAAATTCGCCCCTTTTTTCAGCGATCGCGTTCGCTTTATCGCATCCACTTCCCGTCGCAGCCCAGGCAGAGATGGCGGGGGCCACTTACTCCGGGCAATTACACCGCGCTGGTCTTTGGTGTCTCCGGAACTACGGGTACGGCCTTGGTTGAAGTTTACGACGAAAGCGCGTCTCCCTAAGTGGCGTCGACTTTTAACCCAGGTTTATATCGTTCGGCAGGATGCCGATGCCGCAAGATGACTTAACGATCATGCGTTTGGCTCAGCACGGCTATCCAATTATCGTTAGCCCGATTCCGCCGTCGTGCCATCCGCTGTTTGCCCCCGCAATTTCGCCTGGATAAAAAGATCGAGATCGCCATCCATCACTGCCTGAACATTACTCGTTTCCGCGCCGGTCCGATGGTCCTTCACCATTTGGTAAGGCTGAAAGACGTATGAGCGAATCTGACTGCCCCAGGCTACATCGCCCTTTTCTCCATATTGCCGGTCCATTTCCGCGCGTTTTTTGTCCTGTTCCAATTCGTAGATTTTCGCTTTCAACATTTTGATCGCCAGTTCGCGATTACGCAGCTGGCTTCGTTCCGCCTGGCAAGCCACCACAATGCCAGTAGGTTTGTGGACGATCCGGACCGCCGTTTCCACTTTGTTCACATTCTGCCCGCCTTTGCCGCCGCTGCGATAAGTGCCGATTTCGAGGTCGGCTGGATTGATTTCGATTGGTGCGCTCTCGGCAATCTCAGGAACGACGTCAACGCTGGCAAAGGAAGTGTGCCGGCGTTTGTTGGCATCGAAAGGGGAGATGCGAACAAGGCGATGCACTCCACGTTCGGTATTTAGATAGCCAAAAGCATACTCGCCCGTGACCAGTAGCGTCGCCGATTTAATTCCGACTTCTTCGCCAGTTTGAATATCGACTGTTTGAGATTTGTAACCGTGACGCTCGATCCAGCGTTGGTACATTCGCAGGAGCATATCGGCCCAATCGCAAGATTCTGTGCCGCCGGCGCCGGAGTGAATGGTGAGAAAGGCGTTGGCGCGATCGTTTTCGCCGGAAAGAAATTGCCGTAACTCGAATTCCGCGAGTTTTTGCGCCAGACGTTCGTGCTCCCGCGAGACTTCGCGTTCCGCCTCCGCGCGCGCCGGCGCATTGTTCTCTTCCTCGGCCAATTGGCGCAAGGCATCGAAGTCCGCGATCTCGCGCTCAAGTTCGTGGACGGGATTGATTAATGATTTTATGCGCGAGACTTCTTCGACGTCGGCCTGGGCGCGCTCGCGATTGTTCCAGAAATCGGACCCGGCCATTCGCGCTTCGAGCGCGCTTAACTGCTGCTGAAGTTTGTCGACCTCAAAGAAACCTCCGCAGAGTTTCCGCGCGTTTCTTCAAGTCTTCTGCATCGACAATCGCAGTCTCGTTAGCCATCAGGAAAGATAACTGAAGGTTCGCTCTCGCGCAAAGCGTTGTAGCGGTGCCAAATGTTGAAGGAGGAGGTTGGTGTGGGGGCGCAGGTCATTCTTACGCAGTGCCGTCATCCCGAGGCGCGCAGACGGCGAGGGACCTCCCGAACTGGAGGATTGCTTGCAATAAATTAGATACTGTGATCCACGACCTTAGGTGAGGTCCCTCGCTTGCGCTCGGGATGACGGGAAGCATCTACCGTTTTGGCGGGGATTTTGTCGCTTTCGCCGGTTCCAGCCGAAAAATGGTTTCGCCTTCTTTCATCAGGTCGAGACGGTCACGCGCGATTGTCTCCAAGTAAGTGGGGTCCGTTTTCAGCCAGCTAATTTCGCGCGTTGCTCGAGCCAGCAACAGTTTTTGTTCATCACGTTGCGCCTGCAGCGCGTCGATTTCAGTCCGTGCCACCTGCATTTTCTTATAAGGCGGAACGAACAAACTGATGATCCCGAGCCAGACCGCCAGAAATAAAAGGACGAAAAGTATCCGGTTTAATCGCTGCCAGATGGTGGCTTCGCGACGCGCACGGAAATCAGCGTAGCCGGGCTGATCCACTAGCGCATCTTACCGCCGTACACGGCGTTGTCACCAAGTTCCTCTGCGATGCGAAGCAGTTGATTGTACTTACCGACCCGGTCCGTGCGTGAGAGCGATCCGGTTTTGATCTGGCCCGCATTCGTCGCGACGGCGATGTCGGCGATGGTTGTGTCTTCGGTCTCCCCGGAGCGATGCGAAATGATCGCGGTGTAATTATTGTCGTGCGCGAGCTTGATCGCATCGAGCGTTTCCGAAAGCGTCCCGATCTGGTTGACCTTAATTAGAATGGAATTGGCGACGTGCTCGTCGATTCCTTTGCGCAAAAACTCCACGTTCGTTACAAATAAATCGTCGCCGACAAGCTGGATTTTTTCGCCCAGCCGCTGGGTCAATTTCTTCCAGCCTGTCCAATCGTTCTCGGCGCAACCATCCTCGATTGAGATAATCGGAAACTTCGCGCACAGCTGGGCATAATACTCGATTAATTCTTCCGCTGTACGTTTTGAGCCGTCGGATTTTTTAAAAACATAAAGATTTTGTGCGCGATCGTAGAACTCGGATGAGGCGGCATCGAGCGCGATAAAAATCTGTTCGCCCAGTTTGTAGCCGGCGCGCTCAACCGCCTTCGCGATGGATTCGAGCGCGTCTTCGGCCGACGAAAGTGCCGGTGCGAATCCCCCCTCATCGCCAACGGCAGTGGAAAGGCCGCGCTCGCGCAAAACCTTTTTTAGTTCGTGAAAAACCTCCGCGCCGTAACGGACCGCTTCGGGAAAATTTGGTGCGCCCTTCGGCATGATCATGAACTCCTGAAAATCGATTGGGGCATCGGAATGCGCGCCGCCGTTCAAAATATTCATCATTGGGACCGGCAAAACGCGCGCGCCGGGTCCACCCAGGTAACGAAAGAGCGGAAGGTTTGCCGCCGCCGCGGCAGCGTGCGCGGTGGCAAGGGAAACGCCGAGCAACGCGTTCGCGCCCAGATTTTTCTTGTTGGGCGACCCATCCAGCTCGATCAGCTTGGCATCGATCTTTTCCTGGGCGCGGGCGTCAAATCCCTTGAGGGCATCAGCTATTTTTCCGTTCACATTCGCGACCGCCTTGAGCGCACCCTTGCCGCCGTAACGTTTCGTCTCGCCGTCACGCAATTCCCAAGCTTCGTGCTCACCTGTGCTTGCACCGCTGGGCACGGCTGCCCGTCCGAGCGCGCCACCTTCCAGTCGCACATCGACTTCAATGGTGGGATTGCCGCGCGAATCTAAAATCTCTCGTCCGATTATCTCAGCAATGCTGGTTTGCATTTTGCGCGGCTATGATGCGCGATGTGCGCGCGCTGTCCAACAGATGTTGCGAAAGAATCTTTCTGGGGGAGCGAGCGGAGGATGCTGACTAGGAACAGGGGGCCCCCGCGGCCTGTGCGCAGAGCGGGTTTCCAAACCCGCTGACTCAAACAACCCGCGCAAGGTCACATCAGCGGAGTGAAACTCCGCTGGGCGCACAGACTGGAAGTCTGGGTTCCCGCAAGAGATTCGCACTGGCAATCTCGATCTAGATTAGTACGCTATGGCCTAATGTTGGTCCGCGGACGAACCGCTTTGTTGTTATTGCCGATTGCTGCCGGCGTGTTGATCGGTGCCGGGCCAGCCAAGCTTGCGCCCGATCAAATGGCAAAAGCAGCCCGGACCGACACCATCACAATTCCAACTCCAGGTGAGCTTTTCGCCGCCTTGCAAAAACCGGGCAAACCGAACTGGACCGCCGCCTACCGTGCCCCCATCCCGACGACCTATAAAAATCGCGCCCAGCTTGCACTCAATCTGGGCGGTTTAATCGCAGATGGTTTCATCGCGGTGGAAGCACAAGATAGTCAGCAGGTGAAAAACATTGGCTCAGATGTGATCAAGTTGGCCAAGGCGCTCGGGGTCAGCCAAAACATTCTTAGTCGCAGCAACAGCATCAATGACTTCGCGGAAACGAATCAGTGGGATTCGCTCCAGGAAGAACTGGAGGCGACGCAGAACGAAGTAAAGAACTCGATGCAATCTCACAGCGACCAGGATCTGGTCATTCTGGTCAGCATTGGTGGATGGATTCGCGGAACCCAAGTGGTGAGCGGGTCGGTTGCAGCTAACTACGATGCGCGCAGCGCGAAACTTCTGCGGCAACCGGCGTTGGTAGGTTTTATTCAAGCCAAGCTCAATGATGTTTCACCGGAGTTGCGAAACGATCCGCTGGTCAAAAACGTAAACGATCAGCTAACAAATTTGGAGAAACTGGTGACGTTTCCGGCCGGCAAATCGCCCAGTCCAGATGACGTACGCAAGGTAAACAGCGTGGTCAGCGATTTGATGCAACAAATTCAACATAAGCCTGACGCGAAATGAAACGTCAGTTCTTCCTGGCCACGATGTTTGTTTTCGCGGGTGTAGTCACTTCCCTGGCCGACACGGACGCGGAAGTGAATGCGCGGAAGAACGCACTGGATGTGGCCGGGGCATTTACCAACGACGGCTTTAAACTGCGGGATGGACATTGGTGCGGTACCTTAAAGGCGCAGGACCACGCCCTGATCGCGGTGAATCTATATGCCGGAAATCAGTATTGGTTTGCGGTCGGCTCAGCTGATCCCGTCAAGAAAATCGCGGTCAATATTTACGATGAAACCGGCAGGCTGCTGACAACGGAGCATTATGAAGGGGGCGACCGAGCTGCGGCCGGATTTTCGCCAAACGATAGTGGTCAATACTTCGTTTCAGTGGATTTGGTGGAGGGTGGATCGAGCAGCTTTTGCCTCATCTATTCTTATAAGTAGGCTAGGCGGGGAATAGGATTAGCTTTGGAAACCTCGCCATGAAGGTATCGAGTTGTGTCCTCGGGGGAATACTTACCTTGCTCGGTTTGTGCGCTACGAGCTGTTCTACCTCTGATCCGACAGCACCGACCGCGTCCAACCGCGGGAAATATTATGCCGTCAGCGTGAAGCAAGCGGAATTTTATCTTTACGGCCCCCAACAGGGTAATGGTCCCGACCGGAAACTTCCGCAGGATACATTAATGATGCTTATTCGCCCGTCATTTGGTTACAGCAAGGTTCAGCTCATGAATGGCCAGCAAGGTTATGTCGCCAGTCAGGACATTCGCGCCGCGCCACCACAGTTGGTTTCGGCGGAGACGACGCCGATGGTCCCGCCAACCAGCCATGAAACCGGCCGGACCCCAAAATTTCGCTTCGATCCGCGATCAATCCCGGCGGAACCATTGCCCAACGATGCTCCCGAACCGACGCCGATTCCCGAAACGGAAGCTTCCCCGTCGCCGTAGCTAGACAAGCGCGCCCTCCCGCGGATTAAGTAGGCGACAAATTGTGATGAAAGCCATTCAGGTATTTTACGAAGGCCGGGTACAAGGGGTCGGTTTTCGCTATTCCGTCAGGCAGATCGCGAAAGGATTCAATGTCACCGGATGGGTGCGCAATCTCCCCGATGGTCGCGTCGAGTTACAGGTAAGTGGTGAGGAGGAGGAAGCGAACGCGTTTTTAGAAGCCATTCGCCAAAGTGACTTGGGCTCTCTCATCAAAAAGGAATCGGAGCACGCGCTCGCCACGCCGCCCGATTCGCGTGGATTTGAAATTCGAACATGACAGAGCCCGCTATTTGCGTCATCGACGTCACCAAAATATTCCCCACGCCATTTCGACGGCGCCGGGTCGTTGCCTTGCAGGATTTGAATCTCGAGATTGCTCCCGGTGAGATCTACGGATTGCTCGGGCCAAACGGTTCGGGTAAAAGCACGACCTTAAAAATTATTCTAGGCTTGATTGGGCCGACGCGCGGGAGCGTGCGCATTTTTGGGCGCGATAACTCCGCGGTCGCGGTGCGTCGCGATATCGGATTTCTGCCGGAGAATGCCTACTTCCATAAATTTCTTACCGGGGCCGAAACCCTGCGATTTCACGCCAAGCTTAGCGGATTGTCCGGGCGGGAAACTAAATCACGCGTTGCTGAATTGCTGGCAACGGTCGGACTTGCGCGGGCCGCTGACGCGCGCCTTGGCACCTACTCAAAGGGAATGCTCCAGCGTATCGGGTTGGCGCAGGCGCTGATTCATCATCCGAAAATTCTCGTGCTGGATGAACCGACCGCCGCGGTCGATCCAGCCGGCTCGCGCGACATTCAAAATCTTATCCTGTCTTTGAAAAAGCGCGGCACCACCATTTTGCTTTCATCGCATTTGCTCACTCAGGTGCAGGAGGTTTGCGATCGCGTCGGCATTTTGCATCGCGGCAAATTGCTGCGTGAGGGCCATCTCGAAGATTTGCTCGCGATCGAAAATCAAACCGAGCTCATTGTGGAAAATGCGACGCCTGATTTGCTCGATGGACTCGAGCGGGAGATTGCGGCGGGCAAAGCCCGGGTTATTGCGCGTCGCAAACCGCAAACTTCTCTCGAGCAATTATTCCTGAAGGTGACCGAAACCGGCGACGAATGAACTCTTCCTTAGGCCGTATTGGCGCAATCGCGCGCACCACTTTTATCGAGCTGGCGCGGCTCCGCGTCTTCTACGTCCTCGTCCTGTTTGCGCTCGTTCTCATAATCAGTTCCTCCTTTCTGGCGCGAATTTCTTTTCAACAGGAGTTGCAAGTGACGAAGGACATTGCGCTGGGTGCCATCAATTTCTTTCTCAGCATGCTCGCCATCGTTGCCACCGCGCAACTATTGCCGCGGGATCTGGAAGACCGCGTCATTTACAGCGTGCTAGCGAAACCGGTCCGGCGTTTCGAATACATGCTAGGTAAATTTTTCGGCGTGCTCGGACTATTGGTGATCTCCCTCGTTGCCATGAGTATTCTTTGCCTCGCTGTGATTCATCTACGGGAAGGAGCTGCCGTACGCGAGACGATGCAGCAACTCGCCCAGTCGCCTTCCGAGGAACTCGACCACGCCTTGGTTGGGGTGCATCAAGCAGGAGCCAATCGCGATCTTGTTCTAGCCTTGCTCCTTATTCTGACCAAGGCTGCGGTCCTGGTTTCGCTCACGCTCTGCATTTCCAGTTTCGCCACCTCAAACATCTTTACCATTAGCGCGATGGCGATGGTTTATCTGGTTGGGCATTTGGAATCGATCGCCCGCGATTACTGGCTGCATCAACGCGCCGCCGGCTGGCTGGTTCGCGCCTTTCTCGCCGCCGTCGTATTCTTTTTTCCAGACTTGCAAGCATTCAACCTTAGCGACCAGATCGTTGCCGGCAGTTCGCTCTCCAATTTGATGTTGCTGAAACTTCTCGGACTCGGCGTCATTTACACTGTCGGATACCTCGTGATTGCAATTGCGATTTTTTCGCAGCGCGAATTATGAAGCCCGTGCTCGTTCTCATTCTCATTCTCATTCTGGTCGCGTTTGTGCCCCTGAAATTAAAAATGGAGGCGGCTTGCGATCGGATCGTGCCCGGAGCGCTCTCCATTGATTTGCGCGAACAAATCGGTCAGTCCGCCTTCATCGCCGTGCTCGGTGGATTTCGTTCCGTCATGGCCGATCTCCTTTTCATCGACGCCTACTCCGCCTGGGAACGGACCGACTGGACCTATCTTCTTTTGCGTCTGCGGCAGGCCACTGAACTGCAACCGCGCGCCATTCTTTTCTGGGAGATGGCAGGATGGCATATGGCTTGGAATGCGGGCACCGCGGCGATGGAAGACGATTCCAAATCACCGGCTGCGCGTCGCCGGTTGCAGCACGATTATCTCGAGCTGGGCGAGGATTTTCTCGTTCGTGGGATTGCCCACAATCCGGAGAAACCGCAACTCTACGAAGCGCTGGCACGGTTGTATCGCGACAAGTTTCACGATCACGTCCGGGCGGCGGAGAATTTCGAAAAAGCGTCACGTCTACCCGAACACCATTCCTACGACGAACGTTTTTCCGCCTACGAGCTCTCTTACTGCGAAGGCCGCGAACGCGAGGCTTACGATCGATTGCGCACTCTCTACCAGCGCGGGGAAAAGGAGCGCCTCCCGCGTTTGCTAAACCAATTGCGGGTCATGGAAGAGCGCCTGAAAATTCCTGCGAACGAAAGAATTATTCCCTGATGCGGTTTGCCATTTTTAGCGACATTCACTCAAATTTGGAGGCCCTCGAAGCAGTCCTGTCGGACGCGCGCGAACGGCACTGCACTCACTTCGTTTGTCTGGGTGATGTCGTCGGCTATAACGCCAACCCGCGCGAGTGCGTCGAGATTGTGCGGGATTTGGATTGCCCGACGGTGAAAGGGAATCACGACGAACAGGCGTCGCAACCGGAAGCTTCCGGTGATTTCAATGAAATGGCTGAGCGCGCGATGACATGGACGCGGGCGCAACTGAGTGAGGAGGACCGCGAGTGGTTGCGCGATTTGCGCCTGCAGCGGCAGGTGCGCGATTTCACCATCGTTCACGCCACCCTCGATACTCCAGCGCAGTGGGGCTACGTCTTTCGCGATCTCGATGCCGCCGCCAGCTTCACTTATCAACACACCGCCCTTTGTTTCTTTGGTCACACCCATATCCAGTGCGCTTTTATTCGGGACGAGCGCGCCCGCCGCACTCAGCAGGAACAAATTCACGTCGAATTTGGCAAAAAATATTTTGTTAACGCCGGCAGTGTCGGCCAACCGCGTGATGGTGATTGGCGCGCCGCCTATTGCATCTACCACGCCGATGAAAATTTGATCGAGCAGCGTCGTGTTCGCTACGCGATCGACAAGGCCCGCAAAAAAATTATTGCCGCTGGGCTGCCGCGTCTGCTGGCCGACCGTCTTGCGCTCGGTCGCTGAGCCGTGCCGTCGAAAATTCTGATCATCAAACCGAGTTCGCTGGGGGATGTGGTTCACACTTTGCCAGCGGTCGCGGCGATTCGTGATGCTAATTCCGACGCCGAAATCACCTGGGTCATCAACCCGGAATGGGCGCCGTTGTTGCGCGGAAATCGCGACATCGATCACGTTCACCTCTTTCCACGCGGTGAATTTCGAGGGTTCGGCGCACCCGCTCGTTTGTTTCCTTGGATTCGGGAAACGCGCCAGTTGCGACCGGATGTGGCGCTGGATTTCCAGGGGCTGTTCCGCAGTGCATTAATCGCCCGGATTAGCGGCGCAAAAGCAATTTTGGGAATGAGCGATGCCCGCGAAGGTTCGCGCCTTTTTTATACGCAGGTGGCGCGAGTCGATCGGCGGGAGCACGCCGTCGATCGCTATTTCAAGTTAGCCGAGTCGTTCGGCGCGGCTCTGCGCGATTTGCGTTTTGCGATTCCAACTGGGGATCAACCACGGCGTTTCGATGCTTTCCCCGCATTCGTTGTTCTCCATCCCTACGCCCGCGGACGCAATAAATCGATCGGAGCCAATGTGATTCTGGAATTTTGCCGCGCGCTCGCGCCCGCTCGCGTCGTGGTCGTCGGCAAATCCGGCCGAAGATTTCCGGCACCGGAGAATTGCGTGGATTTGACGAACCAGACTACGCTTCTGCAACTGGTCTGGCTTTTACGCGCGGCTGCATTCGTCATCAGCGTCGATAGCGGCCCGATGCATGTGGCCGCGGCGGTGACCACGAATCTGGTTTCGATTCATACCTGGACCGATCCACGCCGTGTCGGCCCTTATAATGACGCCGCGACAATTTGGAAAAACGGAAAGCTTTTTCGCGTCGCCGACCTCAAGTCCGCGACCGATCTCCGCAAGGGACGAAAGTTCCTGCGCGAAGACGTCGGGCCGATCGCAGATCTTGCCCTGAGCGCGCTAGCGAAACAGCCGCTGGCGTGAACTCCAGCCCTCGACTTATGCTCGGGATGACGAAATGCGTTGTTCCAAAATAAACTCCGCAATCGGCAAGTCCCCGGCGTAGGTGATCTTCAAATTGTGATCCTGCGCTGGCACGATCACTATGCTTCCGCCCGCATGTTCAATCGCGGAAACTTCATCGGTGGCGATCAGCGAATTCCTACTGACACGTTCGTACGCCTCAAGCAGCGACGCTCGCCGAAAAATCTGCGGCGTCTGCATCGCGAAAACATTTTGCCGATCGATCGAGCCGCTGACGACCTGATTTGCGTCGGCAAACTTGAGCGTGTCCGTGATCGGCGCCGCCAAAACTGCCGCGCCATGTTTCCGCGCCGCCGAGAAGACGCGCTCGATTTCGCGGGGCGTAATCAACGGGCGCGCGGCATCGTGCACCGCCACAAACTCCGAATTTTCGGCTAACTCTTTCAGGCCAGCCTGCACCGAATCCTGTCTTCGCTCACCTCCGCGAACCACTGCGCGGACTTTTCTTCCCCCGGCCCGGTTGATCGCATCTTGGACGAGCTTGGGGTCCCGACAGACGATGATGATTTCGCTTACTGATTCCGCCTCTTCGAATGCCGCCAGCGCATGTTCGAGAACGGACCGGTCGCCGAGCTTTGAAAATAACTTATCAAAACCGACGCGCTTGCTGCTGCCGGCTGCGACGATGATGGCGGTGAGCATCTTTGAATCGTTAATTGCCAGTCCGTGAATCGTGAACTGTGAATCGCTACATGGTCAAATCGTTATACCGATTCACGTTTTAACGATTTAACGAATCACGAGCCCAACTGTCGTGACACCTCCGCGCTCAGCGTTTTCCCATCGGCGCGCCCCGCAATTTTCGGCTGCAACGCTTTCATCACTGCGCCCATTTGCGCGCGCGAACTCGCACCGACTTCACGAATGGTGTCGGCAACGATCTTTTGCAACTCTGCCACGCTCATCGCCTGGGGGAGGTACTGATTCAGCACCGCAATCTCCGCTTTCTCTTTTTCCGCCAGCTCGGCGCGCCCGCCCTTTTCAAAACTTTCGATCGAATCCTGTCGCTGTTTTACTTGTTTGCGAACTACCGCAATCGCATCGGCATCGTTAAGTTCACCATCGGCGCCGACTTTCTCGATGGTCGCGTTTTTGAGCGCGGCTTTGAGCAAGCGAAGGACGCTCAGGCGCGCAGCATCCTTTGCCCGCATCGCATCCTTCAAATCTTCGTCGACTCGCTTCTGCAACGACATATCGCGAGGCTATCGATGCGAGACGCGCGCGCAACTGCCTTCTCGACTGGGTAGCGTAGGAAACCGTCGACGAAATTCTACAGACTGTGTCGCGGCAGTATTTTCGGGTAGCGCACGCGTCTCGCGTGTTAACGCCAGTCCGGCTCGGACTTTCGGCGTCTCGCCGAAACAACCTTTTCCTGCAAAAGGCCGCGCTGGCGAGACGCCAGCGCCAACACGCGAGACGCGTGCGCTACCCGATCAAGATTGAAGGCCGCGCAGTTGTTCCGCGCAATTCCGTGCCGATTCGACGTCGCTCACGGAAATCGCTTCTGCGTCCTTGTTCGTGCGTTTCAACAAACCCGCCAGCACGCCACCCGGTCCCAGTTCGATAAAGAAATCGCACCCCCGCGCGATCATGCCTTCCATGCAATCGACCCAGCGCACCGTCCCAGTGACCTGATCCTGCAGAGTTCGACGAATTTCCGGCAACGTGCTCACTGCTTCGCCGGTAACATTGCTAAAGACAGCGAATGAGGGTGGGTGCATCTCAATTTCAAGTAACGCTTCGCTGAGCTTTTCATAAGCGCTTTCCATCAAACGCGAATGGTACGCGCCCGCCACGTTCAACATTGTCGCCCGGCGGATGCCATGTTCTTTGGCCAGTGCCACTGCCATCTCGATCTTGGCCCGCTCACCCGAGAGCACAATTTGTCCAGGCGAATTAATGTTCGCTACATCGACATCCGCATCGGCGGCCAAAGCGCGCGCTGAATTTTCATCGGCGCCGATCATGGCCGCCATCGCGCCGTCGGTCGCCGCGCAAGCTTCATCCATCAATTCGCCGCGTCGCTGCACCAGTCTCAATCCATTTTCAAAATCAAATGTCCCGGCAGCAGCGTGCGCGGTCATTTCCCCGAGAGACAAACCGGCTGCCGCGTCAATCGGGAAATTTCCTGCAATTTCGCGCAACACCGCGAGGCAGGCGACTCCGTGAACAAAAAGCGCCGGCTGACAATTCGAGGTCTTGGTTAGTTCCTCGATTGGCCCCTTCCAGGTAACGTCGGTTAGCTTGCGGGCAAGAATCGCGTCGGCCGAGGTGAACATCTCCGCCGCGACAGGAAACTCGTCCGCCAGATCTTTTCCCATCCCGACGGTTTGCGCGCCTTGTCCTGCGAAAAGCAGTCCGATCTTTTTTGCCATTGGCGTGTAGTTAACGCGCCTCGTTACAGGTTGCGAGTGGATTTCCTCTGCTGGGGAGCACAGGCTGCCAGCCTGTGGCAGTCGGCCGCTGTGCCGACTGGACTCAGGTCAGCAGGCATGGGATGTGGCGGTCTCGAGACCAGGTGGTTCGGACCGCGGTCGATATCAGAATTCGGCAGTCCCCGGCGTGCGGGCAAAGGGAATAACGTCGCGAATGTTTGCCACGCCTGTCACAAACATGAGCATCCGTTCGAAGCCAAGGCCGAAGCCGGAATGTGGCACCGTGCCATAGCGGCGGAGGTCAAGGTACCATTTGTAATCGGCCGGATCCATTTTGTGTCGGCGCATGTTCTCTTCCAAGACCTCGAGGCGTTCTTCACGCTGACTCCCCCCGACGATTTCGCCGATTCCAGGAACAAGCAGATCCATCGCGGTCACAGTTCGATTGTCATCGTTCAACCGCATGTAGAAGGGCTTGATCTCCTTTGGATAGTTAAAGACCGTAACCGGACATTTGAAATGCTTCTCGGTCAGCCAGCGTTCGTGCTCCGACTGCAGATTTAACCCGTATTCGACCGGAAACTCGAACTTTTCTCCGCTCTTCTTTAACAGTTCAATTGCCTCGGTGTAGGTACTTCTCTGGAAAGGGCGTTCCAACACGAAATCCAGTCGATTGAGCAGTTCCTTGTCGACAAATTTCGCGAAAAGTCCCAGCTCTTCCGGACATTTCTCGCGAATATCCTGTATAAGGTACTTAACAATTTCCTCCGCCAGATCCATGTTTCCGCTCAAATCGGTAAAAGCCATCTCCGGTTCGATCATCCAAAACTCGTTAGCGTGGCGTGAAGTATTCGAGTTTTCGGCACGGAAGGTGGGACCAAAGGTATAAACTTTCGATAAGGCAGAAGCGAACGCTTCGGCTTCGAGCTGTCCGCTGACTGTCAGGTAAGTCGAACGACCGAAGAAATCCCTTGCGTAATCAATATCACCGCTGGCCTGTCGCGGTGGGTTTTTGCAATCGATGGCGGTGACGCGAAACAATTCGCCCGCGCCTTCGCAGTCGCTCCCAGTGATGATCGGCGTATGAATGTAGTAAAACCCACGTTCCTGGAAAAACTGGTGAATGGCGAAGGCAAGGCGGCTACGAACACGGAAGATGCAACCAAACAGATTTGAGCGCGGACGCAGATGCGCGATTTCGCGCAGGAACTCCGGAGTGTGTCCTTTTTTCTGCAAGGGATAGCTGTCATCCGATGCTCCAACAATGCTCACTTCATCCGCGACTACTTCCCAGTTTTGTCCCTTGCCTTGTGACGCGACCAGCGCCCCGCGCACGATAATGGAAGCGCCAGTGATCAACCGCTGTAGTGCGGCATAATTCGGCAGAGTGTTCCTGGCGATGACCTGCAGATTCCGCAAGCTGGAGCCGTCATTGAGTTCGATGAAAGAAAAATCCTTGGAATCACGACGCGTTCGCACCCACCCCTGCACCAATATCGGCGCAACCGGCGCAGTCTGATTCAACGCATCTTTTATCCGTGTCGGCGAAAGCATGGCGGCAAATTGGACGAGGCGACGGACACACTCAAGCGCTGGCCGGTATCTATCGCTGTCGTTGCCCCAAAGTTGGAGGGGCCGCGCTACTGCCCCAGCCGTAGCCGTGTGACGGCGGGTCAGTCGCGCTCCCATTAACACCCGCCTTCAGGCCGGTGATTCTCCGCTGGCGATGGGAACGAGCCGTTTTTAACGGCTTACCCTCGAGGCCGAGATCCATTGCGGGATTATGGCTTGCGTCGTCAGCATGAGCAAGCCGTTGAAACGGCTTAATTGCGATGAGTGCGGGATGTACACCGGACTAAAGGCCGGTGTTAATGAGAAGAAGGCTAACGCTCGCGGCGTTAAAGTATGTGGTTAGGAAATTGGTATCAACCTTCTTGCGAATCGCCAACACGCCATCCACAATCGGCGTTGTGAGGTCGGTTTCGATAAATCGGTTCATCGCTGCCTGCGTGCTCGTCTCTTTCTGCTTCATCGCCGGTTGTGGAGGCAATACCCGAAACATTGTTGGCGCCTGGCGCACCTCCGCGGACCCGAATGCGATGATTTGGGAATTCTCCAACGACGGGTCGGTCCTGATGGGTCCGAATCGCGGCCGCTACACCTTCGGAGACAACAACCGAATTAAGATTGAGACCTCAATCGCTACATCTGTTTATCAGATTGAACTCGTCGGCGACAAAATGACCTTAAAAGAACCTAACGGTTCAAAGCTCGTCTTAACGAGAGTTAAGTAGGATCACGGCTTCTGCGCGGAATTTAATTCGGCCATTAAGTGAATAACTGGACCGACCCAAATCCGTGAATATGGGCAACCCCGATCCCAACGAAGTGCCGCTGGCGCGCCGGCTGGGTTTATTCGACGCCACCATGATTGTAATGGGCGGAATTATTGGGGCGGGAATTTTTGTAAATCCAGCAGTCGTCGCGCGCAACGTTCATACGCCTCTCCTTGTACTCGGCGCCTGGCTGATCGGCGGAATGATCGCGCTGATTGGCGCATTTGTTTACGCCGAGCTCGCCGCGCTGCGACCTCGCGTGGGCGGACAATACGCTTATTTGCGAGATGCTTACCACCCGATCGTCGCTTTCCTCTACGGTTGGACTCTCCTTCTCGTCGTCCAGACCGGCGGAATGGCAGGCGCAGCCATCATCTTCGGTCGCTACTTCTGCGAACTATCCGGCCTTTCCATTTCCGAACAAATTGTCGCTACCGTGGCGCTCGCGATTCTGACGGCGGTTAACTGTCTCGGCGTCCGCGCTGGAAGCAATGTGCAAAGCGCGTTGATGTTAATTAAGCTGCTGACAATCGCGCTCTTGATTGGCGTCGGATGTTTCGGACCGGTCAAAACCAGCACCGCAGGAGTGGAGTTGCCGGCCGACTCTGGTGGTTTCGCGGGACTGGCCAGAGCCATGGCGCCCGTTCTTTTTGCCTATGGCGGCTGGCAGACGGCAAGTTTTGTCAGTGGCGAAATGCGCAACCCGCGACGTGACTTGCCCCGCGGATTACTAATCGGAGTGATCGGTGTAATTCTCTGCTATGTTCTCGTTAGCTATTCGTGCGTGCGCGTATTGGGGGTAGCGAACCTCGCGCGCACAAATGTCCCCGCTTCTGAAGTGATGCGTCATGCTTTCGGTGAACGTGGCGCTCAGGTGATAGCAGCCGGGATCGCGATTTCGACTCTTGGATTTCTTAGCCAAAGCATTCTGACGGCCCCGCGGGTCTACTATGCGATGGCGCGCGACGGTGTCTTCTTTAAAGCAGTCGGTTATCTCGATCCGAGGACGCGTGTGCCAACGGTAGCAATCGTCCTTCAGGGCGTTTGCGCGGCAGCGATCGCGTTTACGGGCAAGTATGATCAGATTCTCAATTACGTCGTCGCGATCGACGTGCTTTTCTTCGGACTGACTGGCGCTTCGTTGCTAATCTTTCGGGCGCGTCTTCCGAAGGAATCGGAGGACCACTTTCGGGTTCCGTGGCATCCGGTTACAACAAGCGTTTTCGTGGTGGCATGTTGGGCCATTTCAATCAGCACCGTTGTCCAGTTCCCGCGCAATGCTGGGATCGGCGTTGGTATTCTCACCCTGGGTGCGCTGATCTACCCGCTGTGGCGTTCCAGCGCGCAAGGGCCGTCTGCGCCGCAAAGTCCTTCGAGTGCGCCTGACGCAAGGTGATTATGACCGCATTCTCAACGTGATCTTGGGATTCTGGAAACGACGCCGGCGAGAGCGCCTGCGCGCGCAACCTTTCCCGCCAGCATGGCGTGCGATCATCACTTGTAATCTTCCAATTTTTCAGCGACTGCCGCCTGAAGATCAGATTGAACTATTAGGTCATGTTCAAGTTTTCTTGCGGGAAAAACATTTCGAAGGTTGCGGCGGCCTTAAACTAAACGATGAAATCCGCGTCACTATTGCCGCGCAGGCCTGCCTTCTTTTGCTGCATCGTGAGACAGATTACTACCCCAAGTTAACCTCGATTCTTGTCTATCCCGCGGGTTACACGGCCCATGAAACGCGGCCGTTTGCGGGTAATGTTTGGGAGGAAGGCGGCGAAAATCGACTCGGCCAAACCGGGCGCCGGCTGGGATCGCTCGTGCTCGCCTGGGATGATGTGAAACGGGGTGCGGCCGATCCATCGGACGGAACGAATCTTGTTTTGCACGAGTTCGCTCACCAACTCGACTTCGAAGATAATGCCAGCGATGGTGCGCCAGCGTTGGCCACGCGGGCTGAATATCTGGCGTGGGCACGGGTGATGAGCCGGGAGTTCAGAGCTTTGTGTGAGGCGGATCGAGCTGGAACGCCCGCCGTGCTGGATCGCTACGGTGCGACGAACCCGGCCGAGTTCTTCGCGGTCGCAACCGAGGCGTTTTTCGAACGTCCGCGCGCCCTTCGCGCCAGGCATCCAGAACTGTACGCTGAATTTGCCCATTTCTTCCGGCAGGATCCCATTCGCTATTCTGAAGAATGTAATACAGCTCGACACCAATGAGTCCAAATGCCCTTAACTCAACCATGAAACTTCACCTTCCGTTGGCGAAGGTTATACTAAGGTGATGCCAAGTCTTAATGCCAACAGTGGAACAATCCTCATTCTTCAGATCCTGACTTCAGCCTTTCTTGCGATTCTCTTTTTGCAATCGGGAATTGATAAAGTGGCGGACCGTCGCGGTAACCTTGAATTTCTTCGAGGTCATTTCGCCAAGAGTCCGTTGGCTGGAATGGTTCCCTCGCTCGTAACCGTAATCACCATTCTGGAGATTGCCGCCGGCGCCCTGAGTGCAATCGGATGTGTGCTGATAATTCTTACTCGTGAGCCCGCGATTGCCTTCTATGGCGCAGTCATCTCTGCCTTTTCCATCCTCGGCCTCTTTTTCGGTCAGCGAATGGCGAAAGATTACGCCGGTGCGGCGATCCTTGTTCCCTATTTCCTGCTTACCCTTGTCGCCATCTATCTACTTACCCGCTAAGAAATAAACGCAGATCGCTGTAGGGCAACCGCGCCGGTTGCCGATCCAAAATAAATGGCAGGCGACGCGCCTGCCCTACAATTGAAGTCCGTTTGGAATCAAATCTGTGCCATCCCGTCATCCGCGGTTAAATTAGAAAATGCCGCGATCAAGAACAAGCGCTGGTCTTTTAATGTTCCGAAGACGGAACGGCACACTGGAGGTTCTATTAGCTCATCCAGGCGGGCCGTTTTTTCGAAAGAAGGACGATGGTTTTTGGACGATACCCAAAGGCGAAACTGAACCGGGCGAAGATTTGCTAAGCCGGGCACGAACGGAGTTCGAAGAAGAGGTAGGAATTCCTGCGAACGGCGATTGGATCGATCTTGGATGGGTAAAGCAAAAGGGCGGCAAGACTGTTTACGCCTGGGCCTTCGAGGGAAATTTGCCGGATGGCTTTCAGGTTTGCTCGAACAATTTCGAAATGGAGTGGCCGCCACGCTCGAGAAAGATGCAAACTTTTCCAGAAGTCGATCAAGCCTGTTTCTTCCCGATGGAAGAAGCGAGGCGCAAATTGAAGGAAGCGCAAACGCCCTTCCTTGACCGGCTGGTTGAGGCCTTGGGTAGCGCACCCATCCCGCGCGCGTAGCGTCGAGTCCCTTCGGCGATCCTTTAAAAGCTCCGCAGAATGCGGAGGTGACGCACGCATAATGCGCGCGCTACCCATCCAGTCGTTGTATTGTTAGCCATCTAGCGATGCCAAGACCATTCTTTCTTTTCGCTCCGGGCGCGGGCGCACCATCAACGCATCCCTGGATGCAAAAGTGGAAAGGTTATTTGGAATCCATCTGTGAGGTGGCGCTGTTTGATTACGATTATATGCGCGAGGGAGGGAAACGGCCCGATCCGCCGCCACAACTCATCGCCGCGCATCGATCCGCTTTAGCCGAGATACGCAAGAAATCATCCGGACCAATTTTTCTGATTGGGAAAAGCATGGGCGGGCGCATCGGCTGCCATGTTGCGCTCGAAGAAGAAGTCGCGGGCCTCATTTGCCTTGGTTATCCGCTCTGCGGCGGCGGTGATCGGAGAAAATTGCGTGATAAGGTGCTACGCGAGTTACAAACACCAATTCTCTTTATCCAGGGAACGCGTGACCCGCTATGTCCGCTAGATTTGCTCGAAGAGGTCCGGTCGCAAATGAAGGCGCCCAATTCCCTTCACCCAGTCGAGGATGGAGACCATTCTTTGCGGCTAACGAAACGTGGACTTCAAGCCGCAGGCGAAACGCAGGACGATGTCGACCAAAGAATCCTGGCCGCGATCAATGAATTCGTGGGGTTAACGGCTTTTCTTTAGCCGAAAGGAAGCCCGAAATGACGATTTCTACTGGGGGCCAAGTCCCGTTTGATTTCTTTTGAACTTGGCGCGCGTGAAGCGCAAGGCAGTACGATTCCGCCAGTTGTTGCGAGTGATGGCCTCCGGCGTTGTCGAGCATATCGCTCTTTAGTTGTTGGTCTCGCTACTACCTTTCTGGAGCGCAATTGTCTACAACGGCGATCCATCGATCCCCAAAACCGGTCCCATTTACTAGGGCGAACCTGGCACCAGCTTCCGTATTTGCGCTTCTTGTTTTGCGCTTTACGAACCGCAGGCGAAACGATAACAGTGAAATTGGTTACTTGAACGAGGAATAAAGGCCATGCCATTGCTCACGGGCTTGTTTTACAAATCGCTTTTGATTCGTCAAATCCGCGAGCGCGCAAAGCGGCATGGTTTTTACGGGATGAGGTAGGAAAATGTAGGCTTTTGGCGATGAACACGTCCAGTGCGCTCGATCCGCAGTCGCCGCAGGCGCGCGCGATTTACGATTTGGCGATCCCTTCGACGATCATTTTCGCTCTGATTTTCGTCATCGTAACCGGCGCAATCATCTACGCGATTCTGCGCTTTCGCGGGCGCGCGGGTGAGCCCGACCCGAAGCAAATCCCGGGTAACAGGAAGGTGGAAATCGCGTGGACGATCATTCCGTTCCTGATCGTCATTTTGCTTTTACTCATGACACTTAGCGCGATGAATCGTGCCGATCCGCCGCCGGCGCCTTCGCCCGATTTGGTAGTCACTGGACATCAATTCTGGTGGCAGGTGGATTATCCGGGCTCCGGAGTTATCACAGCCAATGAAATCCACATTCCGACCGGCAAACCGTTGTCCGTGCGCCTTGAGTCAAAGGATGTGTTGCACGAGTTCTGGGTGCCGAAGTTGACCCGCAAAATGACCAACGTGCCAGGCCAACCTAACCACATCTGGTTGCAAGCCGACAAACCGGGCACCTACATCGGCCAGTGCTCGGAATTCTGCGGGACACAACACGCCTGGATGCGAATTGTCGTTGTCGCGGACGAACCTTCGAAGTTCGAAGAATGGCAACGCGCTCAATTACAACCAGGCCAAGCGGCAGCAAGTGATACCACCGCAAAAGGATTGGCGCTGTTTCAAACATCCACCTGCATCAACTGTCATGCTATCCGTGGAGTAGCTGGAGCGGATTTACGAGTCGCGCCGGATCTGACACACGTTGGCAGCCGCAAACAACTTGGCGCCGGTATTCTGGAGAATACGCCGGCGAACATGCACCGATGGATCAAGAATCCGCAGGCGATCAAACCAGGCGCGCTCATGCCAGACTTTAACTTCACCGACGAGCAGCTAAACCAACTCAGCGAATATCTCTCCACGCTACGATGAACGGCACCACCACTATCGCGGAATTCCGGGACGCAGTCCTCGATCCGGCCAAGCGCGCACACTATCGCCTCGCGTGGCTCTCTACCGTTGATCACAAGCGCATCGCGGTTCTTTATATGCTAACTGCCCTGGTGTTTTTCGTGATCGCCGGAGTCGAAGCGCTGTTCATGCG
>Ga0137403_10001690_pt1 | contig 27563 bp, 32 predicted proteins | sample CZOMad2_1_16fung_FD_122057 | JGI IMG/M metagenome (GOLD analysis project Ga0137403, IMG submission 122057) | Vadose zone soil fungal communities from Angelo Coast Range Reserve, California, USA - CZOMad2_1_16fungal (Hybrid Assembly) | ecosystem: Environmental > Terrestrial > Soil > Vadose zone... | reverse complement strand
AGGCATGACGCGATCGATGGGCTGCCCTCGATGGCGACCCCATGAACACTGATCTGCTCCAACGCGGCAATGCGTCTTTTCGGATGCGAGGCGATGACCACACCTGATGATCGGGGTTTCTCGAACAGTTGGTCCTCACGGGATGATGTCATGGAGCCATCGGGAGCTCTTGAAAAGACAACGCAACGTTCACGTCTAAACTGGGTGGATTGGCTTCGCTTCGGTCCCTGGCTGGCCCAGGTCGTCATCATCCGGCGCTGCAACCTCAGCTGCCGCTACTGTTCGGAGTACGATAACACCTCCGAGCCGATTCCCTTTGCGCTCCTCAAGCTGCGATTTGAGAAGCTGCGTGCCCTCCGAACCTGGGCGCTCTGTCTCACGGGGGGTGAACCGACCCTGCACCCCCAGCTTCCAGAGCTTGTCCAGGAAATGCAGACGCTTGGCTTTCGGCGCCGCCAGCTTATCACCAATGGATACCGCTTGAATCGCACGCTTATCGAGCAACTCAATGCCAGCGGTCTCACGGATATGCAGATCAGTGTGGATGGCGTCACGCCAAATGCGATGACGGTCAAGACGTTAAAGCCCCTTCGCCGTGGGCTTGCACTGCTGGCTGAGCATGCCCGTTTCCAGGTCGTGATGAGTGGAGTGATTGGCAGTGCTCCGCCGGAGGAGGTCCTGGCAGTTGTCGAGTTCGCTCAGCAGCATGGGTTCACACCGAGGATTCTCCTCATTCATGACGACAAGGGGCAGGTAAAACTGACCCCGGCAGAGCTGGTGGCGTACCGGGAAGCCAAACGGCGCATCGGTCGAGCCGCCGCCGAGGCGTCCGACTATCGAGAACGCCTCATGGGGACAGGGCAAGCCCCGTTCAAGTGCCGATCTGGATCTCGGTATCTGTATGTGGACGAGTTTGGGCGGGTCCATTGGTGTGCGCAAACGCGTGGAGTGTTCTCCAAAGACCTCCGCGCGTATACGCTTGCCGACCTGCGAGAACAGTTCTATACCACCAAGAGCTGTAATGTGCACTGCACCATCGGATGCGCTCGGACAGCTTCCGCGCTCGATCAATGGCGTGCCCAACCGTTGCCATTTCGCCAGGGCTCATGCCCCAACAGGGAGATCGACATCAATCGCGCATAAGCTTCCGGCTCGCCGTGGCTCCCTACGGTCGGGGGCATGGATTTCGGGATCGGGTATGACAGGGCAGTGATCTGCGCTGAGCTGGCCTTGCCGTTTTGATGCGGCCCAGAGGTGGAAGGAGAAGACTTGCATTGGGCAGATGGCCGGTGCTGAAGCATATCGCGAGGGGCGGGCTTGTGGTGCTCGGTGTCGGTGGGCTCGCCTGGATGTTCTGGGCAGTCGGGTGGCCGGCCATCGACGCGAACCTTGCGGCGATTGGGGGATGGTTCGGTGCCTTGGTCGGGCTCTATCTGTTGGCGCAACTGGCCTTCGTCCTCGGCTGGTGGGTGGTCATTGATCCTGGGTCCCGACCGTCGAGCTTCCTAGGTCTGTTCGGAGTGTACCTTGCCGGCGATGCCGTCAACTACCTCGTTCCCTCGGCTAATCTGGCAGGAGAGCCGGTGAAAGCCCATCTCCTCCGCCACACCGTGGGGTTCGGCAGGGCGCTCACCTCGATCGCGATTCACAAGCACGCGGAGTTGCTCGCGCAATGGCTGTTTCTGTGCGGAGGCATGGTGGTGTGCTTGGTACAATACGATCTGCCGCTTGCGGCCGAGCTGGCCGCCGCCGTCGTCATCGGCGGCCTCGGCGGGGTACTCTTCTTCATGACATGGGCCCTTCGGAAGGGAACGTTCGCATCGCTCCTGCGTCGCCTGCTCGGATGGAGACCATTGGTCGCTCGGCTCAAAGTGTTTCAACCATCGGCAGAGGCCCTGGATGCCCGCATCCAGGCGTTCTATAAGACGCAAGGCAGCTGGTTCTTCGCCGCGACAGGCTGGTGCCTCGTCGGGTGGTGTGGAGGGCTTCTCGAAACCTACCTGATCCTTCATCTCCTGTCCCCTCACGAGGGCTGGACTACAGCGGTGGCGGTTGAGACGCTGGCGATGGTGCTCAATAACCTGTTCCTGTTCATCCCGGCTCGGCTGGGCAGCGCCGAGGGGGTGCGGGTAGGGGTCTTCGCGCTGCTAGGCCTACCGACGGCGCAAGGGGTCGCCTACGGGATTGCGCGCCGGGGGCGGGAGCTGATCTGGACCCTCCCAGGGCTGGTGGTCTTGCTGAGGAAGCACGCTGGCCGGCTTGTACGGCCGGATCTGCCGCCCCTGGCCAGCAAGGGATTGCACCCATGAGTGTGGTCGAACCATTCCGGCCTCCGATACCGCACTGGGATAAGACCACGCAGGCCGCCGTGCTGTTCGATTTCGGCGGCACCCTCGATGCGAATGGGGTGGCCTGGAAAGAGCGGTTTTTCCGGCTGTACCGGGATGAAGGGATCAAGATTACCTCCAAGTGCTTCGATCGGGTATTCTACGCCGCGGATGATGCGCTGGTGGGTGCAGTCCCCGCCACCCTTTCACTGCGGGGCACCGTGGTAAGACTCGTGCAGAGCGTGACGCAGGCCCTGGGCTGGCGCGATCTCGCGTTGGCGGAAAGGATCGCCCAACGGTTCTTAAAGGAGTCCTCGGATCGGCTCTCTACCAATGCGGTGCTGCTGAGCCGGCTCAGCCGCCGGTATCGTCTGGGGGTGGTCTCCAACTTCTACGGCAATCTCGCTGTGATCTGTCACGAAGTAGGGCTGACCCCGTTCCTGACGGTGGTCGTGGACTCGGCATGCGTCGGCTGCCTTAAACCGGATCCGCGGATCTTTTTTCGAGCCTTGGCTGAGCTAAGGGCCGTTCCGGCCCAGGCGCTCTTCGTCGGGGACTCATTACGGCGGGACATGGCTGGCGCCCGGGCGGTTGGCATGCCACACGTGTGGCTGACGACTGAGCCGTCCCTAGAAGAAGGGCCATGCTGCCCGGACGACCGTGTGGTGCACACGTTGGATGAGTTGCGGGAGTGGTTACTGTGAATGGCGAGCCGATTGTGAGTGGCGGGATCATCGCGGCCGGGGCAGGCAGCCGCCTTCGGCAGGCAGGCTGGCCGATGCCGAAGCCCTTAGTCCCGGTAGCCGGCGTGCCGTTGATCGAGCACGTCATCTGCAACTTCATCCTGGCCGGCATCACCTCGCTGGTGATCATCGTCAACGAGCAGGAGCGCGATTGCGCGAACTGGGTGCGGTCACGCTTTCCCAATATCGACTTGCGGTTCATCGTGAAGACCACGCGCTCCTCCCTCGAAAGCTTCTGTGAAGTGGAGGCACGCCTGGGCTCGGGCCGTGCCCTCATATCAACGGTGGATGCCTGGTGCCCACAAGAGGAGTTTGTAACTTTTATCAGCGCGGCCCGACAGTGCCCCCCGGAGGCAACGGTCCTGGCGGTGACACCGTTGATAGCCGATGAGCGACCGCTGTGGGTCGCGCTGGATGCCTCCGGGCGCATCACCAGCCTGGGAGAGGAGGCGGGGGACGTGGTAACGGCTGGGATGTATGTCGTCCCGGAGCGGCTGCGCCGGCTCTCCCCCCCGCGCGAGCTGGGGAGGCTACGAGAGTTCCTGGCCTGGTTGGTGAAGCAGGGAGAACCTGTGTACGGGGTTATCATGCCAAACGTGGTGGACGTCGACCGGGCGGAGGATGTGGCGCTCGCCGAGAGGCTGGCGCGTCGTTTAGCCCGCGAAGCCGAGGAACCACCGGAAGGTGTCAGGTGAGCGACTTATCCTGTTGGGGCATTTTCCGTGAACGCGCGCACTCGCCGGGGCGGGAATTCGACGATGCCGCAATCCTCCGCCTGACCGCCAAGCACCTTGCCGCGGAAGGGTTTCGTGTCAGCCTCCGCAGCCCGGAGGATGTCGGTGCAGTGGGCGAGCGGGTCCCGCCGTCTATCTTCCTGATGTGCGAACGTCTGGGGATCCTGCGTCAACTCCGACGCTGGGAGGTGAATGGTGAATGCCTGGTCAACACCCCGTCGGCGGTGCTGAATACCTACCGGCACCATATGGTCTCGCTGTTCGAACGGCATGCGATACCGTTTCCCCCGAGCATCATCGTGCCCACGCATGCCGCTGCTTACTGCGGTCCGTGCCCTGTTTGGGTGAAGCGCGCCGATGTCCATAATACCCAGGATGGCGATGTGGTGTTTGCCTCCACCGCAGCTGCGGTATGTGAGGCCCTTGGCAGTCTTGCCAAACGCGGGATCCGAGGCGCAGTGATCCAGGAGCACATCTCCGGCGACCTCATCAAATTCTACGGTGTGGGCGATCCGGCCCGGCTTCAGGGCCGACCACCGTGGTTTCGATGGTTCTACCATCGTGATCAGGACCTGGCCGGTCATCTCTTCGATCCAGGGGTGCTGGCCACCCTGGCGCAGCGGGGGGCGGCGGCGCTGGGGCTGGAGGTGTATGGGGGCGATGCCATCGCCACGAAAGGAGGTGCACTCGTGCTGATCGATCTCAACGCCTGGCCGAGTTTTGCGCTGTACCGCGATGAAGCCTCGGCACAGATCGCCTCTTACTTAACGCAGCGATTCACGAGGAGGGGGGAGAGATGAAACGGCGTGAGGTGGGCCCGCGCTCACAACGGATCGTCGCGCAGGAACAGCGCTATCTTGCACCCGGCCTGCAATCTATTGCCCTTTATGCTCAGCTGGCTATGGCCCAGGGGAGCGGCTGCACGCTGATCGACGAGGATGGCAATGAATACATCGATTTCATCGCGGGCATCGGCGTCGGCAGCGTCGGCCACTGCCATCCGCACTACGTAGACGCCTTAAAACGCCAGATCGAACGCCTGACCTTCGGCAGCTTCACGACCGAAACCCGCGCCCGTTTTCTCGATTTGCTCGCCACTGTGACGCCGCCCGGGCTCACGCGCCTCCAGTTGTTTTCGGGAGGGGCAGAGGCAGTGGAAGCCGCCTTCCGACTGGCCAAGTCCGCGACGCACAAGTTCGAGTTTGTCGGGTTCTGGGGGGGATTTCACGGGAAGACGGGTGGGGTCCTGGGGTTGCTCGGGGATGACTTCAAGCAGCATCTGGGCCCGTTCATGCCGGGCCTCTACGTGTCTCCCTACGCGAACTGTTATCGGTGTCCGTTCAAGTTGCGCTATCCGGAGTGCGGGATCGCCTGTGCGGAGCACCTGCGCCAGGTCATCCGCTACCAGACCCAGGGCGAGATTGCGGCGATCATCGTCGAGCCCATGCAGGGGACGGCCGGGAACGTCATCCCACCACAGGGGTTTCTCCAGGCGGTGCAGGCCATCGCCAAAGAGCATGATGCGCTGCTGATTGCCGATGAAATGTTAACGGGGTTTGGACGGACTGGGTCGATGTGGGGGTGCGATCATGATGCGGTTGTGCCTGATGTCATGACAATCGGCAAAGGCATGGGCGGTGGGTTTCCGGTCTCGGGGGTCATTTCTACCGAAGAATTGACCGGGCACACGCCGTTCGCCAATCCGAGCGGGAGCTCCTCGAGTTATGGGGGCAATCCGCTGGCTGCGGCTGCCAGCCTCGCCTCGTTGGAAATCATTCTGAAAGAGGAGTTGGTCCAGAATGCGGCGCGCGTAGGGGCAGTCATACTGGCAAGACTCGAAGAGCTCAAGGAGAAGCATCGATTTGTGGGTGATGTGCGGGGCAAGGGCTTGATGCTGGGGGTCGAGCTGGTGAAAGATCGGACGACGAAGGAACCGCTGCCAAAAGAGGTGACCCAGGCGCTGTTTCAGGAATGCCTGCAGCGGGGCCTGGTGGCGATGTGCTACTCGCATGTCATCCGCATCAATCCGCCGTTGATTATCCGAGAAGAAACCGCTCTCGAGGGCCTGGCCATCCTTGACGAAGCGATGGCAGCGGTGGCCCGGGAACGAGGGATCGAGTAGAGGAGCCTGGATGTTACGCGGCGCAATCTTTGGGGCGGGGAATGTCGCTGTTTACGGACATCTGCCGGGTTGGCTGGGCCGTCATGATGTCGAGGTGGTCGCCGGGACGGATATAAGGCCGACGCGGCGGCTGGAGCTGCAATCTCACGTGCCACAGGCACACTGGTACGACTCGGTGGAGGCGCTGCTGGCCGGTGAGGCGCTCGACTTCGTCGATATCTGCACCCCGCCAGCGACGCACGCGGGATTGATCCGCTCGGCGCTTCGGCATGGACTTCATGTCCTCTGCGAGAAGCCGTTAGTGTGCAGGCCAGAGGACCTGAGCGCGCTGGCCAGGCTCGCCGCGAAAACCGACAGAGTGCTCTACACAGTGGACAACTGGCGCCATGCGCCGATCATCCACAAGGTCCAAGAGCTGCTTTGGCAGGGGGCCATTGGCGAAGTCAGACGCTGCGTCTGGCAGACGCTCCGGACGCAACCTGCCGCTGCCGCTGACAGGCCGGCCGGCAACTGGCGGCTTGATCCGGCCATGGCCGGTGGGGGGATCCTGGTTGACCATGGCTGGCATGCGTTTTACGTGCTTCGCTGGTGGTTGGGCCAAGCGCCGCTTCACATCGGTGCGCAGCTCGAAACTCGGCGGTTCCGGCAATGGCCACTCGAGGACACCGCCACGATCAGGCTAGAGTGCCCTTCGACGACCGTGGAGGTGTTCCTCACCTGGGCCGCCGATGTGCGGCGCAACTGGGCCGAGCTGCAAGGCACACAAGGCACGATTCGGGTCGAGGACGGCACGTTGGTGCTGATCCAATCCAGCCCCAAGCGGCGCGAACGGCGATGGCCGTGCCCACCTGCCCTCTCCGAGGGCTCCCATCACCCTGACTGGTTTCGAGGCGTGGCTAGCGGGTTCGTGGCGGAGGTGACGGATGCCGCCCCGAGAGGCGTCAACCTGGCGGAGGCAGGGCTCTGTGTCACGTTGGTGTCGTTGGCCCAGGAGTCGAGTCGACGCGGCGGGCAGCCGCTTCCAGTCACTGGGCCAACGCTTCCAGCCACCGCTCGGTGATCAGGCACGGTAGGTGGCGTCTGTGAACGTCGGTATCGCCGGCCACAATCCGGCGAGGGCGCGGAGAGGACGGAGACGAACATGCAGAGGACGGGTGGCACGGCGTCAGGCTCGCCCGCGACAGGCCTGCTGGTGATCATTCCATCCAAGAGCGACACTGGAGCTGGCGCCCTGCCTGGGATGACGATCGCCGGCCTCCCTTTGCTGCGCCGGGTGGTGCTCGCCGCCATGCGCGCCAGTATTGGGCGGATTCTGGTGCTGACCCCCGACGCCTTCGTGGTCAGGCGCCTCCTCGATGGCACCCGCGCTCTGGTGCTGACTCCGGATGGGCCGTTCCCACCGCTCACGCCCGGACGCATCGTGCTGCTGACGATGAGCGTACTCCCTGAGCCGAAGTGGTTACGCGCGCTCTTTGAGATGTCGATCGAGCCGGAACGGCTCTATGTCGAGGCCTCCGAGGTGGCCGTAATCGAGGGTGCCGACTGCGACGCGATCCTCTCAGCTGTGTCGCATTGCGATGGGGCTCCAGACCTATTCGCCGCCTTGGAAAGGGTCTTTAAGACCGACCGGCTGCCGCTGAGAGATGGAGGGAAGTATGTGATCGCCACCCCTGAGGATGTCTCGAAAGCGGAGGATTGGCTGCTGCGTGGTTTGGTCAAGGAGATCGAAAGCTTCATGTCGCGCCACGTGGAGCGGCGCATCTCCCTGGCGATTACCCGTCGGCTGGCCTCCACGCGCATCACACCTAACGCCATGACCCTAGTGAGCCTCGCGGTGGGTCTCATGGGTGCGCCCTTCTTCCTGTCCTCCAGGCCAGGATGGCAACTGACGGGCGCCCTGCTCTTTTGGGCGCATTCCATTCTGGACGGATGTGATGGGGAACTCGCGCGGCTCAAGTTTCTGGAATCCCGATGGGGTGGCCTACTCGATTTCTGGGGCGACAACGCCGTGCATGTGGCCGTGTTCATGTGTATGGCGATCGGCTGGAGTCGCGCTAGCCTGGCGCTGGGGCCGCTGCTCGTGGGTGGCATGGCGGTGGCGGGGACCGTGCTGATAGCCAGCGTGGTATACCGGCACACTATGCAGGAGAAGGCGACAGACGCACCGCTCTTTACCTCTGTCGTACGCACACGAGCCTCTCGGTTATCGCGCCTGGCGGATACGCTTGCCCATCGAGACTTCATCTATCTGGTCGTGCTGCTGTCGGCCGTGGGGAAAGTCCCATGGTTCCTGCTGCTCACTGCGGTCGGTAGCCCGATTTTCTTGCTCGTGCTTCTATGGATCGCTCACACTGAGGTGCATCAGAAGGGGAATCCGCCATGAGTGTGCAGAGCTCGTTGTATCCGGAGTTGGCCCGGGATATCGAACCGCTGCAAGGGAAGCTCGGGGTCTTGCTGCCAGGGCTGGGGGCGGTGGCCACCACCCTCATCGCCGGCGTCCATCTCGTCAACAAGGGATTGGCCCAACCCTATGGCTCGCTGACCCAGATGCAGAAGCTGCGGCTGGGCAAACGGACGCAGCCGAGGTTCGTGCGCATTAAAGAGCTGGTGCCCCTGGCCGACCCGTCGGACCTCGTCTTCGGCGGCTGGGACATCTTTCCGGAGGATGCGTATGAGACCGCCTGTGCGGCCGGCGTTCTGCCCGCCGACCTGCTGGCCCCCATACAGGCAGAGCTGGAGGCCATCAGCCCGTGGCCAGGGGTGTTCGAGCAAGCCTATGTGCGGAACCTGCATGGAAGCCATATCAAGGTCGGTCGGACGAAGATGCACCTGGCGGAAGCGGTGATGCGCGACATCGAGGTCTTCCTGAGCAGCTATGGCCTGCAGCGAGCGGTCATGCTCTGGTGCGGCTCCACCGAAGTCTATCTGGAGGCTGGCCCGGTCCATGAGACCCTCGAGGCGTTCGAGCGCGGTCTCAAGGCGAATGCCCCGGAGATCTCTCCCTCGATGATCTATGCTTACGCCGCGCTGGCCAGCGGCATCCCCTTCGCCAACGGGGCGCCGAACCTGACCGTAGACATCCCCGCTCTGGTCGAGTTCGCCAGACAGCGACGTCTTCCGGTGGCCGGCAAGGATTTCAAGACTGGGCAGACGTTGTTGAAGACGATCATCGCCCCGGGACTGAAGGCTCGGATGCTGGGCCTGCAGGGCTGGTTCTCGACGAACATCCTGGGCAACCGGGATGGCGCAGTGCTGGACGATCCTGGTTCGTTCCGGACGAAGGAGGTGAGCAAGGGCGGCGTCCTGGATGCGATCTTGCAGCCCGAGCTCTATGCCGATCTCTACGGCAAGTGTTATCACAAGGTGCGGATCGAGTATTATCCGCCGCGAGGAGACGCCAAGGAAGGGTGGGATAACATCGACATCTTCGGCTGGCTGGGTCAGCCGATGCAGATCAAAATCGATTTCCTGTGCCGTGATTCGATTCTGGCTGCCCCCCTCGGGCTGGATTTAATTCTCTTCCTCGACCTAGCCAAACGGGCTGGCCTCTCAGGCATTCAGGAGTGGTTGTCGTTCTACTTCAAATCGCCCATGGCCCGTGCTGACTTGAAACCAGAACACGATCTCTTCATCCAGCACCTCAAGCTCGCGAACACGCTACGGATTTTGGTGGGCGAAGAAGTGCTTGACCATTCGGGTCTGGATTATTACGAAGGCGACAAGGGCGAAGAGGCATAAAGCGGCCAACGCATACCTGGATGCAAAGAGCTGGCCGCCTCCCCCACCCTTCAGAATCTCCTTGGGGTCATCAACCGGGAGACGACCAAGGCGTTGGTCGGTCATGTCTTCACGGAGTTTCTGGAGGAAGATGAAAAGGAGAAGGAGCCCCTCGACCTCAGTTTCTGCTGGCGCTCCTGTGAGAGATGAACCAGTGGCTGGCCGGCCATCGCGCCTATCGTTCTCCCTGGGCTACCTTGTTCACGAAGGACGCTAAGGCCTTTTCGAACGATGGGTTTCTGTAGTCGGATGACAAACACCCGCTGTTCGTCCTTGCAAGTCCCAAGAAGGAAGCCGGGGAGTTCAGCCGCTTCCGACAGGCCGTGCAGCAGGTTCGCGCCGACGTGAAAGAGCTGCAGCAAGCCTATCCGGAAGCGGAGGTGGGGATCACGGGGAAGGACGTCCTGGATGCCGACGAGACGGGGGTGGCCCAGCGGGACACCACCATCGCCGCCGCGATCTCCGCTGCAGGGGTCACGCTGCTCTACTTCGCCCTATTCAAAGAGGTGGTCCGGCCGCTGCTCGCCCTGGCCACGCTGGTCATCGGCGTCTGCTGGTCGCTGGGCCTGACCACCCTCACCATCGGCCACCTGAACATTTTTTCCATTGTCTTCGCACCGATGCTCATGGGGTTGGGGATCGACTATGGTAGCTACTTCATCGCCCACTACGAGGAGGAAAAGCGCATCGCTGGAGTGGGGACACACGAAGCCCTGGTCCAGACCTGCGGGGCCACGTGTCCGGGGATCGCCACCACCTCCCTCACGACCGCCTTCACCTTTGGAACGCTGTTTTTGACCGACTCCAAAGGCATCGCCGAGCTGGGCTTCATCGGCGGCAGCGGCATCCTCGCGGTCGCTGCTGTTCGGCGAGGTCGTGGCCGTGTCCCTGGAGGATGTCACGCGAAAAATTGCGACCCTGGAGCGTCTTCCCTCGGTGGCAGAGGTGGAGAGCATCGCCTCGGTAATCCCCGAGCAGCAGGAGCGTAAACGCCCCCAGCGCGAGGAGCTGCATCCCCTCCTGGCGGACATTACCTTCGAGCCAGTCAAGGCTGAGTCAGTGGACCCGGCCGCTCTTGGCTCGATCCTGGAGCGGATCAAATTCAAAATGGTGGAGGAGGCGGCGGCACAGGATGCAGAGGAAGGACGGATCCGGCAGGAGATGCACGAGGGGCGCCGCCTCATCGATCAGTTCTTCGACACGACGGGGCGGGGGAGGCCGGCGGATGTCCGTCAGGCCTCTCGGCATTCCAACAAGAGTTAGGCCAGGATCTCGGGGAGAAGCTGGCCATCCTGCAGGGAAGCTTGAGGGCGGAGCCGGTGACGGTTGCGGACCTGCCGCCGGAGCTGCGCGCGCGCTATGTCGGCAAGAGCGGCACCTACCGGATCTTCGTGTATCCGTCTAAGGATATTTGGGAGTTTCAACCGCTGACCCGGTTCGTGGCGGACCTCCGGTCGGTGGATGCCGATGCCCTCGGCACGCCCGTCATCAATTTCGAGTTTATCCACGGGATCAGAGAGGCATATGGGAGGGCCGGGCTGTATGCATACCTCGGCCTCATCCTCCTGGCTCTCCTCACCTTTCGTGCGATGCGGTCCACCCTCCTGGCGCTCGTCCCCCTGGCGGCGGGGTCCCTCTGGACCCTGGGCTTCATGGGGCTCTTTGGGGTGAAGTTCAACGTCGCCAACCTGACCGTCATCCCCTTGATTACGGCCCCCGCCGTTGAAGGCGGCATCATGATCGTGTACCGTTACCGCGAGGAGAGCGGCGGGTTGCGGACACCGTCGCCCCTGCCGAGGAGCACGGGGCGGGCGGTGGTTTTTCCCTCCTTGTCGACGGTCGTCGGCTTTGGGAGCTTGATAATCTCCCGCCTGTGGGGAATCTTCGGCATTGACCTCCTCCTAGACATAATGACTTCCGATGGGTAGGCTGCCCTCCGGCTCAACCGTGGGTGAGCTTGCCTCAAGCCAGAGCCACATCATGCTAACGCATGCATACGAACTCGGAGGTCAGCCATGCCCCAGTCTAGCACGCTGTACATCGGATTGGATGTGCATAAAGAGTCCAGTGCGGTAGCCTATATCGCCAAAGAGCACGACGCTGAGGTCATCTCTCTTGGCACGATTGGCACCCGGCAAGCCGACATTGACCAGCTTGTGCGAAAGCTTCAAGCAAAAGCTAGGCACCTGATCTTCGTCTATGAAGCGGGACCCTGAGGGTACTGGCTCTATCGTTATCTGACGAAAAAAGGTCATGTTTGCTGGGTCGTCGCACCTTCACTCATTCCTAAAAAGGCCGGTGACCGCGTCAAAACCGACCGTCGTGACGCCGTGCAACGGTCCCGTCTGATGCGCTCAGGTGACCTCGCCTCCGTCGAAGTCCCGTCTGTGGAAGACGAAGCCATCCGCGACCTCAGCCGGGCTCGTGAAGATACCCTCGGCGATCTTAAGGCCGCCAAGTTCCGTCTCAACGCCTTTTTGCTTCGCCATGATATCCGCTATACAGGTCGAGCCACCTGGGGCCCGGCCCACCTGCGGTGGCTCTCCGAAGTGGTCTGTGCCACCCCGGCGCAACAGATCGTCTTCCAGGAATACGTCTGCGCGGTTCATGAGCACACGGAACGCCTCTAGCGCCTGAAGCGAGAACTGCAGGATGAGGTCACAACCTGGCGACTATAGCCGGTGGTCGAGGCCCTTGAGGGCCTGCGCGGCGTACAGTTTATTGTGGCCGTGACCATCGTGGCCGAACTCGGCGACCTCACGCGCTTTGAGAATCCCAGACAAGTCATGAAATATCTGGGTCTGATCCCCTCAGAATATTCTAGTGGTGAGCGACACTGGCAGGGTTCGATCACCAAAGCCGGCAACACCCATGCCCGACGCGCCTTGGTCGAAGGCGCCTGGGCTTACCGGCATCCCGCCAAAGTCAGTCGCCACTTGCAGCTCCGGCTGGAAAAGCTCCCGAAGCCGATCCAAGACATCAGTCGGAAGGCGCAAGTGCGGCTGTGCAAACGCTATCGCCGTCTGATAGCCCGAGGCAAACACGCCAACCAACTGGTCGTGGCTATTGCCCGGGAACTGGCGGGCTTTATGTGGGCTATCGCCAAACAGGTTCCAGTGACACCGTAACGCCAACAGACGAATCGCCATTGGACCTATAACGCAGAAGGTTGTCACGCTAAAGGTCGTCACGTCTATTGGAAGAGGCACAGCCCCTGTGTGGTGCAATCCTCGACAGCGTTAAGAGACCGGCAGGCATTCTCGTGCCTAGACTGAGGCAGGCACCCGACGGATGCAAGTAAGGTGGTAACCAACCCACGGATATCAGCGAGATCAACCGTCGGACGTTACTGGCTCCGGCTCTTCCGATGGACACCATCACCCAGAGGACCTCACAATGAAGCACACATCATGAGCATTTTGACGCCAGCTCTTGACAGGGGAAGTCATATCAACGTTCGGAGTCAGTGCCATCCTCCTCGCCTCGTTGACGGTCCTGCCGAGTCTGCTGGGGCTTCTGTCCCACGGGGGGAAAGAAAAGCGCCGAGCGCGGCAGGTGAACCGAGGGCTGCCTGTATCGCCAACGATTGCTCGCTGAGGGAGGATCGATCGATATCTCGGAGATGGAAGAGGCCACAGAGTCGCATAGCATTGCTTGTGTTCATGGTCGCCTTCCTCATCTACCTCGGCGTCTCGCCGTCCGCATCGGCCGCAGCACCTCAGGACCGCATCAGGGAGATCCTGGATGCGGTCTCGGCAGTCCTGGACAACCCGCAGCTCCGGGGCCCGGACAAAGAGGCGGAGCGCAAGCAACAGGTGCGGAGGATCATCCACGAAACCTTTGAGTTCGAGGGTATGGCCCGGGAAGCGTTAGGGGCCCAGTGGGCCAGGCTGACGCCCCAGCAGAGGGAGGAGTTCGTCAGCCTGTTTCGCGACTTCTTCGAGCCGTGATACAACCGCCTCGTGCTGAAGTTCCTGCCTGGGAGGAAGACCAGCTACGGCAAGGGCTCCATCGAGAAGGAGCGCGCCGTTGTTCAGACGACCCTCGTCGTCCCGAAGACGGAGGAGAAGCTCCCAGTCGACTACCGACTCATTGAGAAAGGCCAGCGATGGGCTGTGTTCGATGTGGTGGTCGATGGGGTGAGCATGGCTGGGAACTACCGGGCCCAGTATGAGAAGATCCTCCGGACCTCCTCATACAAAACCCTGGTCCGGAAGATCAAGAGTAAGCTGGAGGAAGGGCCTTCCTAATTCGCTAGCCAAGAATTTCCTGGAAGAACTCCAGCATGCTGGCGTCGCTTCAAAGGAGGCAGGTGAATACCACTGCCCCTGTCTGCGACCATCACACATGGTCGGTGTGCACTTCACTATGGTCTGGTATCCACGGGGCAATCGGTGCCGGAAGGGCAGTTCCGCGCCGATGTCAATTACCGGCTGCATGTCTTTCCCATTCTGGTCCCGCCGTTGCGCCAACGGCCGGAAGATATTCCTCTCCTGGTGCGCCACTTCGTGCGTCACTACGCGCGGCAGCTGCGCAAGCGCCTCGAGACGATCCCCGCCGAGGCCATGGAGGCCCTCACGCACTCTCCCTGGTCGGGCAATGTCCGCCAACTCCAGCATGTCATCGAGCGCGCTGTCATCCTGTCACCTGGTCCTGTCCTGCGCCTGCCGCTGGCCGAGGTGACGCCGCCCGTCCGCGGCTTGCCCAACCGAGGCAGGACGCTCGAAGAGGTCGACCGCGAGTATATCCTCGAGACCCTCCGGGGCACGCATGGGGTGGTCGGGGGCCTACAGGGCGCTGCCGCACGCCTGGGATTAAAGCGCACCACCCTGATCTATAAAATGGAGAAGCTCGGCATCTCCCGACAGCCGTGGTGACGACATGCGGGCCGGTGTCGACAGACCGTCGACACCGGCCCTGTGCTGAGTTTTCCCACCAGCGCGCTGCTCCACCCTTGGTGTCGCGAAAAGACCGATGACACACAAGATTTCTCACAGGCTCGGGGCGGCTTCCAGCGTGGAACGAAATAGGCTAGAGCCCATCACCAGTCGAAGGGCCGTCCATAGAGTCAGCGAGGTGGCCGCGATGGTCTACACCGGAAGAGGTCGCCAAAATAATCACACAGGCGGCAGGTGCCACGGCAGAAGGCGGTCGCCATGGCTGAAAACGTTCGGATGATGACTGGTGCTTCTCGCGCGAGATGGGTATCGGCCTCACGGTGCTGGCGGGGTGATCGTGGTTTCACTTGAGCGGAAATGGCGGGAATGAATGCTGTAGGGCTACCGAGAGTTGTTGATGCATGGACCTCGCAGCTGAAAGGAGCACAGCACGATGGGAAAGAGTCAAGCAACTCAGTTAGAGGGACGAGAAAGAGACGCTTTCGAAACGCCAACCGATCTCAGCCGTGAGGCTGTGGTGGAGATATCGAGCGAACGACGTCGATTGCTAGCCGATGTGTTCGCGCTCTATGTGAAGACGAAGAATTTCCACGCATCGATGGCGCCTGGCGGTCTAGACGCGCCGGAACCGCTCTACAGGTGACCGACCCGTATCCAGGAATCCGCCGGGCCGAAATTGCACAGGCCAACCTCGACGATGTCGATGATGCCTTGCGTGCGGCGCGAGATGCGCCACGCGGCTGGGCCGCTGCCCTGCCGGGCCAGCGGGCCTACCTCCTGTGCCACATGGCTTCATGGGTGCATGTACGAGATGACCAAGGCCGCCGCCGCTGGCCTCACGCGTGGCCTCGCCCACGACCTCGGTCGCCGTGGCAGCGGTGCGACGACCACCAACTGCAAACGGTGCCGTCCGCCATGCGGCGCATCGTTTGCGAGGAGCACGACATGAACGATTCCGAGTGGACGAGACGTGAGTTTCTGGAAACATCGCTCAAGACCGGAGGCGCGTTCGGGGCCGGCGCGTTCGCGTTCGGCGGCCCACCGTCAACCGGAGGGACCACAATGCAGGCAACGGACTTTGCCTCGGCCACCACCATCCAGGTGGCCGTGAATGAGGCGCCGCAGGCGATCACGGTAGACGCTCGCACGTCGCTCCTAGATCTACTGCGCGAGCGACTCCATTTGAACGGCACCAAGAAGGGCTGTAACCACGGCGCCTGCGGCGCGTGTACCGTTCTGGTCGATGGCAGGCGTGTGTTGTCCTGTCTCACACTGGCGGCCACGTGCGACGGCGCGGCGGTCACCACGATTGAGGGCCTGGCGCAGGGCGACAGCTTGCATCCGCTGCAAGCCGCCTTCATCGAGCACGATGCGTTTCAGTGCGGCTACTGCACGCCGGGCCAGATCCTCTCCGGCGTAGCCTGCATCGCGGAAGGGCACGCCGGCTCGACCGAAGAGACGCGCGCGTGGATGAGCGGCAACATCTGCCGCTGCGGCGCTTACCCCGGCATCATCGCCGCCATCGGCCGTGTGGCGAGGAAGGGTTGAGACATGGTCCCATGTGAGTTTCATCGTGCACAAAACGACAAAGGCGCGATCGAAGCGGCTGCCGGCGGTGCGCGCTTCCTGGCCGGTGGCACCACGCTCGTGGATCTCATGCGTGAACACATCGAACGACCGGCAGCGCTCGTGGACATCAATCGCTTGCCCCATCGGCGCATTGAGATCACCGCGCGTGGACTTGAGATCGGCGCCCTCGCACGCATGGCTGACGTGGCGGCCGACCGTCGAGTTGCGGTCGCCTATCCTGTGCTCGTGGAATCGCTTCTGGCAAGCGCTTCCCCGCAAATACGCAACATGGCCTCCATCGGCGGCAACCTGCTGCAGCGCACGCGCTGCACGTGTTTCAGGGATCCGGGCGTCGCCTGCAACAAGAAGCAGCCAGGGTCCGGCTGTCCCGCGCGGATAGGCGTTCACCGGACGTACGCGATCTTCGGCGCGAGCGAGGCATGCATCGCGACGCATGCTTCAGACTTAGCGGTGGCGCTCGTCGCCCTGGATGCGATCCTCCGTGTTCGCGGCAGCGCTGGTGAACGCAGCGTCCCGCTCGCGAAGCTGTATCGGACGCCTGGAACGACTCCGCACCTCGAACACACGCTGCGAGCGGACGAGTTGATGGTCCGCATTGACACTCCTGCGGGTGAATATACCTCAGCGTCGCCGTCATCGCCTATCTCTGGATGCAGTGACCGCCCAGTGGCAGGAGGACAAAACATGAATCCAGTGGTGACACCCTACCAGGTGCAAACGGTCGAGGCGGCACTGACGGCGGCTGAAGCCCCGCCACGTCTGAGGACTACGCTGTACGATGTGATGGCTGCGCTGCAGACCGTGGTAGAACCGGACGAGGACGACCTCGTGGTCGCCGTCATGGTGTACTGGTTACGTTCCCGGCGTATCACCTTTGTCAGGGACGTGACGGTGGCGGCCTAAGTGGTTGGGTAAGGGGGTGATAGCGATATCTAGGGTAAAGGAATGGTTCAGCGAGCATAGATAGGGGGTCGAGAACGAAACGCGTAAAATTCCAGATGAGGTCGACAACACTTTGAAAACATAAATCCTATTCAGCATGGAATGAATCGATTATGACATACGCAATGGTTGGCGTGAGTGCTAAATGTCTACTTTGCGCACGGCCTTCCCATCGTTCCCTGAAGAGGGCGAAACCCCTCTTAATACCTTGAAAAACTGTGCAAAAACCGCCTTGAGCCGGCGCCGCACGTGGATGCGCTCCATGTGGGCGGCGGCCTTGGCGTAGAACGCCGGGGTGAAATACCCGTGGGCGCCGCAGAGCTCCACGTAGTCCTGGATCGTCCCCCAGCGCCGGCAATGTCGTGACCTGGAGGAAATGCTCCCGCGTCCCTGGCGTGGGCTCGTGGGTGGGTGTCGTCATGGCGGATGCCTCGTGGCACAGGTCCGGACGGCGAGAGGGCGCTCCGCTTACACCTCCTCGCCTTCATCGTCCCACAGCTCATCCTTCAGATCGGTTCCCTCCAAATGTCTATGGACGCTACGAGTTCAGCAAGGGGTCAGCAGCCATCAATATGGAGAGCATGGAGATGCTGGGGATTATGCCGCCTCAGGTAGCTCCTCGACTTCCAGGTCAGGGTACCACTGCTTGAACAAGGAGCCCAATTCGCGGTTCAGGGTCTTGACGCGGCTTTGCAGCAGCAGATGCGCCCCGCGCTTGCTCCACTGCATCTGCTGCCGTTTGCAGGACCGTTTGCTCACGACCTGGTTGACGGTCGACTCCACGAACCCTGTGGCAATCGCCTCACCGTTACGATACCGCTCGCCATAATTTGGGATGAGGTGGCCATTGTTGGTGATGTAGGTGCGGAACTCCTCCACAGCTTTGAGGAGCTGCTTGAACTTTGGATAGGTCTCCTCGAAGTTGTAGAGCAACGATTCGATATCACCGATTTTGTAGAGCGCTTTGTAGAGATTGCCATGCCACAGCGACCACTTGAGCCGCTCGATCTTCTCGCGAATCTCTTCGCCGCGCGTCTGATCATGGTGCACCAGCCCTTTGGCGTATTGGTCCAACACGGTCAGCTTCATCGTTAGGTGAAACCAATCTAAAGTGTGCTCGGCTTCTGGACTCATATAGAGCTGGAGATCACGGACTGTGTCCTCTCCGTCGGACAGAAACGTGATCTGCTGGTTCAGCTGGAACCCTTGCGATTTCAAGACCTCGTACAGGCGTCGTTTCGATTTCGTGTCCACCGTTTGCACGAAGCCAAAGCGCTTGCTGGAGGGATTGTCCTCGTCCTCCCCCCGTTTGAAGGCCAGCGTACTCATGCCGACAATGACCTCAAAGTTGCGCCGCTTTGCCTCCCAGTCTCGCACGTAGCCCCCCTCAATGCCGACCGTGATTGGCCCATCCGGAATGGGTAAGTGGCCCCAATCCCGCGGACATCCCTCGATAAAACTCCAGTGTTCCTCTCCCAGCTCCGCTTCACAACGTTCAGCGACTTTCAGGGTATCATGCCGCACCGTCTTGACATCAAGCGTCACATCGAGCGGCAGGAAATCCTTGAGAGCATCCACCGTCAATCCGTAGGAGACCAGAGAGGCCCACTTGGTCTCCATGAAGAGCAGCTATGGAGCCACAGACGCTGGGAGCAGAGTCGTCAGAGGGCAGAACGTGGTGGTCTTGCAACGCTGACACCCACAGTGATACAGACGCGGACTGGAGCGCTTGAAGGTGCCAAACAAGGTGCGGAACGAGCGGGTATGGGAGCCTTTAACCTTTAGTGGGGTGCCGCAGTCCTTGCAAGTGGCGCACGAGTCGAGAAACGTGGCAACCTGTCGTTGGAGCGCGCGGTGCTGGATGGTGTTGAGGAGCTGCTTCGCCTCCGCGAGCGTCAAGCCGAGATGCTCGATGCGTCAGTGGTCTTTCTTCAGGGTGACGACATCGGTGACGGTTTCTTCATGACCATCATCGCTGCACATGACGAGCTGGAGTTTCACACGCATGGCGGGGCTCCTCCGGGTTTAAGTGGTGGGTGAATGATGCAAGCCATTCTATCGGAGTTCGCCGATTATCCCCAGCATCTCCATGCTCTCGCCGTCCGGTCCCTCGGATAGCTATCGTGCACCATTGCGCTTCTCCTTCCGATTGGTGAGGCGGTGACTGGTGCCCCCGATCGTGATGACCGCCGATCGGCTGTCGAGGAACAGCCTGGCATGCGCGAGGAAGAGTGCCGGATCCTGAAACGGCGAGCCATGGCCGGAGCCAGGACAGATGATCAGCTGAGCGTTCGGGATGTGGAGCGTGTTGTCTACGTAATCATCGCAAGTGTGAAGCGCTCTGAAATACATCCATTGACTCTGAAGCGTGCACACAACGCCATCGTGAGATCCCCCATGTCCTTCACACGCAAGATGATCATCGACTTGCGTGTGAAGCGGCCAAACCAGTGCCTCTGCCGCCAATGGTTCCGCTCGATCCCATCCGTTCGCGCGTGGCTCATGACGAGTGTCTCAGGCGGAAACACCGAGGCAGCCCTCTCCCGTGATCAGTGCCGGAGCACGACACCTCCCATCGTGCGAGGCGGTCGACCATCTTCGTTAGGGTAGCCTGATCACAACGCCCACATTCCCAGTCAAGGAGTTGGCCTGTATCGCGATCGCGAGCGTTCCAGATCCAACGCTTGCCGCATTGTTTTTGAGGAAGTGCCACATCTCGTCGATGTCCATGACGATGGCCTTCCCCGTGGGGTCAGGCTTGACAGAGTGCTCTGTCGCCAAGCGGCGGATCCACTTGAGGATCGAACTGGTGTGGACGCCGAACATCTTGCCCAGCGCGTTCATCGAGACCCCGTGATAGTAGAGACATGCCGCCAGCGACTTTTGCCACAGAGGTCTGCCCCGGCGCGTGGTGCGGGTAAATTGATACCCACATCCCCGGCATCGCCAGCGCTGTTTGCCCCTAGCCATCCCGGCCTTGACCACGTGTGGATGCGTACATTTCGGACAGGCGTCCATGCTTCCCCCCGATCGCTCTGGTGACGACGAACACGATCGGGAAGCATCGCGGAAGATCGTTCGATAGACAATAGGCTTCACAAGGCCTTTTTTGCGCCGCTCTTCTGGGAGCGCCCCCCGGCGCCTCCCTGCCGGTGCGCCACGGAGCCAGGCGCAGCACGGTGCCACGCGGCCTGGACATGCAGCTCAGGATGCAGTAGGGTAGGATTGACAGGGGTACCCCGGGGCGAAGGCCTCGGAAAAGGCGGTTGGGGGGAGCGGCTTCGTGACGGCAGGCTGGTCGCGGTGGCGGTGCCGGTCTTCGTCGGCGACCGCGATGAGGACGTGGGAGTCGTCACCGAGGCCGCCTGTCGCGGCAGAGGTCTGAGCCCGGTTTGCGCCGCGCGCGTGATTGCCGACATCCATACTCGCTATCGCACGGCGAGCTGGTCGACGGCGCCCGGGCACACCGCGAGTCTCTGCGTGGCCGAGCAGCTGGGATTCGTCAAGCCGCGCGACGACGTGCGCTCCGTCGTGGGACTGCCGCTGCCCGGCATGATCGCGGCCTCGGCCACGCCATGCACATGTCCGAAGGAGGCGTGAGGGACAATACTGGGGTCAGTGCCCGGGCTGCCTGTGTTGTCGGCGCCCACGCGCGTCGTGACCACCGGCGGGGCCACTGACAGGCGCCGCTGGATGGCCACGCCAGCCTGGCATGGCGCTGTCAGGCCCGGCATGCGGCTGGCCCGACATGCCGCGGGCAGCCCACACGCTCGACCACTAGACCAGCAGAGCCGAGCACGCGCACGCAGCGTTGGCTGGGTCCTCGTTGTCTTGGACGCGGCGAGCTGCTGGCGCCAGGTCAGGTGCTCCAACCAGGAAGGAGGCCCGCCATGTCAGGAACTGCCGCACCGGAAACCGTGATGGCTCAGCTCGTCGAGGCCATGAGGGCACTGGCCGGCTCGCATCCCGGCTTCCGTCCCGCCCACGCCAAGGGCATCATCTGCGCGGGCACGTTTCGCGGTGCACCAGAGGCTCGCCGCGTGAGCCGGGCGCCGCACTTACAAGGCCAAGCGGTCCCAACCGTCATTCGCTTCTCCAATGCGAGCGGGAATCCGGACGTGCACGATGGCCTCGCCAACACGCGGGCGCTGTCGGTGAAATTTCAGGTACCCGATGGCCAGAGCGCCGACGTCCTGGCGAACTCGATCGAAGGGTTTCCCGTGGGGACGCCTGAGGACTTTCTCGCGTTCCTGCGGGCGCAACTCCCGGATCCGGTGACCGGCCAGCCCGCACCCGAGGCGGTGCCCCGCTTTCTGGACAGTCATCCCACGGCCCGCGCCTTCATTGCGCGCCTGATGCAGAAACCGGTGCCGGCCAGCTACGGTCAGGCGAGCTACCATGCGGAGCACGCCTTTCGGTTCACCGCCGCGGATGGCATGAGCCGATGCGGGCGCTATCGCTGGATGCCCGAGGCGGGGGAAGCCTCTCTCTCCCCTGATGAGGCGAGCCAGCGCAGCGCGAACTTCCTGCGCAAGGAGCTGGAGAGCCGACTACGGAACGGTCCGGTCGAGTTCCGCCTCCTCGTGCAATTGGCCGGGGAGAGCGATCCGACGGACGACGTCACCGCCTTGTGGCCCGCGGACCGGCCCCTGGTCGAGCTGGGGCGGCTGGAGGTGACCGGCATCTCGCCGACGGGCGCGGCCGACGAGCGCCGCCTGGTGTTCGACCCCACTAACCGGACGGACGGCATCGATCTCTCGGCCGATCCGATTCTGCTGGCCCGATCGGCCGCCTACGCCATCTCGTACGACCGCCGCAGTCAGGGAGCGTGAGCCGCCGACGTGAGCGCACCATCCGATCTGCGTGGAACCGATCTCGCGGGCTTTGTCGCAATTTTTGCGCGATCACAGAGAGAGGGGCTTTGTGGCAATTTTTGCGCGATGGCAGAGAGAGGTCGTCAGGCTTGGAGATTATGCGGCTAAGGCGTGGAACTGTTCGGTGGGTGTGAGGCCAAGGCGGGGACTGTACCGGAGGACCCAGCGGTTAATCGTGGCGTGGTGGACCGATATGCCACGTTCCTGCATCAACTCTTCGAGCTGGCGATAGCTCCGGGGATAGGCCAGATACCACCGCACGCAGGTCAGAAGAATGTCCCTCTGGCAATGAGCGCCCTTGAAGCTGATCATCGCCTCCCCCTCTGCTGACGTTGGCCGACGAGGGAGATCATACCCGAAACAAGGGCCGGACGAAATATGCGACAGATCCACATTACCTGCTATCGTTCACACTTTATGAATTTTGTTGCGTATGCTACGATCGTGTGCGAGAGAAACGATTTCGTCACCATACCGCTCGGGGCAGATACGCCCGATGAGAAAAGGTCTTCCCTAAACGTGAGGAGCGCGAGACCTCCGCATCGCTCGCACGCCCATCAACACGGGCTGGAAAGCGCCGGTGGAGGCCATAACGGAAATCACGCAACATCTCGGTGGAGCCGTGCAGAACGCCTCATAAAAGCAGGGGTTCGGTTGACCACCGGTTCAGGAGAGGCCGTTTTTAATGATGTGAGCCTCAATGTGGGAGAAACACCCCGACGGACAGGGCTTCCAGCGTGGAAGGGGAGCGATCTTTCGGTTTACCCTGCCCACCAACGAGAGCGTGCGTCGTGACTCAAACCGTGTCGCCGCCGTCTGGCGTCCAGGCCCAACAGATTCAAGCGTCTTGGTTGTCGATCGCGATTCGTCCTTCCGCGAGGCCCTCAGACAAACGCAGGCCACGAGAGAGGCGTGTCCGCGGAGCCCTGTCCACGCCGTCGGCGGAGATCATGTCGGCAAGCGTGCGGAAGGGGGAAACATGGACCCAGTTGAGACGCAGCGCCGCCTGGCGATTGCGGAAGCGTCCGATCAGCTCTGGAACGGTGCGATCACCCGCTCGGACTTTCTGCGGGTCTGCGCGAGCGCGGGGATAGGACTTGCCGGACTCGGTCTTTCGAGGCCTCGACGAGCGACAGCGGGGACCCTGACGACACAACAGATCAGGGCCACGGCCGGCCCGAACTCTGCGATCGAGCCATCGAGCGATCAGCAAAAATTTCTTCGTGACGTGGGCAGGACCTTTGCGGGACAAACCGTGCACGTCGTGACCGAAGATACGCCACCCTCCCTGGCAACGCGCGAGATCATGCAGCAGGAGTTCATGCCGCTCACCGGCATCAATGTCGTATGGGAGCTACTGCCGCTCGATCGTGTCCTGGCCAAGGTGAGCGCGGACACCGCGAGACAAGCGGGCGCGAATGATATCTTCTACCTGGATCAGGCCTGGGTAGGCCGCTTCGCCAACGACACGGTGCCTGTGAAAGAGCTGCTGGCCAAGCAGGAACTGGCCTACCCTCGCTACGATTTCGACGACATCCTTCCGACCCTCATCGAACACATCGCGTCATACAACGGGCAGGTCGCGGGCATTCCGTACGACATTCCCATCCAAATCATCCTCTATCGCAGGGACATTTTCGATCGGCTTCGCTTGTCGCCACCCAAGACCGTTCCGGACTATCTCGCGACCGTCCGGGCGATCCATCGCGAGATGCAACCTCACGTGTATGGCACCACCGCGATGTGGAAACCCGGGCACTACGCCCTCTTGATCGATGCCGCGACCTGGTTGTGGGCGCATGGCGGCTCATTCTTCGGTCCGAATGATCGGCCCGCGATTCGCGACGACCGCGCTGTGGCGGGTATGGAGTTCATGCTGACGCTGGGCAAGTACATGCCCCCAGAAGCCATCACTTGGGACTGGAGCGGCGCGGCGAAGAGCTTCGTGGAAGGCCGCGCTGGCATCTATATCAATGCTGGCGAATGGTTTCCGATGTGCGACGACCCAGCCCAGTCGAGGGTGGTCGGGCTCGTCGAAGCGGCCCCATGTCCGGCGGAACTGGCCATCCGGCCAGCGAGCCAGTGCAGCTTTGACGAGACGCCAGGCTTTAGTCGTCAAGGCGGGAGTTATCTGGGGTTGTCAAAGTACAGCAAGCATCCTGCTGCGGCCTGGATTCTGATGCAATGGGCCACGAGTTCTGATATCACCACGCGGGCCAGCGTGCTCGGTGGCGGCGCGAGCCCGGTCCGTCAGAGCAATTTCGACGATCCCCGGATCAAGGCCAAGGCCATGGTCGGTATTGGCACGACACGCCATTTTGGCGTCACCCTCGACGCGATCAATCACCGCATGGGGACAGAGCCGCATCTGCCGGCGTGGCCGAGCCTAGCGGTAGACCGTTTTGCGGTCGAACTGGGGAAGATGATCACCGGACAACAGGGTATTCGCGCGACGCTCGACAATATGGCTACACAAGCCGAGCAGGCTGTCCTGCGCGACGCTCGAAGCGTCAAATAGTCTACCGCTGCTATGGCACACGTTGGGGGGTTCTGCTCGGGAGCCTGGCGCCCCGCAATCGGACCACAGCGAACGTCAGTCGAGACCGCCATTGAGAAGGCAATCAGGCAAGAGGGCCGACGAGCCAGATGAGAACCCTACCAAGCCGTGATGATAGCCCGCCTGAGATTAGGCCTTATCCTGGAGCACTGGGAAAATTCGGGATCTGGCTCAACCGCGCGGTTGAACGTGGGCGGCACCTCTTGACCGGTAGGCTACGTACGAAGCTGCTGGTTGCGTTTTTGGGGGTTTCACTCTGTCCCTTAGCGGTCATTTCGTATCGTGATTCCGAGGTGACTCGAAGCGCGCTAACGGCCTCTGCCTATCAGGCGCTCTTTGCGGCGGCCTCGCAGACGGCGCTTCGCTTGGATACGTTCATCGCCGCCACGTCGAATGTCATCGGCACCCAGGCACAAATGCCACCGCTCGGGGAATATTTGAGTCTGACCGCGGCTGACCAGGAGCCAGCCGAGAGGCGAATTGTCGGCATCCTGCAGGCCTTTGCTCAGAAGAACCCGGCATTCACGTCGTCGGTGGCCGTGCTCGATGTGCACGGTCGCATTGTCCTTGATACCCAACCATCCAACGTCGGTCTCGATGAGTCCGCCACGGAATATTTTCGGATCGCACTCGAGACAGGCTTGCCCCATGCTTCGCGGCTCGAATTTTCTGCCAGCGACGGGAAGGCATATCTGAACTTCAGCAGCGTGGTGAACTCGCCGGATGGGAGACCGATCGGGGTGCTGCGCGAGCGGTACAGCGCGGCTGTGTTGCAGCAAATGGTCGCTGAAAACAACCGCCTGGTTGGCCCTCAGTCGTTTGCGATCGTGCTGAACGAGGACGGGTTGCTGCTGGCCGATGGCCATTTGTCCCCCGGGCAGGTGAGCGACGGCCTGTTCACATCAACAACACCGCTCGACCCAGCCCGGGTGTCCGAATTGCGAACGCGCAGGCTGTTGCCTCGGGAATTTGCGCAGGACATCAGTCTGAATTTACCTGGGTTAGCCGAAGGTCTAGAGAAAGCGGGCCAGCCGGCACCGTATTTCACGCGGCAGCTTTCGAGCCATGGGAGCCCCCAGCACGCAGCGGCTGTCACCCAAATGAAGACGCAGCCGTGGATGGTGGTCTTTCTTCAGCCACAGGAGGTGTTCTTAGCACCGATCCGGGCGCAGACCCGCGACACGGTCCTGCTGGCATTGGGGATCGTTGGAGCCGTCGCGGCGGCAGCCATTGGCGTCGCTCAACTCCTGACCGGCCCGATGGTTCGACTGATGGCCGTGGCCCGGCAGGTGGCCGAGGGAAACTTTGAAGGAAAGGTCCTTGTTCGATCCCGTGACGAGATAGGCGCGCTTGCCAATGCCTTCAATTTTATGACCGAGAGGCTCACAGCGACGCTTGAAGGGCTGCGCCAAAGCGAGGAGAACTATCGAGGAACCTATGAGAATGCCCTGGAAGGGATCTGGCGAGTCTCGCCCGACGGGCGTGTCCTGAGCGCGAATCCGGCAATGGCTCGCATCTTGGGCTACTCGTCGCCCGACGAGTTGGTTGCGAGCGTGAGCGATATCAAGCGGCAGCTGTATGTCCACCCACAGGAAAGAAACGGGCTGCTCTTGACCTATGCCGAAGGAGCCGCCATTGTAGGGCGCGAGCTGGAATTCTACCGCAAGGACGGGCAGCGTATCTGGGTCTTGACCAGTGGCCGGCCCGTCCAGGACGAGGCCGGCCACCTTCTCTTCGTCGAAGGTTTTGTCACCAACATCACGAGGCGCAAGCGAGCGGAGGAGGAGCTGCGGCGAAGCGAGGCCTACTTAACCGAAGCACAGCGATTGAGTCACACAGGCAGTTTCGGCTGGCATGTGTCCAGCGGAGAGATTTACTGGTCAGAGGAAACCTTCCGCATCTTTGCATATGACCGAGCGCATACACCGACCGTGGAAGTCGTCCTTCAACGCATGCATCCGGAAGACAGAGCCCTCGTCCAACACATCATCGATCGCGCCGCACAGGAGCGGAAGGATTTTGAGTGTGAACATCGGTTACTGATGCCCGATGGGTCCGTCAAATATCTCCAGGTTGTGGCGCATGCCATGGCGCGAGCTGAATCGGGCGACCTAGAGTTCGTTGGGGCGGTGATGGACATCACCGAGCACAAGCGAGCCGAAGATGCACTGCACCACGCGCAGATGGAGCTGGCGCACGTGACGCGGGTGGCGACGCTGGGCGAGCTGACGGCCTCGATCGCGCACGAAATCAATCAGCCGCTCGCTGCCGTGGTCAATAGCGCCAGTGCCTGCGTGCGTTGGCTCGCGGCGCAAAACCTGGAGGAAGCCCGGCAGTCCGCCATGCGTGTCATCGCGGACGGCCATCGCGCCGCAGAAATCATCCGCCGCATTCGCAACCTCGCCAAGAAAGCGCCCCTCCAGAAGGACTGGCTCGACCTCAACGCCACGATCCGGGACGTCATCGCGCTGGCGCGCAGCGAAATGCAACGCCACGGTGTCGCGTTAGCGACGCACCTCGCCGGGGACGTGCCGCTGATCTTGGGCGACCGCATCCAAGTGCAACAAGTGCTGCTCAATCTGCTGATGAACGCCATCGAAGCCATGAGTGGCGTCGGCGCGGGGCCGCACGAGCTGTGGGTCAGTTCGGAGCTCGTGGCCGCGACGGAGGTCGTGATTACCGTGCGCGATTCGGGGCCGGGGCTCGATCCGCAGAGTCTCGACCGGCTGTTCGACGCCTTCTATACAACCAAGCCGCACGGCCTGGGCCTGGGGTTGGCGATCAGCCGCTCGATTATCGAAGCGCACGGCGGCCGGCTGTGGGCCACCGCGCATGCGCCCCACGGCGCCGTCTTTCAGTTCACGCTGCCGATGGGGCGCGAGGGGGTGGCCTGATGGACGCAGATGCCATAGTATTCGTCGTCGAGGATGATGCGCCGCTGCGCGCATCACTCCAGGACCTCATGCAGTCGGTGGGGCTGCGGGTCGCGGCCTTCGCGT
>Ga0137403_10001689_pt1 | contig 27563 bp, 19 predicted proteins | sample CZOMad2_1_16fung_FD_122057 | JGI IMG/M metagenome (GOLD analysis project Ga0137403, IMG submission 122057) | Vadose zone soil fungal communities from Angelo Coast Range Reserve, California, USA - CZOMad2_1_16fungal (Hybrid Assembly) | ecosystem: Environmental > Terrestrial > Soil > Vadose zone... | reverse complement strand
TTCCAGCTCGACGGCCAGCCGGCCGGCGGTCTCACCGGACCGCCGTTCCAGGGCGAGATCGACCTCGGTCCGGGTCTCCTGCCGCACCACCTGGTGGCCCTGGGGCTCGACGCCACGGGAGCCGAGGTCGCCCGCGCCGAGCAGTGGATCAATCTGCCGCAGCCGCCGGCGGCGGTCGACCTGGCTCCCGAGACGGATGCCGGCGGCCGGATCGCCGCCGTCCGCCTCTCCTTCCAGAGCCGCACCCTCGACTCCCCCACCGCGGTCTCCGCCACCCTGGATGGCGCGACCCTCCCCGTCCGGCAGCGGCGGGTCGCCCTCCCCGCCTATCCGCCGGAGCAGCCGCACCTGCTCTCGGTCGAGGCGCGCTTCCCCAAGGGCGTCGAGGCCCGCCGTGATTTCGCTTTTGGCGGCGGTCTGGAAACCGAGGTGGCCACCGACCTCACCGCCGTCCTGGTGCGGACCCCGGCTCCCCTGCCCCTTCTGCCGGCGCTCGCCGGCTGGTTCGCCGCGGAGGGTCAAGCGCTCCCCGTCACGGCGATCGAGGCGGAGGCGTACGAACGCCAGGGCGTCTCCAACGCCGCCGGGACCCAGGCGTTTCCGTCCTGCGGAGACGCCTTGGCGGTGGTGGTTCCGGAGAGGTCGATGGTAGCGGCTAGGCGTCTCTACAGCATCGTCCCGCAGCATCCCGCAAGCATCCGCGGTCGAAATTCGGCATCGACTGGACCCTGACAGGAGCCCTGCACACGGCCTCTGCGTATAGGCGCACGGTCATCGCGTGCAGGCACACAGTCATCGCGTGCAGGCACACAGTCATCGCGTGCAGGCACACGGTCATCGCGTACAGGCGCGCGGTCATCGCGTGCAGGTGCACGGTCCCTGCGTTCCTGCGCGGGGTCACCGCGTACAGGCGCGCGGTGATGGCGTGCCTGCACCCAGACACCGCGTACGGGCGCGCGATCGTCGCGTGCAGGTACACGGTCGCTGCGTGCAGGTGCGCGATCACAGCGCGCAGGCACACGGGCGCCGAGAACCAGGACAATTCTCGCTTGACTCACGCTCTCTTTCGCGATCCCACCCCCCTCCTGTCCTCCCCCCATCCCCAACCCTCCACCGCCCAGGGGGGAGGGACGCGGTAGGAGGCGCAGAGGCGGCCCGGGAAAGGTGCCGGGGGTGAGGCGACCGCTTTCCGCTGGACGATCTTCGCTCCGGACCCCGCTGTAACAAAAAAGGCAGAAGAGACGCCGAATAGGATGCTTTCGGTGCTGCGACTTTGATCGCTTGCGTCGATTTGATTCGGGGGAATGGACAGGCAGAGGTACAATCGGGGGGTTGAGAGAGAGTTGAAGTCCTCCCTACTTGTTTCTTTGCTTTACCATCGGGTTCGCCCCGGCTTGGCGAGCATTGGCCCGCCGGACTGCTGACTAACTGCTATGGGGGTTTAACATGGAAGCGCCAGAGATCCGAAGCAAGATCAAGCAGATCATCGCGCAGGTGGCCGGCCTCGATCCGGCGAAGATCGGCGATCACGCCACCCTGCGGGACGAGCTGAACCTCGACTCGCTCTCCCTCCTGGAGATCGGGGTGGACGTCGACTATGCCTTCAAGCTCGGGCTGCCCGACGAGCGCTACCGCGAGGTGGCGAGCCTCGACGACATGGTGGCGCTGGTGGAGGGCCACATGGCCGTCGTCGAGGCACGGGCGGGGGTGGCTTGAAGGGCGGACGACGGATCGTCGTCACCGGCATCGGGGCGGTCACCCCGGTGGGCACGGGGAAGACCGAGCTCTGGGAGGCCCTGCTGGCGGGGCGCTCCGGGTTCTCGGCTGTCGAGTCGTTCGACACCCGCGGCCACACCGTCCATCAGGGCGCCGAGGTCCGCGGGTTCCGCCCCGCGGACCACGTGCGCCATCTGGATCCCGCCCGGCTCGGCCGCGCCTCCCAGTTCGCCATCGCCGCGGCCTGGCTGGCGCTCGCCGACGCCGGGATCGACCCGGCGGATGCGGTGGCGGTCGACCCCGAGCGCGCCGGGGTGGCGATGGGCACGACCTCCGGCGAGCCGCGCGAGATCGAGCGGTTGGACGATTGCCTCCTCGCTGCGAAGCCGGAGGACGTCGGAGCGTGGTTCGCCGACCTCTACCCCTGCCACGTGCTCGCTTCCCACGTTGCCGCCGAGGTCGGCTTCGAGGGGCCGAACACGGTCATCCCCACCGCCTGCGCGGCCGGCAACTACGCCATCGCCCACGCCCTCGACCTGCTCTCTGCCGGCCGGGCCGAGCTGATGCTCGCCGGCGGCGCCGACGCCTTCTCGCGCATCACCTATACCGGCTTCGCGCGCCTGGGGGCGATCGCCCCCGAGACCTGCCAGCCGTTCGACCGGAACCGCAAGGGGATGATCCCCGGCGAGGGGGCGGGGATGGTGGTGCTGGAGCCGCTCGACCGCGCCCGGCGCCGCGGAGCGCGCATCTATGCCGAGGTGGCGGGCTACGGCCTCTCCTGTGACGCCCACCACATGACCGCCGCCCACCCGGAGGGGAGCGGGGCGGCGCGGGCGATGGAGCGGGCGCTCGCCGAGAGCGGCCGGAACGCCTCCGAGGTGAGCTACATCAGCGCCCACGGCACCGGCACTCCGACCAACGACCGGCTGGAGAGCCTCGCGGTCAAGCGGGTGTTCGGCGAGGGCGCCCGGAAGGTGCCGATCAGCTCGATCAAGTCGATGCTCGGCCACACCATGGGAGCGGCGTCGGCGATCGAGGCGGCGGTCTGCGCCCTGGCGGTCTACGAGGACAAGATCCCGCCGACCATGAACTTGGAAGAGCCCGATCCGGAGTGCGACCTGGACTGCGTGCCCAACGTGGCGCGCGAGCTCTCCGTCCGTGTGGCGATGAACAACGCCTACGCGTTCGGCGGCAACAACGCCTCACTGATCCTCGAGAAGCACGAACGATGAGCGGGGACAGAAGGGTCGTCCTCACCGGCGCCGGAGTCGTCTCCCCGCTGGGGGATACCGGCGCGGCGCTCCACGCGGCGCTCCTCGCCGGGCGGAGCGCTCTTTCGCCCGTCACCCTGTTCCCGACCGACGGCCTCCCCGCCTTCCTGGTCGGCGAGCTCGCCGGCTTCGACGCCCAGGCGAGCCTCGGGGAGGGCAACCTGCGCCCGCTCGACCGCATCAGCCGCATGGTGGTGGTGGCGGCGGAGCGGGCGCTCACGGCGAGCGGGTTCTCGCGCCCGCTGCGGGCCGGCCGCGAGGTGGGGCTGGTGCTCGGCACCATGCTCTCCGGCGTCCGCACGATCGCCGAGTTCGACCGCCGGGGCCTGACCCGCGGGCCGTCCTACGTCAGCCCGCTCGACTTCGCCAACACGGTGATCAACGCCGCCGCCGGGCAGACCGCGATCTGGCACGACCTACGGGGAGTCAACTCGACGATCGCCGGGAGCGCCGCCTCCGGGCTCCAGGCGATCGCCTCGGCGGTCGACCTGATCCGCTCCGGCCGCGCCGACGCTCTCTTGGCCGGCGGCGCGGACGAGCTCTGCTACGAGACCCTCCTGGGCTTCGCGCGGACCGGCCGGCTGTGCGGCGCCGGCGTCCGGCCGCTCCCCTTCGACCCCCGGCGCAGCGGCTTCGCCCTCGCCGAGGGGGCGGCGCTGGTGATGCTGGAGGAGGCCGAGTCGGCGGCGGCGCGCGGGGCGGTGGTCCTCGCCGAGGTGCGCGGCCACGGCACCGCCTTCGACCGTTCGCGCGGCGCCGATCCGGCGCGGGCGGCCCGGGCGGTGACGCGCGCCCTGGTCGCGGCTCTCGACGACGCGGGGCTCCAGCCGGAGGCGATCGACGCCCTCTCCGCGGCGGCCAACGGCAGTGTCCTAGGCGACGCCGCCGAGGCGGCCGGGATCGCCGCCGTCTTTCCCGGCCGGCCCGGGCGGCCGCCGAAGGATCTCCCGATCTCCGCCGTCAAGGGGCTTTTGGGCGAGGCGCTGGGGGCCGGCGGGGCCCTCCAGGTGATCGACCTCCTGGAGACGATGCGCGAGTCGGTCGCGGTGCGCCACGCCCTGATCGACGCCATGGGCTTCGACGGCCAGCATGCGGCGGTGGTCCTGGCGCGGCCGGACGGGAGCGGACGATGAGCCTCGTTCCCCGTCTGGGCAAGGAGGCCTACACCCCGGCCGGGGTGGCGGAGCGGCGACGCTGGGTCGAGGAGCGGACCGGGGTGCTTCTGCCGCACGTCGGCGCTTATTCGATCGACAGCCAGCGGATGCGGGGCAACGTCGAGAACCCCATCGGCGCCGTGCAGATGCCGCTGGGCGTCGCCGGCCCGCTCCTGATCGACGGCGAGCACGCGCGGGGGGAGCTCTACGTCCCGCTCGCCACCACCGAGGGGGCGCTCGTCCGCTCCTACGAGCGGGGGATGGTGGCGCTCACCCGGGCCGGCGGGGCGCGGGTGCGGATCTGGACCGACGAGAACCGGGTGGCGCCGCTCTTCGAGCTCGGCGACGTGGCCGAGGCCGCCGAGTTCGCCCGTGAGGTGCTGCTGAGCTTCGAGGCGATCCGCGCCGAGGCCGAGTCGACCACCCGGCACGGCCGGCTGCTGCGCCTCGACTGCCACCCGATCGGCCGCTCGGTGATCGTCGACTTCCGCTATCACACCGGCGACGCCCAGGGGATGAACCTGGCGGTCAAGGCGACCGACCAGGCCTGCCGCTGGATCGTCGCCCATACCCGCGCCCGCCGCTACTCGATCTTCTCCGGCTACGACTCGGAGAAGCGGGCGAGCGGCGCCCTGTTCTCGGGCGGCAAGGGGAAGCGCGTGTCGGCCGGGGCGCTCCTCCCGCGGGGGCTCGTCGAGTCCTACCTCCACAGCACGCCGCGCGCGCTCGCCGAGATGTGGCGCCGCACCGTCCTCGGCCATCTGGAGGCCGCCGCGATCGGCTACAACGGCCACTATGCCAACGGCTTGACCGCCCTCTTCATCGCCTGCGGCCAGGACGTGGCGAACGTCGCCAACTCGGCGGTGGGGATCACCAGCTTCGAGGTGACGGAGACCGGCGACCTCCACGCGAGCGTCACCCTCCCCGCCCTCTCGGTGGCGACGGTGGGCGGCGGCACCGCCCTGGGGACCTCCCGCGAGTGCCTGGAGATGCTGGGCTGCTTCGGCGCCGGCGGGGCGCCCAAGCTCGCCGAGATCGCCGCCGCCACCCTCCTGGCCGGGGAGATCTCGATGGGGGCGGCGATCGCCTCGGGCGAGCTCGTCGCCGCCCACGAGACCTACGGCCGGAACCGGCCCGAGCGGGGCGCCATGCCGTGAAGCCCTCCTTCCGCCGGTTGCGCCGCCCGCCCGACCCCCGCTACGACACGGTGATCGTCGGCGCCGGCATCGGCGGCCTGATCGCGGCCAACCTCCTCGCCAAGGCGGGCCTCTCCGTCCTCCTCGTCGAGCAGCACTACATGGTCGGGGGCTACTGTTCGACCTTCCGCCGTGGCGGCTACACCTTCGACGCCGCCACCCACTTCTATCCTCTCCTCGGCAATCCGGAGACGCTCTCCGGCCGGCTCCTCGCCGAAATCGGGGTGGAGACCGGCTGGATCAAGATGGACCCGGTCGACACCTTCCATTTCCCCGACGGCAGCCGCTTCGCCGTGCCGGCCGACTTCGACCGCTACCTCGCCCTGCTCAAGGCCGAGTTCCCGGCCGAGGCCGCGGCGCTCGACGGCTTCTTCGCCCTGGCGCGCGAGGCGTATCTCCTCGGTCTCCTCGGTTACTTCCGGGGGCGCGAGACCGAGCGGCTGGAGGCGCTGCGCCCCCTGACCGTGCGCGAGGTCCTCGACCGCACCTTCCGCGACCCCAAGCTGAAGCTCCTCCTGACCGCCGACTGCCCGCACTGGGGGTCGCCCCCCGGGCGCACCTCGTTCGTCTTCGACTCGATGCTGCGGCTCTCCTACTTCCTCGGCAACTACTACCCCAAGGGCGGCTCGCAGGCCTTCGCCGACGCCCTGGCGCGGCGCTTCGAAGAACGCGGCGGGCACCTCCTCATGCGCTCGCCCGTGCGCCGCATCCGGATCGAGGGCGGGGTGGCGCGGGGGGTGGAGATCGAGGCCCACCTGGGCCCCGTGGTCTACCCGATGCGGGTGACGGCCGGGGCGGTGATCTCGAACGCCGACCTCCTGCAGACCCTGGAGGGCATGGTGGGGGAGGCCCACCTGCCGCCAGGCCGGCTCGCCGCGCTCCGCGCCTTGCAGCCGACCTTCCCCTGCTTCCTCACCCACGTCGGCTTGCAGGGCGTGCCCGACGCCCTCCTGCAGGAGGCGCAGGGGTACTACTGGGACTCCTGGGAGATGGACCGGGTGGGGAGCGACGCCCTGCGCTGCAAGATCTTCTCGCCCACCCTCTACGAGCCGGCCATGGCGCCGCCCGGCAAGCAGATCGTCATCCTCCAGAAGGTGCAGGAGATCGACTACGCCGGGGTCGCCGACTGGGCGCGCCACAAGGCCGAGGTCGAGGCGTTCCTCTTGGCCAGCCTGGAGCGGGCGGTGCCGGGGATTACGCAGCAGATCGTGGTCAGAACCAGCGCCTCGGCCCTGACCTCGTACCGCTTCACCCGCAATCACCTGGGGGCGATGCTGGGCTGGGAGATGTCGCCCGCCCAGCTGGGCGCCGGCCGGCCGGGGATCGAGAGCGGGATCGAGAACCTCTTCCTGGCCGGACACTGGACGCGGCCCGGCGGCGGCGTCACGCCGGTCCTCGTCTCCGCCCAGCAGGCCGCCCAGGCGGTGCTGGCGGGCAGGATCTCCGCGCCGGCTCTGCCCGCGGCGGCGCGGCGCGCCAGGGCGGGAGCCTGAGCCCCATGAAGGCGATCGAGCTGCGGCAGCTCCGCAACAAACTGGCGGCCTACTGGCGGGTCCGCTACGGGGGGGCACGGCGCTTCGCGCGGCGGCGGCCGTTCGTCGAGCAGGTGGCTGCGGCGTGCGCCGCCGACCCCGAGGTGGTCGTCTTCGAGCTCGAAGGGATCGTCTACGACCACGTTTGCGCCGCCTGGCCCACGGCGGGCCCGCCGCGGCAGCTGCTGGCGAGCCCGGTAGTTGCCGGCAGCGCCGGCCTTCCCGAGGCGAGCCTGATCCTCCTCCACTCCGGCCTGGGGCTGGGCCTCGCCGAGATGCTGCTCCGGCCACTCGCGCGGACCAGCCCGGCGGCGGCCTTCGACGCCGCCCTGACCGCCTTCTTGGAGCTCTCGCGGGACAACGCGCGGCCGGCCTATCTCGCCGTGGCCCGGGAGTCGCTCGGTCTGATCGTGCGGATGTTCCGGTCGGAGCTCACGGCGCCGGTCGACGCCGGCCTCCGGCGGCTCGCGCCCGACCTCGCGGCGAGCTTCTGGCACGGCGCCGGGCGCGCGCTCTACTTCCTGCCGGCACAGCTCCTCCCCGGGGGCCTGGCGCGCGCCGCCGGGCGCTGCCGGAGCGAGCCGCCGGCGGCGGAGAACCGGCTCGACGCCCTGGCCGGCCTCGCCTTCGCGGTAACCATGATCAACCTCGGCGACCCGCGGATCGTCGAACGCCTGCTGGCGCTCCTCGCGGCGCCCGGCGAGGGCGAGGCGCTGACCAGCGGCGTCGTCGGCGGCCTGCTCGTCCGCCATCACACGACCCCCGCCGATCCGGCCCTCGCGGCCTTCCTCGCCTGGCGGCCGGCCGACCCGCGCTGGCGGGAGGCCTGGGAGCGACAGGTGAGCGGGCCGGGCGCCCTGGCCCTGGAGCGTCTCTACCCGGCGCTCCGCGCGCGCGGCCGCCTGGGCGACCTCGCCCGCTTCCAGCGTCTGGCGACCTTGGAGGAGAGCCTCCGGGAGGAGGAGCGACGGTGCGCGCCCTGACCTCAGTCGTAGCGGAGCTTGGCCTTGGCCTCGTCGATCGCCTCGCCGATCCCCGCGATCGACAGCGCCTCCCGGTCGGCGCCGCGCCCCGCGGGGTAGACGCCCTGGCGGTAGAGCGGATAGGCCTCGGTGCGCAGGTGGGCGAGGGTCTGGTGCCCGCGGCGGACGGCGCGCTCGTGGCGCAGAGCGGCGACGTCGACCGGCGCGACGACGATCTTCTCCCCCGGGCCGGGGTCGGCCTGGGCGAGAATCCGTCCCTCGAAGTCGACCACCATGCTGCCGCCCGGCCAGGAGAAGGGGGGATAGTGGGAGAGGCTCGCCGCCTGGTTGGCGGCCACCACGTAGGCGATGTTCTCGAGCGCCCGGCAACGGTTGACCACCGTCCACCAGTCCATCGGCGAGGTGGCGCCCCAGGGGTCCATGTAGGCGGAGACGCGGATCAGCACCTCGGCGCCGTTGGCGGTGAGCTGGCGCAGAGTCTCCGGGAAGAGCCAGTCGTAGCAGATGGCGACCCCGAGGTTGCCGATCGGCGTCTCGGCCACCGGGAACAGCTCCTCGGCATACTCGGGGAGGTCGTGCGGGCTGGCGTGGACCTCCCAGGGAATCCACGGGTTGACCTTCCGGTACCGGGTGAGAATCCCCTCGGGACCGATCAGGCAGGTGGTGTTGAACACCACCCCGGGGTAGCGGTCGTCGCGCTCCAGGAAGGTTCCGGTCTGGATGTAGATCCCGTACTCTTTCGCCTTTGCCGCGTAGCGCTCGGTATGCTCGTTGGGGACCGGGACGGCGAGCCGGTCGAGGAGCTCGCCCACCGTCGGGTAGACCGGGGCGGCGTGGGCGAACTCGGGGAAGACGACGAGCTTGACCGGGAGGAACGGCGAGTAGCCCTCGACCGCCTGGGAGAGCAGGGCGAGCATCCGGTCGACGTGCCGCCGGATGCCGGAGCGGTCCGGGGGGTTGCCGAAATCGGTCTGAATCGCCGCGGCGGCGTAGCGGAGCCGGTCCTCAGAAGCCATACGACGGGACGATAGCATGAAGCGAGTAGACTCTCCGTGGAGCTGATCCGAGCCATGATCCGCCGTTCCCGCCGCCGTTCTCGCGCTCTCGCGATCGAGCTCTCCAGACAGTCCGCGCCGGCGCTGGCGGCGCTCCTGGCGCCGGAGGAAGGGAGCGACTGCGGGGCGGGCTGGCGCGAGCTCGGCAACAAGCTCGCGGCGTTCGACGGCTTCGTCGACGCGGCGCGCCTCCTGCCTCCCGCCGCCTCCGGTTCGCCGCGCCCGCCCATCACGGCGGCGCTCTTGTGGGCTCTCGCGGGCGACCCCTACGCCGCCCTGTGGAGGGTCGAGGGGTTGGGCTACGCGCTCGCCGGGCCGGCCTGGGCCGGAGAGGGCGGCGCCCCTGGCGCGCCGCCGCGCGGTCTGCTGCAGACGGAGGCGCTGCCGGAACGGGCCCTGATCCCCCTCCACCTCGGGATGGGGATGGCCTTCGCCGAACGCCTGCTCGCGGATCTCGCTGCCGGCCTCGCTGCCGAGCCGGCTGTGGAGCGTCTCCTCCGGCGCTTCCTCGACCTCTCTCTCGACAATGCCCGGCCAGGGTGCGTGGACGCGCTCTGCGAGCCGCTGGGGTTCGTCGCCCGCCTCCTCCATCCGCACCTGCTGCCGCTCCTCGACCGCGGGCTCGCCGGGATCTCTCCCGCGCTCCGGGCCTTTCTCTGGCATGGGGCGGGACGCGGGCTCTACTTCCTTCCGTCCCATGCCCTGCCCTGGTGCAACCCCTGGCGGCGTGCGCTCGGCAAGGCGCTCGCCGAGCCGCCCCACGCGCTGGGCCGGCGCAACATGCTCGGCGGCCTGGCCTTTGCGGTGGCCCTGATCAACCTCCGGCAGCCGCGCATCGTCGAAGGTTTCCTTCAGGCAGGAGATCGCTGCGCTGCCTGCGAAGCCGGCGCCGCCCACGCGGTCCTCGTCTGGGATCGCGTTCGCCCCGACGGCCTCGCCGCGGGAGAGGGCTGGCCCGACCTGTTCCGGCTGGGAGGGGGTGAGCCGTGAGGTGGCTCCGGCGACGGTTCTGGTGGGTCCTGGTGATCGCCGCCGTCGTCGCCGCCTCTGGCCTCTGGCTCGCCGCGCATCACGTCGACCGCTCCGGCCGGACCTTCTTCCAGCGTGGCAAGGAGATCGGCGACGGCCTCGACGATCTCGCTCGCGCCCTGGCGCGCCGCGATCTCGCGGCGGTCGCCGGTCACTACAGCGCGGGCTTCCGTGGCGCTCCGCTCGGCCTCTCCCGCCACGAGCTCCAGGAGGAGCGGGACGGCGTACGGTGGTTTCGCCTCCACCCGCCGGCGGGGAGCGCCGATCGCCAGGGAGCGATCGCCGAATGGCAGGGCTACCTCGCCGAGCTGGCGGAGATCGAGGAGGTGGGCCTCCATGTCGACCGGATGGAGAGCTGGGACGGGCCCGAGGTGACGGCGACCGTCCGCTTCGAGCTCATCGGTCGGCCGCGCGGCGCCGCGCGCTCGGGCGTCGACCGCGGCCGGCTGCGCCTGCGCTTCGCCCCCTCGCCCGCCGGCTGGAAGATCCGCGGCGCCTCCCTCCTCGAAGGGGAGCGGGTGATCGCCGACCGGCCGCAGTTCGCGGAGGTGGGACATGCGGCCGGCATCGACTTCGTGAACCGCTATTATCCCGCCTTCCTCGACCGGCCGCTCGCCTTCGGCATGATCCGCTACGGCCCGGCCGGCATCACCGCCGCCGACTTCGACGACGACGGTCTCTACGACCTCTTCATCCCCGACGGGGTGGAGTCGCGGCTTTTCCGCAACCGGGGCGACGGCACCTTCGAGGACGTCACCGCCGCCGCGGGCCTTTCCGGCCTCGACGGCGTCTCGGTCGCCCTCTTCGCCGACTTCGACAACGACGGCTGGAAGGACCTCTTCGTCAGCCGCACCTTCCGCCCCAACCAGCTCTTCCACAACAACGGCCCAGGCAAGGACGGCAAGGTCACCTTCACCGACGTGACGGCGAGGTCGGGCATCGGGGCCGACTGCTGCACCACCGTCGCCGCCTGGGGCGACTACGACAACGACGGCAAGCTCGACCTCTACGTCGGCCGCTACCTCGACCCCCGGCAGCGGATCCCCACCACCTTCTACGCCCGGAACGGCGAGAGGAACCAGCTCTACCACAACAACGGCGACGGCACCTTCACCAACGTCACCAGGAAGGCCGGCGTCGGCGACCCCGGCCTCTGCCTGGGTGCCGCGTGGGGCGACTACGACGACGACGGCTGGCCCGATCTCTACGTCGCCAACGACTTCGGCAGGAAGACCCTCTACCACAACAACCGCGACGGCACCTTCAACGACGTCACCGTCCGAAGCGGCACCCTGGCCTACGGCGCCGGCATGAGCGCCTCGTTCGGCGACTACGACAACGACGGCAAGCTCGACCTCTACGTGGCGCAGATCCGCTCGGAATACGGCTGGTTCGCCGAGGCGCCGACGGTCGCCCGCTACATGATGAACTCCTGGAAGCAGGGGGTGTGGAGGAGCGACATGCCGCTCTACTTCGAGATCTTCCGCCAGTCGGGCTTCGCCTTCGTCGACGTCTTTCAGCAGATGGCCTCGGGCAACACGCTGCTCCACAACCGTGGCGACGGCACCTTCGAGGACGTGACCTGGAAGGCGAAGGCCAACCCCATCGGCTGGTTCTGGGGTTCGGCCTTCGCCGACTTCGACAACGACGGCTGGCTGGACCTCTACTCGGCGGACGGCTGGGTCTACAACGACCGCGGCACCGAGCTCGAGCTCGGCTTCCTCAACAACGTGGTCTCCCGGCAGGCGGACTACAAGACCGGCGCCTTCTTCGACCCCAAGAAGTTCGGCCGCAGCTCCTGGCACGGCTGGGAGAGGAACCGCCACCTGAGAAACAACGTGGACGGCACGTTCCTCGAGATCGGGCGCGCCGCCGGCACCGATCTCCTGCGGAACAGCCGGGGCATCGCGGTGGCCGACTTCTGGAACCGCGGCGCGCTCGACATCGCCGTCGCCGCCTCGACCGACCGCCACGCCCTGCTCCGGAACGAGCTGGCGGTCGGCGACGACCGGCACAACTGGCTGGCGGTCGAGCTCGTCGGCACCCGCTCGAATCGCGATGCCGTGGGGGCGCGGGTGACGGTCACCGTCGACGGCCGGCGCCAGATGCGGGAGGTGGCGTTGGGCGACGGCTACGGCTCGCAGAATTCGCTCCGCCTCCACTTCGGCCTCGGCACCGCGCGCACCGTCGACGAGCTGACCGTGCGCTGGCCGCGCTCCGGCCTCGTGCAGCGCTTCCGCGGGGTGGCCGCCGGCCGCATCGTCGAGGTGACCGAGGGGCGGGACGAGCTGGTCGAGAAGCATTATCGGAGAGGAGGGGGCAGGTGAGCCGGAGAGTCCTGTTCTTCGCCGTCCTGCTCCTCACCGTCCGCTCGGCGCCCGTCGGGCTCGCCGCGTCAGGGCCCGGCGCTTCGTCGCCGCCAGCCCGGCGCTGGTTCGAGGACCGGACCGCCGCCGCCGGCCTGGCGCATCCGCACGGCAAGCGCGTCTTCAAGAACCCCTACGCCGCGATCATGTCCGGCTACACCGCCCTGGGCGCCGCGGCGGCGGTCGCCGACTACGACGGCGACGGCTACGAGGACCTCTTCGTCACCGATTCGGCCGAGGGAGGGAAGAACCACCTCTACCACAACGATTTCGGAAAGACGGGCACCCTGACCTTCACCGATGTCGCCGAAGCGGCCGGGGTGGCGAACGGCAACGACGCGCAAAACGCCTCGGCCGACGCCCTCTTCTTCGATTACAACGACGACGGCCGGCCCGACCTCTTTGTCGTCCGCTTCGGCCACAGCCAGCTGTTCGAAAATCTGGGGAACGGTAAATTCAAGGAGGTGACGAAGGCGGCCGGCCTCGACCGCTACGCCAACTCGATCACCGCCATCGCCTTCGATTACGATCATGACGGCCGCGTCGACCTCCTGGTCGGCAACTACTTCGCGCCGGTCGATCTGTTCCATCCCGACACCCCGCGCTTCTTCCCCGAGAGCTTCGAGACCGCCAACAACGGCGGCGGGGTGACCCTCTTCCACAACGACGGCCCCGACCGGACGGGGCAGGTCACCTTCAGCGACGTCACCGTCAAGGCGGGGCTGAAGCTCTCCGGCTGGACGCTCGACGTCGGCCACGGCGATGCCGACGGCGACGGCGACGACGACCTTTACATCGCCTGCGACTTCGGCACCGATCGATTTTTCATCAATAATGGCAACGGCACCTTCACCGATCGCACGGAGAAGGCGATCGGCATCGACACCAAGAAGGGGATGAACGCCGAGTGGGGGGACTTCGACGGCGACGGCCGGTTGGACGTCTTCGTCACCAACATCACCGACGACTACATGCGCGAGGGCAACTTCCTCTGGCACAACAATGGTTTAGGGCCGGGCCCGGGGCCGGACGGCCCACTCCAGGGTCAGATCACCTTCACCGACGTGGCGAGGGAGACCGGGGTCTGGGAGACCGGCTGGGGCTGGGCGGGGAAGTTCTTCGACTACGACAACGACGGCTGGCTCGACCTCTACGTCACCAACGGCTGGGTCTCGGCCGGGCCGGAGAGCTACGTGCCGGACATCTTCGCCATGGTGGTCAAGCCGGGGATCGATCTGACCGACGCCCGCAACTGGCCGCCGATGGGGGGCAAGAGCCTCTCCGGTTATGAGAAGAAGAAGCTCTTCCACAACGAAGGCGGGCAGCGCTTCAAGGACGAGGCGGCCCGCCACGGGCTCGATTCGACCCGCGACGGGCGGGGGATTGTGGTCGCCGACTTTGACAACGACGGCCGCATGGACCTTTTCGTCGCCAATGCCGGGGCCGAGCCCTACTTCTACCACAACGTCCTGCCGGTCCTCGCCGGGGGGCCGCACTGGCTGGAGCTGATTCTCACCGGCAAGCGCTCGAACCGCGAGGCGGTGGGCGCCCAGGTGCGGTTGACCACCGGCGGCCGCACCCTCCTGCGCTTCGTCGACGGCGGCAACGGCTTCGCCGGCCAGAGCACCAAGCGGCTCCACTTCGGCCTCGGGACTTCCACCGCGATCGAGAAGATCGAGGTCCTCTGGCCTTCCGGGCTGCGCCAGACCCTGGGGCCGGTCGCCCCCGACCACATCTACCGGCTGACCGAGGGCGAGAACGCTCTGACGCCCTTCACCGCGGAGGTCCACCAGCGATGAAAACCTTTTCGACCTTCCTGCTCATCCTGGTGCTCGGGCTCCCGGCGCTCGCCTCGGAGGCGGACTTTCAAGCCGGCATGCAGGCGGCCGCGGCCAAGGACTGGGCGGCCGCCCTGCCGCGGTTGGAGGCGGCGGTCGCCGCCGATCCCGACAGCCTGCGCAACGAGAGCGAGTACCGGCGAACGGTGATCGCCGCCGGCGCCTACGAGCGTGCCCTGGACTTCTACCAGCAGCTCGCCACGGCGCATCCCGACTCCTGGGTGGTGGCGATCAACTACGGCTACGCCTACGTCGACAAGATTCCGGCGGCGGGTTCGATCACCCAGGTGATCCTCGCCAACAGCGCGCTCGGCTGGTTCACCAAATCGCTGGAGCGCAAATCCACCTGGCTCGGCCTGTTCACCCGCGGCAACAGCTATCTCTACTGGCCGAAGGTCTTCGGCAAGACGGCGCTGGGGATCGCGGACCTGGAGAAGGCGGTTGCGATGTCGAAGACCGAGCCGCCCTGCACCTGTCACGTCCGCGCCTGGGTCGCCCTGGGGGACGGCTACTGGAAGCTCGACCAGCTCGACAAGGCGCGGGCCGCCTGGAACGAGGGGCTGAAGCTCTTCCCCGGGAACGCGCCGCTGACGGGCCGGCTGGCGAAACAGGGAGACGAGCTCAAGGAGATGATCGAGGCCGACAGCGATCCCAACAAGCGGGTCGACACCGACCTCCGGCCGCTCTGGGAGAAACGATGAAGCTCTTCGCCCTCCTGCCGCTCGCCGCCCTCCTGGCCGGTCCGCCGGCTTCACCGGCAACGCCGGCAACGCCGGCAATACCGGCGCCGATCCGCTTCGAGGAGATCGGCGCCGCGGCGGGCGCGCGGATCGTCCATCACACCCGCGTCTTTCCCGGCAAGTATGCCTCCGTGCTGGGGATGTTCACCAACGGCGGCGCCGCAGTGGCGATCGCCGACTACGATCACGACGGCCGGGAGGACCTCTTCCTCACCGACTCATCCAAGGGCGGGAGAAACCACCTCCTGCACAACGATGGAGTAGGGAAGGACGGCGAGCTCCACTTCACCGACGTGACGGAGAAGGCGGGGGTCGGCGGCGGCAACGACGCGCGCTCGATCGTCTCCGACGCCCTCTTCTTCGACTACGACAACGACGGCTGGGACGATCTCCTGGTCGCCCGCTTCGGCACTCCGATCCTCTACCACAACGAGGGCGACGGCACCTTCAAGGACGTCACCGCGGCCTCCGGGCTCACCCGCTTCGCCAACACCATCGCCGTGATCGCCTTCGACTACGACAACGACGGCCGCCTGGATCTCCTGTTCGGCAACTATTTCAAGCCGGTCCACCTGCTCGACCTGAAAGACCCGCACGTCCTCCCCGACAACCTCGACCAGGCTACGAACGGCGGTGGCGTGACGCTCTGGCACAACGAGGGGCCCAACGCACGCGGCGAAACGCGTTTCGCCGACGTGACCGAGAAGGTGGGCTTGAGCCGGCATCACGGCTGGACCCTGGACGTCGGCCACGCCGATTTGAACAACGACGGCTGGCAGGACCTCTACCTGGCCGACGACTACGGCACCGACCGGCTGTACTGGAACCACAAGGACGGCACCTTCACCGACGGCACGGAAAAGGCCATCGGCATCGACACCAAGAAGGGGATGAACGTCGACTTCGCCGACTACGATCACGACGGATGGCTCGACGTCTACGTCACCAACATCACCGACGAGTACATGAAAGAGTGCAACATGCTCTGGCACAACAATGGCCCGGATGCCTCGGGTCAACCCACGTTCACCGACCTGTCGAAGGAGACCGGCACCTGCTCGACCCTCTGGGGCTGGGGGGCGAAGTTCGCCGACTTCGACGACGACGGCTGGGAGGACCTCTTCGCCGCCGACGGCCTGCGCTCGGCCGGCCCCCGGGACTACATCCCCGTTCTGGTCGAGATGATCGTCAAGCCGGGGATCGACTTCACCGACCTCGGGAGCTGGCCCGACATCGGTACCATGAGCTGGAGCGGCCATCAGAAGAAGAAACTGTTCCGGAACCTGGGGAACGGCTCGTTCAAGGAGGTCGCCGCCGCAGCCGGGGTGGACAACGACCTGGACGGCCGCGGCGTGGGGGTGGCGGATTTGGACGGCGACGGGCGGCTCGACTTCGTGCAGACCAACGCCGGGCAGCCGAGTCTGCTCTACCGGAACGTCACCGCGGGCGCCGGTCACTGGCTGGAGCTGGAGCTTGCCGGGACGAAGTCGAATCGCGACGCGATCGGGGCGCGGGTGACGGTGACGGCGGGGGGGATGCGGATGATTCGCGAGGTGAACGGCGGCAACGGCTACGCCAGCCAGAGCAGCCGGCGGCTGCACTTCGGGCTGGGCAGCGCCACCCGGATCGACGCGGTGGAGATCCGCTGGCCAAGCGGGATCGTGCAGAAGGTCGACGTGCCGGTCGACCGGCTGAGCCGGGTGGTCGAGAAGTGAGGGCCTGGAGTCTCCTGGCGGCGATACTGGCGGGTATGGCGATCACGGCCCCGACGCAGAATCCGGACGTGGAGCTGTGGCGGCATCGCAATCTCGGGAAGGCGTACTATGAGAACCCGACCACCCAGCTGTTGGCGGTCGCGGAGCTCAAGGCGGCGCTCGACCTCGCTCCGACCTCGACGCGGGAGCAGCTGAACTATGGCCTCGCCCTGCTCAAGGCGGGAAAGGTGGAGGAGGGGATCGCGGAGCTGGAGACGGTGCAGAAAGCGGACCCGGCGATCCCTCATACCTGGTTCAACCTGGGGGTCGCCTATAAGAAGGCCTCCGACTACGACCGCACGCTCGTCCAGTTCACCCGCATGGTGGAGCTGGTGCCGGACGAGCCGATCTCGCGCTACAACCTGGGCGTCCTCCTCGCCCTGGCCGGCAAGCCGGAGGCCGCCCTCGTCCAGTTCGAGAAGGCCCGAGCCCTGGACCCCAACCTGGCGGCGGCCCACTTCCAGCTCTACAACGCCTATAAGAAGGCGGGGCGCGCCGCCGATTCGGCCCGCGAGCTCTCCCTCTTCCAGGAGCTCAAGCGGCTGCAGGCCGGCGCCGCCGTCCCCGAGGACCTCGACTGGAGCTTCTACGCCGAGCTCTACGATCCGGCCGAGGCGCGACCGCATACCGGGATCGCGGGGATCGTCGGCGCGGCGAGCGCGCCGCTCCGCCTCGTCCCCGAGCGGCTCGCCCCGCCGGGGACGCGCGACCGCGAGAGCGCCTTTCTGGTCGTTCTCGACTTCGACGGCGACGGCCACCCTGACCTCCTCGCCGGTTCGGCCTCCGGGATCCGCCTGTTTAAGGACGGCAGGATCCCGGTCAAGGCGAGCGGGCTCGAAGGGCTCACCGGTATCGTGTCGGTGGTGCCGGGCGATTTCGACAACGACGGCCTGCCCGACCTCTGCATCCTGGCCCCCGGACCGCGGCTCTTCCACAACGTGAAGGGGCATTTCGTCGAGCTGAAGGAGACGCTCCCCCCCGGCCCCTTCGGTGTCTTCCGGGCGGCCCTCTTCCTCGACTACGACCACGACTACGACCTCGACCTCTTCCTGTTCGGCGACCACCCGGCCCTGCTGCGCAACAACGGCGACGGCAGCTGGACCGACGTCACCGCCCGCTTCCCCTTCGTGCCCGGGAAGGCCCTGGCCGCGGCGGCGATCGGGGTGGTGGCCGACACCCCGGGGGTGGATCTCGCCGTGACCTACGCCGACCGCCCCGGCGTCGTCTACCGCGACCGGCTCGCCGGCCGCTTCGAGGCGGAGGAGGTACCGGCCCTGCCCGCCGGAGCGCGCGGTCTCCTCGCCTGGGACCTCGACAACGACGGCTGGGTCGACCTCGCGGCGACTGGTTCCACCGGGCCGATCCTCCTGCGCAACCGCACCGGGATCGACGGCAAGGGGGAGGGCAACGCACGGACCGGCAGCTGGGCCGCGCTCCCGAGCCCGCCGGTTTCGCCCGGTCCGCCCGGCCCGCCCGCTCCGATCGTGCTGGTCGATCTCGAAAACCGCGGCCTGGGAGACCTGGTGGCCGGAGATCGCGCCTTCCTCGCCACGGGGTCGGGCAGCTTCGTCACGCCCGGGGGCCTCGGCTCTCCGCTCGGCGTCTACCCGGTGGCGCTCGCCACCGCCGACTTCGACGGCGACGGCCGCGCCGACCTCGCGGCGGTAGGGGAGGATGGCGCCGTCTTTCTCCTCCGCAACGGCACCGCCACCCCCAACCGCTGGCTGTCGGTCTCTCTCGCCGGAGTCAAGAACCTGAAGCTCGCCGCCACCGCCGAGGTCGAGATCAAGGCCGGGCTGAGCTACCAGAAGCGGCTCTACGCGGGAGTCCCCCTGCTCTTCGGCCTGGGGAACCACGCCGAGGTCGACACCGTCCGCATCACCTGGCCCAACGGCCTGATCCAGAACGAGCCGAAGCAGCCGGCAGGAAAGCTCGGCGAACGCCGGCTCTACAAGGAGGCGCAGCGCCTCTCCGGCTCCTGCCCCATGATCTTCACCTGGGACGGCGCGCGCTTCCATTTCATCACCGACGTCCTGGGCGTCGCCCCCCTGGGAGCGAGCCTGGGCGACGGCGAGTACTTCCCGGTCGACCACGACGAGTACGTCCAGATCCCCGGCGCGGCGCTCCGGGAGGTCGACGGCCGCTACGAGGTGCGGATCACCGAGGAGCTGCACGAGGTCACCTACCTGGACCAGGTGCGGCTCTTCGCCCTCGACCACCCGCGGGAGAGCGAAATCTTCACCAACGACAAGTTCAAGGGGCCGCCGTTCCCCGAGTTCCGCCTCTTCGGGGTGCGCCAGCGGATCTACCCGGTGGCCGCCACAGACGACGGGGGAGAGGACGTCCTCCCCCGGCTGCTCCGTGTGGACGGCACCTATCCCGACGGCTTCCGCCGCGATTTCACCGGGGTGGCCGAGCCGCATACCCTGACCCTGGACTTTGGGACGGCGGCGCCCGATGGCAAGGCCGTCCTCTTCTTGACCGGCTGGGTCGACTGGGCCGACGGCAGCACCTTCCTGGGCGCCGCCCAGGCCACCCGCGGCGGCCGGGCCGGCGGCCTCCAGATGCCGCAGCTCCAGGTCAAGGACGCGGCCGGGCGCTGGCAGACGGTGATCGAGGACATGGGCATCCCCTCGGGCAAGCCGAAGACCATCTCGGTCGACCTCACGGGGAAGTTCCTCTCCGCCTCACGCGAGGTGCGGATCGTCACCAACGTCTGCGTCTACTGGGACGAGATCTTTGTAGCGACCGGAGCGGCCGACCCCGAGGTCCGTTTGACGCCCGTGGATCCAGCGGCGGCCGACCTCCACTTCCGCGGCTTCTCGACCCCGCTGATCCACCCGGAGCGGAAGCAGCCCGAGGCCTTCGACTACGGCCTCCTCCTGGCGCTCCCCACCTGGAACCCCACCCCGGGACTCTACACCCGCTACGGCGACGTCCGCCCGCTCCTCTCTGCCGCCGACGACCGGCTGGTCCTCCTGGGCTCGGGGGACGAGGTCCGACTCCTCTTCCCGGCCGCGTCTCTCCCCCCACTGCCCCCCGGCTGGCGGCGCGACTTCCTCCTCCTGGTCGACGGCTGGGCCAAGGACGCCGACCCCAACACCGCCTTCTCCCAGTCGGTCGAACCCCTGCCTTTTCATGCCATGTCGCGCTATCCTTATCCGAACACGGAGCAGTTCCCCGGTGATCCGCAGCACGAAACCTATCGCAAGCAGTACAATACGCGACCTGCTTTGAAGATTTTGCCCGCGCTACGGCCGCGGGAAAGAACGCCTGGAGCCCAACGACCATGAAGAACCGTAAGCTCACCAACGCCGTAGGGATCAGTTTCCTCCTGCTGCTGGTCAACACTGCCTATCTCTCGGCCTACGCCTCGGCCACCATCCCCTACATGGTGAACGTCTTCCTCCACCTGCTGCTCGGGGTGCTGGTGGCGGTGGGGGCGGTCTTCCTCCTCGCCCGCCGGCCGGAGCTGCGCCGCGGCTTCGCCGCGGCCGGGGTGCTTTTCGCGGTGGCGCTCGTCCTCGGGCTCTATCTCGCCATCCACGGCAACGTCCTCGCGGTGCGTGGGGTGCTCTGGGCGCACATTGCGGCGGCCGCGGTGGGGCTCGTGGCGCTCCTCCCCTGGGCCCTGCGGCAGGCGGCGACCGGAGGGGAGGGGGCGAGGCGCTGGCGCCCGCTCTTCGCCGGCGCCCTGGTCCTCCTCGTCGCCTGGCCGGGGGCGACCGCCCTCTATCGGCGCTCGCACCCGAATGCGAACGACCGGATCGTCAATCCCATGGTCGTCCCGGCCTCGATGGAGCAGGAGGGTGGCGGCCCCAAGTCGCCCTTCTTCCCCTCCTCGGCGAAGACCAACGTGGGGGGGATCATCCCCTCGAACTTCTTCATGGACTCGAAGACCTGCGGCGAGTGCCACCAGGACATCTACCAGCAGTGGCAGTCCTCGGTCCACCACTTCGGCTCGTTCAACAACCAGTTCTACCGGAAGTCGATCGAGTACATGCAGGACACGGTCGGCACCCAGCCGAGCAAGTGGTGCGCCGGCTGTCACGACCACGCGGTCTTCTTCAACGGCCGTTTTGCGCGCCCGATAAAACAGCAGATCGACACCCCGGAGGCGCAGGCCGGCCTCGCCTGCACCTCCTGCCACGCCATCGTCCACGTCGACAGCTCGATGGGCAACGGCGGCTTCACCATCGAATACCCGCCCCTCCACGAGCTGGCGACGAGCAAGAACCGGGCGATCAGGGCGATGGACCACTTCCTCACCTATCTGAACCCCGAGCCGCACCGGCGCACCTTCATGAAGCCCTTCATGCGCGCCGACTCGGCCGAGTTCTGCTCCACCTGCCACAAGGTGCACCTGGACGTACCGGTCAATCACTACCGCTGGTTCCGCGGCTTCAACGAGTACGACGCCTGGCAGGCCTCCGGCGTCTCGGGGCAGGGGGCGCGCTCCTTCTATTATCCGAAGGAGACCTCGACCTGTGCCCAGTGCCACATGCCGCTGGTCGACTCGCAGGACCCCGGCAACAAGGGCGGCAAGATCCATTCGCACCGCTTCCCGGGAGCCAACACGGCGGTCCCCTACGTCAACCGGGACGAGGCGCAGCTCGCCGCCACCGAGGCGTTCTTGAAGGCGGGTGTGGTGACGGTCGACCTCTTCGCCGTCTCCCCCGAGCCGGAGGGGGCCGGGGACACCCGGATGGTGCGCCGCGCCGGTCCCGCTGACGCCGGGCCGCAGGTGAATTCAACCTTCGCGGTGGGCGAGGAGGCGGAGGCGACCGGCCCGGGCTTCCTGCGCGAGGTCGGCCAGGTCGCGGCTCCCCTGGGGGTGGCCGGCGCGGCGATCCAGCCGGGTTCGACCGTCCGGGTCGACGCCGTCGTCCGCACCCGCAAGGTCGGCCACTTCTTCCCCGGCGGCACGGTCGACGCCTTCGACGTCTGGGTCGAGCTCCAGGCGAAGGACGCGACGGGCAGGGTGATCTTCTGGAGCGGCAAGGTGGAGGACGACGGCAAGGGGCCGGTCGAGCCCGGGGCGCACTTCTACCGCTCCTACCAGCTCGACGCCCATGGCAATATGATCAACAAGAGGAACGCCTTCCAGTCGCGGAGCGTCCTCTACACCCGCCTGATCCCGCCCGGCGCCGCCGACACCGTCCACTTCCGGATGCGCGTGCCGGAAGGCGCAGTGGGCCCGCTCACCGTGACGGCCAAGGTCAACTACCGCAAGTTCGCCCACTACTACACGCAGTTCGTCTATGCCGGCCAGCCGAAGCCGGGGCAGGACCCGGGCTTGATCTCGGCCCACTACAACAACCTGGAGTACAGCTTCGATCCGGCGAACATCCCGAAGAACGTCTCGGGCCAGATCAAGGACCGTATCCCCGACCTGCCGATCGTCGTCGTGGCGGAGACCCAGACCGAGATCGCGCTTGCCGACGGCAAGCACAAGGAGACCTGGCAACCGGTGGTGCGGAAGGACGACCGCGAGCGCTGGAACGATTGGGGGATCGGCCTCCTGCTGCAGGGCGACCTGAAGGGGGCCGAGTACGCCTTCCTGCGCGTCACCGAGGCCGAGCCGGGCTATGCCAACGGCTGGGTCAACGTCGCCCGCGCCCTGATCCGGGAGGGCGAGACCGAGCGCGCCAAACCCTATCTCGACAAGGCCCTGGCGCTCGATCCGCAGCTCGCTTCGGCGAACTTCTTCAAGGCCCAGGTCCAGAAGACGGACGGCGACTACGACGGCGCGCTCGCCTCCCTGGCGAAGGCGCGGGCCCGCTTCCCGCGCGACCGCGTGGTGCTCAACCAGATCGGCCGCGTCCTCTTCCTGAAGCGGGAGTACAGGAAGGCGGTCGACGTGTTGGAGCAGATCTGCCTCATCGATCCGGAGGACGTCCAGATGCACTACACCCTGATGCTCGCCTACCGCGGCCTGGGCGACGCCGACAAGGTGGCGCGCGAGGCGGTCCTCTTCCGCCGCTTCAAGGCCGAGGAGTCGGCGCAGGCGATCACCGGAGTGCGCCGCCGGGCGAGCCCGGAGGACAACAACGAGCGCCAGCAGATCCACGAGCACGAGAGCGTGCCGCTCGGCCCCGCCACCAAGGCCGTCGCGCCTCCGGCAGCGAAATCGACCCGCGAGGCGTCGCCGGTCGCCGGGGGCCAGCCGTGAGGCGGTCCCAGCTTCTTCTCGCCCTCTCCGTGGCCGCGGTCGTCGCCACGGTCAGTTTTGCCGCCGTTCCAAAACCAGCGAAAGCGCCGGCCGCTCCCATCGACGCTTCCGCTGCGGTGCGTTTCACCGACATCACCAAATCGGCCGGCATCCACTTCGTCCACAACAGCGGCCGGGCGGGCAAGAAGCTCCTGCCCGAGACCCTGGGCGCCGGGGTGGCGATCTTCGACGCCGACGGCGACGGCTGGCCCGACCTCCTGTTCATCAACGGCAAGGACTGGACGCCGCACGGCAAGCGTTCCCTGCCCGCCCTCTACCACAACAACCACAACGGCACCTTCACCGACGTGACGGCGGGGAGCGGCCTGGACGTCGAGATGTACGGCATGGGGGTGGCGGTCGCCGACTACGACAACGACGGCCGGGAGGACGTCTACGTCACGGCGATCGAGGGCGACCGGCTCTTCCACAACGAGGGGAAGGGGAAATTCAAGGACGTCACCGCGGCCTCCGGGATCAGGAACGCCAGCTTCGGCACCAGCGCCGCCTGGTTCGACTACGACAAGGACGGCAAGCTCGACCTCTTCGTCGCCAATTACGTGCAGTGGACGAAGGAGACCGACCTCTGGTGCTCGCTCGACGGCACCAGCAAGTCCTATTGCACGCCCGAGTCCTACAAAGGGACCTCCTCGAAGCTCTTCCACAACCTGGGCGGCGGCCGCTTCGCCGACGTCAGCCACCAGGCCGGGATCGACGAGCCGACCTCGAAGTCGCTGGGGGTCACCGTCCTCGACTTTAACGGCGATGGCTGGCCCGATCTCTTCGTCGCCAACGACACCCAGCCCAACAAGCTCTACCGGAACCAGAAGAACGGCACCTTCAAGGACGAGGCGCTGGAGGCCGGCGTCGCCTTCAACGAGGACGGCACGGTGCGCGGCGCCATGGGCACCGACGCCGCCGATTATGACCGCTCCGGGCGGGCGCACCTCCTGGTCGGCAACTTCGCCAACGAGATGCTCGGTCTCTACCACAACGAGGGCTCCGGGGTGTTCGTCGACGAGGCGCCGAAGTCGGCGGTGGGGAAGGCGAGTCTCCTGACCCTGAGCTTCGGGGTCTTTTTCTTCGACTACGACCTGGACGGCTGGCCGGACATCTTCGCCGCCAACGGCCACCTGGAAGAGGAGATCGAGCGGGTGCAGCCGCGCATCCACTACAAGGAGCCGCCGCTCGTCTTTAGGAACCTCGGCAACGGCACCTTCGAAGACGTGAGCAAAGCCCTGGGCACCGATCTCACCCGACCCATGGTGGCCCGCGGCGCCGCCTACGGCGATCTCGACCACGACGGCGACCTCGACGTGGTGATGACCACCAACCACGGCCCCGCCTGCGTCCTGCGCAACGACGGCGGGAGCAAGAATCACTGGCTGTCGATCAAGACCGTAGGAACCAAGTCGAACCGCGACGGCATCGGCGCCGTGGTCCGTTTGGTCTCACCCACGGGCAAGCAGTGGGGGATGGTGCGCAGCGGCTCCTCCTACTGCTCGGAGAGCGACCACGCGCTGACCTTCGGCCTAGGGCACGACGCCCAGGTGACGAGCCTCACCGTCGAGTGGCCGAGCGGCGAGAAGCAGACGCTCTCGAACGTCGCCGCGAACCAGTTCCTGACGATTGAGGAGGGGAAGGGGATCGTGGGGAAGGCGGGAGTGGGGAAGTAAGGGGGCAGGGAGAGGGTCTCACGGTAGGGTCTTCGTAGACTCGGGAGGGCCACCCATGGCCGAGAACGCTCTGGCGAAGAAAATGAAGCTGAAGGCAGGTCAACGCGCGGCGATCGTCGGGGCGCCGGACGGCTATCGGGGCCTGCTCCAGCCGCTGCCCGACGGGGTCGACGTGAGCGAGACCCTGGACGGTACTTTCGACTGGATTCAGCTCTTCGTGCGGACCCGATCCGAGTTGGAGAGCGTGGCGCCCCGGGCCATCGCCGCTCTCAAGCCAGAGAGCCTCCTCTGGATCTCCTTTCCCAAGGGCTCGTCGAAGATCCAGACCGACCTCACCCGGGACACGGGGTGGGACGTCCTTCAGACCGGCGACCTCAAATGGGTCACCCTGGTCTCGGTCGATCCGACCTGGTCGGCTTTCGCGTTGCGACCCTACAGGCCGGGGGAAACGCGGCAGACCTGGTAGGCAGAGCCGAGTCGTCGGTCGTCGGCGCCATGCCGCCGGTCATCGACGGCATGCTCGCCAGTCGTCGGCGCCATGCCGCCGGTCATCGGCGACAGGCTCGCCAGTCTTCGGCGCCATACAGCCGGTCATCGGCGACATGCTCGCCGGTCGGCGGCGCCATACCGCCGATCACCGACGCCCTGCCGCAGGTCATCGGCTGCAGGGTCGCCGTCGCGTGTAGGAGCCCCCTACCTCTCCAACCCCGCCCACAGCGCCCGCATCCGCGGCGCCAGCCGTTCGAGCTCCTCTAAGTGCAGGGCGGAGAGCTGGCGCAGAACCTCGGCGCCCCGCTCGGTGAGGCCGAGGCGGACGACGCGGTGATCCTCCTCGTCCGGCCGCCGGACGACGAGGCCGGCCTTCCCGGCGCGGTCGACCAGCCCGACGGCGCTGTGGTGGCGCAGGAGCAGGTAGCCCGCCAGGTCGCCCACGGTGGGACCGCGAGGGTCGGCATGCCCGCGGATGGCGAGCAGGAGCTGGTGCTGCGAGGCGGTCAGGCCTGCCGCTTCCGCCTGCTCCTCGCTCCAGTGGAGAAAACGCCGCAGCCCCGTCCGGAGGTCCAGCAAGCGTTGATATTCGGCATCTTCCAGATCCTTCGGCATGGCCCGCGATTGTAGACCTCCATGGATCGCGGTGCGATATAATTGTCGCAGAGGGGATCGCTCTCCGTTCCTCCCGCGATGGGAGGACCGGAGACCCCTGCGGAAGGGAATGTCATGCACGCAGAAACCCCACCCGGGAGGCTCCTCCTGCTCTCCGGCCTCGCCGCGCTCCTCGGCGGCCTGGGCGGCGGGGCGGCCTGGGTGTTGCTCCGTCTCATCGGATTGTTGACCAACCTCGCCCTGTTCCACCGCTTCAGCTGGACGCTGCCGTCCTTCACCCAGCTCCATCCCGGTCCCTGGATCGTCGTCGCCGCGGTGACCGGCGGCCTCCTGGTCTCGCTCCTCGCCCGGTGGTCGCCGGTCATCCGTGGCCACGGCATCCCCGAGGCCATGGAGGCGGTGCTCGTCCGCCAGAGCCGCATCGCGCCGCGGGCCGCCCTCGCCAAGCCGGTCTCCGCCGCCCTGGCGATCGGCACCGGCGGGCCGTTCGGCGCCGAGGGGCCGATCATCGTCACCGGCGGCGCCCTGGGCTCGCTCCTGGGCCAGGTGCTCCACGTCTCGCCCGCCGAGAGGAAGATCCTCCTCGCCTGCGGCGCTGCCGCCGGCATGTCGGCCACCTTCGGTGCCCCGCTCGCCTCGGTGGTCCTGGCGATCGAGCTCCTGCTCTTCGAGTTCTCGACCCGCGCCTTCATCCCCCTGGTGGTGGCCGCCACGGTCGCCTCCGGCGTCCACTCGGCGCTCTTCGGCTCCGGCCCCCTGTTCGCGGTCCCGGCACACGACTTCGCGGGGCTGCGCCTTCTCCCCTGGTTCGTCGTCCTCGGGCTCGGCTGCGGCCTCCTCGCGGTGGTCGTCACCAAGGGGCTCTTCCTGGTCGAGGAGGGATTCCGCAAGCTGCCGGTCTCCGAGTTCTGGCACCCGGTGATCGGGGCGGTGGGCTTCGCCTCGATCGGGCTCCTCGTGCCGCGCGCCCTGGGGGTGGGCTACGACGCCATCGGCGACGTGCTGAACGACCGCCTGGCCTTGGGCGCCATCGCCGTCCTCGCGGTGGCCAAGCTGGTCGCCTGGTGGATCGCCCTGGGGTCGGGGACCTCGGGCGGCACGCTCGCCCCCTTGCTCCTCATCGGCGGCTCGTTCGGCAGCCTCCTCGGTTTCGCCGCCGGGGCGATCGATCCCAAGCTCGGCCTCTCGCCCGGGGCCTTCGCGGTGGTCGCCATGGCGGCGCTCTTCGGCGCCTCGACCCGCGCCACCTTCACCGCCATCGTCTTCCTCTTCGAGCTCACCGCCGACTACCAGATCATCCTCCCCCTGATGCTCGCCGCCGTGGTCGCCGACATCGTGGCCGCGGCGCTCCTGCGCGAATCGCTGATGACCGAGAAGCTGGCCCGCCGGGGCTTGAAGGTCCAGACCGAGTATGCGGTCGACGTCCTCGGCACCACCCTGGTGCGCGACGTGATGACGACGGAGGTGGATACCCTGCCCGCCACCGCCACGGTGGGCGACGCGCGGCGGAAGATCGCCGCCGGCCGGCACGGCGCCTATCCGATCCTCGACGACGGCCGCTGCGTGGGGATCGTGGCGCGCGGCGACCTCCTGCTCCGGGAGGCGGGGGAGGAGGAACCGGTCGCCGCCGTGGCGAGTCGCGACCTGGTCACGGTCGGTCCCGAGGACACCGTGCTCCGAGCCCTGGAGCGCATGCTCCAGGAGGAGGTCGATCACCTACCAGTGGTCACCCCCGACGGTCACCTCCAGGGCATCTGCACCCGCACCGACGTCTTCAAGGCCCGCCGCCGGCAGTGGGAGCTCGAGCGCCGCCAGCCGGGCTGGCGGCCGCTGCTCAAACGAGAGGGGACCAATCTCTAGTCCCAGTACCAGCGCGTGGGGAGAGCGCTGCGAGGGGCTAGGGGGTAGAAACGCCTCGCTTTCCTGGGTATTGTTGGG
>Ga0137403_10001687_pt1 | contig 27567 bp, 19 predicted proteins | sample CZOMad2_1_16fung_FD_122057 | JGI IMG/M metagenome (GOLD analysis project Ga0137403, IMG submission 122057) | Vadose zone soil fungal communities from Angelo Coast Range Reserve, California, USA - CZOMad2_1_16fungal (Hybrid Assembly) | ecosystem: Environmental > Terrestrial > Soil > Vadose zone... | reverse complement strand
TCGACCGCATGGCGGAGACGTTCCTGAAAAAGAAGGGCGACATCCGCGAGGTCTTACGCACGATGTACAAGTCTCCGGAGTTCTGGGCACCGGAGACGTATCAGGCCAAGGTCAAAACTCCGTTGGAATTCGTAGTTTCAGCTTTGCGCGCTACCGACGCCGACGTGCAAGATGCGACGCCGCTTCTCGGGGCTCTACAGAATATGGGCATGCCGCTTTATGGCATGCAGCCGCCGACAGGGTATTCGATGAAGTCCGACGCCTGGGTAAACTCTTCGGCGCTGCTGGGGCGTATGAATTTCGCCCTGGGGTTAGGGAACGACAAATTCAAAGGTGTTAAAGCGAACCCAGCCGCAGTCCTCGGCGCAGAACCGCCGACGGATGCTCATCAGACACTCACTGTTTTCGAGCAGGCGTATCTCGATGGGGCAGTCTCGGAACAGACCCATGCCGCCATCGTTAAGCAGCTCGACGATCCTCAAATAACGAGACGAAAACTAGATGACAATCCACGAACCCCGAACGCCGGCGCGATTGCCGGATTGATTTTAGGTTCGCCCGAGTTTCAGAAGCGATAGCCAGGAGAAGAAGCCATGTCCATTACACGACGCGTATTCTTGCGAAACGGGGCTCTGGCCCTGGTGGGAACTTCGGCGCTTCCGGCGTTTCTGAGCCGCGCCGTCATGGCTTCTGAAACAACGCCCGGCAGCTTCAAGAACAAACGCCTCGTCGTGATTTTCCAGCGTGGCGCCGCCGACGGCCTCAACATCGTCGTCCCACACGCTGAGTCCTCGTACTATTCCATGCGGCCGAGCATCAACATTGCGCGCAAGTCCGTTCTCGACCTCGATGGCTTTTTTGGCCTCCACCCGTCGATGGATTCTCTGCTGCCTCTGTGGAAAGAAAAGCATCTGGCGATCATTCATGCCGCCGGTTCCACGGATACAACACGCTCGCACTTTGACGCTCAAGACTATATGGAATCGGGCACGCCGGGTTTGAAAGCGACAGAAGATGGCTGGCTGAACCGGGCTCTGCACGCCCTGCCACAGTCTTCAGACGTCGCTGGAAATCAAGCGGCTTTTCGGGCCATCGCCATGGGGCCGTCGTTGCCACGGATTCTTTCCGGCTCCGAACCCGCGGTGGCGGTGAACCACATCAACGACTTCGGCATTGGAGGCCGCAATCCCAAGCCCACGCCAGCCGCGAACACTTTCGAAGCCATGTACGAACACTCAGTAGACACGGTTCTGCATGGTGCGGGCCAGGAAACGTTTGATGCGGTAAAAATGCTGAAATCCGCCGACCCTTCGAAGTACAAGCCCACGCCCGGAGCCAACTATCCGCAAGGCCGCTTTGGCGACAGCCTCCAGCAGTTGGCACAGCTCATCAAGTCGAACCTGGGTGTGCAAGTGGCTTTTGCAGACATCGGCGGCTGGGATCATCACGTGAACGAAGGCGGTACACAAGGCCAATTGGCGAACATTCTGCGTGAATTCTCAGAAAGCTTGTTCGCTTTTTGGATGGACCTCGGGAGTCTCGCGGAAGAAACCGTCGTCGTGACCATGTCGGAATTCGGCCGCACGGCCCGCGAAAACGGCAACCGCGGCACCGACCATGGGCATGCCAATGCTATGTTCGTTATGGGAGGCCCAGTGCAAGGAGGTAAGGTTTACGGGCGCTGGCCCGGGCTGGACTCTTCGCAACTCTATGAGGGTCGGGATCTCGCCGTCACGACCGACTTCCGCCGCGTGCTCAGCGAGGCCGTTTACCAGCACTTGGGCAATCACAAACTGGAAACGGTATTTCCCGGATTCGAGAATCGTCCCAGCGACTTTCTGAACTTTCTTGGCTAGTCGCGGAGACTATTCAAACTGCTTGCGAAAACTCGCGAACTGCTCTTTCAGATCTTTTACATCTTTCTGCAAACCAGCCACGGTTTCCTCGAGCTTTTCCAGGCGCTCGGCGTTGTCCATGCGAATGGCGCGCGGCGTGGCGTTCGGCTCCGGCATCACAAAGGGCTCTACCAGTCCGCAAAGCAGATGCATATATCGCGATTCCTTCGTTCCCGGCTGCCGCTGCAATACCTGTACTAGTGGCGGGTCGCGTTGCATCAGCTTCTGCAAAGCCGACTGCACTTCGTCCAAGTCCTCGAAGGAATGAATTCGTTCTGTCCGCCCCCGCAGCTCCCCAGGCGTTTGCGCGCCGCGCAGCATGAGGACGCACAGAGCCGCATTCTCACCTCGGCTAAAGTTGAAGACTTCCTGCATGCGGTGCTCGTACTTTGTCACCCGGCTGTCGGCACTATTCACGGGGCCGGCTAGCTTCTTCTCCTTCAAGCTCGCCAGAGCCTGCCGCACCGCGTCTTCTGTCAACGTCATAAACGGATCCCGGTTCGACTTCTGATTACAAGCGTTGACTAGGGCGTTGATCGACAGCGGATAGTAGTCCGGCGTAGTGGCGTCCTTCTCCACGAGAGAGCCCAGAACTCGCACTTCGATTTCGGTCAAAAGAATGTTCACAAGTGTCACCCATCCTTATGAAAATGGAGGCCTAAAGCCCCCGGACCTTCTATCCTAACGTCATTCCTACGCGCTCGCGGATGACCTTAGTTTGGCTCCAGGTTCCCCCTATTCCCCGTGGATCGGGCCATCTTTTCACAATGAAACTTTTCCTAACCAAATTCCGTATCTATCGTCTATACCTGCGAACAGTAAGTTTCAGGGAGCGGATATGAAGAAACAAAAGCGGTTGGCAACGTGGCTGGGAATTCTGATAGGAACAGCGGGCGCAATCCTATTGGCGGGACGAGCCTGGGCCAGCGAGCCCTTGACGCAGGAATTTCACAAGACCTACACCCTCAGCGCAGACGGCCGCGTGTCTCTCGAAAACATCAACGGAGCCGTGACCATCACCGGCTGGGACCGCGACGAAGTCCAGGTAGACGCCATCAAGAAGGCCAGGCGGCAGGAGCGGCTCGACGAGGCCAAAATTGTGGTGGAATCGAGCGCCAACTCCATTTCGATCCACACGGAATACCCGCACCGCGACCACAACTTCAACTGGGGCGACGAAAACAACCCTGCGAGCGTGGACTATACCCTGCATGTGCCCAGGCACGCGCGTCTCGACCAAGTTGACCTCATCAACGGGTCGCTGGAGATTCACGAGGTTGCTGGCGATGTGCACGCATCTTCCGTGAACGGGCGCTTGTTGGCGAAAGACCTTGCGGGACGAGCTGATCTCTCTACGGTCAATGGCCAGACCGAAGCAGAGTTTCGGCAGTTGCCGAAGTCGCACATCCACGCGTCTTCTGTGAACGGATCAGTTCTGGTTACCATCCCCTCCGACGCCAACGCGGACATTCACGCCAGCACGGTTTCCGGCGGCATTGAAACTGACTTCGGTTTCAATGTGCACAAGGCGTCGTTCGTCGGGCACAGCTTGGATGGTCGGCTGGGCAGTGGCGGGACCGACATTGAACTCTCAGATGTAAATGGGAGGATTGAACTTCGACACGCGCACGATGGAAAAACTCTGAGCCCTGCGACCGGCGGCAGCCGGAAGGGCAAAGACGACGATGACGACGACACAATCTAGTCGTCCGGTTTAGCAAGCAGGCTTTGACGCGATCACCAGCAAAGCACCTTTACGTTTAAAAGCGCGCAGATCGTCGAGGCTGCGGAAGGACTTAGTCTTGTAGTCGTCGGGAGTTGGCGTGTCGTCAGGGATTTGCCGCCACTCCACGTTGTCGAAGCCGTGCTGTTGCAAGAGCGAGACGTTGCGCCAAGCGAATCATCTTGTCGGAAACATCCAGTCCGACGACATTCGCTTCCCTGGTTGTATCCTCTGTCACCGCCCGCGCCAGCAACCGCGTCGCCCATCCTGCCCCGCAGCCGAGGTCGAGAACCCGTTGCCCCGGACGCAAATCCATCAGTTGTAAGGTCTTCAGCGTGATGTCGAGGTGATGGTGCTCCATCTTTTCGCCTTCGCCCGTTTCGGCCCAGCAGTTGAACTCGAGTTGTAGTTTTTCGTTGGGGGTCAAAGGGGCGGTTTGCGAAAGCGTATCGGTCATCGATGTCCTCGAAGCACGCTTCTATGCTACATTTGGCAACCACATGGCTCCAAACCCCGAAGCCCCCAGCTCCGAGCAGCGGAAAGAAGCGCAACAGGGGCAAAGCTTACTCTACTGCCCGCAGTGCTCCCGTGAAGTTTCCGACCCGCTAACCTGTCGCGACTGCCTCTCCGTAATTTGCCGCCAGTGCGGGACGCCGCTGGAATCTTCCGACGACTTAGGGATGGGCTAACCTTGGCGACACTTCCGCAATCCCCAAGCGCTACCGACGTCAAACCCGGCTTGGTGCGCGGCCTGTCGCTGATCGACTGCGTACTCCTGCTGGTCGGCGGAATTATCGGCTCGTCCATTTTTCTCACCGCCAAAGATATTGCCGGCCCTTTACCTCACCCGTTGCTGTTCCTCGGCGTGTGGATTCTCGGCGGACTAATCTCGCTATGCGCCTGTTTCGCCTTCGCGGAACTCGGCGCAATGTTTCCCGATTCTGGCGGGCAGTACGTCTACATGCGCGAGGCTTATGGCGACCTCGTAGGGTTCCTGTACGGATGGATGATCTTCACCGTCTCGAACGGCGGCACGATCGCTGCCCTTTCGGTCGCATCGGCGAGTTATCTAGGAGCCGTCTTCCCTTCCCTCTCCGAAGGCCATGTTGTACTGAATATCGCGGGTTTTGCTTTGACCCGCGTGCATGTTGTAGCGCTGGCTTCCATTGCGTTTGTTACATGGGTGAATGTCGTCGGTCTGCGGCAAGGAGCTGTCCTGCAAAACATCGCCACCTGGGCCAAGTTCGCGGCCATGGCAGCTTTCATATTTCTGGGATTCACAATCGGTAAAGGAAGCTGGTCGCACTTTACCTCGGCGGGCTCGGGAACGAGCGCGGGAATGATGGTTGGCCTTTCAGCAGGCCAGCTCGTCTCGGCGTTTGGCGTGGCGCTGATCGCCGTTTTCTGGGCTTACGACGGCTGGATCTACATCACCTGGGTCTCCGGCGAGGTGAAAAACCCCCAACGCAATATCCCGCAAGGGATGCTGCTGGGCGTCATTGCCGTTGGCGTGATCTATGTGGCCATGAACATGACCTACGTCTACGCGCTTCCGATCACGGAGATCGCCAAGCACGAGACCATCGCGCACGCGGCCGCGACGGCGCTGTTTTCCCCGGCGGCGGCCACATGGCTTTCCGCATTGATTGCGGTTTCGTGTTTTGGCGCCATGGCCAGTTGTGCTCTCTCCGGCGCCCGCGTCTACTTCGCCATGGCACGGGATGGCGCGTTCTTTCCAAGGATGGGCGAAGTCCATCCCCGCTGGAGGACCCCTGCTTTCAGCTTAATCGGCCAGGGCCTCTGGGCGGCGGTCCTTACGCTCAGCGGGCGCTACGATCAGCTCTACACCTATGTGATGTTCATGATGGTGCTCTCCTATACGCTGGGCGTAGCGTGCATGTTCATCCTCCGTTGGAAACGCCCGAACGCCGAGCGGCCTTACCGCTGCACGGGCTATCCATGGCTACCCGCGTTGTATATTCTTATTGGAACAGTGTGGACAATCAACACGATTGTAGAACGCCCCAAAGAATCGCTGGCTGGCACCTTGATTGTGCTAGCAGGTGTGCCGGGGTACATCTATTGGAAGCGCACCACCAAGTCCACCCGATAAAAATATCTGGAGTTCCCGATGTTCGAGCGCTACACAGAAAAAGCCCGCCGCGTAATCTTCTTCGCTCGCTACGAGGCCAGCCAGTACGGATCGCCTCATATAGAAACCGAGCATCTTTTGTTGGGCATCCTGCGCGAGGACAAGCAGCTTGTTCAACACTGTCTGCCCAGAGGAGCGGGCGAAGCGGTTCGCAAGAAAGTGGATGCACTGACTCCGTCGAGCGCGAAGGTCTCGACCAGCGTCGATCTTCCGGTGAGCCAACCCAGCAAGCACGTGCTCGCTTACGCCGCCGAGGAGTCCGATCGGCTCAAGCATGAGCATATTGGCACCGAACACTTGCTAATCGGGCTCTTGCGCGAAGAAAACGAAACAGCGGCGCGGATTCTGGGAGAACTGGGAGTCAATCTTACGGAAACGCGAGAAAAGGTTGCAGCCTGGAAGCGGGAACCAAGCACCGAACCTTCGCTAGCCTCTCGGTTAGGTGTTTTGCCCGGTAATCCGTTCCAAATTCACGGAGCAGGCCGGGATGCACAACACGTTCGCTCCATTGTGGCCCACTACCAAGGTCGCCCTTGGCACTGGCGTCAGGAAGTCTGGCTTCCGCCCGATGTCGCCGAACATCTTGAAACCGGACAGATCTCGTTCGATCTTTCTCTGACCACCGACACAGCGAAGTACAGACTCGTCAAAGGCGGATGGGCAAGCGATAACTGCGTCATCTGCGGCTGGAGACTGTTCGAATCCACGATTCTGTCGCATGGCACCGCCTATACCAATGGCCGTGACTGGCTCTGCACTGAGTGCTATGAAAAGTTCTTTGTCCATGCGAAACCCGGCCCCCCACCCTTACCGGATATCACCTAGCCCAAATTACACTAATCCCGCTTGTAAACCCTTCCGTCCTTCATCACAAACTTCACGTGCTCCAGCACACTAATGTCGTCCAACGGATTGCCCTGCACAGCCACCACGTCCGCATATCTCCCCGCTTTGATCGAACCCAGCACGTCGGATTTCCCCAGCAAATCCGCAGCGTTGCGTGTTGCGGCTTGAATGGCCTGCATAGGAGTCATCCCATACCGCACCATGAAAGCAAACTGCTTCGTTGCGGCGTCGTAAGGACACACTCCCGCGTCGGTGCCGAACGACATTTTCACTCCCGCCTTGACTGCCTTGCGGAAGTTCTGGCGCTGCGCCTCACCTAGGGCAGCATCGTGCTCCAGAAAGTCTTTCGGCGTCGTTTTGTCGCTCTGGATGCACTCATCGTCGTAGATATCCATGTCGAGATAGGTGCCGTTCTCCTTGGCCAGCGCAATGCCCTCGTCATCAATCAAGGTCGCGTGTTCCACCGACGCGACTCCAGCGCGAATCGCATTTTTGATCCCCTCGGCTGCGTGTGCGTGGGCTTCGACGCGTAACCCAAAGTGCCTTGCTTCGTCCACGACCGCCTGAATCTCTTCGGGAGTAAATTCCACGGTGTTCGGATTGCTATCGTGTGTCAGCACAGCACCGGTAGTCAGAATCTTTATATGATCGGCCCCGCTGTGGTAAAGCAGCCGGACTCTTTGCCGCGCTTCCCAGGGACTATTGGCTTCGCCAAAACGCATATCTGGCGGTAGTTGGATGTCCGGCGCGAGGCCCGTCATTGCACCCGCGCCGCCCGTGATCGTAATGTAAGCTCCCGCCACAAACATGCGCGGTCCAATGATGTACCCGCTATTGATAGCGTCGCGCAGCGCAACATCGTTCAGAGCCCGGTAAACACCCACATCGCGCACGGTAGTGAACCCCGTCTCCAACGTAACCCGTGCATTAGGAACAGACTCCAGAACCACCTGCGAGGCGCTCTTCTGAATCTGATGGAGCGGTTCCGTGCCGTGCAGTCCATCCGCCAGGTGCGTGTGGCAATCGATCAACCCGGGCAACACAGTCATCGAGGAAAGGTCAATCACTTCGGCCCCAGCGGGAATCGCTAGTCCCTTGCCGATTGCCTCAATTTTGCCGCCGCGAATAATGATTGTCTGATCGGCGAGAAGAACACCAGCATCCACATCCACCAGATGCCCAGCTTTGATAACAGTGACCTGTGCCGATGCCAGCGCGCACAAAAGCCCGACTGCTAGCAGGACCTTCATTACACCGGTACCGCAGTCTTCCGCGCAGGGTTGTAGAACGGCATCGGAACCACGGTCGCCGTCACAGTATGACGCACCGCCTCTACGGTCAACTCCATCTGTAGTTTCGTCCCCACCTGCGCGCATTCCGTCTTCACACTACCCAGCGCCAGCATCTTTTTCAGCAGCGGAGACCATGACGTTGTCGTAGCCTTCCCCGCCTGCTTCCCGCCATAGTACAGCGGCACCGCCGTCCTCGAAGCCGTCGCCGGAATCTGCGGCGCGAGGCCAACATCGTCGAACAGCTTCTCCACATCGTTCCAACTGATTTCCAACCCGACCAACTGACGCGGCACACCGTCGTTCTTGTCGCGCACCAGCGCCGACCGCCCAATGAAATTCTCTTTCTCGAGATGCACCATCTTCCCAAATCCAAGCTCATACGGAGAAAACTTCTGGATTTCGTTCAGCGCCTTCTTCGAGCTTGTGTAATCCACTTCAATCAGCAGCAACCCCGCTTCCGTGCGCGCCACATCCAGCGCCAGCATCCCGGCGGGATGCAGATCAAAAGCCTTACCCTTCGCCATCAGCGCGTCCCAGACTTTCACCGCCGAGTCCCACGGCACCCACACTTCGTAGCCGAGATCGCCTGTATATCCAGTCCGCGAAATATCCACCGGCACGCCAGCAATCGTGCCACTGGTCACACGGAAGTATTTCAAATTCGCAATATCCGCCTCAGCCACAGCCTTCAGCAGACTCGCCGAAGTCGGCCCCTGCAACGCGAGCGCCGCCGTCTTCTCGGAAATATCTTCAATCTGCACATCCATGCCAATCGCATTCTGCCGGAACCAGCGCAAACTCGCATCGGCCGCCGTCCAGCGGAAGGTATTCTCCGTTAGGCGCGAGACGGTCCCGTCGTCGATTACCTTGCCTTGCTCGTCGCACCAGCAGCAGTAAATCACCTGTCCAACTTTCACCTTGTTCACGTCGCGCGTAATCACGCGATTCACAAACTTCGCCGCATCCTTGCCTGTGATCAGGTATTTGTACAGAGGAGAAATGTCGATCACCGCCACCGCGTTGCGAATGGCGTTGTATTCGTGTTCATGATGCATCTCGTAGACGCTGGGCGTGTAGTAGCCCGACCACTCGCGGTAGCTCAGGCTGTAGCACAGCGGCAGGGTTCTCTCGTGAAAGGCGGTTCCAACGGGCAAAGTAGCGTCCTTGATGAGTGATGTGGCCGAACGCCAGATTATATGGACGGTGGAGGCAATGGGGCAATGACCGCCCAGGAACTGGCCTTCACAGACTCTCTACTCTCTTCAGCAGTTCCCGGGCAATCCATTGCGGATCGTGCCCCGGCTCGAACTGTACTGGGACACCAATCTTGATGCTTATGGCGTACGGCCACGCAAATTTCTTCCCAGCGCGCTTCAATTCGAAGAGCCCGTCAATGCGCATGGGCACAACCGGAATGCGAAGATTATTCGCCAGCAAACCAATTCCGACGCGAAAGGGACGCATGGTTCCATCTTCCGTGTGCCGCCCCTCGGGAAACAACAGCACGCTGTAGCCCCGATCGGTGGTCTCCCCTGCGAAGGCAAAGCTCTCACGAAATCCTGCTTCGCGCGGCAACGGAAATAGGTTGAGCAACGAAACGCCCAACACCCACAGAGCCCGGTCATACAAACGAAGCAACAGATTGCGTGAGGCAGGAGGCGTCCGCAGAATTTCCAGCGCCTCGCCTCCTGTCGCCACTGTCAGCTTGTGCCGCAGACGTGCTGGCAACGCCGCCTTCACAAAACCTCCGTCGACATCGCCTACGTGGTTGCAAATCACCAGCACCGGCCCGCGTACGCCGCGCAGATTCTCGCGGCCTTCGATGCGCGGCCATCCCAGGATGTACACCGCCGGAAGCAGCAGCAAGTAATCCGTGACCAGACGAATCCACGTCACCGGCCACTGCTGCGCCCAGCGCGGGTAGTGATAAGCCGCTCGCGCGGGAGCTTGACCGTGCAACAAGCGCTGAAGGTCGCCGACCGTGCTGATCGCGGAAAAACGCGTCTCGCTCAAATCGACTTGGTAGCGATCCTCCAACGCGCCGAGTAACTCAACGCGATCGAGGGAACTAAGGCCCAAGTCGGCTTCCAGGTTTGCTTTCTCGGCCAAAGCACCAGGCGTGCGCCCGGTAACCCGTGTGATTAGATCGAACAGTGGGCTTGACGGTGAAGCGGCATCGGGCGTTGTGCCGGGCTTCGCCAAAAGTTTGGCCTGAACGACTCCAAGGATCAAATTCGCCCGCGGCTTTTGCGTCGACGTGCGCGGAAAATCTTCATCCGGCCAGACGAACCACTTGTGCATTCGCTGATACTCGGCCAGCGACTCATTCGCCCGTCGCACAATCTCTTGGGCCGCTTCCCCGCGATCGCGTGGAATCAGCACTGCGCATGGCTCCGCGTTCCCGTTCCGTGGCAGAGCGATCACGGTGCAATCTCTCACTTGCGGTTGGGCGCGAAGCGCTCGCTCCAAGTCTTCGGGATAGATGTTCATCCCGGCAGGCGTTACAATCACGTCTTTCTTTCTGCCCTTGAAATACAGATTCCCGGAGGTGTCCAACTCTCCAATATCCCCGGTCCGATACCAACCTTCGCTATCTTCCGCCACGGGTTGCGCTTCGCGATTCCAATACCCGCTTGTAACCCCGCCCCCACGCACCAAAATCTCTCCATCAGAGGCCAGCTTCACCTCGCGTCCCGGCAGCACCTTGCCGATCGATCCCCTTCCCAGCCGGAACGGATGATTCACGCTGACAATCGACGTTGTCTCCGTCAGTCCGTAGCCCTGAACCGCGGCATACCCGAGCCTCTGCCAGAAGTCTTCCGTCACGGAATCCAGCGCCGCACCGCCGCAAATAAAGGCCCAAAACTTCCATCCAAACATCCGCCGCACACGGCGGAAGATCCACCAGCGCCGTAGGAAGTGCCTCCCTTCTGAGGTTCGAAATCGCTGCCGAAAGTCCTCCAAGCTGCCGTCTTGTTCCAGGTCACGCTCGACCTTCTCCTTGAGCGATTGCAGCATCCGCGGCACCGCCACCAGCACCGACACGCGTTCGCGGCGAATCGTGCGCGTCACCTCAGCAGGGGTGAGGGACTCTTGAAAGATCACAGTCCCGCCCATGAGCTGCGGCAGAAAGATCCCGAGGAACTGCCCGAAAACGTGGCTCAGCGGCAGCAGATTGAGAAACCGCACCGGATGAACGTACTTTTCATACTTCAAGTACTTGCGAATCTCCGTTTCTAGGGGACCCATGTTGGCGAGCACGTTGCCGTGGGAGATGACCACGCCTTTCGGCTCGGCCGTTGTGCCGGAAGTGAAAACGATTTCCAGCGTGTCTTGGAGTTCAAGGTCAACTGCTGAATAAGTCGCGGACGAATGCCTTGCCAGAAAATTCGGAAGTTCTTCGAAAAGGATGACGGGCACAGTCATCTGCGCATGGTCCCGAGAGCACACCGCCAATTTCGCACCGGCCTCCTGCTGCACCCGCGCAGCAAAATCCGGCGCAGATACATCGTCGATCGGCACCACAATCGCACCCCGCAGCGCGCAACCAAAAAACGCCACCACCCACTCCGCCGAATTCGGCCCCCATAGCAGAACGCGCTCACCCTTTCCAATACCCCGCTCTTCCAACTCGCGCGCGAATTGGAACGAGGACTCCGCCACCCGCCGATAGCTCCAACGGTCTGCGCGATAGCCCCGCCTCTGCACGTAGGCGCACTCTTCCCCGCGGCGGAGGAAGTCGTCCAAGCAGCCGGTCAGCGAGCGCGAGTTCATAAGTCGCGAGTTCGTAAGTGCGAGTTCATAAGTGAAGACAATAGGCCTTGGCGGGCTGGACGAAACTCTGCCCAGCCCACTCAAGATACTGTCCGCTCCCGCAAGACAAAACCCCTATTGCCCGCATAGAATGACAGGTTCTGCCGAATGAGCGGTGCGCCTCTGTTTCGCCCCCTCCTGAAACCACAAATCCTATGGCCAGTACAAATCAATACGACGCAATTGTCATCGGCGGGGGCCACAACGGCCTTACCCACGCCGCCTACCTAGCCCGCGCAGGCAAAAAGGTGGTGGTCCTTGAACGCCGTCACATCGTTGGCGGAGCCGCCGTCACCGAGGAAGTCTTCCCCGGCTTCAAGTTCTCCGTCTGCTCCTACGTCGTCTCGCTGCTGCGCCCGGAAATCATTCGCGACCTTGACCTCCCACGCCACGGCCTCGAAATTCTGCCGCTCGACGGCACGTTCACACCGATGCTTAACGGCGACTACCTGTGGCGAGTTAATGACCACGGCAAATCCCGCCGAGAAATCGCCCGCCACTCCAAGCTCGACGCCGAAGCCTACGAGGAATTTGGCAAGGCCATGCAAGCCATGTGCCGCTTCGTGAAGCCGATCCTCGCCATGGTCCCGCCCGATCCCACGTCGTTGAACCCGCGCGACCTCATGAAGCTCCTCTTCCTCGGCAAGCGCTTCCAGGGTCTCGACGGCCAGGCCAAATACGACCAGGTCCAGCTCATGACCATGAGCGCCATCGACTTCCTCGACCAGTGGTTTGAGACTGACGTGCTCAAGGCCACCATGTCGGCCTCGGGCATCATCGGCACGTTCTTGGGCGTGCGCTCGCCGGGAACAGCGTACGTGCTGCTGCATCATTACATGGGAGAAATCGACGGAGCGTTCCGTGCATGGGGGTTCGCCCGCGGCGGCACTGGAGCGATCTCGAACGCGATCGCCGACGCAGCACGAGAGCTAGGCGTGGAAATCCGTTGCAAGGCTGGCATCTCCAAGATTCTGGTGAAGAACGGCAAGGCCAGTGGCGTAGCCCTCGAAAACGGCGACGAGATTTATGCCGACGTAGTCTCGTCGAGTGTCGATCCGCGGCTGACATTCACCAAGTTCTTAGAGGCTAGCGAGCTTCCCGGCGACTTTCTCGAAGACGTGAATCGCTACAAGTTCCGCGGGTCGTCCGGAAAAGTAAACCTGGCCTTGGACGCGCTGCCGAACTTCAAGTGCCTCCCCGGCGAGGGCTTGCACTTGCGTGGAGCCATCTCAATCTCTCCGAGCGTTGAGTATATGGAACGGGCCTACGATGACGCCAAGTACGGCAACTTCTCACGCCGCCCCTACATCGATTGCGTCATCCCCAGTCTCACCGACCCGAGCTTGGCCCCTCCGGGCAAGCACGTTATGTCCTGCTTCGTGCAGTACGCACCCTACAAACTAGCTCCCGGCCTGCATTGGGACACCGAAAAAGAAAAGTTCGGCGACACCGTCATCAACACGCTGGCCGAGCACGCGCCGAATATCAAAGACATCATTCTGCACCGACAGATCGTTACGCCACTCGATCTCGAACGCGAGTGGGGATTGAGCGAAGGCAACATCTTCCAGGGTGAACTCTCTTTGGAACAACTGTTTTTTCTTCGCCCCGTCCCCGGCTGGGCCCAATTCCGCACGCCCATCAAGAATCTATACATCTGCGGTTCCGCAGCGCATCCCGGCGGCGGCATCATGGGCGCCCCGGGCAGGCTCGCCGCTGTGGAAGTGTTGAAGGACTCTCCCGGCAAAGGCAATCCCGATAAAGACACCACCGGGAAGGTAGCCTAACAATGCCCGAAAACCTCGACGCGCTAGTCCTCGGAGGCGGCCACAACGGCCTGGTCACCGCCTTCTATCTGGCCAAAGCCGGCTACAAGCCGCTCGTCATCGAACGCCGCCCCCAAGTCGGAGGCGCGGCCATTACCGACGAATTCCACCCGGGCTTCCGCTGCTCCACGCTGGCGCACGCCGCTGGCCCTCTCCGCGCCGAAGTCCTGCGCGACATGAATCTGGAACAGCACGGCCTCAAGATGATCCGTCCGGACATCGGCGTCACCGCGCTCTCGCCCGAAGGCCAAGCGCTACTCCTCTACAACGACGTCCAACGCGCCGCTCAGGAAGTCGCCAAGTTCTCCGGAAAAGACGCCGCCAAATACACCGAACTCCGCGCCACGCTAGAGAAGCTCGGTAAAGTCCTACAACAAGCACTCGCGCTCACCCCTCCGGACATCGACCGCCCTGGCTCCAACGACCTCTGGGCGCTGCTGAAGACAGGCAAAGCCCTCAAGGGTCTGGGCAAGAAAGACATGTTCCGCCTCCTGCGCTGGGGTCCCATGGCAGTCGCCGACTTCGTCAGCGAGTGGTTCGAAACCGATCTGCTTCGCGCCACAGTAGCCGCTCGAGGAGTTTTTGGAACAAGCTTAGGTCCCTGGTCCGCAGGCAGCACGCTAGTCCTGTTGCTCCGTGCCGCCAACGATCCTCATCCTGCCGGTTCCGCGTGGCTTGCCCAAGGCGGGGCTGGCGCAATCACGCAGGCAATGGCGAAATCCGCGCAAGCTGCGGGCGCGGAAATCCGCACCGGCGTCGAAGTCATCGAAATCCGCGTCAAGAACGGCGTCGCCACCAGCGTCGTCCTTAGCACCGGAGAGGAAATCTCCGCTCGTGCAATTATTTCCAACGCCGACCCCAAGCGCACTCTGCTAAAGCTGGTCGATCCCATGCACCTCGACCCCAGCTTCCTGGAGAAACTTCGCAACTACCGGTCTTTAGGCACAGTCGCCAAAGTCAATCTCGCTCTCTCGGGCGTTCCAGCTTTCACTGCCCTCGCCAATGCCGACCAAGCCGCCTTAGCGGGCCGCATCCACATCGGCCCCGGCATCGACTACATCGAGCGCTCCTACGACGAATCCAAGTACGGCAACTTCTCGAAGCAGCCGTATCTCGATATCACCATCCCGACCATAACCGACCCGTCCCTAGCGCCCGACGGCAAGCACGTCATGTCCATCTACATGCAGTACGCGCCCTACAAGCTCAAAGGCGATAGCTGGGACAAGCAGCGCGTCGCCCTCGCCGACACGGTCGTCAAGACGCTAGCCCAATACGCGCCCACGCTACCCTCACAAATCCTCACGCACCAGATCATCACTCCGCAAGACCTCGAAGACACTTACGGCATGACCGGCGGCCACATCTTCCACGGCGAACTCTCGCTCGACCAGTTCTTCACCATGCGCCCCCTGCTCAGTTGGGGACGTTACCGGACGCCGCTGCTCAATCTCTATTTGTGCGGGTCTGGGACCCATCCCGGCGACGGCCTAACCGGCGGCTCCGGCGTCAACGCCTCCAGAGAGATCTTGAAAGACCTGAAGAAGTAAGCTCGCGTGGGGACGGCCGCCCCCGGCCGTCCGGCAAGATTGAGTCCCAGGCAGCAAACAATATGAAAAATAATGCCGTCCTCTTAATTTCCTGCCCCGACCAGAAAGGCCTCGTCGCCACCGTCTGCGATTTCATCTTCCGGCACAACGGCAATATTGTGCACACCGACGAGCACACCGACGACGAACTCGACCGCTTCCTGATGCGCGTCGAATGGAATCTCGACGGTTTCGATCTAACATTAGAGGACTTCCCGCCAGCCTTCGCCCCCATCGCCGAGCGCTTCCAGATGCAATGGCGCGTCGCCAACGTCGCCGAGCGCCCGCGCATGGCCATCTTCGTCTCCAAATACGACCACTGCCTCAACGATCTGCTCTACCGCCAGCAAAGCGGAGAACTCGCCTGCGACATTCCCCTGATTGTCAGCAATCACGCGGATTGCCAGCGCCTCGCCGACTTCTACAAAATTCCCTTCTTCGAAATCCCCGTCACCAAAGACAACAAACCTCAAGCCGAAGCCGAACAACTGCGCCTCTTGCGCGACAACAAAATCGACCTCATCGTCCTGGCGCGCTACATGCAGGTCTTGAGTTCCGACTTCATCCGCCAATATCCCAATCGCATCATCAACATCCACCACTCTTTTCTCCCCGCCTTCGTTGGCGCCAAGCCTTACCACCAGGCTTTCGAGCGCGGCGTCAAACTCATCGGCGCGACCAGCCACTACGTCACGGAAGTGCTGGACGACGGCCCCATCATCGAGCAGGACGTCGCCCGCATCTCGCACCGGGACGCCTTGGACGATCTCCTGCAGAAGGGCCGCGACCTGGAAAAAGTGGTGCTTTCGCGGGGCGTCCGCTGGCACCTGGAGAATCGTGTACTCCTTTACGGAAACAAAACCGTCGTCTTCCAGTAGCAGGATGGCAGTAGCGGGAGGATCTGCAACACGGAAGCTTGTCATTCCGACCAACGGGAGGAATCTGCTCCTTCCTGAGTAAAGCTTTAGGAACCAGCCTTTGGGCGGCGCAGGACTTTCCCTTCCCAACGTATCTCGTTGATTCCATTCGAGGGGATGAGGGCGCGGGTAACCGCTCTGAGAAGTGATACAGGTGATGGTTGCCGCAGGCCGCCGCGCTGGGTGAGGGCGAATTTTGGCGCGGCGGGGAGCATTCTAGAACGCGTATCAAGTTTCGATCGCTGACATCCAACTAGGAAAAAGACACTGCCATGCTTTCAAAATTGACGCAGATTTTCTCGAGGTAACGGAAGATCCGGAGCGGCGAGCCTGCTAGCTCACCTCCTTCACCGTGATTTCATACTTGAAGTTGTCCGGATCGAAGGGATCCACTCGTCCCTCGGCAGTTTCCGCCTGCGGATACATGAAATACACCAGCGGCTGTTTTGCGGAACCGGGCAGCGCTATGTCGTGAGCGTAGTTATATGCCATCCAGTTCATCTCCCATGAGCCGAACAGTCGCGTGCGGGCCTTCGACACCATCTCATCGCTCAGTGGACGATTCCCAGGAGGCTCCTCCAGAACTACCTTGCGCACGTCTGCCGGGTCCACCGGAACCCAGCCGTGTTCGCGAAGGTAGACCTCCGTGCGGCAGTGCTGGCCTTTTGTGGCTTTGTCCGTCGCTAGTCCAAGGCTTTTGTAGCCCAACTCGGATTTGGCAATCCTCAATCCATACACATGCCGCGCCGGCAGGCCCGCGGAGCGTGCCAAGCCAACGTAAAGGGCATTCAAGTCGGCACATTTTCCGCCCATGTCGCCAGTTTCCAGCATTGCGCGGATGTCGCCGCGTCCACAACCGCGCACCTTCGGATCGCGGAAGGTGTTGTCCACCACCCAGTCGTAAATAGCGCGGGCCTTCTCCAGGTCCGTGGTCGCACCCGCGGTCGCCTTGAGCGCAGTCTGTTTCACAATGCCGTCGGTAGGCACATAACGGCTGGGCTGAAGAAAATAGTCCAGTTCTTCTTTTGGCACGTGCGGCGCTTTGCCGGGCGCCGAGAGATCGACGGCGTAGTTCTTCAACGAGACATGGCTGGTCAGCGTCAGCACGGGTTTCCCGTTGGCGGGATATGTCGCGGATATGATCCCAAGCGCGTTCTGCTTATCCTTGGTGAACTTGGCCGATCCGCCCTCAGCGCTGAACTTGTTGGCATGCGTCCGCTGAAAGAGCGTATCTCGGATCAGCGCCGAGGGCAGCCAGATGTGAGTCACCCCACTTGGCTTCAGGACTTCTACCCTGCTGGTGACTTCGAAGGTCCGCCACCCGGCGCCCGACTGAACCGCGTCGGCAAAGGCTGGAATTGATTTTGTGACTGCCAAACCAGCGCAGACTGCGCCGGCTGATTCGAGAAAGTTTCGTCGATTCATGAGTTCGCCCCTTGAAGAAGAAAAGAATACATACACACTTGTCCCGCCACAAGACGAGGCCTTGCTTTGCAGGCACGCGGCCTTGTTGAATCCCAATTCCGTGCAGGGTTCTGCCTGCTGCCAACGGGTTCGGTCGGAATGGGCAAGTGCGAACCAACGGGCAAGCGATTTTGAATGAGGCAAACTTTACCAGCGATTGCTGAAGCGCGGCAATACTAGAAAAAGGCTAGTGATGGTCGTCGAGGGAGTTGTGTATGATTCGACTCCTGTTAGGGAACGGAGATCTGGCCCCAGAGATCCAGCCACTGAGATTCAGCCAATGAGCGATGAGTCCGTCCCAGGAAGTGTCGGAGTTGAAATAGCTTCAGCGCAACCCGCCGAAATGGCGTCCGGCCCGAGTGAGTTCGATCCCGGTTATTACGGCTGGCGCGTGGTGTTGGCGGCGTGTCTCGGCGTGATGGCGGGATTTGGCTCGCTCTTCGTCTACACCTTTTCCGTTTTTGTAAAGCCGTTGGCTGCGGAATTCGGCTGGAGTCGTGAAGCCATCTCCAGTGGCTTCGCCATCGCCGCCGTCACGCTGGGGCTGTGCTCCCCGCTCCTCGGCCGCTGGATCGATCGTTATGGTCCTCGCCGCATCATTCTTATTTGCATGACAGTGTATGGGTGCGCCATTGCCTCATTGTCGCTGTCACGTTCTGGGTTGTGGCAGTTTTACGTGACTTGCTTCGTGCTGGGTGTGGTTGGGAACGGTGCAGCGCACCTGGCTTATTCGCGGTCCATTTCCACATGGTTTCAGCGGCGTTTGGGGATAGCGTTGGCGTTGGTGATGGTGGGAGCGGGTTTGGGCGCCATGATTTTACCCGTCGTCGCTCAATCCATCATCAGCCGGTCTGGTTGGCGCGCAGCGTATGCGTCACTCGGCGCCCTTGCATTGTTACTGGGCTTGCCCCTCAGTTGGCGCTACATCCGCGAGCGCGGGGCCGTCGGCCACGAGTCCGCTCCTATCCCCCACTCTGGAATGACATGGCAGCAAGGCTTGCGTTCCTTTCCTTTCTGGATTCTCACTGCCATCCTCTTCGTGAGCTCGATCAGTATGAACGGAGCGATCACTCACCTGTCCGCGTTGCTGACCGATCGAGGTCTCACAGCCGGAAGTGCTGCACTGTGCGCCTCCATACTCGGTGGATCCAGCCTGCTGGGCAGGGTCGTGGTGGGATGGCTGCTGGACCGATTTTTCGGTCCGCGTGTCGCATTGGTAATCAACCTCATTACCGCACTCGGGATTTTTCTCCTCGCTCGGGCGAACAGCTTCCCGGCGGGTTGCCTTGCTGCTGCGCTCATTGGCATCGGGGCGGGCGGCGAAGCCGCGATTACACCTTATCTGCTAACACGCTATTTTGGCCTGCGTGCCTTTTCCACCCTTTACGGTCTCACCTGGACGTTCTATGCCGCTGCGGGAGCCATTGGGCCGGTGATCCTGGGACGCGCATTTGATGCGACTGGCTCCTATGCCTCTTTGCTGGTTCTCCTCGCGGTAGCGCTAGGGCTGGCGGCAGCAACGAACCTCTTGCTTCCACGTTATTCGGATTCGTTCGCTTTTGAGATTCCGTGAGGACCACGGGGTCGGAGGGTTCCGGTTAGAAATTTTCCATTGCTCACAGAAGTGTACGAAGAGCATGTAAGCCCATGAAAAGAATGGCTCCTCAGGTAGGACTCGAACCTGCGCAGCCTCCCCGGAGCAACAGATTGCAAGGCGTGATTCTTTGGGTGCTGTCATCCTGCGCCTCCACAGGTGTATCTCGCTCCACAGTAGTCTTGCCTACCCCACAATATTTGCGGCTATTTCCGTCGAACACCCCAACCCAGCACCGTAATAGAGTTGTCAATAGGGGTTGCGCCCTCGACGACTACGGTATTCATGGTATTTCCCGGTGGTCATCGGTAGGGCAAACTACTGTCCTTCTAATCTGCTCTATGGGAGGTGAACCCGTGGAAAAAGACAAAATCACGCACCTGAATTGCGTGGTCTGCGGCAAGCCCGTGAACTTGCGCAGTGCGGTAGTAGACGCGAGAAATGGGCCTATGCATGAGGACTGTTATGGGAAAGTCCTGCCTTTGCTTTCTGCAAACACCCAGCGCCTACGTAAGGCAGGGTAAACCTGAGGGAGGTTCGCAAAATGGATCATCCTAAGCTGAACCCGAGACAGTTCTGTGCAATTTGCGGTAAGCAAGTGGATTTAATCAGTGCCGAAAGGGACGCGCTCGGCAAAACTGTGCACCGTGAATGTCACGAATTCCTCTATGCGGTGCGGCCCGATGATGAAACATACGCCGCCTGACTGTTGCAGTCTTTCATTTATCCCAGATACTCTTCGTAGGGCGACGCTTGGCGCGAAGGTGGTTTCGTCAGCATTGTTCCATGACAACAAGACGGTCGCGTCCTTTGACATCCTCGATTATCTCGCCGACGCTTGACCCGTTGCCAAATCCCAAATCGCAGTTGCAGTAACGCAAGCCGATATAGCTGGGATCAGGTTGAATATTCAAGTACAACAGGTCTGGGACATGGGCATCGGGGATTCGGGATCAGGGCTGAGTACGCCGCTAATTTGACCGCCCGCCGTTTGGGTCAACTGAAGCATCTCGGCAAACGTCTCTGCGTAAGCCTTTTGTTTGTCCAGTTCCTCAAGAACTGGAAGTATCTGAAATAACCGCAGATCGTAATTTGATTTCAGTACTACAATTCCGTTAGCGGATGAAACTGTGTACTGCGGTTGGGGTACTTGTTCTTTTGTTGCGTCCAAGACCTTATCGATAGCTTCCAGAGCCAATGCTGGAGGAACAGGAGGTGGACAATGATGCGAAAACTTGGTGTTTCGGTTGCCTTCCTCTCGCTGGCAATCCCTGTCCGGGTGTTCGCAAAAGCGGAAATATCCAAAATCACGGTCAGAGGCGCACATCTCAAAGCCCCGATCGAAATCACCGACCCGAAGACTCTCGCAAATTTCGATTGTCTGGACTGGCCCGGGAACAAGCGGCACCAATCCCAAAGACGGTGACAAGTTCGTCATCGAGTGCCCGCCTGCCGATTATTAGGTGCAATTGCCCGGCTTCGGGCAGGAGGTCCGCGACGCGTTTGGCTCTGCGCCTGGAACACCACCTTTCGGGGCTACAGGCGAACTCAGGCGGATAGAACTGACGGGAACGCCCACCGAGCTACTTTCGCTTCAAGCAACCATCGACGACGTGAAACGACTTCTAGGCATGTTCGTTTGCTGACTAGCGTCGAGCAAGAGCGACTGTTTCAGCACGCCAACAAACCCCTTGATTCCCTGAATCTCTTGCGCTACTGTGTCGACAGTGTTCCTTCCACGGGCCAAGCTTTTCAAGTCTTTTGGTTGTGAGGCGATTCGGCCACTGTGGCGTCACAAGCCCGTGGGGCGCGGTAGGAAATGCTGTTTTTCACCGGAGTAGCGGCTGGCTATTTGTACTGTTGGAACCAGCCTGTGCATCGCCACTTCCTCAAAAACACGAAAGAATACTACGTGGGCTTCTGAACACGAAATAGTCGGCAGAGGACCTCCTTCTAACTTTAAAGCCGCCTGCCGTACTTTCGCTGGGGCCGTATTCATGCATTGGCACCGCCAGATTGTTCGTTACTCGCTTCTGTCCCTTTTTTTCGTTCTGCTGTACTTACTGCTGAACCGCCCGGAAGTCATTTTCATTTCTCGTATTGGATTCGTTGCCTGGTATCCAGCCGTAGGCCTGGTCATAGCGCTCTTGTTAGGTGTCAGCCCGTGGTATGCACTCTTGGTCTGTATCGCCGACGCTCTTGCCGCAAGGGTCATTTACGGCCAAGCACTCATGTCCTACAGCAGCACGGTTGGTAGCGCAGGAAGTGCGCTTTGTTATGGCGCGGCGGCCTGTATACTGCGTGGCCCTCTGCAAATCGATCTTGGGCTGCGTCGGCGGCGCGACGTTGTAAGCTACGTCTTCGCGACCGCGACTGCGGCAGCAGGAGCAACCGTCTTTGGCGTCGCGTGCTTGATCGCAGATCACAGCATCCTCTGGAGTGAATATAAGTCGTCTGCCCTAGGGTGGTTTCTGGGCGACGCCATCGGTTTGGTGGGTATCGCCCCATTTCTTCTTGTTCATGTCTTTCCGTTTGTCCGCAGGTGGCTGGAATCAGCGCCCTCCCAGCCTCCCTCCGCCGAGCCGCGTTTCACCACTTGGAGATTCTCTCTTGGTCCGATTGTGGAGGCCTCCGGCCAAATACTGACGATATTCGCCGTTATTCTGGTGATGTTCGGATCCAAGGACAGGCGCTACGATCATTTTTATCTGAGTTTCATTCCGATCATCTGGATTGCGATGCGCCAGGGGATTCAGCGAGTCGTCATCGGCTTGCTCGTCATGAATTTTGGCATCGTGGTCGCTATGCATCTGTTTCCGCCAGATACAGCCGCGTTCAACAAAGTCGCGCTTCTGATGATGGTGCTGTCTGCGGTAGGACTGATCGTGGGATCCGAGGTCAGCGAACGACACCGTCTAGCCATTGATCTAAACAGACAAACCACATACTTGGATTCGTTGATACAAAACAGCCCGCTTGGGATTATCGTTCTTGACCAGCGAGGCGCGGTCGAGCTGGCAAATTCGGCTTTCGAAAGGCTTTTTCAGTGCGACCGCCATGAGCTGGCCTCCGGGCTCCCTGGGATACTCGGCGATCCGGAATCCGATTCCACCCTGCAGATACGTCAGATCTTTGCCGGGAGCGCCTTCCGCAGAACTATCCGTCGGCGGAGAAGGGATGGGAAGATTCTTGATCTCTCACTGCATGGAGTCCCACTACTGGTACAAGGCGAAGTCAGGGGTGCGTACCTGATCTACGAGGACGTTTCGGAACAGACCAAGGCCAATGAGGCGCAGCGGCAACATGCGGAGTCGCTGGACCGGTTGGTGAAAGAGTTGGAGCTTCGCACGAAGCAAACCACTACTCTAAACGAAATGGGGTCTCTGCTCGCCTGTAGTGGAACGGTCAAGGAAGCCGCCGACGTCGCCGCCAACTCAGTGCATAAACTCTTCCCCGACGCTCCCTCCGGAGCGCTTTATTTGTTCAGGTCGTCGCGAGACCTCGTCGAGGCAGCGGTTCGGTGGGGGAAAAGGGACTCATTGGCACCGACTTTTCCACCCGACGCGTGCTGGGCTCTCCGCCGTGGCCTGCCTCACTGGAGTGGGCATTCAGGCGATGACATTGTCTGCCAACATCAAACAAAGAGTTCGGGCGCCGAGTCTCTGTGCCTTCCGATGGTCGCGCAGGGGAACACAGTTGGTGTCTTGCATCTGGAATTCGAGAGCGCACCGGAACTTCCACGCGAGTCTGGCGCAGGGAGCCGAGGCTCGCGTGAGCGTCTTGCCGTAAGTGCTGCCTCGCACATCGCGCTTTCGCTGGCAAGTCTACAGTTGCGCGAAACCCTGCGTGAACAGTCGATCCGCGATCCGCTCACTCGCCTGTTCAACCGCCGCTTCCTGGAGGAATCGTTATCCCGAGAATTGCAATTAGCTGGCCGCAATCACCTCTCTATCGCCGTTCTTTTCCTCGACCTAGACCACTTCAAGAAGTTCAATGATGCTTTCGGTCATGATGCAGGCGACGCGGTGCTTCAATCCCTTGCCGATCTGTTTCGCAAGTTCTTTCGCACCACCGACATATGCTGCCGCTATGGGGGCGAGGAATTCGCCATTATCCTGCCGGAGTCCTCTTCAAAGGATGCGGTTATCCGCGCAGACGTCCTGCGCGCAGAAGTAAAAAGCCTACGGCTGCAATATAAGAAGCAGTCTCTGGGTCCTCTCACCGTTTCGATCGGCGTAGCCGCGTTTCCGGAGCATGGTTCAACATCCCAAGAATTGCTCAAAATCGCGGACCAGTGCCTCTATGAATCCAAAGCCCGCGGCCGAGATGTCGTGACCGTGGCTCCTCCACAAAATGCGTGACAGCTTGTCTATCTTGCAGGTTGCGCTGCGAGTCCGAAGCGGACCGCCGATACCGAGATTCCTATCACCAATTGTGATTGCCTCTTCCATCTGGAGCTGGATACGCCAGCTGGAAGCTTGCTCGTCCTTACAATGCTCGTGCAGCATCGGTTATGTGACCGTGGGTCTCTTGCTATTCGGCGCCTGGCGTACTAGAACACCCGTTAGGGCCACGAGAAGTTTGGAGGTCGCATGGCTTCACTGAAGCTCCTAGTGGTGGAAGACGATATTGCGAACCTGGAATTGATGACCGAGGTCTTCAAGACTTTGGAGGCAGAAGTCCGCCCCATCAGCGACAGTGAGAGCGCCGCAAGAGTGGTCGCCCAGGAAAAATTCGACGGTATATTTCTGGACCTGGAGATGCCCAAGCTGAACGGTTTCGAACTAGCGCAGAAGATCCGCGAAAGCTCGTGGAACAAGCTCACCCCGATCGTCGTCGTAACCGGTCGCGAGGATCGGGACACGATGCAGAAAGCATTTGCGATAGGAGCTACTTTCTTCCTGCAAAAACCGGTGGATCGGCAAAAGCTGAACAGCTTGCTCCGCACCGTCCGCGGCACGCTGCTCGAGAATCGCCGCAGATCCGCCCGCGTTTCTATGCAAACGGAAGTCAGTTGCACCGTGGGACCACGAACGCTACGCGGCAGAACCTGGAACCTGAGCCTAGGTGGGATGCAACTGGAGGTAGAGGGTCTCAAGGCGGGGGAGGCTGTTCGGGTGTCGTTCCGGCTTCCGAGTTCCCCGGTTGTCGTCGACGCGTCCGCGACTGTGGTCTGGGTTAAGGACGACCGGCAAGGCGCCCTATTCTCCCGTATCGGCCCCCAGCAGCAAGAGGAAATCCGGCAGTTTATCGTGCGGGCCGAGAGGCCATAGCAGACTCGAAACAAGCTGAGGCGGTAGGTAACTTCCGTAATTACCCGTTTCCATCTTTGGTATGAAACCCTAACTTCAACTCGACAGAGTTAGGTGGTGGACTATGTTGTCTCGGTCGAATCATGGGGTTACCGGCACCATTCTTGTTGCCGATGACAAAATACCAAATCGGGAATTGATGGACGAGCTTCTCTCGGCAGAGGGATTCAAGGTCATCACGGCGGCGGATGGTGCCGAAGCGTTGCAGCAGATGGCCAAAGGCCCTATCGACCTGGTGCTTTTGGATGTGATGATGCCGAGGCTGAATGGGTTTGACACCTGCAAACAGATCAAGGCGGACCCGGAGACCTACCTGACCCCGGTCATTTTGGTAACAGCGCTCTCCGACAAGCAGGATCGTATTGAAGGTATCCGAGTTGGGGCCGACGATTTTCTGAGCCGCCCGGTCGACCGCACCGAACTCCTGGCCCGCGTGCGTTCCCTCTTGAAACTGAAACAGCGAACGGATGAGCTCGAGCGGGCAGAGTCGGTCTTGTTCACGCTTGCACGGAGTATCGAAGGCAAAGATCCCTACACGCACGGCCATTGTGAGCGTTTGTCTGAGTATTCCGCCTCTTTGGGAAAGCACCTCGGCCTTCCAGAGGATGTGCTCACCGCACTCCGGCGCGCGGGCGTGGTCCACGACATCGGGAAGATTGCGGTTCCGGATTCGATCATCTTGAAGCCAAGCAGTCTGTCCCCCGAGGAATGGAAGTTGATGCGGGAGCACCCAGTTGTCGGAGAGCGAATCTGCGAACCGCTGAAGTCTTTTCGTTTGGTCTTGCCAATCATCCGCCACCATCACGAAAAATTCGACGGGTCAGGGTATCCGGACGGTCTTAAGGGAGAGCACATTCCAATCACAGCCAGAGTTCTGCAGATTGTCGATGTATACGACGCACTGACTACGGTAAGGCCGTACAAGGCTGCCTTCTCTATCACGGACGCGCTTCAAACCATGAAGCTCGAGGTGGCCAAGGGATGGTGGGACCCGCAAATCTTTGATGAGTTTGAAAAGCTCATGCGGAGCGGCACAGCGGAGTTTTTGTCTCGCCGCGCCTCGGCCGCAAGCACCCAGAGCTAGTAGAAAGAACGTTTCGTTAAGGGGATGTTGACTATGAACACTTACCTGGGCCCTGTCACTTGTGCGAATCACGCCACGACCGGAGTCCGGGGTAAGGCGCATTTATCGTTAATCCTGCTCCTGTTGCCGCTACTCATCGGCCAGAGTTGGGCCAGTGCGTCGCCAGAAGGCCAGGGTCTTGATGATCCCCTGAAACAACTGAGTCTGGCACAGCTTGGCAACATTGAAGTGACGACGGCCTCGAAAGAGCCGGAAGAGGTTTGGAGAACCCCGGCAGCAATTTTCGTAATCACGCAGGAGGACATCCGGCGGTCCGGAGCGACCAGCATCCCTGAAGTCTTGCGTTTGGCGCCGGGAGTTGAGGTCGCGCAAGTCGACTCCGATCACTGGTCCGTGGCCATTCGTGGTTTTGGGTCAGTGCTAGCCAGCAAAATGCTCGTCCTCATCGACGGGCGTAGCGTTTACACGCCACTATTCGCAGGCGTTTATTGGCAGGTTGAGGCCACCCCCCTCGAGGACATCGAACGAATTGAGGTCATCCGCGGACCCGGCGGAACGATTTGGGGAGCGAATGCCGTCAACGGGGTCATCAATATCATCACCAAGAACGCGAAAGATACCCACGGTGCGATGCTGTCCGTCGGGGGCGGCAATGTGGACCAGGGTACCGGCACCTTCCGCTACGGGGGAAGCAACGGAGCGGGTCTCAACTACCGTGTTTACGGCATGGGCTTCACGCGCGGTCCCGAGTTTCATGCGGACCATAGAAACTTCGACGATTGGCGAATGGCCCAAGCCGGGTTTCGTGCTGACTGGGACAAGAATTCTCGCGATACCTTGACGCTGCAAGGGGACATCTATCACGAGATTTCCGGGGAAACCACCACGTTTGCACTGTATTCTCCGCCTTCTCAAGTCGTCGCGGATGCGAACGGCAAATTTAGCGGCGGCAATGTAATGGCCCGCTGGAAGCGCACAGTGAATGAGAAGTCGGATTTCCAGATCCAGGCTTATTACGACTACACGCGCCACTTCGAGCCTGAATTCGGCGAGACGCGCAAAACCTTCGACGTCGATTTCCTGGACCACTTGACGCTACCCGGCCAGCAAAACTTCCTCTGGGGACTCGGTGCGCGCTGGAGTCCGGGGAAGGCCATTCCACGTGTCCCCACCATCGACTTCCTGCCGCACGAGCTGACGGACAGTATCTATAGCGGGTTCGTGCAAGATGAGATTCCCTTCTTCCATCACCGGTTCTCGCTGACTGTGGGGTCGAAATTCGAGCATAACAACTACACTGGTTTTGAGATTCAGCCAAGCGCTCGCCTGCTGTGGAACCTCTCCTCTCATCAATCCTTGTGGGGATCCGTCACACGGGCGGTCCGTACTCCCTCCCGCCTCGACGAGGATATCCAGCTGACCGACTTTGCTATAACGACCTCATTGCCAATTTACCTGCGCGTCACCGGCGATGGCCACTTCAAGTCCGAACAGTTGATTGCTTATGAAGCCGGGTACCGGACCTTGGTTGCGGCCCACGGGTATGTGGATCTTGCGGTGTTTTACAACAACTATAACGACCTCTATAGCTTCCAGGTGGGCACGCCGTTCTTGGAAGCTGATCCCGCGCCGGCTCACGCAATTATTCCTATCCTCACTAGAAACGGGGTCCACGGTTCCACGAGCGGATTCGAAGTGGCACCCGATTGGAAGCCGACGAGTTGGTGGGAGCTACGTGCTTCCTATGCCTACTTGAATATGAATGTAAGCACGAAGCCAGGCAGCAATGACCCAAGCAGCGTCCCAGCTTACGAAGGCTCGTCGCCACGCCACGAGGTAGTGGTTCAATCTTTCCTGAATCTGCCAAAGAAGTTGGAGTTCGGCCAGACGTTTCGCTACGTGAGCGCGCTGCGTGCCCAGGGCGTGAAGGACTACGAAACAGCGGATGTAAGGTTCGGTTGGCACCTTAGCCGAGAACTGGAACTGTCTGTCGGCGGCCAAAACCTGTTACAGCCGCATCACGCCGCCTTCGGAGGGGATCCCGGCGGGCCGGTTGGAAT
>Ga0137403_10001686_pt1 | contig 27575 bp, 14 predicted proteins | sample CZOMad2_1_16fung_FD_122057 | JGI IMG/M metagenome (GOLD analysis project Ga0137403, IMG submission 122057) | Vadose zone soil fungal communities from Angelo Coast Range Reserve, California, USA - CZOMad2_1_16fungal (Hybrid Assembly) | ecosystem: Environmental > Terrestrial > Soil > Vadose zone... | reverse complement strand
GCGGAACACACGATGGGGATGCTGATTTCCCTGGCGCGAAATTTCCCCGATTCTGTCCGATACCAGGACAAAGCGACCTGGGGACAACAAGCGCTATGGGCCATGCCGCAGCAGTTGACCGAGTTGAACGGAAAGGTTCTTTTGATTGTGGGATACGGGTCGATCGGAAGAGAACTGGCACGGCGTGCGCGAGCATTCGATATACGCGTGTGGGGCGTGACACGATCAGGAAAAGGCGACACGTCTCTGGCGGAAAAAATCGTGCCCGTGTCGGAACTTGGAGATGTGTTGCCTCAGGCGGACTATGTCGTGATCGCCGCGCCGGAAACGCCCGAGACAAAACATTTGATCGGAGCCGCGGAGATCGCGCGAATGAAACGAGGCGCGCGGCTGATAAATGTTGGGCGCGGTTCGTTGCTGGATGAAACGGCCTTGCTTGCCGCGCTGGAAAACGGCCACTTGAGCGGCGCCGCGTTAGACGTCACGAGCGTGGAACCGTTACCGGAGAAGTCTGCGTTGTGGCGCGCTCAGAATCTTTTTATCACGCCGCACACGAGCGCCGTGAGCGACCGGCTGTGGCAACGAGAAACAGACCTGCTCGTGGATTTATTGGAAAAATGGTTCAGCGGGCGCGAGATGACGAATGTGGTCGACCTCGCGCGCGGCTACTGAGTTTCAGTCCGCGCCTTTAGGCGCGTTGTATCCTTCACGGGAATAGACGACGTACTTCTGCTTTTTACCTTTCTGATCCGTCACGAGGAGTGGGGAGCCGTCCGGTGCGACGAGTTCGATCTTCACTTTGCGGAATTTTCCATCGCGAGTGCGATTGCTGGGCGAGTAAGAGATGCTGTACTGATTTCGCAGAAATGCGGCGACCGCGCGGAATATATCCGGCATTTCGCCTTCGAAGCGGGGAAACCAGGCGTATCCGCCCGTTTCTTTCGCGAATGTCTTGAACTGATTCTCGGCTTGCAAATAGTCCATTTCCCGAATGGCTCCCATGTTAGATCTCGTGGTAAGGAATTGACTCAATCCGACGCAGAAAATCGTGACGTCCGATTGACGGAGTTGCTTCATAGTCTGATCGAGATTGTGCTTCGAGAATGTATCCACGCCGCTCGCCAGAATGACGATGGACTTCTTGCCTTTCACATCCTTCAGGCGATCGACGGTTTCGAGCAACGTGTCGTAAACGTTTGACTCCGAAAAGCCCGGGAAATAGAGATGGTTAATCGCGGCGACGACTTCATCCTTGTTTTGTGTGAAATCCTGCTCAACACGGGTTTTCATATCAAATGTCTCAAGCGCGATCCAATCCTGCTGTTTTAGATTTGCGAACAGGTATTGCGACCAATATTTTGCGAGATAGCCAAAGAGGCCGTAACTCCGGCCGCTGAACTCCAGAACGAGCACCATGGTGATGGGAGCATCGCTCGGGCCGAAATTTGTAATTTGCTGCGGCACGCCATCTTCGTAGATGCGAAAGTTGTCGCGTTTGAGGCCCGTGATTAGATCGCCGTTGTTTGTTGCGGCGCCAGCTTCGATCGTGACGATAGGAACTTCGACGGCGATGGAGACGCCACCGGTTTGTGCTTGGGGCGGCGGTGCTTGCGTCGTGCCGGATGCCGGCGGAGGAGGAGTTTGCTGAGGCGGAGGGCCAGTTTGCGGACCCGTTGGCGCCTGCGCGTTCGCGGGTCGGCCGCAAATGACGAACAGTAAGCTTGCAGACAAAATTCCCGCGGCAATCCTCTTCATTCGTTCCCCCATGTCCGGTACGCGAAAGCTGGAGATCCGCACACTACGCAGACCGTGGAGTTTAGGAAACGCCACGGCTTCGGCAACGCCAAAGCCTCTCCCCCTGCATGTTAGTATGAAGCACTTTCCCGGCAAAACGGTTGTCATGCGAAAGAAATGAGTAAAACGGCCAAGGAGGAAGTCCAGTGATCGGGAAGCAGAAGATTTGTGTGGGAATTCTCGCGGCGGGAATGAGTTTGGGCGCCGCCGGCATAGTGATGGCGCAAAACGGCCCCGGCTTGCCTGTGTCGCCGGCGCCGGTCGCGACTATAAGCAACGCATCCAGCACGACCGCACTTGGACAAGAGGCACTGGGCTGGCTAGCTGAACTGATCAAAATCAACACGACGAATCCTCCGGGTAACGAAGAAGCCGCGGCGAAATATATCGCCGGCATCTTACAGAAAGAAGGAATTAGCTCCGAGATTTTGCCGCTGGCAGCTGGGCGGAGCGCGCTCGTGGCGCGGCTGAAGCATGCGGCGATTGCCGACCCTTCGCGAGCGCTGCTCCTTGTTGCCCACATGGACGTGGTGGGCGTGGACAAGTCGAAGTGGACTGTCGACCCGTTCGGGGCAACGATCAAGGACGGCTATTTGTACGGTCGCGGGACCGTCGATGACAAGGGAATGCTGGCGGCGAATCTTGCCGCGTTTGTGGCTTTGAAGCGAACGGGGGCGCGGCTGAATCGCGATGTTATTTTTCTGGCGACGTGCGATGAAGAGGCATTTGGCGATTCGAGCATCAAAGCCTTGATTGCGAAGAATTGGGACAAGTTCGCGGCGGGTTTTGCGATCAACGAAGGTGGCGTGGTGATCGCAAAAGATGGGAAAGTGCAATACACAGCCGTGCAGGCCAGCGAAAAAGTTACGTATAACGTGGACGTGGTGGCGCGCGGAACCTCGGGACACGCTTCGATTCCCTTGAAAGATAATGCAGTGCTTCACCTTGCGACGGCGCTCGAGAAAATCGGAAATTATTCCGCTCCGGTACATTTGACGGCCGTGACGCGGCGGTATTTTGAAGGGGTTGCGTCGCTGCAAGACGACGAATTGGGGAAGTGGGTCCGCTCACTGGACACGCCGGACCGCGGGGAACATGCGGCGCGGGTTATTTCCGACGCGAATCCGGCATGGAGCGCGATGCTGCGCGATACGATTTCGCCGACGATGCTGAGTGCGGGAGTGCGCGCAAACGTGATTCCCGCCGAAGCGCGTGCGACTTTGAATATTCGATTGCTTCCCGGCGACACGATCAGCGTGCTGTTGGCGGAGCTGAATAAGGTTGTGAACGATCCGCAAGTGAAGTTTGAAATTCAGACAAACGCCGGCCTTGCGGCTCCGACGTCTTCACTGGAGAACGATTTTTACAGCGCGATCATGAAGGCCGCTGCACAGGAATTCGGCGGCGCGCCGGTACTGCCTTACCAGTCGACTTGGGGGACGGACTCGGCGCAATTGCGGCTACACAACGTACAGGCGTACGGTCTGGTGCCGTTTCCGCTGACCGAAGACGACCTGAAGCGCATGCACGGAAACGATGAGCGTATTCCGGTGGCCGCGTTCGCCAAGGGCGTTGCGCTGATGGTGCGAATCGTGAATGAGTTCGCGGCGTCGCGATAGACGCGCCAGCGGGTTGCTGATAGGCACCCGGAATCACTCAAAAAATAGATTCACGTTGCAGCAACGAAACAGGGCGGAATGAGTTAGGCTTATTCTTCTTTTTCGGTATCGTTGCTCAGGATAAGACGTGAATTCGTTTCGACATTCGAAAATCGTTTGTACGATCGGCCCGGCGAGTTCTTCGCCGCGGATTATCAGGAAACTTCTGGAAGCGGGAATGAATGTTGCGCGCCTGAATTTTTCCCACGGCACGCACGCGGACCATGCAAAGAACATTGCCTTGCTCCGGGCCGCAGCGTTGGAGATGAAAAAGACGGTTGCGATACTGGCGGACTTACAAGGGCCGAAGATTCGGACGGGTGTGCTGGCCGGCGGCGGGCCTGTGCTTTTGCGCACGGGGCAGGAGTTTACGATTACGACGGCGAAGGTGCTTGGTGATTCGACGCGAGTGAGCACCGTGTTTGAGCCCCTGCCAAGGGAAGTAAAGCGAGGCGACCGAATTTTGCTTTCGGATGGCCTGATCGAATTAAGGGTGAAACAGGTGCGTGGGTCACAGGTAATTTGCGACGTTGTGAACGGCGGCGCTCTCGGAGAGAACAAAGGAATCAATTTGCCGGGCGTGAAGCTGCGCGTTCCGGCGTTGACGCCGAAAGATAAAGCCGATTTGAAATTTGCCCTTGGAGCAGGCGCGGATTACATCGCGGTCAGTTTTGTGCGACGTCCGGAAGACGTGGCGCTGGCGAAGCAATTGATCCGCAAAGCAAAAAAAGAGACGCCGGTGATTGCCAAGCTGGAAAAGCCGGAGGCCATCGAAAATCTCGATGCGATTTTGCGGGTTGCGGATGGAGTGATGGTAGCGCGCGGCGACCTGGGCGTGGAGATGAGTCCAGAAGAGGTGCCGGTCGTGCAGAAGCAGATTATCCGGCGGGCCAGGGAATTCCGGAGGCCGGTGATAACGGCGACGCAGATGCTGGAATCGATGACGGAAAATCCGCGGCCGACGCGCGCGGAGGCTTCCGATGTGGCGAACGCGATATTTGACGGGTCAGATGCGGTGATGCTGTCGGCGGAAACGGCGAACGGGAAGTATCCGGTGGAAGCCGTGAGCATGATGGCGCGAATCATCGAATCGGCGGAGAAAAGTATCGAGGAATTTCCTCGACCGGTGCCGCAGGAGAAATTGAAGATTGCGGAGACGGTTGCGGAACTGGTGTGCCACGCATCCCGCGAACTTCATATGAAATTGATTGTCGTGTTCACTCATAGTGGATTTACGGCGCGGCTAATTTCACGATACCGGCCACAAGTGCCGATTATTGCGCTGACGCCGGAAGCAGAGACGCGGCGGCGGATGGCGCTGATTTGGGGCGTGCTGCCGCTCGAATCGCGCGATCAACACCGTATCGACACACTCGCCGAGATGACCGAAAAAAAGCTGCTTCAAGAGCGGCTTGTGCGCAAAGGGGACGTGATTGGCATTATCGCAGGGACACCTATGGGAGTGCGCGGGACGACGAACTTCATGAAATTCCACGTCATCGGCGGAATGGGATAGGAAAGTTTCACGGACGAGTTTTAATTCACCCAGCGATCCGGGCGCGATGGCGGATCGCCTTTTTGTTTGTTTATGTAAACCTCAAAGCGCTTGCGATTGCGCTGATATTTCCAATCCGAAACTTCGTTGCGCAGGCGGTAGAGATAGGAATCGCGGCGGAGATAGAGATAGCCGATGACCATGCCACCGAGGTGGCAGATGTGGCTGACGTTACTTTCGCCGATGCCGAGCGTGCCGAAAAACGTAATGCCGGCCATAATGGCGACGATCCACTTCATTTTTATCGCCACAGGAATGGGGAAGAGATAAGCGCGGCGGTCGGGGAACAGAACGGCGCAGGCGATCATGATTCCGAAGATCGCCCCGGACGCGCCAATGGTGGGGATGAAAGAATATCCCTGTCCCCACAAACGCGGCAGCGTGTTAACGAGTACGTTGATCAGGCCGGCGCCGACGCCCGTTAAAAAATAATAGCGGAGAAAACGATTGCGGCCCCAGACGAGCTCGACTTCGCGGCCAAACATCCACAGAAAAAGCATGTTGAGGAGGATGTGCATCACGTAGGTGACGTCGTGCAGGAAGAGGTAGGTGAACGGTTGCCAGATTCGGAACCCGGGGAAAACTCCGGCCGGGATTAGCCCGAATTGCGTGATGAGCGCCTTGTAACCGCCAAACCACCCATATCGATAGATGAAAGCTTCGAGGATAAAGACCGCGAAATTCGCGATGAGGAGGAATTTCACACCTGTAGTGACGTAAAAATCGAAGCTGATGCGGTGGCTCGTGATGCCGCGGCGCGAAGCCATATCAAGGTCAGTGTACGAGGAGGAAATGGGGGAAGTAAAGGATGGAGCGGAATTCCAGACACACTGCGGCCGGCTAGTCTGCGAATTGCCCGCTAATTGAGTTTCTTGCGCGCGAAGTAGAAGAGGGATCCGCCCAAAAGTGCGAACATAAAAATCCCGAATAGGTTGCTGGTGGCCAAACCGGCCACATTGGCCGAGAGAACGGGAAAATGACTGTGAAAGGGAAAGTGAGTAGCGAACCAGCCATAGACTTTTGGCGAAACGTTGAAGAGGTCAGGGCGCAAAGGCAATCTGAAAAACTGGGCGATCCAGGCCGGCGAGTGATTTGCCACCGCATTGAATATTGCCAACACCCGACGCGGGAGACGATTGATAATTTCCGGGTCCTGAAAAAGATTGATGACAATACCGAGGAGGCCAAAGACACCTCCGGCGGCAATCAGCCCACTGGAATAGAGAGCGCCTGGGCTGGCTTCGCTTTCGCCTTTCTTTTTCGTCGTGGCTTCGACGAGCAAACGCAACAAGCCTCCCGCAAACATGGCAGCCGTGGTACCAAGCGGGAGGTAGGAGCCGGTCGCAAAGGCGAGCGAACGAACGCCGAGGATTTCCACGGCGATGACGAGCGCAACACCCATCAAGACTAAACGCCACGGAAGGCGTTGATTGAGAATTCCGCTGATGACGCTGGCCATCAGGCGAGCCTGCGGTGCCGGAGCTTTGTCGCTCCCGATGCCTTGCGCCCATTGATACTCGATCTGTTTCGAACCGGCATCGTAGAGATACTCACCGTCAGCAATCTCATGCGAACCGAGAGAGTTGATCAGGGTGTACGGCTTGCCGCGATAGGAGAACGAGTTCTGTTCGATCTTGACGCCTGAAGGCAACGCCGCAATGTTTACGGGAATTTGCGAAGGGATATATTTCTCGAGGCCTTTGTTCATCAGGTTGAGCGTCGCGCCGATGGCAAGCGTCGAAACCGTGACGCCGATGAGTAATGCATATTGCTGCCGGACAGGTGTTGCGCCGACGAGATAACCGGTTTTCAGATCCTGCGACGTGGCACCCGCGATCGCGGCGGCGATGCAGACGACTCCGCCGATCATTAGCGCGAGCACGGCGTAGTTCGAGGCAGTCCATCCAGCGACGAAGAAAATTGCGCAGGTTGCCATTAATGTGGCGATGCTCATGCCGCTGATGGGATTCGACGAGTTACCGAGCAAGCCGCTGATGCGCCCGGCTACCGTAACGAAGAGAAATCCGAAAACCACGACAAAGACTGCGGCGAAAAGATTTTGATACCAGCGTGTCGCGGCGCCTTCGATCGGGTGGAACGTGAGAAGGACCCACATCATGGCAACGATGGCGATCGAACCGATAACGACCGTCCGCATGGGAATGTCGAGATCGATTCGGCTGGAGGGTGTTGTTTGACCTGCCCCTTCTGCGCGAACGTCCTTCAGGCCGGCTCGAAGCGCGGAAATAATGGTGGGCATCGTACGAAGGAGTGTAATGAGACCCGCTGCGGCGACGGCGCCGGCTCCCATGGGGCGAATGTAGCTTCGCCACAGATCGTCGGGTGACATGAGCGGAATTGGAACGGTGGAAGGGTAAATCGGCGTATTGCCGGAAAGCTGACCATAGAATTTGATGGCGGGCATCACGACGAGCCAGGAGATTATGCCGCCGGCGAAAAGAATGCCTGATACGCGCGAGCCTATGATGTAGCCGACGCCGAGATATTCAGCGGTGATGTTGGCGCGAAAACTAGCGCCGGGGAACCAGCTGGGACGGCCTTCGGGCTGCTCGGTCCAGGCGAGACACGTCTTCATCAAGAAGGTGTAGACTCCGCCGAGGCCGAGGCCCCAAAACACACGGCCGGCGAATGAGCCGCCACGTTCTCCGGCGACGAGAACGTCTGCGCATGCTGTGCCTTCTGGAAAAGAAAGGTTGCCGTGTTCTTTGACTATTAGTTGGCGGCGAATGGGAACCATAAAGAGGACGCCAAGCCAACCACCGAGAAGGGCGAGCGGAAAAATTCGCCAGAATGTGAATTCCTTGCCGAAACCGAGGAAGATTAATGCAGGAATCGTGAACATAACGCCGGCGGCGAGCGACTCTCCGGCGGAGCCGGTGGTCTGCACGATGTTGTTCTCAAGAATTGTGGAACGGCCGAACGCGCGGAGAATGCTGATGGAGAGCACCGAGATGGGGATGGAAGCGGAAACCGTGAGGCCGGCGCGCAGGCCGACGTAAACCGTTACGGCGCCAAAAAGCAAACCGAAGAGCGCGCCGAGGATGACCGCGCGCAGCGTGAACTCCTTCAACGATTCTTCGGGAGCGATGTAAGTGCGGAATTCTCCTGGGGGCGCAGTGGAACTCCAGGGGCGATTGGTCACGGGTGTCTCCCTCGCGATGAGATGAAGCCAAATTGGAAAGGTGCGCGGGGATTATGCCGCAGAGAGACGCCGCGGGGAAGAGAATCGTGATGGGACAGCTATACCGCTGCGCCCTTGACAGATGAGTGACGTACCTGTAATTTTCCCTGAAATATGCTGCACAGGCAGAACAACGGTGTTGCTTTTCGAATCGTTGCGGAGTTTGTTTGAATTCTGGTCAAGCTCAGAATTCCTTGTGCGAATTTATGATTTTCCGGTGTCTATAACCAAGGAGTTTTATATGTCGAAGGTTAGCTGGCGCGCAATGCCACTTTCAGCGTTGTTGACGGCTTGTTTTTTGATGGCCCATTTGCGAAGTGTCTCGGGAGACGAGTGGCAACCGGTAACGCAGGAAGAATTAAAGATGACGAGCCTACCGGAAGCGCCGGGTGCGCCTGCCGTCATTTTGTATAAGCAGGTGGACCGCAATGATTTGGGTATTCAACGTGGCCGCGGCGCGGGCGAATATAACTATGTCCGCATCAAAATCTTCACGGAAGAAGGACGCAAGTACGCCAATGTCGAGATCCCCTTTCTGAAGCAACGAAGCTCGATCAGTGCAATACGGGCACGCACGATCCGGCCGGATGGCACCATCACCAATTTCGACGGTAAGGTCTATGAAGAGATGGTCGAGAAGACGAAGGGTGAGAAATATCTGGCGAAGAAATTCACACTCCCCGACGTGCAGCCGGGTTCGATCATCGAATATCACTACAACATCGATTTTGAGGACTATTACATTTTCCGATCGTACTGGTTCGTCAGCGAAGAACTGTTCACCAAGAAAGCTGTTTTTACCCTGAAGCCCTACAGCTACTACCCCTGGAACGTGCAGTGGAGCTGGCCGGCGGGTCTGCCGGTCGGCACCGACCAACCGAAGCAGGGACCGGACGGAATCGTGCGGATGACGAGCACCAACGTGCCGGCGTTCGTTGAAGAAGACCATATGCCGCCGGTAAATGAGGTGAAGTTTCGCGTCGTGTTTATCTATCGGGATGAGCCTTTTGAGCCGAATACGGACAAGTACTGGAAACAGTGGGGCAAGAAGGCGAACGGCAAGGCGGAGGGCTTTGCCGACAAGCGCAAAGCAATGGAAGAGGCGGTGAATGGGATTGTTGCAGCCGGTGACGCGCCCGAAGTGAAACTCCGCAAGATTTACGATCGTGTGCAGCAGATCAAAAACCTCAGTTACTTGCCGCGGATGTCCGCCGAGCAAATTAAACAAGAGAATTTGAAGGAGCCAGGAAACGTCGAAGAACTCTGGAAAGCGCAATATGGCCATGGCTGGCAGCTTACGTGGCTCTTTCTGGGGCTTGCACGGGCCGCGGGGTTTGAAGCATACCCGTGCTTTGTGGCGCAGCGGAACGAAACCTTTTTCCGCAAAGAACGAGTTGACGGCCGCGAACTTTCGGACAACGTCGTTCTCGTAAGAGTGGCCGGGAAAGACCAATATTTCGATCCCGGGGCGGCACTTACTCCGTTTGGGCTCCTGCCTTGGGTGGAGACAGGCACCGTTGGTTTGAAGCTGGATAAAGACGGGGGAAGCTGGATTCAAACGCCGTTGCCGACAAGCTCCGAGTCCAGAGTTGAGAGAAAAGCTGATTTCAAGTTGACCCCCGAAGGCGATCTAGAAGGGACTGTTACCGCGACATACACCGGACTCGAAGGGCAGTGGCGTAGGCTTGCCGAGCGAAATCAAGACGATACCGATCGAAAGAAATTCCTGGAAGAAGGCGTAAAGGATGCGATTCCTGCCGGAAGTGAAGTGGAATTGACAAAAGGACCGGACTGGGGCAGTTCGGAGAGCCCCGTGGTCGCGGAGTTTAAGGTCAAAATTCCCGGGTGGGCGTCTCCCGCAGGAAAGCGGTTGATGCTGCCGACATCGTTTTTCACAGCGAATGAAAAACACATGTTTGAACACGCAAATCGCGTGTGGCCCATCTATTTTCGATTTCCAGTCAAAGCCATGGACGATGTAAGCATTCATTTGCCGGAAGGGTGGAAGGTGGAAAGCGTGCCCGCCGCTGTCGATCGTGACTTGAAGGGCGCAGAATACTCGATGAAGGCGGACAAGAGCGACACAACAATCCAAGTGCAAAGAATGCTTCGAGAAGATCTATTTCTCGTGGAAAAAGAGAATTATTCCGTACTGAGAGGATTTTTCCAGTTTGTAAAAACACAGGACGAACAGCAGGTTGTCCTACAGCCTGCGACGGCGGCGGCAAGCAAATGAGGAACTTATGAGGCCAATTCGGCACGGACTGTTCGTCATCACGGCTGCTGTCGTCTTTGTGATGTTTTCGCCGCGAGCAAAGGCGGACGCACCAGGTTGGATGCATTCGGCGGCGACCGCGCCATTACCGAAGTACGACGAAAAAACGGACGCGGTTTTGCTCTATTCAGAGGACGTTACCACCGTTACTCCAGACGGAAAAATGAAGGGAATTGTGCGCCGGGCTTACAAAATCTTGCGCCCGGAAGGCCGCAAATACGGCGAAGTCTATGGCTACTCGGGACGAGACCAGAAGATCGGCAGCATGAAGGCTTGGTGCATTCCCGCTCAAGGCAAGGACTACGAAGTGAAAGATAGAGATGCAATGGAACGGTCCCTTAGCGTTTTTGGTGGGGAGCTTGCCAGCGACATGAAGATGCGCGTTCTTACTATTCCGGCTGCCGATCCTGGAAACGTCGTCGGCTACGAAATTGATTACCAAGGTCGGCCTTACGTTCTTCAGGACGAATGGCAGGTGCAGGAATCCATTCCCATCCGCGAAGCGCGCTACACGCTTCAGATGCCGCCGGGCTGGCGCTTCCGTACTGTCTGGTTGAACCATCCCAAAGTCGATGCGCAGGAGTCGGGCGGAAACGAATGGCGATGGGTCGTGACCGACGAGAAGCAAATTGTCCCGGAACGCAGGATGCCGCCATTTGCCGGACTCGTCGGCCGAATGATCGTCTCCTTTCTCGCACCCGACAGCAAACAACAGAGCGGGTTTCTTACCTGGGACGATATGGGGAAATGGCAGCGCGATCTCGCGGTCGGCCGGCGCGATCCGACGCTGGAGATTTCACAGAAGGTCATGGCCCTGACCACCAGCATTTCGTCGCTCGATCAGAAGATGGCGGAAATTTCAAAATTCATGCAGAAAGAGATTCGGTACGTAGCCATTGAGCTTGGAATTGGTGGTTGGCAGCCACATTCTGCGGCCGACGTATTCAATCATCGATATGGCGATTGTAAAGACAAGGCTACGTTGATGAGTGCGATGCTCAAGCAGGCTGGCGTTGAATCCTACTACGTCATCATCAACACTCGTCGCGGAGCGGTCGGCCCTGACACTCCGCCAATGATGTCCCTCTTCAACCACGTCATCCTGGCTATCAAGCTCCCTGACGGCGCAGCCATGGCCAAATATGAAGCCGTGTTCGAAGATCCCAGGCTCGGCCTCCTGCTGATCTTCGATCCGACCGATGAGAAAACTCCGATTGGGCACCTGCGAAGCGATTTGCAGGGTAACTATTCCTTGCTCGTTACTCCCGACGGCGGCGAACTTATTCGGACGCCGCAACTCCCTACGGGTAGCAATGGAATCAGCCACACGGGACACCTGACGCTCGACGCGAACGGCACGCTACGCGGACAAATGAACGTCACGCGCAAGGGAGACTTCGCTACTTATGAGCGCTACGAACAAATCTCAGTACAGGCGAGCAAGGATCGCGTGAAGCGAATTGAGCAGGAAGTGGCGCACTCGATTGGAATGTTTGATATCACGAGCGCGCAAATGCTCAATTTGGATGTGACGGATCTTCCTTTCGGTTACATCTTCAACCTTGTGGCTCCGTCATATGCCAAACCCGCAGGAAACTTGCTTATGATTCGGCCACGCGTGATGGGAATTCGGTCGAGCGACCTGATGGAGGAAAAAGAACCCAGAAAGTTTCCGGTAATCTTCTCAGGGCCCGAAAAAGACGTCGATTCGTTCGAGATTGCGCTTCCCGCAGGATACGAGATTGATGATTTGCCGCTACCCGTGGATATCGACTATAGCTTTGCAAGCTATCACAGCAGGACCGAAAAAAAAGAAAGTGCCATTCTGTACACGCGCACCTTCGAGGTCAAGGAATTGGTGGTTCCGATGGAAAAGCTGGACGAACTCAAGAAATTGTATCGGATTATCGCGGGAGATGAGCGGAGCACCGCGGTTTTGAAGGCAAAACCCTGACGGCTGCTGTCAGTTAGTGGCGCTAGGCTTCCTCAGGTTGCGGAAGGACAGCGCAGCATCGGCTCTCCCGATCAGGAACGTGAGAAAGCACAGAGCAAGCACCGAATGGTCGAGCGAGGCGCCGAAGTATTGCCACAGCGGCGCTTGCGGGCCGGGATAGTTCGACGAGAACAGCAGGCTCAGCATAAAAATAAGCCCAAAGAAGCTGGCGGCACGCACAAGAATTCCCGTCACCAGCGAGATGCCGATTGCCAGTTCACCGTAGGCCACAAAAAACGCCAGAGGCGTGGCGTGTACCAAAACAAAATTCTTCAGGATGGGTTTCATGAACGGGTACGCACCGTCTTCCAAAAATCGGTTGATCCAGAACTGAAACCCGCCATGCAGAGTGAACTGAGTTCCGAAAACTTTGTACTGGGCAAATATCAGGAACAATACACCGATAGCAATTCGCAGCACAGCAAGCGCCAATGCATTAGGATTTTTGGGATTTAGCACAGCAGCCATCTGCGGTGACGCCGTTCAGCCCAGCTTCGAAAGCCGCTCGCGTACCAGGTCGCTCAACGCTTTGCCGTCAACGGTCTTGCCCTCGAGCGCGCTCTTTGCCGCCTTCACCACTGCGCCCATTTGCTTGATCGAATTCGCGCCCGTTTCGGTGATAGCTTTCGTGACGGCCGCATCCATTTCCGCCTGCGATGCGCCTGCCGGCAGGTACGCCTCGAGAATGACAAGCTCTTTTTGCTCTTTGTCGACGAGGTCCTGGCGGCCGCCCTTTCCAAACTGATCGATCGATTCCTTGCGCTGTTTCACGAGCGTCTGCAGCAGCTGAATTGACTCCTGCTCGTCGAGCTTGCGCATTTTGTCCACTTCTTTGAGCTGAAACGCCGCCTTCGCCATGCGCAGGACGCTCAATTTCATCTCGTCCTTGGCCTTCATGGCCGTCACAATATCTTTCTGAATCGTCTCGCTGAGACTCATTGCCGACGTTCTCCTGCACAAACTATATCAGAGCGAAGGCCCCTCCATTTCTTCTTCTAATTTGACACTCCGCGTTTCGCCCTTTAAGTTGGTTGGTTCCAGATACCAGCGTGGGACTGCCCGTAAGTGGGGCGGCCTGCAGCCGAAAAAACCGAAGGGAACCCATGAAAGTCATCGTTGCCGACAAAATCAGCGAGCGGGGCGTGGAACTCCTCAAGAAGACGCCCGGCCTGAATGTAGTGGTCACGACCAAGGACACGATCGGAGACGAGCTTGCCGATGCGGACGCTCTGATCGTACGCAGCGCCACGCGCGTTACGCCGGATTTGCTCGCCAAGGCGCCGCACCTCCGCGCGGTGGGCCGCGCGGGCGTCGGCGTGGACAACATCGATTTGCAGGAAGCGACGCGCCGCGGCGTGCTCGTGATGAGCACTCCGGGCGGCAATGCTATCAGCGTCGCGGAACATACCTTTGCGTTGTTGCTGGCGCTGGCGAGGCAGGTGCCGAAGCTGGATTCGGCGTTGCGCGAAGGCCGTTGGGAGAAGTCCTCATCGGGCACGGAAGTTCGTGGGAAGACGCTCGGGCTGATCGGCCTGGGCCGCATCGGCAGCGAAGTGGCGTCGCGCGCGGAAGCTTTCGATATGCGCGTGGTTGCGTACGACCCATATATCAGCGAGGCCGCGGCGAAGGAGCTCCAAGTCGAGCTGGTTCCCCTGGATAGGCTTTACGCCGAGAGCGATTTCATTTCGCTACACACTGCGTTGAGTCCCGCGACGACGAACATGATTAACGCTGCCTCGATTGAAAAAATGAAGAAAGGCGCGCGCATCGTCAATGCGGCCCGCGGGGAACTCATTAACGAAGCCGACCTGGCTGCTGCGTTGAAAAGCGGCCGCCTCGGTGGCGCTGCGCTTGACGTCTTTGTGGAAGAACCGCCGAAGAATTCGCCGCTTATCGGTCTTCCGAATGTGATCGGCACGCCGCACATTGCCGGCTCCACGCAGGAAGCGCAGGAGGAAGTCGGCACGCAGGTTGCCGTGCAGATTCGCGATTACCTGGCCGAAGGCATTATTCGCAACGCGGTGAATTTGCCGGCGCTTTCCGCCGACCAGTACCGTCGCGTTCGTCCCTATCTGGAACTTGCCGAGCGACTTGGCTCGCTCGTCTCGCAAGCTTCTCAGACGCGCCCGGGCCGCATTCGTATCCGCTACGCGGGCGAAGTCGCCGAAGTTGGCACGCACCTGTTGCGTAGCGCGGTGCTTGCTGGCGTCCTGAACGCCGTGCTGGACGAGAAGGTCAATGTAGTCAATGCACCAGCCGTTGCCGCTGCCCGCGGCCTTACCGTGGAGGAAGAAACGCGCCGCCGCGAACTTGGTTTTCCCAATACGCTGGAGGTTTCTGCCCTGTCGGAAAAAGCTGGCGACCCGGGTTTTACCGCGGAAGGAACGGTCTTGCACGACGGCTCGCCCCGCGTCCTCGCCATTGACGGCATCCCCGTCGAAGCGCAACTTGCTGGCACGATCCTCTATCTTCGCAACCAGGATGAGCCGGGCGTAATTGGTCAGGTCGGCAGCACCCTGGGCAAGCTCGGGGTGAACATCGCTACGTTCGCGCTCGGCCGCCGGGAAGCCGCCCGCGGCGCGGAAGCCGTCGCCCTCGTCCGCCTAGACGGCGAAGTTCCTGCCTCAATTCTCGAGTCCGTCGGTGGGATTAAGGCCATCACCAGCGCCAAGCTCCTTCGTTTAGGTAATGTTTAAATAATTTACTCACGCTCAATCATCAGCAAAACGAACTTGTTTCATCAAAAGAACAATTCTTGACAGGGACTCTATATCTGTCCTAAAAGCTACATCAACTTGATGGAGATGTGATGGTAGGGCCGGGGTAATCGGGGTCTTCGAGCGAAGTCTCTCGCATCGCCGAGAACTACGATCGGTGCGTTTCCGTGCAGGCTGATATACCTCGGGCTATTCCCGCCATTTATCCAAGACGTGTCATACCGGTGCCCAAAAGGAGTGGTACATGCGCTTTTCTTTTCTAAAGAACGCAATGATTTCTTTTTTTGCAATCTTAGTTTTCGTGGTGGGCGCCGTCGCTCAGACAGGCAATACGTCGCTGCGCGGCACAATCGCAGATCCGAATGGCGCTTCCGTTCCAGACGCTGTGGTCACGATTACGAATCCTGACGTGGGCATTTCGTTGACGGCAAAGACAGACAAAGAGGGTGGCTATCAGTTTCTGGAAGTGAGGCCCGGAACGTACGTGCTCACGGTTTCCGCCAAAGGCTTTGCGAACTACAAGCAAACTGGGCTGCAACTGCTAGTGGCCACGCCGACAACCAACGACGTGAAAATGCTGCTGGCAAGCGTCGCGACCACGGTGGAAGTGGTTACGACGAGCCAAGCGATTAACACGACCGACGCGACGATCGGCAACGCTTTCGGTTCGACTATTTTACAAGCGCTACCGGCCGAAGGGCGCGACCCCTACGGAATTCTCAGCGCGCAGCCAGGAGTAGTTACGGTCGCCGACCGGGATCAGGTCAGCTTGGATCAGGACAGCCGAGGCGGCGCCGTAAACGGCGCGCGCAGCGATCAAAGCAATCTGACCCTAGACGGCGTTGACAATAACGACCAGCTGAAGGGATTGGCGTTCACAGGAGCGCTTCGTGCCACACTCGATTCCATCGAAGAATTCCGCGTGACCACTACAAACGCCGGTGCGGATCAGGGGCGCTCGTCTGGTGCGCAAGTTTCGCTTGTAACCAAGAGCGGGATGAACAACCTTCACGGCACAGCGTATGAATACTATCGCCCGAAGAACCTTGTGGCGAACGACTACTTTAACAAGCACTCCGAACTGCAAAATGGCGAACCCAACAAGCCCCCGTCGCTTTTAAGAAATACGTTCGGCGGAAGTTTTGGCGGAGCGATTAAAAGAGACCGGCTTTTCTATTTCCTTGCCTATGAGGGGCAGAGGACCCGGGAAAACTCGCAGGTAACAAGAGCCGTGCCCAGTACAGCGCTACGCGATGGAGTTATTGAATATGACTGCAAGCATAACTCCGATGGCAGCCCAAACACGACGCTTTGTCCCGGGAACACTATTGCGGGATTAAGTGGAGCCACTTACACGGCGCAGGCTGGACACCAGTTGCTGGGACCTTCAGAGATCGCATCCATGGACAACAACTGCAGCGGCAACGGAACATGTCCGTGGGGAGGCGGTGTTGATCCCAATGTGATCGCGACGCTGAATCAATATCCCCAGCCGAACAGCAATCAATTGGGTTACGGCTACAATTTCCAAGCATTTACGTTCTCTTCTCCGGCACCAAACAAACTCGATACTTATGTCGCTCGCTTCGACTACAACCTGACGCCGAGCGGTACGCAGCGACTCTTTGCGCGTTTGGGCCTCCAGAACGATCATTTCAACGGCGCAGAGTGGTTTCCGGGGCAGCCCCCATCGACGGTACGGACGAACAATTCCAAAGGCGTCGTGTCCGGCTATTCCTGGACAATCAGCCCTACCAAGGTTAATAACCTGCACTACGGGTTTATTCGCCAGGGCGTTGGGGACAATGGTTCATCGCAGGAACAGTTTGTACTTTTGCGCGGGTTGTCTACCCCGGTATCAAACACGAGGTCTACGAATGTCGTTGTCCCGATACACAACCTGACGGACGATTTCAGTTGGACGAAAGGAAAGCACACGCTGCAATTCGGAGGAAATTGGAGGTTCATAAACAACTCTCGCACCTCTAACGCCCAGTCCTTCAGCGACGCCATTACCAACGTAGGATTCCTGCCGACGACCGGCTTTGCCGGCAAAGGCACGAGTCTTGATCCCGGGTGTGCCTCCCTGAATCCGGTGCCGCAAGGATGCACTTGGAATTTCCCCGCTGTGGACGCGGGAAGTAGAAACGCCTACGACTTTCCAATGGCCGCGCTAGCTGGAATCATTACCGAGTCAGACGCAACGTATCAGCGGGATAAGAACGGCAACTCTCTGGCGTCGCCTTCCTCCCCTGGCGCTTTCATCAAACGCCGGTTTCGCGCGAATGAATTCGAAACGTATCTCCAGGACAGCTGGAGAATCAAATCGAATCTGACCTTGAACTATGGTGTTCGGTATTCGCTTCTTCAACCGCCATATGAGGTTAACGGTAATCAAGTGTCGCCCGATTCCAGCCTCCACGACTTTTTTGATCGTCGAATGAAGGACATGGTGAACGGCATCGTTGATAATACGAATTTTACGATGGTCCTTGGCGGCCAAGCCAACGGCAAACAACCTTATTGGGGTTGGGACTATAAGAACATCGCGCCCCGAGTATCACTTGCCTGGTCACCGGGTTATAAGAATGGGCTGATGAGCGCACTGTTCGGTGGACCCGGAAAGAGTGCGATTCGGGTCGGCGCGGGTGTTTATTATGACCATTTTGGCGAAGGCATCGTGAATACCTTCGACAAGAATGGCTCCTTCGGTCTGACAACCACAATCGCAGATGCGCCTGGCACCGTGGGCGTCGACGACGCCCCGCGTTACACGGGCATCAGCGACATTCCGCCCTCGATAACACCGAGTGGTCCGACGGGGCCATTCCCCGCTACCCCGCCAACTGCGGACCAGTTGGGTGGGTTCGCGATTTATTGGGGTCTGGACGATAAACTGAAAACTCCCTACGCTTATGGGTTCGATCTTTCTTTCAGTCGCGAACTCAAGAGCGGATTTGTGGTGGAGGTCGCGTACGTTGGAAGGTTGGGCCGGAGGCTGTTGCAAGAGAAAGACTTGATGCAGCCCCTAAATCTCACCGATCCGGCTTCCAAGACTTCGTATTTTCAAGCGGCGAGTCAATTTGCGATTCTGGGTGAGGCCAACGGTGGGGCAGGCACTGACCTCAGCCAAATACCGACGATCCCGTTCTGGGAAGACCTATTCGGCGGCGCAACAGGTACTCAGTACTCGTTACTCACTGATCCAGTACAAGGAATCGGCTGTGGAGCTCCAAACTCCACAAAAATCTCGTCGTTGACCGCCACACAGGCTATGTATAGCGTCTATTTCTGCAATCTTCACAACGAAACAACGCCGCTATTCTTCGCAGATATATTTGGTTTCCCAACATTTCCAGCCGTTAACGGCAATACTGGATCGGCGGTCTCACCCATCTTCTATCAGTCACAATGGGCCTCACTTTACGCGTGGACTTCGGGCGGTCGCAGCAACTACAACGCGCTGCAGCTTATGCTGCGTCACCGGGCGACGCACGGTTTGACTTGGGACTTTAATTACACGTTCTCGAAATCGATTGACTTCACGTCTGACGCCGAACGCGTAAACCTGTTTGAAGGGTATGGCTTCGGTGGTGGACAGGTCATCAATGCGTTTTCGCCAAGCCAGATGCGAGGTGTCTCGGACTTCGATATGACGCACCAGATCAACACCAGTTGGCTCTATGAACTGCCCTTTGGTCGCGGCAAGAGATGGGGCGGCGAGTGGAATCGTGCGGTGGAGGCGGTCGCGGGAGGCTGGAGCTGGTCGGGACTGGGACGCTGGACCAGCGGCCTTCCGTTCGTTGTGCAAAATGGTTTTGACTTCCCAACGAACTGGGAGTTGAACGGTTTCGCCATGTTGCAAGGGAAGGCGCCGAAGACTGGCGTGTTCCCGGATTGCGACGGCGATCCAAACATTTTCGCGGATCTCGCTTGCTCAAAGGGCATCGATCCCGGAAAGTTTATTCTCGGAACGAACGGAAATGACGGTCACTGGCGTTTTCCGCATCCCGGCGAGTCAGGAAGCCGCAATAACATTCGTGGCCCGGGATATTTCGGAATCGATTTGGCCCTTCGCAAGAGCTGGAACATCACGGAGAAATCGAAACTGAATTTCAGCTGGCAGGTGTACAACGTCACCAATTCCGTACGCTTTGATGCGGCGAACGCATTCCCGACTATTGATAGCGCGGGGAGCTTCGGCAAATATTCCAACACGCTGACTCGTCCGCGTGTCTTGGAGTTCTCACTCCGGTACTCCTTCTAGGAAACTGAGAATCGCTAACCAAGGTCGCCGGAGAGCGCAAGCTCTCCGGCGGCTCCGTTTTCAGCCCTCTTTGTGTTAACCTATCTATTCCTGCGGTAAGCCCCCGGCTTGCCGCGTCGGTTGTCGGGGCGTAGCGCAGCCTGGCTAGCGCGCCTGCTTCGGGAGCAGGAGGCCGGTGGTTCAAATCCACTCGCCCCGACCATTCTTTTCAATCACTTCCACACGTTTTCTGTCTTTCCGTCTACAGCCCTGTAGTCGATTTTGTAGACGGTGAAATCTTCAAGGTTCACCCAGTATCCTTTTTTGTTGGCCATTTCTGAATCTCACCCAAGCTTCGGACGTGGTTTCGATTCCCATCGCCCGCTCCATAAACTCCGATGATTCGATTGCCTTATGCGGCTGAGTCGCTGAAAATACCCTGAGAAACGGCCGGTTTGGACGCCAGTTGGACGCTCCCTTTCTCATTGAACGCTAGCCACAACATCCCGTCACGCGAATTTTTTCCTCCGCAGAAGGTGGCGCAGCGCCCCTTTGGATGCGAGAAAGAGCCCGCGAGGTCACTAGTTGAATTCTTGGAGTGAGACCGAAGGAGTTGGAACCCTGCTGAATTTGGGCGGCGCTAAACGAGTACTCAGTCCAAGCGCGCATCACACCCCTCCCAACCTAAGTCGCTGAAATCCAATTACTTTCGGGAGCGCTATTTTGCGCGCACCTGCTGTGTACCCAGTTATCGGCCCACAATTTTGTTCAGCCGCGGTTTTCCAATTTCGGCTGCGGCGGCGGTTGTAAATTCGCTGCAACAAAACTCGAGTGCTCTGCCCATGCCGTGCAAAGGTTGGCGGATCTTGCGAGGAATCAGAGATGAATCTACTCTATGCCCAAACGGGTTTGCAGCTGCTCGAGCGTTATCTGTTTCGTCTCCGGGTAGAGGTACAACACAACAACAAATTGGAGAGCCATCATCGCTGCAAAGAACAGAAAAGGGAAGCCGCCGGAAGAGTTCGCCCACAGAGGAAAAGCTCCGGAGATGAGGGCGTTCATGATCCAATGCGTGGAACTGCCGAGGCTTTGGCCTTTTGCGCGAACGCGCGTGGGGAAAACTTCGCTTAGATAAACCCAGATGACGGCGCCTTGCGAGATCGCAAAGAAGCCGATGTAAACGAGCAGCAACCAAAGCAGATGGTCTTGATGACGGTTCAAAAAGAAAATGGCAGAAATGCCGGCGAGGCAAATTGCGGTTCCGACGGAGCCGATTAGCAGCAGCGTTTTGCGGCCAATCTTATCGATGAGAGTCATTGCGAAGAGAGTCGCGGCGAGGTTCATGCAACCCACTGCGACGGTCTGGAGTTCTCCGGAAACTTTGCTGAATCCGGCGGCGGAGAAAATGTCGTTCAGGTAATAAAGAATGGCGTTGATGCCGGAGAGTTGATTGAACATGCCGATGGTGATGGCAAGAAAAATCGGATAACGATATTTGTGCGCGAAGACGGGCTCGGAAGCCTGCGACTTCTCCAGATCGATCGATTGCACAATTTCCTGCAATTCGATGTCGGGATAACGGGAGCCGGTCATTTCCAAAACGCGGTGGGCTTCGTCCAACCGACCCTTTGTGGCCAGCCAGCGAGGGCTGCGAGGAATTCCAAAGAGCAAAATGAGGAAGAGGAGAGCCGGTGCGGCGGCGATACCGAGTTGCCAGCGCCACTCGTCATTGCCGAGGCCGGTTCTGGCGACGCAATAATTTGAAAAGTAAGCGAGAAGGATCCCTACGACAATGTTGATTTGAAACAGGCCGACGAGCCTGCCGCGTCGAAGAGCCGGCGAGACTTCCGCGATGTAAACGGGGCCCAAGACGGAAGAGCCACCGATGGCGAGACCGGCGATGAAGCGAGCGGCGAGCAAAGGATACCAACCCCAGGCGAGCGCGCAGCCGATCGAAGAGATGAGATACAGGGCAGCCAAAAGCCGCAGCGTTTCGCGTCCACCCAGGTGCTGGCCCACGACGCCGGCGCAGCTTGCGCCTACAACCGTTCCCCAAAGTGCCATCGAAACTGTGAGGCCCAGCGTTGCCGGCGTCAACGAAAACTGAAGAGTGAGGGAATGAGTCGTGCCTGAGATCACCGCGGTATCAAAACCGAAGAGCAGGCCGCCGAGTGCCCCGACAATCGCGCATCGCCACAAGTAGGTGTTCAGGGTCGTGTCCTTTTCTGCGCCGCCGATCGCCTAATGAGAACTTTCCCGGCGAGAGGGCCGCCGTTCCATTAAGTTGCACGCCGAAACACGCGAGAAGAGATGACCTGCAGAGTTCTCCATTTTCGGGCGCGCTCGGCGTGTGTCAATGCATCGGAGTGTCATCTTTGTATTCCCGTCTATATGATTGATTTCATGAGGCCTGGCCTACATTCTTCCCGCGAATGATGCAACGTTTGCGGCCCATACAGCTGTCCGGCGGTTGACACCAGGGCGCACCGGGTTAAGACTTCGAAACTTCGCACAAGCATGAGACCAACGCGCAAACGGCTAATTCTACTGGGACCGCTCGCTGTATTCCTGACGGGATTGATTTCTGCCGTAGCGGGGCAAAGCCCGCAGCAGAATGCGCCGAAGCCTACGGGTGTGCGGACGGGTGGAGTGTATGCCCCGCTGCGCGATGCGAAAAACCGGCCGATAACGGCTGGGGGATTCGTGGACGGCGCACCGATTGTTTTCGAGGACGTGACAAGAATGGCCGGGCTGGACAAGTTCCATCACGTATCCGGCGGTGCGGCGAAGAATACGATTTTGGAGGCGCCGGGATCCGGCGTTGCGCTGATCGACTACGACAACGATGGATGGCTGGACATTTATTTGTTAAATGGATCGACGTTCGATGCACTGAAAGGAAAAGAAAAGCCGCCGCGGGCGATGCTGCTGCACAACAATCACGATGGAACGTTTACCGATGTAACGGATAAAGCAGGCGTTGCGAACGAGCGGTGGGGATTCGGCGTTGCAGTTGCGGACTACGACAACGATGGATGGCCGGATATTTACGTTTCGAATTTTGGCAAGAACCGGCTGTATCACAACAATCATGACGGAACGTTTACAGACGTCGCGGAGAAAGCGGGAGTTGCGTTGGGCGGATGGTCAACCGGTGCGACCTGGGGAGATTATGACCGCGATGGACGGCTGGATTTATTTGTTCCGGGATACGTTCACTTCGATCCGGACAATCCGCCGATTGCCGGGCACCGTCCGATTCCAGAGGGTGCTTGCAATTTTCGGGGCGCGGATGTGTTTTGCGGCCCTATCGGGCTGATCGGCGAGCAGGATCACCTGTTTCACAACAATGGCGACGGGACGTTCACGGATATAAACGTCAAGGCTGGAGTTTCGGATCCGAACGGCGCGTACGGATTCGCATCGCTATTCGTAGATATAGACGATGACGGCTGGCCGGATTTGCTCGTGGCAAACGATTCGGTGCCGAATTTTCTTTACCACAACAAGGGCGATGGAACGTTTGAGGACCAAAGCTATCTCTCCGGATTCGCGGTGGATGGCGAGGGGCGGTCGCACGCAAGCATGGGAATCGCGGTAGGGGATTTCAATCGCGATGGACGGCAGGATTTTTACATTTCGGCGTTTTCCGACGACTACAACATATTATTCCGCAACGACGGCGGGATTGGATTTACCGATGTTACCGCGAAGGCCGGGCTGGTGCGGACGACGATTCCGTTTCTCGGCTGGGGCGTAGGATTTTTGGATTTTGACAACGATGGGCGTCTCGATTTATTTGTCGCAAATGGGCATGTGTATCCCATTGCGGACCGTTTGGATTGGGGAACGACTTGGGCGCAGCGTCCGCAACTTTTTCGAAATGTTGATGGGACAAAGTTTGAAGAAGTGGCGGCTGCGACGGGGAGCGGGCTTGCGGATGTGATTCCGGCGCGAGGGGCTGCGTTCGGAGATCTGTTCAACGACGGCAAGATTGACGTCGTGGTGAATAACATTGATTCGACGCCGACTTTGCTGAGGAATGTTGTGAAGAATTCCAATCACTGGGTTGAGCTCAAATTAGTTGGCGGGCGGAAGAGCCCGCGCGACGCAATTGGGGCCAAGGTTTTTCTGACGGCAGGTGGATTTCGGCAGCGCGTGGATGTGCTGAGCGGCGGGAGTTACGGATCGAGCTCGGATTTGCGTGTGCATTTTGGGATTGGGACGGCTTCGAAGATCGACGGATTGGAAATTGACTGGCCGAGTGGTCTCCACCAAGTCTTAAAGCCACCGCGAGTGGATGCCATCTCCCGAATTGTCGAAGGGGAAGAAGCAAAGCCGGAGTAAGACGCGGGCCGGTCTTGCCTGCCAGTCGCTAAACGACAAGGTTTCGTTAACGTACCCGCCTGGATCCCGCGTAAATCCTTAACTTTGGTTGGATGCAACACTGATAAAGCGCACCCGAGAGCGGGGCGCATTCCGCATTAACTCCCGTAAATTCAAAAGGTTGGATGGGAATGGACAGATGACACGTGAGTGTATTGACGGACACAGACTTCTGCAGAACATTGGGCGGCACCGGGGTGCTTCAGCTTCAGTCGAAATCGTTAAAGTCGAGCAGGGGGGCGTGTAATGAATCTTCGGGTTGAATTTGTACCGCAAGGGCTTCGCTTAGGCAGGGTTTTCATTTTTGCTTTTATTGCAGTCGTGTGCGCAACACTGCTGCTGCCACACGCTGGCGCACAAGCTCTCAGTGGCATTCAAGGCTCCGTTACAGACTCCACTGGCGCCGTAGTTCCTGAGGCCACGGTGACCGTAACGAATGACGCCACAAATGTCGCAAGCCACGCGGTCACCACCTCGGCGGGTACTTATACGATCACCGACCTGATTCCAGGTACTTACACCGTGAAGGTCGAAAAGAGCGGTTTCGCAACATGGGTGTCGAAAGGTGTTATCGTCGACCCGGGCGGCAAGCAATCCAGCGCCGACGCTGTCCTTAAGACTGGCTCCGCCACCGAGACTGTGGAAGTCATAGCGAGCTCCATCAGCCTGGAAACTAGCCAACCGGAACTCGGCGCCGTGGTGGAGAACAAGGTTCTTGAAGAGCTGCCAAACCAGATCGGAGGCCTCGGGCGCCAGATTGACAATTTCCTGTTCCTTACCCCGGGCGTCACCGGAGATAGCTTCAGCCATCGCATAAACGGTGGTTTGGATTTTCAGAACGAAGTGGTCTTCAACGGTGTTGTCGCCAATCAATCTGAAACGCAAGGCTTCCAGACGATCATCAACCCGCCTTATGAGCTGGTGGGTGAATTCCGCGTGCTTACCTCCGTTTTCTCGGCGCAATACGGCCTCGCGCAAGGTGTCGCGTCTTATCAGTTTTCTTCCGGAACCAATACCTTGCACGGAGATGGATTCGAGGTTTTGCGTAACAGCTATTTCGATGCGCGGGACGCCAGGACCGCTGCCGCCGGCGGGCCCGTCAGCGTGGACCGGGAAAACAACTATGGATTTTCTTTGGGCGGACCGGTCTACTTGCCGAAAGTCTATAATGGAAAAAATAAGACTTTCTTTTATACAACCTTCGAGAAGTACAAACTAGATTCGGGTCAAACTGCAACGGAAACCGTTCCGACTGCAGCGGAGATAGGTGGCGACTTTTCTGCGATCTGCAGCTCCGGATTTACGGCAGCTGGCGTTTGCAATGACCGAATCGTCGCTCCTGCCGCTCCTCAAGGTACGGTGTGCCCTCCAGGAATTGCGCCAAGTGCCAATTGCCAAGTCTCAGGCCAGCTCTATGTTCCCGGAAGTTTCGCAGCTCCCTCCGGGTGTCTGAATAATGGGGCGACTCCCGTACCAGGGCAGCAGTGGTCTCAGAACAAGATCCCGACAGAGTGTTTCAGCCAGAACTCACAGAGCCTTCTTTCCCTTATACCCGCTCCCAATGCTCCTGGAGCCACTTTCATTAAAAACTTCTTCGGATCGGCCGCCACGCCGACTACGCAAACCGCTTGGGGATTCTCCATCGATCACAATCTCACGGAACGGCAAAAACTCCATGGGACTTTTTATCGCGAGAAGCATACCTCCATTACGTTTAGCCGCCTCTTTTCAAACATACTTGGGAACCCGCAAACGCAGCCGCAGACAGGTACAGGCCTTTTCCTGACTTACTCCAATGCGATTTCAAACAACCTTGTGATGACCGCCGGGTTCGGCTGGCTGGGCGAACTTAACAATGAGTTCACCGTGCATACCAATAGCAATCCAACTGGATTCACCGCTGCGGAGCAGGCGAGCGTCCTCCCAACCATTATGTTCAGGGACGATTCGTTTGCACCTACTGATTGGGGCCCAAACAATAACGGCGAAACCTTCTCGATCAACCGCAAGCTAGGCATAAGCTTCGACAACAACTGGCTCCTGACGCATGGACGCCACACCATAAATTTTGGTTTTGAGATTCGACGCTCTTACCAGGACGATCACGAATGCCAGGATTGCGGCGGCAGTTTCACGTTCAGCGGTCATTCGACCAGCGACGGAATCAATTTCAACACTAACGGCAGTTCGTTTGCCAGCTTTTTGCTTGGAACGCCAGACTCGGCGTTCCGCCATGTCGCGTTGGAGACAAAGCTTCGAAATTTCTACATTGCCCCCTATGTCCAGGACAACATCAAGATTACCCCGAAGCTGACAGTTGATGTGGGGCTTCGGTGGGATATCGCGAGGCCTTTTACCACCGATGCCGTAAAAGATCAGCCAGCAGACCAAATCGTCTTTTTTGATCCCAAAGCGCCGAACCCTGGCGCCGTCAGCAACAGCACCGGACAGCCTTTGCTGGGTGCCGCAAACGTGCTTGGGAATTGCTCCGGTTGCGCCGGATACAGCGCCGCCGACACCAGTTGGCGGCACTTTAGCCCACGGCTCGGTTTCGCTTATAAGCTGACAAGCAAATCGGTAATTCTTGGAGGTTACGCCTTGAATTTCCTGGACACCGGCGCGTACGAGTACGGCGTCAACAAAGTTGCCGTCAACTATGGAAATCAGCTCGCCAGCAGCTTCAATGCGAACTCGAACGGCCTAAGTACCACACCAGGCTACTGCAACGAGACTTCAAATTGTTCCTATGACTCTTTTCCACTGCCTGTGCCTCCGGCGCTTCCATTCGATCCGACTATCGCCAATGGCACGGGCAACCTGCATCAGTTTGGTCGTGACCGGGGAATGGCAGCGTATGTTCAGGCCTGGAATATAGGGATACAGCATGAGTTGCCATTGAACTTGTTCGCGTCCGTATCCTACATCGGCAACCATGGCACGCATTTGGTATCCGCGTTGGATGCGCCACAGCAGGTGGATCCCAAGTTCCTGAGTCTCGGCTGCATACTCACCGAGCCATGGACTGCGACCACCAATTCTACGGGGTGCGTTTCCGCAGTAACCCCGCAGCAAGCCCTTCAAGGACTGGGTTTCGGCCAGGACTCGAGTGGCTTCTTTAGTCCATACGCTAATTTCCTGAACGACGTAGGGCCAGGTCAAAACCTCAATCAGGCTATCCGACCCTTTCCGCAATTCTTCGGAATGTCTGACAACTTCGATCTATCCGGCATCGACAACTACAATGCTTTTCAGGGGCAACTTCAGAAGCGGTTCAGTTCAGGCTTGAGCTTTTTGGTCGCGTACACCCTATCGAAAACTATGTCGAATACGGATAGCGGGTTTTCGACATTCAACGGTCTCCCGATCAATAAGTTCGACAAGAAGCAGAATTACTCAATCGCCGGTGATGACCGGACTCACATATTAAACGTCAGCGGTGTTTATGAGCTGCCCCTCGGCCCGGGCAAGAAGTTCCTGAACCACGGGGGCATTGTGGCAAAGAATTTGCTAAGCGGCTGGCAGATCAGCGGCGTTTTGCAGTACGCGAGCGGTACGCCGCTGCAGATAGTCGCTAACGGTAACCCGCTTCGGACCGGCAACTTTGCAAATGTCGTGTCTGGGCAATCAATCAACGTCAATCTCAACAATTACTACAAGGGGCTTCCCGTTTTCAATTTGGCCGCCTTTTCATCCCCGGGAAACTTTGCCTTGGGTAACGCCCCACGCAGAGTCGAGGGTCTGCGCAATCC